>Ga0184634_10000245_pt1 | contig 13186 bp, 13 predicted proteins | sample PLM31_200_b1_FD_133016 | JGI IMG/M metagenome (GOLD analysis project Ga0184634, IMG submission 133016) | Groundwater sediment microbial communities from an aquifer in East River, Colorado, USA - PLM3-1_200_b1 | ecosystem: Environmental > Terrestrial > Soil > Riparian zone | place: USA: East... | reverse complement strand
GGATCACACTATGAATCTGTATTACAACCTTCCCCCGGAACAACGACGTAATCAGCAGCTCGTTACCCGATTTAACGCGGACGAGCAGCTATGGGAGAGTCTGGAATGCAGGCGTCGCCTCCGTCGCAGGCTTTTCCCGCGGTTATCGACCAAGATTCGAAAGCAACTCGACCTGCTCGACTTTGCCAAGGCACCCCCCCTGCAAGACTGCGTAGGTCTGTTTGAGCAACCATGAAATTCGCTCGCGGCGCCGGGAAAACCATCTCTATCGAGTCTGTAAACCAATCCGGCAACCGGTCGCAAATTGCGACCGGTTCCCAAAAGCACCGCGACCCACGGTTTCTGCCTTATGCATTCAGCGTCCATCGCGGTGTGGCGATTTAAGGGCTAAGTGGGCATATAATGGAAGAAGCAAAACCAGGGTAATCCGCTGGAGGTGGGATATGAGTACTGACGAACTCTTGAAGGAGAAACGGGAAGAAATCTTGCGGACTGCAAGCAAGCACGGTGCCCGCAACGTACGCGTTTTTGGTTCGGTAGCGCGTGGGGAAGCCCGCCCAGACAGCGATGTGGACTTGCTTGTGGAGGTCGGACCTGATCGGACGCCTTTTTTTCCCGGAGGTTTGATAGCGGATCTGGAGGAGCTGCTTGGCAAAAAGGTCCAGGTCGTCACGCAAGAGGGCTTGCACTGGTATATCCGAGAACGGGTGTTGGAGGAGGCGGTAGCGCTGTGAAGGATGACCGGCTTTACCTGATTCACGTCCGTGAGTGTATCGACCGAATCGAGCAATACACTTTGGGCGGAAAGGACCCTTTCTTTACCGACGTTAAGACCCAGGATGCGGTGCTCCGTGTGCTCCAGACCTTGGCCGAGTCTACTCAGCGGATCTCGGACGCTCTGAAGGCTAGTCATCCAGAAGTGGACTGGCGTAATATCTCTGCGTTTCGAAATGTCGTAGTCCATGGCTATTTGTCTATCGACCTCAAACGAATCTGGGACATCGTTGAGACCGACCTTCCTGATCTCAAGGCCAAGATTGAGGCCATCTCGCTTGAGCTGGAGAAGAATCCTTGACAGCGCTTCTGATTGCCGCCGGCACCGTGCTCCTCACTCCCAACGAGCGCCACGTCGCCGAAGACCGCCGCGACTGTTACTGGCTTTACGTCGTTACGGGCTGTAAGTCAGAGCCAATTCTTCAAGAGCCCATCAAAAACCCCGCTCGCGTACCGGGGCAATGCGTTTCGGACGGTGTATGCGGTGCAGCTTGGCGATGACCTTTGGGTCGTGCACGCGTTCCAGAAGAAATCGACGCATGGAATCAAGACGCCCCTGCGCGAAATCGATTTGATAAAGGACCGGCTGAAACGGCTGAAGGAGATGTTGCGATGAAAAAGGAAAAGCTTGAACTAATCCGCGGCAGCGGAAATCTCTACCGGGATTTGGACATCGCGGATGCTGACGTTCGTCAGTTGAAAGCGATACTCGCCGCCGAGATCATCAAAACCATTGATAATAAGGGGCTGAGCGTCCGGAAGGCGCAGAGTCTTACCGGGATCGACGCCGGAGACTTCTCGCGCATCCGCAATGCGGATTTTCGGCGCATGAGCGTTGAGAGGCTCATGGGAATCATCAACCGGCTCGGGTCGCGGATCGAGGTCGCGGTAAAAGTGCGCCGAGCGGAAGCGAGCCGTCATGCGTCGGCGTTGTAGGAGCGGAGCGGAACGGCCGCCGGCCCATTCACGTTGTCGTCGCCGACAATGTCGATGAGCAGGAAAATATCGTGATCACAGTCTACGAGCCGGATCCAACAGAATGGGAGCCGGATTTTAAAAGGAGAAAGAAATCATGAAATGCGTGATTTGTAAGAAGGGTGAAACAAAAGCCGGGACCGCCACCGTGACCTTGGACAAAAACGGAGCCACGTTGGTTTTCAAGGTAGTTCCCGCTCGAGTCTGCACCAATTGCGGTGAAGAATACATTGACGAAGAGATTACAGCCAGCCTTCTCAGATCTGCAGCAGAAGCTGCCCGCTCTGGGGTTCAGGTAGAAATCCGCCAATACACCGCAGCGTGACGCAACCTTTTGACATTTTGAGAATTGTCAAAACGTGCAAGTTCCCCGGCAACTGTTAAATTCATCGAACGATTTGCTGGTCGAACCATTGGAACGGGCCGCAGTATTGATCATCCTTCATCCTTTCTCCTTTATCCTTCCTGAAACAACGTCCACAGCAGTTCTCCGATCACGAATCACGGTCACGGGGCTTTCCCGAGCACGCACGGCGGTTATCCGACCACGAGCACGTTCCGTGCTACGTATTTTCCCGCTCTTGTCAGAAAGCCGCTGATAGCAGTAGACTACGAAAAATTTTGGCCGATTTAGATCCGACATCAACCCAGAGCACCGCACCACCGCGCCAGAATTTTATTAAAGCTACTTTGATATTTAGTTATGCAGTGGATCGCACCGTCTGAAAAGGATACTGCTACCAACACTCTCGAAAAGCGCCTTTGGGAAGCCGCGGATCAGCTGCGCGCGAATTCCGGGCTTACTGCGGCGCAGTATTCGACGCCGGTTCTCGGGTTGATTTTTCTTCGCTTCGCCGAAGCTCGCTTCGCCAAACGCCGTCACGAGTTGGAGAAAGCGGGCGCGAGCGGGCGTCGAAGCTCATCTCGAATTGACGAGCCGACTGCGTATCACGCTGAGGGCGTCATCTACCTGACGCCTAACGCGCGCTATGAACATTTATTGGACCTGCCGGAAGGCGGCAATATCGGCAAGGAGATCAACGACGCGATAGCGGATATCGAAAAACACAATCCGCAACTCGCCGGTGTGCTGCCGCGCACGTATCAAATTTTCAACAGTACGTTACTCAAAGAACTGCTCAAGAAAGTTTCCGAGATTCCCGATACGCTGGAATACGATGCTTTCGGTAGGATCTACGAATACTTCCTCGGCGAGTTCGCGCGCACCGAAGGGCAGAAGGGCGGCGAGTTCTTCACGCCGAGCAGCATCGTCCGTCTGATCGTGCAGATTCTTGAGCCGTATCATGGTCGCGTGCTCGATCCGGCGTGCGGTTCCGGCGGTATGTTCGTGCAAAGCGCTCGCTTCGTCCACGAGCACAAAGTTTCTCCACCCTCGCCCTCTGGGAGAGGGAAGGGTGAGGGTCTCGCGGCGTACTCAGGCGAGCCGAGCCGCGAGTTGTCCATCCACGGTCAAGAACGTGTCGGCGCCACGGTGGCCCTCGCTCGCATGAACCTTGCCGTCCACGGACTCGAAGGCGATATCCGCGAGGCAAACTCCTACTACGAACACGAGCACGACAGCACGGGAAACTTCGACTTCGTCCTCGCCAATCCACCGTTCAACGTCAACGCGGTGGATAAAGACCGGCTCAAAGACTCGGTAGGCAAGAACCGCCGCTATCCGTTCGGCCTGCCACGCACCGACAACGGCAACTATCTTTGGATCCAGCTCTTCTATTCCGCGCTCAACAAAAAAGGCCGCGCCGGTTTCGTCATGGCCAACTCCGCCTCCGATGCCCGCTCCTCCGAACAAGAGCTTCGGAAGCAAATTATCGAAGCGTACGCCGTCGACGCGATGGTCGCCGTCGGCCCGAATGTTTTCTACACCGTCACACTTCCTTGCACACTTTGGTTCATGGACAAGGCGAAAGCACAGCTTCCACCTAGTCCACCCTCATCCCGTCCTTCTCCCAGTGGGAGAAGGAGCCAGGTTGAGGGTGCGAAGCTTGAGGGTCGAGGAGGCTTCAAGTTTCAGGGTCTCGTGGAGCAGGCTCGTGAGCTGCGAAAAAAGCAAACGCCCGCCGAAGAAATTTTGTGGCAGTTGCTGCGCAATCGACAGTTCGCAGACCTAAAGTTTCGCAGGCAACACCAGATTGGAGACTACATTTGCGATTTTTATTGCGCTGAGCAGCGTTTGATCGTCGAGCTTGACGGACCGGTTCACCAACGAAGTAAACAGCAACTACACGACCATAAACGTGATGCCTACCTACGCAGCATCGGTAATAAAATATTACGGTTCTCAAACGACCAAGTCGGAGACGATCCCGAAGCAGTTCTGAACGCAATTCTTGAAGCGATATCCCCTCGCCCGTTGGGAGAGGGCCAGGGTGAGGGTCACGGTGCTCGCTATCGCGACACCGTGTTGTTTATAGATGCAAGACATATTTACCGGCAAATAGACCGCGCCCACCGCGACTGGACCGACGCCCAGATCGGTTTTCTAGCCAACATCGTCCGTTTATACCGCGACGAGAAACCCGACTTCACCCTCGGCGGCGAAGAAGCAAAAGCAAAATTGCTCGAAGTTTTCGACCCCAATCCAAAATCCAAAATCGAAAATCCAAAATATCGAGATGTTCCCGGTCTCTGCAAAGCCGCCACCATTAATGAGATCGAATCCCAAGGATGGTCTCTCAACCCCGGCCGCTACGTCGGTGTCGCTCTAGGCGAAGCAGTCAGCGACGAAGACTTCAAGGAACAGCTCGAAGAATTGAACGAAGAACTCGAAACCCTTAACGCGCAGGCGCGCGAGGTTGAGGAAACGATCGCGCGAAACGTCGCGGAGATTTTAGAAACGTGAAGACGAATTGCTGGCGCGAGTGCAAACTCGGTGACGTCATTGAAATTAAGCACGGTTACGCATTTCAAGGCGAGTACTTTAGTACCGCAGGTAGCCACATCGTACTCACACCTGGAAACTTTTATGACGAAGGTGGGTTCAAGCATAAGACTGACAAGGAAAAGTGGTACACGGGGCCGATTCCGTCCGACTACGTGCTGAAACAAGGCGACCTGATTATCGCGATGACTGAGCAAGCTGAAGGGCTTCTCGGTAGCAGCGCTTTAATTCCGCGCAGCGGCATTTATCTCCACAACCAGCGACTTGGTCTCGTACAAGTTCGTGATGAGAACAAGGCCGACAGGCGATTCCTTTACTACCTCTTCAATTCAAAGTCCGTGCGCCAGCAGATTCGTGCCTCGGCTAGCGGCACAAAGGTTCGCCACACCGCGCCGGCGCGGATCGCTGATGTGAATGTCAGCATCCCGCCAATCCCCCTCCAACGACGGATTGCGGACATTCTATCCGCCTACGACGATCTGATCGAAAACAACCAGCGGCGCATCAAGATTTTGGAAGAGATGGCCCGCTCGCTCTACCGCGAGTGGTTCGTCAACTTCCGCTTCCCCGGACACGAAAAAGTCCCGCTCGTCGCCTCCCCTCTCGGCAACATTCCCCAAGGCTGGGAGGTGAAGACCGTCGCTGAGTCGTTCGAGATTTCCGGCGGAGGCACGCCGTCACGAAGAGAGCCGAGCTATTGGGGCGTCGGCACAATCCAGTGGTTCGCGCCGAGCGACCTCACTGCCGTGGGCACGATGTTCGTTGACGACTCTCCCGAGCACATCACCGAACTCGGCCTCGGTGAAAGTTCCGCCCGGCTGTTCCCGGCGTACAGCGTGATGATGACCAGCCGCGCGACGATCGGTGCAATCGCCATCAACACCCACGAAGCTTGCACCAACCAAGGCTTCATCACCAGCCTGCCGAACGAGCGCGTGCCGCTCTACTTCCTCTTCCACTGGCTCACGGAGAACGTCCCGCAGTTCGAGCGGCTCGCATCCGGCGCGACCTTCAAAGAAATCAGTCGTGGTGTCTTCAAGACAATTGAGTTCCTGCATCCGAGCGCGCCGCTCGTGCGTCGCTTCGAGTCGCAGGTTGAGCCGATGGCGAAACAGATGCTCGCCCTCCAACGCCAAATCCAAAACCTCCGCCGGACGCGCGGTCTGCTGCTGCCGCGTCTGCTGTCGGGGCAGGTCAATCTCACAACGAACTGAGCCATGAAGTTCATCAAACACCTCAACGGCAAGACTTGGAAAGCAGTCATCGACGTGAAGTGGTGGCCGAACCAGAAAAAAGCTGTCGAGGTGGCTGGGGATTACCTCGACGCGAAGAAGGACCAGCAGGCGATGATTCGCATGCCCACTGGTACAGGCAAGACGGTGGTAATCGCGACGCTCGCTCAATTGCTCGAAGACTATCAACGGGTCTTGGTCGTCGCGCCCTGGGAGAACCTTGTGGGGCAACTGGAACGCGAAATCTCAGCGAAGTTGTGGACGAAGCTGGGTGAATCCACGTCTTTGGCTACCCGCCCGACGATGGTTTTCACCCCGGTGGGTCTGAATGCTGCACTCAAGAAGGTTCAACAGGCCGGCGTGTTGGTCTGCACCAACCAGACGTTGCAGGCTTTGCGCAAGAACAACGCGGCGTCCAACGATTGCGGAAGTGGACGACGCTCGCATTGGTAGATGAAGGTCATCGAGAACCAGCGCCAAGGTGGGCCGAAGCGGTTCGCGACTTGGAATGCCCAACGGTTCTCTTTACCGCAACGCCATATCGGAACGACCTGCAGTTGTTCGATGTCAACCGAGACTACTTTTACTCCTACACCTTCGCGGAAGCGTTGGAGCACCGTATAGTCAGGGAAGTCGAGTTCATTGATGGTGCATGGTCACGCGATGGCGCAAACACGATAAATCAATTCGTCACGAAACTACTGGATGCGTGCAAATCCACCGAAAAAGTAGTCGGACTTCCATCGGGTCAGATGCGTGTCATCGTGCGGTGTAGCGAAGCGACGGACATCAAGGCCGTCGCCACGGAACTCCAAGCGCGCCGGGAATCGGTCATCGGCGTCCACGAACGCTTTAAGAATACGGATGGGGCGATTTTCCGGCGAGAAGTTCCTGACCCGGAGACAGAGGCAGCACGGTTCTGGGTTCACCAGAATAAGCTCATTGAAGGATTGGACGACCCAGACTTTCGACTCGTCGCGATTTTCGGCGCGTTTTCAAATGCACGCAACTTGGTGCAGCAAATCGGTCGAGTCATCCGAAACCCAACGCGAGCAGCCGGCCAAAAGGCATTCGTATTGGCACATCAGCAGGACCGCCAGAAGGACTTGTGGAATCGGTTTATCGACTATGAACAGAATGTACGCGAGCGAAAAGCGGCCGGGCACGCGGAGCTTGCTGTCTTTGACGAATTCATCGCTTCGCACGCCAATGCTCCGCGCTTTTACTTGCTGGGCGACTTTAGGCGCCACTTACGTGCGGACGAAATCAAGGACCCGCGGCAGGTGGTTCAGATGCGGAAATCTGTTTTGGTACGCATCCAGAAGCCAGATTTCAACTGGAAGAAACTCATTTTCGGCATACAGAGCGAACTGCTCACCGGGGACGCCATCGGATTTGGCGGGAGTTTCCAAGACATGAACACTTACCTCCAATTGTTCCAGATTTTCGAGCAGTCGGATGTTGTGAGTGAAGCCTACTTGGAAATCCGCCTCGGCTATGTCTTCACCAAGCGGCTCCGTAGTCACCTATTCTTCTTTGATTCCGAAGGACGCACTCCCGAATACTTGAAGAAGGCCACCGCTTCGATTTCGCCGGATGTTCTTCACCGTCTTTTGCCTGACGAAAAGACCACAATCAAGGAGGTTTCTCTGATTAACGGAGACTTCGGCAACCATGCGTTTCGTCGCCGAGTCGTTTCGATGGACTCGCTCCAAGTCGTGCCTCCCGCCCTCTCTGACTATGTGCAAGTTTGCTCGACTGCGACCGGCAGCGTGAAGACGCAAGTGTCGGGAAATGACGAAACCCGGAGGCGCTACCTCAGTTTTACTAGAGGCCGCCTTTCGGAACGCACTACACCAATCATCGATTACCCAAAGTTCGAGGCATGGCTGGAGGCGATCAGCAAAGACCTCAACGACGGCGCTGTGAGTGGCGATGATACACTGATGCGATTTGCGAAGCCTCACAAATATGAGGCCACTGAAAAGGCACGTCATATCTTGTTCGACATCGTTTCTGAGGCGCTCGATGCCACGGGCTTGGATAACACAACTCCCACGGTGGACGTCGAAAAGCTCTGGCTCGTCGAAAAGGGTAAGTTTCACGGTGAGATTGACGACAAACCGTTTGAGGCGCGAATCACATTCAATCCGGAAACCGAGAGATTCGAGGTTGAGTCCGACCAATTGGACAAGGTGTTTATCCGCGATACGTACAAAGTCTTCACCAAATACCTGAACGAATCGCAGAATTTTCGCATTCTCCTAGGAACATCGAACGTTTACACTCAGGGGAAGTTCTTCACTCCGAACCTGCTGCCGTGGAAGGGCGGCGGCAATCGGCTTAACATTCAGAAAATTGTCGTTGGCTGTGCTGGCTTGGAGGGAATCAAGTCGGAAAAGGGTGACACCACTGGCTGGTCGAAGGATTCCGTGTTCGGCGCGATTCGTGACCAATCCCAAGTGTTCGCATCAGCCAAGTGGACGCCTGAAATACTTGTTTGCAACGACGTGGGCAGCCCAGAAATCGCGGACTTCTTCGGCCTTTGCGAAACAACGAAGCGCATCGTGATGATTCATGGCAAGAATGCCAAGGAAGGCAGTTCAATGTCTGCGTCAGCGTTTCACGAAGTATGCAGTCAAGCCGTGCGCTACCTCGGCTTTTTCAATCCGACGGACAAAGATACAAAACTGACATCAAAGAAAATCGCGGATAACTGGTGTCCCAGCGCAGCCAAGCACCCTAAATTAAAGCGCGTTGTCTGGGCCAAGAGAAGTCCGACACCGTCGGAAATCTCGAAGAAATTCACGGCGGCGATTGAAGACCCCACGTTCAGCCGTGAAGTATGGTTGGTGATGGGTAATGGCCTTTCGCAAAAGCTCTTCGAGCAGGCGGTGGCTAAGGCGAAACCCAAGCCAAACGAACGGGAGATTTCGTATCTCTTTCAATCAACGTGGTGCGCAGTCGCATCAGTTGGTGCGTCACTCAGAGTCTTTTGCATGCGGTAAGAATACAGCAGCACGCCCATGCCCCACGCCTACACGGAAGACCAGCTTGTCGAGCAGCCCGCCATCGGGTTGTTCGCGGAGCTTGGCTGGACCACGGTGTCGGCGTTGGAGGAAACCTTCGGCGCGACCGGCACGTTGTTGCGCGAGACGAAATCGGATGTCGTTCTCGTCCCGAGACTCCGCCCGGCACTAGAGCGATTGAATCCGAACCTGCCTGTCGACGCGATCAATTCCACCGTCAATGAGCTTTCCCGCGACCGATCGGCGATGAGTCTCGCGGCGGCGAACCGGGAAGTTTGGGAGCTGCTGAGAGACGGCGTTAAAGTCGCGGTTGCGGATCGCGAGCGTGGCGGGTTGAAGTCGGAGAGGGTGCGTGTCGTCGATTGGGACAACCCTCCGGCAAATGACTTCTTGCTCATGAGCCAGATGACCATCAGGGGCGAGCTTTATACTTGCCGGCCTTCTCTCCATGCGAGCATATGCTCAGGCATACCAAGGTGAAAGAATTGTCCAACAGCTTGTTGGAGAATTGCCGCCAGGTCGTCACATCGTCTTGCTGATCGAACAGCGGTCGGCGAGTCGCTTGGCGGTTATGCAACGCGAGTCTTATGTCTGACTTCAGCGACTTCATCGTTTACGTCGACGAAAGCGGTGATCACAGTCTGACGTCGATTGATAAAGGTTATCCGATATTCGTCCTGTCGTTCTGCGTGTTTCGCAAGGCAGACTATGCCGGGCCGGTGACTTACGGGGTTCGCAGATTGAAATTCGAGACCTTCGGACACGATATGGTGATTCTTCATGAGCAAGACATCCGCAAAAAGACCGGTGCCTTTTCCCGGCTCGGTAAGGAAGCGCGCGAACAGTTCCTAAATGCGTTGACAGATATTATTTCCGCAACCGACTTTACATTGTTCGCGGTGGTAATCGATAAGAGACGGCTTAACGAGCGGTATATCGAGCCACAAAATCCGTATCATCTAGCGATGGGTTTTGGTTTGGAACGAATCTATCGTACGTTAAATCCGGGTGGTGCGGACGGGACCGTTACTCATGTTATTTGTGAATCACGGGGACGCCGGGAGGATGCTGAGCTGGAACTTGAGTTTCGCCGAATCGTTGATGGGGCGAACTTCTTTAACACGCGGCTGCCGTTCGAGCTTGTGATCGCCGACAAGAAAACAAACTCTGAAGGGATGCAATTAGCCGATTTGACAGCGCGACCGATCGGTCTCTCGGTCCTGCGACCCGGCCAACCGAATCGGGCCTTTGAGTTATTGAAAACGAAGCTGGCAAAAGACGGACGTGGCAAAATAGACGGCGTCGGGCTTAAAATATTCCCCTAGAAAGCAGAAGGGCCCCGAGGTAGTCCTCGGAGCCCAGCGCCGACCGGGTAGTCCCAATCCATTTGCTGATAGTATATGCAGGCGTCACCGGGATTTCAACTGCGTAGGAGCCGGCGGTATGAAATGCTAGTGCCGCCCGGAGGCGGCACCGTAACTTTTTCTACGCATGGTAGATGAGCTATGCGAATATGCATTATGCATACTTGAAACTCAACAGGGTAAATTTACCAACAGCTTGTTGAACAATATGCTAACAGTTGCTTCGAAGTCAGAGCTGCCAGCCATCGGTTGACGACCAAATAGCGTGATATTATTGAAATCAGCATGGTTAAAATCGCTCAAGGAAACCTGCTCGTAGCTCAGGTTGACGCTCTGGTAAACACCGTGAATACCAAGGGGATCATGGGGAAGGGCATCGCTCTGCAATTTAAGCAAGCATTCCCGGTAATGTTCCGGCACTACGAAAAGGCTTGCAAGGCCGGTGAAGTCCAGCTCGGGAAAATGCACGTCTTTGATCTCGGCGGCTTAGCCGGCGTACCGCGCTGGATCATCAACTTTCCAACCAAGGGTCATTGGCGTGAACGGAGCCGATTGACTGACATCGAAACGGGTTTGGAAGATCTGGTTGCTACGATTCTTCGCATCGGAATTCGGTCAATTGCGATACCACCGTTGGGTTGCGGCAACGGAGGTTTGAATTGGGCCGATGTGCGTCCGCGCATTGAGGCAGCCTTTACTTACTTACCTGACGTAAACGTACTTTTGTTCGAACCGGAAAGCGGAACACAGCGCTCAGCTCCCTTACCTGCGAGCGTGTAAACGAAAGGGTACATTCGTCGCTCTAGTCCATGAGCCCCAGCGACTACACAGAAGAGCTTCTTGTCGAACAGCCCGCAATTGAACTCTTCGCGGAGCTTGGTTGGGCGACGGAATCGGCCTTGGAAGAATCATTCGGCTTCGCCGAACCCTCACCCGAGCCCTCTCCCAGTGGGCGAGGGAGTCGGTTAGGACGCGAAACCAAGTCGGAAGTTGTTCTCGTCCCGAAACTCCGCTCGGCACTGGAGCGGTTGAATCCAGCCCTGCCTTCTGACGCTATCAATTCGGCAATCGATGAGCTTGCTCGTGACCATTCCGCGATGGGCCTTGCGGCGGCGAATCGAGATATTTGGGAGCTGGTGCGAGACGGTGTCAAGGTCTCGATTGCGGATCGGGAGCGGGGCGGGCTGAAGACGGAGCGGGTGCAGGTCGTCGATTGGGACAATCCGCAGGCGAATGACTTTTTGCTCGTGAGCCAGATGACGATCACGGGCGACCTTTATACTTGCCGGCCTGATCTGATCGGTTTCGTCAATGGCCTGCCGTTCGTCGTAATCGAAGTCAAAAAGCCTGGCGTGCCAGCGAAGCAGGCGTTTGACGATAATCTCACCAGCTACAAGCATCTCCAGAACGGAATCCCGGCGCTATTTTGGTACAACGCTTTCTTGATCACCTCGAACGGTGCTGAGAGTCGAGTCGGATCGCTGACGGCGGATTGGGATCGCTTTACCGAGTGGAAGCGGATTGAGCGCGAGGACGAGCCGCGGCGAGTTTCGCTGGAAGTGATGCTGCGCGGGCTGTGCGAGCCGACGAGGCTTTTGGACTTTGTCGAGAACTTCACGCTTTTTTCCTGGCACAAGAGCGGGCTGGTGAAAGCCATCGCCCAAAATCACCAGTATCTCGGCGTGAACAATGCGATCCGCGCGACTCTGGCAGCGCGGGCGGAGGGACACGGACGCGGTGGTGTTTTCTGGCAGACGCAAGGCTCGGGGAAAAGCTTCGCAATGGTTTTCTTCGCGCAGAAGATCCTGCGCAAGGTGCCGGGCAATTGGACCTTCGTGATCGTGACCGACCGGGTGGAGCTGGACGAGCAGATCGCCAAGACCTTCGCCGCGTGCGGCGCGGTGAGCGACGCGAACGTCTGTCACGCCGAGACGGGTGCAGAGTTGCGGGAACTGCTGGCGGGCAATAACCGCTACGTCTTTACACTCATCCACAAATTTCAGACGCCGGAGGTGCTCTGCGACCGGCGCGACGTGATCGTGCTGACGGACGAGGCGCACCGCACGCAGTACGACACGCTGGCACTCAACATGCGCTCGGCATTGCCTAACGCGATGTTTCTCGCGTTTACCGGCACACCATTAATCGCTGGAGAAGAGCGCACGCGCGAAGTATTCGGCGATTACGTGTCGATCTATGACTTCCAGCAATCGGTGGAAGACGGCGCGACGGTGCCGCTCTTCTACGAGAATCGGACGCCGGAGCTGCATCTCGACAATCCGAATCTGAACGACGACATCTACGAGCTGATCGAAGAAGCCGACTTGTCGGAAGAAGCGGAGAAGCGGTTGGAGCGCGAGCTGGGGCGGCAGTACCACCTGATCACCCGCGACGACCGGCTGGAGACCGTCGCGAAAGATATGGTGCGCCATTTTCTCGGGCGCGGCTTTCAAGGCAAGGCGATGGTGGTGTCCATCGATAAGCCGACCGCCTACCGCATGTACGACAAAGTCCAGAAGTTCTGGAAAGAAGAGCGCGAGCGGGTGGAGCTGGCGCTCATGCGTGAAAGGCCGTCAGATGAAGAACGGGCCGAGCTTGAGGAGCGGCTAAACGTTCTCAGAACCACCGACATGGCGGCGGTGGTGTCGCCGGAACAGAACGAGGTCGAGGAGCTGAAGGCGATCGGCATCGACGTCGTGCCGCACCGGAATCGCATGAACGCGGAAAAGCTCGACGGAAAGTTTAAAGATCCAGACGACCAGTTGCGCTTGGTATTCGTTTGCGCCATGTGGCTGACCGGTTTCGATGCGCCGAGCTGCTCGACGATCTATCTCGACAAGCCGATGCGTAACCACTCGCTGATGCAAACCATCGCCCGCGCCAACCGCGTCTATCCGGGCAAGCAGAGCG
>Ga0184634_10000244_pt1 | contig 13208 bp, 15 predicted proteins | sample PLM31_200_b1_FD_133016 | JGI IMG/M metagenome (GOLD analysis project Ga0184634, IMG submission 133016) | Groundwater sediment microbial communities from an aquifer in East River, Colorado, USA - PLM3-1_200_b1 | ecosystem: Environmental > Terrestrial > Soil > Riparian zone | place: USA: East... | reverse complement strand
GAGTGCGACTGTAGAAATCATTAATATTTGTTTACTCAAACATGAAGATGTCAATTCCTTTTTGATTACCTTATCACTCTTCTTTTGTTCGTTCATTCCTATCCTGATTGAATTTGCAAAGTTCTTCAAATTAAGTGGAATAATGTTTGTGATACAGTTGTCTTTTACTATCGCTTCATGTTTTAGGCTATCTATAAGGGGTCGTGCAAGTGATGCTTTCACAGGTGTTATGAGGTCAACCCAGTATGAGGAGAGTCGGGGCGTTAGAAATGGAATGATTACGATTCGGATTGATTTTTTAATTATTTTGGCATATAGGTGCATCATTTCCAAGTATGTGAGGATCTCAGGTCCGCCAATATCGAAAGTCTTTCCTTTAGTTTCGTCCAATTCTATTGATCTAACCAAATATTCTACTACATCGTCAACCGCAATTGGCTGAGATTTAGTCAACACCCATTTTGGACATATCATCAAGGGTAACCTTTCTACAAGATATCGCAACATTTGGAACGATCCTCCTCCTTGTCCAAGAATTATAGCGGCCCGAAATATTGTAACGTCAGCATTTGACTTTTTTAGAATGTTACCTACCTCTTCTCTGCTTCGCATATGTTCTGATAATTCATCAACGTGCGCATAAGTTAGGCCACCAAGATATATTATCCTCCGTACACCAGATTCATTCACTGCTCGTACAAAATTTTGTGCAGCAGTTCTGTCACGCTCTGCAAATTTTTTCCACTCCTTTGAGGTGCCTTCCATAGAATGTATAAGATAGAATGCAACATCCACGCCATTCAATGCCTTTACCAATTCGGGATACTCCTGGACATCAGCTTGTACGAATTCCAGATGATCCTTCTCTTCCTCAAAATATCTTGAAAGTGAATTCGTGTCCCTTGTCATACATCTTATGTTCCAATTCGTAGTATCGGAGGCTGCAAGCAATCTTCTTACTAGTCTACTACCAATAAATCCGCTAGCCCCTGTTACTAAAATCGTAGTACTTGGATTTTCTTTATGTGAGCATTTAGTCGTGTATCGAACAGCTATTTTTGATTCCGACTTGTTGTCCTCTGTATCATTTAACAGCAATTTCAACATAGAAGGCCTCGTGCGACTATATCAGTTCCCTAATCTGCAGGATATCAATTGCTTCCTCTTATTCAACCATTCTGGCATTAATGACATTTCGAGAAGTGAGTCTAAGTACTGACATTCTTGCTGCGACTAATCCAAAGATCGCTCCATATATAAGATGGAATAGTAACGATGCTCCGACTACTAGATAAAACAATCCAGCAAAATGATCCGCTATGGTATTTGCATAAGTATTATCCGCAGAGATCATAAATGTATCCAGTCTTGGTTGGATTCCATATGTTGCTAGGGGTACGAACAATACTGCCCACAATGCGATACCAAGTATCAAACCAAAAGTGACTCCCCTTTTCATGCCGTATGGAATCAGTTTTCGCCAGAATAACGCTAGTTGTCCAAATATGTTACCCGCTACAGTACCAGTCAATAAATGCAGCCCAAATCCAATGTATTGAGCAGAGCTAGGCTCATTAAATCCTAATGATAATCCTATTACGGCAAAAAAAGTGCCATATGGCGTACCTGATGCAAAGTCTATTACTTCTAGAAGACTCGATATTGCCGATGCTGATATCAATCCTGCGAGAGTACAGTACACTATCACCATTTTTGGTGTATTTTGTAGTTCCATATTAGTTGGATGTTGAATCAATCTTATAAACTAATGCCAACTTCTAGGCATAGTGCTAACTTTTGTATGTTCAGTACGCTTGAAACTACTATAAGAAATATTGTGCAATGACAAATGACATGGGTGACGATAAGAAAAAGACAGAAACGTACGAGCAAAAGAAAGATGAATTCGGCAACGTTGTAGAAGAGAAAAAAGAAGTAAAAGAAGAAGAAGAGGACGATTAACTATTCTTTTTTTTACATTTACTCCGAGTAAATCCAATTAGAGAACTACTAGCCGCAGCATGAGGTTGGAAAAACCTAGAAATTAATATCTCACTTGTCGTACATAATACGTTTACAAATTCTAGATATTCGGAAATCATTAGATACGATGTTTTCCATGTTACTATATGAGAGAAGAAGCTTATTTTACCAAAGTTTTGACAGATTCAATTAAATTTTATTTGCCTCGAACGGAGGGATACATGGACGTAGTAAAGGAAATAGTAGCACAATACGGCAGCATGTCATTAATTGAGTTAGACGGCTACTTTGAAGGAAAATTAGAACCTATGAAGTATACACGAATAGAAGTTCACACTGCGGATGTAGATGAGCGACTTATTATAGAATACGCTAATAAGATTCGAGTTAGACTTGGGCAAAATTCCTTGGCATTTGAATTCAATAATAAACTAATACTTGTAGTCAAAAGGTAAAAGAATAACGACAAAATAATAAGAAACAGTGTAAAGAAGTTTCTAATTTGAATAAAATATTCATTATTATGTTATTCGAAGTAACAATACTAAAATTGAAAGCAAGTATTATCAACATACAGGTTCTAACTTAATTTGGCAAAAAGTCTTGCATTAACAATTTTTCTTGCTGTCTTAATTGCAGGTGTTGGGCATATCTATCTAGGTTATAAAAAACGTGGGATAATTATTCTGATTACTCGAATAGCCATATGGCTTGCTGTAATTTGGTTTATTCCATTTCCTCTAAGTTGGGTAAGTGGTCTGATAGTAGGAGGTGGTTTTTGGATCTGGCAATTAATAGATGCAGTAAGACTATATAATAAAATGAAATCTGAATTAAATGGAAGGATCAATATTGGAGAACATGAAAGGTCCTAAGTTATCGCGCAACCCCACACAAATAACAATATGAATTGGCAAGTTTTTGATTGTTTCTATCCGAAAATATGAATTAATTGAAAAGGGAAGAAAGTCTTTCAAGTAGAAATATGATAATTTGAAACTAATATGAGAAATATTGTGCAATGACAAATAACATGGGTGACGATAAAAAAAGACAGAACGTATGAACAAAAGAAAGATGAATTCGGTAACGTTGTAGAAGAGAAAAAAGAAGTAAAAGAAGAAGAAGAGGAGGAGGATTAACTATCCTTTTTTTGCAATTACTCCGAGTCAATCCAATTAGAACTACTAGAAGCATTGGGGCTGGTCGTTTGTGAATCAAATTTGACACAATTTTTAGATTCGAACGTCAAAAGAGTGATGAATAATTACAGATTATAATTCGAATAATCACAAATTAGTCAGCTTTGGCAGCCACAGGCTCCTTACTATAAGATTTCTTTAACCATATGGGCGTGATTAATGTGGTTACGGCTACCATGATGATTACTGTAGTGTAAATGTTTGAGGATAAAACACCGGAGCTAACTCCAATACCAGCTACTATGAGCCCGACTTCACCTCTTGAAATCATTCCTATACCTACTTTCATAGCTTTTGATTTATCTCTCAAAAACATCATGGCTGGTAATCCGCATCCTGCTAATTTACTGAAAATTGCGACGGCAATTACAATCGCAGATAAGAACAATACATCCAAGTTGACTCCAGTTAGGTTCACCTGAGTTCCAATAATTGCAAAAAATAAAGGAGCAAATATTATCTCTAATTTATCAACATATTCTTCAACTCGTTTAATTATTTTTGTGCTGGCTACCGCCATACCTACAGAAAATGCTCCTACTATTGGAGACAGTCCTACCAAAGCAGCTACAGCCGATGCACCAAAGAATGATGCAGTAACGATACCTTCAACGCTACCTTTAGCTTTCCATAACCTTTCTGTGTTTAGTATTTTTGGTATAATTATAACTGCTCCAATTAGTAACGCAGCAAATATCCCTAATATCTTTAGAATCAGAAATATAATATCAGTAATATTCGGTGCCATGTTACCAGTTTGAACCATAGTTACAACAACTGATAATACTGCAATTGCAAGAATATCATCTACTATAGCTGCTCCTAAAATTAATTTTGCCTCTTTTGTTTGCATTTTTCCTAATTCAGTTAGGACTCTAACTGATATCGCAATACTCGTTGCAGTAAGGGCTGTGGCTATAAGAACGGATTGTAATCCGTCTAATCCAAATATCGTAAATACATAATACCCTAAAAAGAACGGAACAATAACTCCACATGCACCTGTTGTAAATGATGCTGCACCTCCTCTCAAGAACTCTCTTGGAGTAATCTCAAGTCCGGCTATGAATAATATGACAATTCCAGCTATCTGCCCTATCTGAAGTATTGTTTCATTTAATATGACAAGAGGTTTACCATCAAAAATTGGTAACGCTCCTATAGCGAACGGCCCTACAATTATTCCTGCTAATAACTCACCTAATACAACGGGCAATCTAAATTTATGAAAAATTTCAGCAAATAATTTAGCAGCAAATAGAAGTACAGCAAGAGAAATCAAGACATGGATTAGTACTTCTCCTTGTTCCTCTATCATCTTGTATCAATTATAAAGAGGAAATGGCAATACGGGATTAATAAACATAGACCAGAGGATGTTTAGAATGGTCGTTTGTGAATCAAATTTGACATGATTAATAGACCCATAAATGCTTGTACAAGAATAAAGTTTAAGGACAAAACCACCTAATGCTGTTCAATTGAAATCATTTGTAGTCTATGTTATAACATTCTTGATGTTTTCTACATCTTCTCTATACTATTTAGTTGCAATATTTGGTGAGAGTATTGAAACCGACGAAGCTCACGGATTGCAGTTAGTTGAAGGACAAGAGAGCGAAACTACAGAGTCTGCCAACAATGAGAATCAAGAGGAAACACTTAGTGAACTGCACAATGAATCAAGTGAATCATCGCAAAAACGTCTACATGAAAATCAGGTAGAACAGAACGCCAACGAATCTAAACACATTGAAGTCAAAGAAACAGAAGAAACCTTACATCAAGAAGCATTTGAAAAGCAACGCAGGACTTTTGAATTCCCGCTTTCAATTAGTGCTGGAGTTGGATATGCCGCAGTAGGATTATGGATGATACTAGATAAGAGGAACAGTAAAATTCCTTACACTATAGCTATAGTGGGTTCTTTGATATTATTAGGAATTTACATTGCTTCCAGAACTGTAGGCATTTCTAGTCTAGGTATAGAACCAGTAGGATTGTTAGATGTTATTGTAGGAGTGCTTCAAGGTGGAATAATTGTTGGCTCATCGTATTTTCTATTAAACAAGATATACGCCAAAGGAATATCAAATTAGTCAGGACTAAACCAAAGGATATATTCATTCATTGCGTTACAATAACAGATAGAAAAGTAATGATTAATGAGTGTACGGCCAGACATTAAACTTATCTGTATTGGATTGACATCAAGGGTATAAAGATGGCGAATGATGCATCGGAGGCTCAAGATTGCGAGACTTTTAGCTATCAATCATACAGGATTAAGAGTAGAATTAATATGCAAAATTACGCTATGTGTTCATCACTTTTAATGTCGATTTTTTTCTGTACATTGGTTGCTCTTCTAGGATTAATTTTTTCTTCGATGTCTATGAACTCAACATATGCTCAGCTTGAGATTACTACTGATGAGAATATCTCGGCCCCCATATTTAATGAGACGGTAGATAAAGATGATAAGCTAAAACCTGCTATATTGTATTCTGCATTAAATTCGGGCACAATATTAGGTGAAATCCTAAATAACTTTACATATCCTATTGAATCAGTTCGCATAATCGCGAGTGTGTATGACAAGAATGGTTTGCTTGCAGCTACTGGAGATACTTACACTAATGATTATCAGATAAAGCCAGGAAGTAAATCTGGATTCGATATTTTCTTAGATGAAAAATTACCTAGTAGTAGTAAGTATACCTTAACAACCAGCTCTGAAGAATCTGAAGAAGATAAGCCAGAGGCTCTATTATTGAGTGTGGGCAGAAATTATAAAGATTCAGTTAGTTTTAAAGTCCTTGGCGAAGTAATAAATCAGGGTCAAAAAGATGCCAATTCGGTGAAGGTATCCGGTATATTTTATGATAACAATCACAAAGTGATAAACGTCGACTATAAATATACAAATCCAGATATAATTAGTCCCAATAAAAAAGCACCATTCGAATTGTCGTTCTACACAGATAATCCTAAGAAAATTAAGTCAATAGCTATTAATGTTCAAAGTGATGAATACTCCTTAATAACAAATAACAATCAAAATAAGACAAAATCATCGCCACAACAGTAAAACCAGCCTTGTCGATGCCATTGTATCCTGGTCGTTTGTGAATCATATTTGACACGATTTTAGGTTCATTACATTCGTGTATTGGCAAACATAGAAAGACGACTTATACAGGATTTAAAGTTTAAGATAGGTTTGTAAACTGTTATATTCACAGAAAGTTTAAAACATACTATTCAATCTTGTCGCTATGATAAAAAATCGTTTGCTTTGCTTACACTTCTTTTTGTAGTATCTTTTGTTTCACTTTATTTCATTAATGATGGTAAAGTATTTGCAGCAAATGATACATTTAGTGCAGACGGGCAGATAAGCTCGTTAGTTCTGGGCATGCCGCCATCCACGCATACAGTCAATATGAGCTCTGTAGAGAAATTTATCTTATCTGGTAACTGGAAGTTAGTTACTGACAAAGGTAAGATAGCAAACTTTACATCGGAATTCTATACAGGCCCAATAAACGGCGCTAATAATCATACCCATCTTCTAACAAATCTACGTATTCCGGTTGATAAACCGGTTCAACTTGGTGCAGAGGGTAGCACAAAAATCTCACGGCTTCTAGATATAAAGACAAACGGTAAGAGTGCTTGGAATGATGTCCTTACTACAATATCAATCTCCAATGGGAGAACAATTAGTATTAGTTTGGCTGATAATGGCACTCAACGACATTTTATGGGTCAACCTATTTATGGCATCGTTAAAGACTTTATGAGACAGCAATATAGAGTCTAAGTTCAGGAATTAGCGTCTAAAACGAATGGCAGTTAGACAAGTAACCAGAAGATAAGGACGATAAACAAATATCTGATAGAAAGTATATAGAATTATCTATGAGGGTTGGTACATTCTCCTGTAATCATTGTAAAATAAAATTTCAATTAATAGGAATTTCTACCGTAAAAAATCCAAGATATTGTGCGTATTGTGGTAACGAATCTATAGAAAGAGTTAATATAATTTTTGGATAGACGTTGTTACTAAGGAACCTTATAATTTAAATTAAAATAGATATTAAACAATGTTGGAGTGGTTATCGTTTCCAGCTAACGACTGCTTGGCGTTATTCTTTACACTTTCGACAGAATCATTAATAGTTAGGCCAAGTTTGTCAAAAATTTGACGAGCTTCACTTGTATCTGGTATATTCTTTATCCTGAAGTATTCACCATCGTAAAATATTGCAAAAAGACCTGAGATTGCAGCTCCAGCCATTATTGGTTTAATTTTTGATGATGTACATTCATTGACTATATTCTTCAGAGCGGTTATTCCTTGACTTTGCTTTCTCCTATTGAGTACTAGTCTGCCAAAGTCTGTGAATCTTGTACTGTCAATCTCTTTTTGATTTAAAACATCCTTTCCAAGATTTAGTTTTTCAACCAATGGCTTTCCTGGAAGTTTGATTGCACGAGTACAGTCACAGGCCTCACATTCCATAGTGCATTTATCTCTAAAGCGCGCGTCCTTTACTTCCACGATAGAATCAAAATACTCCTTCAATGTTGGTGACTCCATTGCCATGGGATACAAACCCCCCTCGAGACAGTAACATACCTCTACAAAATGAACTATGTCCTTATCATCTATGGTTGCTTCCCTCAAAGCAGCCTGCATTCCTTCATAGAATACTTTTCCTTTTGCCAAATATCCTGACTTGATAGATTCGCCTAACTTTACTCTTGCTTGTGGGTTTAACTTGCATTTGACATAGTATCTCATCCGGACAACAAGGATATTATTGACTCTAACTTCTAATAAAGATACAGGTTTTTTAAGTTAATCTACAGTTACGTCAATCTAGACTCTTTTTCTAACAATTTGCTATCTAAATTTTTTCTTCCTACAACTAGGGCAAAAGGCTCTTCCCTTTTTATCAATATCAAGCAAGGAGGTGCTAAAGTGCATAACACATCGTGAATTCTTACAATGACCAAAACCAAAAACATGTCCTAATTCATGTATAGCTTCTTTAACCAACCTTTCATAAAATAATGATGGATTTGGCTTAAGGCCATAGAACTCTTGCCTTAGCCTAGAAAGATATACTGCGGCTACTCTTCCTTTATAAAAGGCCTCTCCGAAGACAAAATCAAATCCAGCTGTATATGCGTCTATATCAAATATGCCAAGTATCTTTGTTGCTTTATTAGGCCTACATTTCTCCAGCCACTCTAGTATTTTGAATGAATTCCATTGATTTCTACGTTTGTTAATTGAAGATTGAAGGCCAGTCGCTGTCTGTAGCTCCACACGTATATCTAAAGTTAATTTAATATTTTCAAATTCTCTTGAAATATCGTTCGCTAATTTATCAAGAATACTACAATCAAGGCTTGCCTGTATAGGCAGTAGGATTAGTTGCACTATCCTGGGGTAACAAATCGTCCAATCATAAACCGTTCGTTCTGTTACTTTTGGTAGTTCATTCAAGTCGGTATAAGGGAGTGTGAATTATTATTGACGCAAATTTTGGCCCCCTTGTGAGAAAACACCAAGGAATCTAGTCGATGCTTCATCAATTCATTTTTGACGCCATTTTTGAGCCCAAACGAAAATATCATTCTTAAAAAGTTTAAGACGATAATAAGAAGTAAGAAGATATGGACACTTTTGAATCTATAAAGACTAAGCTGGACATAAGAGAGTTCAGTGCTAAGGATGTACCAGAGGAAATAAAATCAAAGGTGCTCGAGGCTGCTAGATTAACAGGCACTGGTCTTAACACACAACACTGGCGGTTTATACTAGTTGAAAATAAAGAGAACATAAAAAAGCTTGCAGAAGACAGTACCAGTGGAAACTGGGTCGCAAATTGCAATTTTGCAATAATAATTCTAACAAATCCAAAATATGGTTTTCATTTGATTGATGCAGGACGAGTACTACAGAACATGCAGTTGGCCGCATGGAATTATGAAGTAGGTTCAGGCATATTTACAGGAATAAAGGAAGATAAACTCCGAAAAGAGTTTGGAATTCCACAGGAATTGAATGTTACTGCGATAATAGGATTTGGATATCCGCTAAGAAGACTGACTGGTAACAGAAAGAACCGTTTGCCTCTTCATGAACTGGTCTACAATGAAAAATTTGGTGTCAGAAAAAGGTCATGACCAATTTAATAGAATTGTTGCAAGTTTTATTGCCTTATACAAAAATGCATTGTAGACTTGGGCAAAAGATTTTCCGAGCCATTAGAACTATCGGGCTGGTCGTTTGTGAATCAGTTTGACACAATTTTTAGACCCGCTTACACAATATACAACCTAGCAACAAGAGTAAATGATATATTTCATATCGGGCCCGGAGGTTGTTAAGATGTCACATTATTTATGACGAATGAATGTCGATGTTACTCAATTATTTCACAGGTGCAAATACCTAAATTCAACCGTTATCTCTTTTCAGCTCTGCTCAACAAAGATAGTAAATCTTTATTGTAGGTTTATTCTTATTTTTTCAATTCACAGGATGCAACTTTGTTTTCCTGTAGGCTTCCGGTAATACGACTGCTAGCGTCCCAGCGAGTAACGCTAGAGGAACAGATAGCAGTATAGATTGTTTATAGAATATCAGGTCAACAGTTTCAGCCGTTAATATACAAACAGTCTCCGCTGTAAACAAAATGATGAGGCTTGTTTTTAGAATATGTTTGATGTTTGATTGTCTGCGAAGAGAGAACAATTTAGAAATTCCTATACCAAAATTCTTGAAAGTAATGAGAAGATTGGCAACAAATCCTTTATTCGATTGCTGCTCAAGTACCGAGCAACAACTATCTATCTTTGCATTAAGATTATACCTGCCTAATATGGTCATAAGAGTCGCAAACCCTGCTGCTGCGTATCCCATAACATATCCAAAAACAATACCTTGTAGATTATAACCAAAGAAGTATAAGGCACTATTCTCACCTATCACCGCTGCTGAGATGCATAAGATTTCAATTCCCAAGGCTGCCGCAAAAAAAGTTCTTACATGACCGAAAAACAAGAGACCATTCTGTTTGTTATTCCCAATCTTATCTATATGTAATCCAATACAACAACACACCTCTTTGGTACAATAGGTGCAATCGTTGAAGTTTACATTCTTACATTCACGCTCAATACAATGACATTCTGAGCACTTTAGCACGATCTTTCAGCTAGGATTAATTGTAATCGTATATGAAACTTTTGAAAATTCTAGACTTAAATTTACTCGATAAAATGAGATTGCTTGGTTTGTTTTTGTTTTTGTGCTTTCTCGTTAGTCTACATCTATCAAATGCAGTCATAGTTTGCTTATTTCAAAGTATTTCGCTCAAAATTTCTTGGAAGCTGTGTCAACAGTCATTAAATTTCATTATCTCCGTATGAAATAGAGAATGGGATTCGAACCCTTCTATCATGCTCGCGGAGTCATACAGTTTTAAATAAGATAACATGACTTAACAACGTTACTAAAACTTATTTGTTTTATGGTACGTATTTCTATTTAGAGCAGTTCGGCGATGACAAGAAATTAAAACCAGCTTACTGTACAAACTTAATTACAATCTAGTAAACAGTCGTTAATTCTCAAATTCTTTTAAAAATTCTCTGGGCGAATGCTGGCAACTCCAGCAGTATAAATTTGGGAGTATCTAGAGCTCATATTAGTAACTTGAATCAATTCTCATCATATGCGCACACTTTTAGGTTATACAAAAGAATATCAGAGCAATATAACGACCAGGCAATTTTGGATTCTGTCAAACAATTAGTACCAGATAGAGTATTAAAATTAACCGCCGATGAGCAATCTTTGGAGCCGCTCTTACATTGGTTCAAAAATGACTTTATGAAATGGATGCCGAAAGAACTACAATGTACAAGATGTAATAGACCAATGAGAGTTCAACTTGGAGATGACAATTCAGCAACATTTCGAAAAACAGAAATTCACATGTGTGATGTATGTGGTTCAACCCAAATATTTCCGCGATATGACAAAGTACTAAGGATTGCAGAAACAAGAATCGGTAGGTGTACTGAATGGTCCATACTCTTTGGTGCTATCGTAAATTCGTTATTAATTCAAACTAGAATAGTACACGATTATCTTGACCATTGCTGGAATGAAGCTTTGATAAATAAGAAATGGGTACATATTGACTCAACTTTGGACTATCCTATTTCTTTTGACCATCCTTACTATTATGAGCAAAATTGGGGAAAGAAGTATGAGTATGTATTAGCATTCTCCGCCAACAGTCTAGAGGACGTTACTACACGCTATACTCAACAGTGGCTTATGGTTCAGAAAAGAAGAGGAAAGAAAGATAAAATAGAAGAATTCAAAGAGATTTATTAGAGCATAATCTGCGAAATCATCAATGTACAAGTCAGCTTACTCTGTAAACTTAATTATCATTTCTTTAAACAGTCAGTAAATTTTATGGAGGATACCAAGCGGAGCAAGGGGAGTGGGTTTCGAACCCATTAGTTACACTTGGGGATTCATATAATTAAATTTATTTTATAGAATGTCTCCCGCTGGTACTAGTATACTTAATTTCTCTTCTAATAAGCACTTATTATGATATAATTACCTGTGACTAAATTTAATTGGCATTACTTTGGCGAACTATCTTCAATTGCTTTGGCACATTTATCACAATATTTCTCTACTATTACCGCTCCTGGGGCACTGTACTTGACTATCTTGGTTGCAGGTTCTCCGCATCCTATACAGAATCTTGAATTCTTTTCACTACTTGATGTAAAGGGCTCAATACTTTTCAGTCTCTTTTCTAACAATCACATCTTCTCTAATTATGTAGAAACAATATACATAATAAACTAGATAACTGACCTCATAATGCTAGAGTCGTGATTTGTGTGTATACTGCCTTTCAAAAAACCATTTACATAAATATTAGGTTCATTTACTTGAAACTATGTCTCATTACATCCTACTCCTAAATTGGACAGACCAAGGAATAAGAAATGTAAAAGACACGATTAAGCGTGCTGAAGCTTTTAAATCATATCTTGAGAAGAGAGGAGGCAAATTGGTCGGTGTATTTTATACGTTTGGACATTACGATTTGGTATTGATTATTGAATTACCTAATGATGAGACAGCCATGGAGATTTTGCTCGGTACCGGGGCACTCGGGAACGTACGCACTACCACTCTTAAAGCTTTCAATTTGGAAGAAACTCAGAAGATAATTGAGAATTTAAAGTAATTTTCAATACAAAGTAATCTTATTACTCAAAAGTGGAACTATTTCCATTTCAGGACTCTAGCAGGGAAGTGAAGTGGGATTCGAATCCATTAGGTAAAGGGTTTTATCCTATAAAGAAGTTGGTAATAAATAATATGTAAAGATTAACATGGAGCTGGTCGTTTGTGAATCAGTTTGACACAATTTTTAGACCCGCTTACACAATATACAACCTAGCAACAAGAGTAAATGATATATTTCATATCGGGCGAAATTGATAAGAGTTGGGAAAGCTTAATCCCATCAACCCAAGTTTGAAGACAGATAGATACGTAGCGATTATAACAGGTGGTAATCGTGGAATTGGATACGAAATATGCAAAGAGCTAGCTAGAATTGGCTGCAATGTTGTTCTCACAAGTAGGAATGAAGAAGATGGCCGACGTGCCGTAGCTAAGCTAGGTTCTCATAATAATATTGTATTTCACAGACTTGACGTAGCTAATAGTAAAGATATTGCAAGTCTTAGGGATTGGATTATGACGACTTATCGAAGAGTTGATATCCTGATTAACAACGCTGGAGTATATTTGGATGAAGGAGTGAGTGTATTTGATGTGGATGAGAAGACTATGCAAGATACACTAGATGTTAACTTTTATGGTGCATTTCATATGTGTAGAGCTTTTGTTCCTATAATGAGAAAAAATGGATATGGTCGGATAGTGAACGT
>Ga0184634_10000243_pt1 | contig 13211 bp, 9 predicted proteins | sample PLM31_200_b1_FD_133016 | JGI IMG/M metagenome (GOLD analysis project Ga0184634, IMG submission 133016) | Groundwater sediment microbial communities from an aquifer in East River, Colorado, USA - PLM3-1_200_b1 | ecosystem: Environmental > Terrestrial > Soil > Riparian zone | place: USA: East... | reverse complement strand
TGTTTGAACGGTTATTGGAAAGAGGTTCAATGGCCTACTACAAAGACGTGCGCGAATATCTGACCGCGCTGGAAAGCCACGGTAAACTGATCCGCGTTTCGCGTGCGATCAACAAAGACACCGAGATGCATCCGTTGGTGCGGTTGCAATACCGCGGCTTGCCGGAAGAAGAGCGCAAAGCGTTTCTCTTCGAGAACGTCACCGACGTCAAAGGCAGAAAGTTCGACATGCCGGTGGCGATCGCCTGCTACGCCGGCACGACCGATATCTACGCCATCGGCATGCAGTGCAAGAAGGAAGAAATCTACGGCAAGTGGACCCACGCGCAGGCCCAACCGATCGAACCGGTGACGGTTTCGTCGGGGCTTTGTCAGGAGCGAATGATCGAAGGCAACGAGTTGAAGCACAGAGGTTTAGACTTGCTGCCGGTGCCGATTTCTACTCCTGGTTTCGACAACGGGCCGTACACGACTTCGTCGCACTTCGTTTCGCGCGATCCGGAGACCGGCCAGTACAACATGGGCAACTACCGCGGCCAGATCAAAGCGCCCGACCGCATGGGTTGTTACGCTGGAAATTTTTCCGGCCTGCGCGCGCACTGGAACAAATGCCGCGCGTTGAAAAAGCCCTTGGACGTGGTTTGCGTCATCGGCGTGCAGCCGAATTTGTCCTACGCCGCGGTGGCGCGCATCGCGCCGGGGTTGAATGAATTTAGCGTCGCCGGCGGCATCTCCGGCGAGCCGGTCGAGTTGGTGCAGTGCAAAACGATCGACCTGCAAGTTCCGGCCCATGCCGAGATCGTCATCGAAGGCACGATCCCGACCGATATGGGCGAATGGGAAGGGCCCTTCGGCGAATTCCCCGGCTACATGGCGCATGAAGGCGTCGGCTTCTTCGTCGACGTCAACTGCATCACGACAAGAAATAATCCGGTTTATGTCGGTTTTCTCAGCCAGTTTCCACCGAGCGAAAGCAGCAAGATTCGCGGCACGGCGACGGAAGGCGTGGTGCGGCGGCGCTTGGCGGACGCGGGCATGGACAACATCCTCGACGTGGCGATCCACGAGAGCAGCGGCAGTTGGGGTTATCTCGTCGTTAAGATCAAGAAACAATCAGAGCAAGACTTCGACAAAATCATCGGCGCGGTGCGCCTTGGCGCCGACGCCGGGAAAATTCTCGTCGTCGTGGACGGAGACATCGACGCGCGCGACGCGGATTCGGTCAACTGGGCGCTGACGTTCAATATGCAGCCGCACCGCGACGTGCGCATCCTCGACGCTGGCATGATGAGTCTCGATCCATCGATCGTCCCGCCGGAAGATTTCGGCGGCGCCCGCTCGGCGCTACACAAGACAGGCAAATGCAGCGTCCTCTGCATCGACGCGACCCGTAACTGGGCCTACAAGCCGATATCGTTACCGCGCCGCGAGTTCATGGAAGGCGCCATCGAAATTTGGAAGCAATTGGAACTGCCGCCGCTCAAGCTCAAAGCGCCGTGGTACGGCTACGAACTCGGTTACTGGTCCGATAGAAATCGCGAAGAAGCTGAGCTGGCCTTGCAAGGAAAGCACTTCGAGATCGGCGAGCGGGCGAAGCAGGAGCGAAAGAAGTTGGACTGAGTTTTTGCCGCGATAGAGTCGGCGCCACGCTACGACAATTCACGAATAAATCTGTCAGCTCTTTCAAGTAGCTTCGGGGAAGACTTGAGCAAATCCCGAGCCCGCCGGGCCGCCGATTCGGCCTTTTGCTTTGAGCCGGTGGCGCGGTAGAGATTGGCCAGGGACAACAAGGTAGTGCCCTGACTATGGCCGTCGTCGATCGTAGTGAAAATCCCCATAGATTTTAAGAGTAACTCTTCAGCCTCTTCGTACCTGGCTTGCCCACGCTTTACGTCGCCGAGGCTTCGAAGAGCGTTGGCTTCGCCCAGGCGGTTGCCGATCTCGCGGTGAATCGCCAGGGCCTGCTGGTAGAGCTTCTCGGCCTGGTCATAGTCGTCTTGCATTCGTTTCACTTCGCCGAGGCTCTGAAGGGCATTGGCCTCACCTACGCGGTCGCCGATCTCGCGGTGAATCGGTAGGGCCTGCTGATAGAACTTCTCGGCCTGGTCATAGTCGTCTTGCATTCGTTTCACTTCGCCGAGGCTCTGAAGCGCGTTGGCCTCACCTACGCGGTCGCCGATCTCGCGGTGAATCGGTAGGGCCTGCTGATAGAACTTCTCGGCCTGCGCGTAGTCGGACTGCATGCGTTTCACATCGCCGAGGCTCTGAAGCGCGTTGGCCTCGCCTAAGCGGTCGCCGACCTCGCAGTGAATCGGCAGGGCCTGGTGATAGAGCTTCTCCGCTTCAGGATAGTCGGACTGCGCTCCTTTCACGGTCCCGAGACTCCTAAGGGCGTTGGCCTCGCCCACGCGGTTGCCGATCTCAAGGTGGATCGGCAGGGCCTGGCGATAGAGTTTCTCGGCTTCCGGATAATCAGCCTGCGCCTTCTTTACATCGCCGAGGCTCTGAAGCGCGTTGGCCTCGCCTAAACGGTCGCCGATCTCGCGGTGAATCGGCAGGGCCTGCCGATAGAACTTTTCGGCTTGGACAAAATCAGACTGCGCTCCCTTCACGTCGCCCAGGCTTTCGAGAACGTTGGCCTCGCCTGAGCGGTTCCCGATTCCGCGGTAGAGACTGAGCGCGGCATCGAAACTCTCTTTTGCTTTTGGTTGGTTGCCAGAATAGTAATAAATGTCGCCCAAGGCTTCGAGCACTACGGCGTGCCGCGCTTTGTCCCGGGTGCCGGTGTATATCGCAAGCGCCTTCTGCAAATAGGGTATGGCCTCCGTGCGATGTCGCTGGTGTCGGTATGAGCGGCCAATCTCTTCTAAAAGTTCGGCATATGCCAACTGTTCTCTCGGTCCGAGGGTCGCTTCGTCTTTCTGGTATTTTTCCAATTGCCTCAAGAGATCGTCGGTCCTATCGGGCGAACTTGTGAGAATTGATTCGAACGGAACCGAACTCTGTGCCGAGCGCTCCGCGGGTCCAGCGGCTTCATGAGTCCGCGGCGAGGAAAAATTGAAAACCGTCTGGCGGAAGTCGTAAAAGTCCGGCGCTTCTCTGGCGAAAAGAGTTAACGCGAACGTAGAAACCCAGAACAGGATGGGACACTTGATTTGCTTCGAGATCAGGTCGCGCTGAACGTTGAGCGACGCGAGGAAGTTGCTGTTGAGAGATGGCTCGACCGCGGTGACGACGACGGCGGCGTCTTCAGTGTGGCGGCATTCTTGTTTCAGAGTGGCGAGAAGGTCGGTCGCCTCCTGGAACGTCAGATCGATGTGCCTCAGATCAACTTGTTTTTCTTTGAGTAAATCCGCCAGCGAGGCCAAGACCCCGTCGCGCTGCCGGTGGTCCTCTCCGCAGATGAAGGCGAGCGCAAAACGGCCCCGGAAGTTGACAATGAACCGCAGAAGTTTGTCGAACTCCGAAACGCTGCCGCTTTGCGGTTTTTTTTCAGCGCTTCTTGGCTTTGTTATTTTTTGGTTTTTTGCCACTGGGGAGGCTCTTTAGTGCTGCTTGATATTCCGGGAGATCGTAGATCAAAGGATGAACATCCACCCATCGATTGCCATTGTATTCCAACGCGTAGCGGTAAAACAGAATACTCCTGTGCTCCGGCGTGTTGTCGGTGTCTTTGTTCTGATGAATCTTGGCGAGTTCGGCCAAATAGGCCTGCGGCATCGGTCGAATGAATTCCGAGCGGACATTGACGATCGCTTTGTCTATGGCGGGCTGGTCAATTTTGTCGCCTGTCGCTTCGATGCAGGCCTCTTGAACCAAGCGCATTAGCTCGCGCAAAGACCCGCCGCTCTTCAACGCTAGGCTCGTGACGAGACCCGGATTGGCGAATATCTTCCCGACATCGACTCTGCGCTCGATAACTTCGGCGAGCTTATCGACTCCCGCCTGAAACGTATGATTCCAATCCTGATTGCGCTCGCGAACCTTGATCATCGGTAGGACGACATTTTTAAAGATATCGGGTAAGGTCATTCCCTTGGGATCGTAAATTAGAGAAATAGGAACCGTGTAAATGATATTGCAGCGAAGCCGCTTCAAGTTGTCGGCCTGCCCGATCAGCACTTGCTGTACCGTCTCGGGAGCGTAGCGGTCGAGGTTGTCGAAGATGAGCAAGATTTCATCGTAAGCTCCGTCAGCTCTGACGGCTCTGTAACAATCGTCTAGTATCTGATTGACGCTGAAGATAAGCTGGTCGGGACTCTTGAGAATCCGTTTCCGAATTTCCTCTCTATGGTCTTTTGTCCCCTTGATGCGGGCGGTAATCTTGGCGAGAAAACTCGCAAAGAAAGGAATCCCCGATTCGGCTTTTGCTCCGGTTTGAAGCTCGATCTCTTTTTTCACGGTTTCGGTATCGACTTCCGTGACTTCGGCGAACCATTTCGTCAGTTGGTCCAGAAGTTTTTCATCCAATCGGAAGTCCTTACCCACTTTTTCCACCAGCACTTTGGAAGCGGCAAGGAGTAAATCGGAATACTCGATATCGGAAATATCCAGCTCTTCGTTCGCTTGGCAGTAGACTACAAGAAACTTTCCCGGCCTAAGCGTTTCGCTCAGTTGGAGCAGTTCCGTGGACTTACCGCATCCACGATGGCCTGCAAAAGTGATGTGAGAGAAGGCGTCCTTAGCTGTATCGGGCTTGATAAGTAGCTTATTGAAACGGTCCTGGACATCGGCTCCACGAATCTGTTTCAAGTCGACCCATCTGTCATCACCGCTTGGCAGGGGGACCAGTTCGCACGCCCACTGCGCTTCTCGAATGGTCGTCGCAAGTTTCACCGGCTGCGCCATAAGTATTAGGAACCTAACAGCTTTAAGCTGGCGCTGCAAAGAGCGCCGGCGAGCTAGGCAGTGTTAATTCTTGCCTGTATCGTGGGTTGCTTTGTCACGCGATCCATAGCGGCATTTGGATCTCTTGCGGCTCAAGATCAAAGCATGGTTGTACGGCTTCGATCTCGGCTACGGGTCGGTTAGGAATCTCCATCCAAGTGAATCCGCAGCGCAAAGAAAAAATTTTGAGATCGGCGAGCGGGCGAAGCGAGAGCGGAAGAAGTTGAATTGACAGTTCGGTTGCGGACGTCTCCGTGCGAATCAGATCCGCAACTTCAGGACAGATCATGAATAATTTTATCGCAAGCTTCGACTAAGTTGGAGAAGGCCGCGAGAAAATCTTTTCTCGCCAAGAGCCGCCGCTCTTCAGGGCGCGCGCCGTGACTAAACCGCGCGCGGAAAAAACCTTATCGACATGGACTCTACACTCGATAACTTCAGGAAGGTTTATTTAAGGGCTAACGCCCCCTGTGAGCGGCGGCCCACACGCACCCACGTGACGAACAGCCAAAAACACTACGCTGTGGGCCGTCCGCTCCATTGGGTTAGGCCAGGGGCGCGTACAGTTAGCTACTGTGAACCCTGATGTGGGTTGCGCCATTGTTGGACACCCCAGGACTCCGCCAAAGAGTCTCGGCAAGCATGCGCCAAGCGCAGAGATAGGCCTTGCACCTCTTTTCCAGTCGCGCCTTTCTCCAGTGCTTGTCCAAGCTGAACCATCGCTGCTTCTACACGCTTATCTTCGACCAGCGCGAGTTCTCCCCAGTAAAGAGACCAGAAACGCTTTTGTGCAGCTATAATCTCGTCCTTTGAATCGGATGTAGCGATTGTTGCGGCAGCCTGCGTCGCCTCGGTATATAGCTTGAGCTGGCGATCGAGAAACGGTTTAGTTGCCTCAATTCGCCGCGTTTCAGCCTGTGCTCGCTGGTTTGAAAAGAACTGATGGACGCCCCAAGCAAACGTTACAACAGCGCCAAGGAGCGTCAGTATTTTGATCCATGATTCCAGGTTCATTTGCTGCATCGAGGCCTCCATGAGTGCCTAACGTTGGCGTTGAACGGCGTGTGGCCGCTTGCTGGCCACACGCCCGTTTTCGAGCGCGTTGTTAGGCCTCATCCATCCGAATACCACCGGCACGCTGAAACGTCTGTCGGATTTCATTCCTAATTATGTGTCGAACGACTCGTCCCATTCTGCCCCCATAACCCAGGCGAGAGCGGACATCCGCCCGCTCAGGACGCCCCAATCGAAATCATTCCAACCCAAATTCTTTTTTCCATACTTCTTTTCGATTCGTTTGGCTGCCTTCTTCGCCTGCTCCATCAAGGGTTTCTGTGCCTCGGTCAATGGTTCCTCTCCACTCTCAATTCGCTGCAGCCATAGTTGGTGTCTATTCCACCAAACCTTGTCCCAGAACTCGTTGTAAGCCTTCAAGATGTCCTTATCATTGCGCCGTAATAGCAGTGGCCACTCTTTTCCTGGATTTTCTTCGTCGGGCAACCATTCCACCTTGTCACCATTTTTTGTGTACCCAATTCTGTGACCGTTCGGGCCTAACTGGCCCGGCTCGACGGGATCTGTGGTTTGAGCGGTTGTGCGCTCACGTCTTTGGCCAGAACGGTGCTGACGGGAGAACTCGCGGTTTAGTTCTTCAATGATTGACATGAGATCCGGATCAAAGCGGGCAATCTGAACGCCAGCCTCGCGCAAACGTAACTCGCCACTCCCGCGTATGTTTTCATTGGGATCGAGAACTCCGATAAAAACTTTGCCAATTCGTCTCTCGATTATTCTCTCTGCACACGCGATCTTAGGATCATTTCTAGAAGTACACGGCTCAAGCGTTACGTACAGGGTTGCTCCAGCGAGTGTTTCATCCACAAGCTTCTTCTCCAATAGCGTAAATTCTGCGTGTTCGCCTGGTGCAATTTCGCCGCGAAAAGCTTCTCCGATGATAAGGCCATTACGCGCGATAACTGCTCCGACTTTCGGAGATATCCTTCCTGGTTCGCTGGTGCATTGCCGCGCAAGAGCAATCGCCTGCAACATTAGACCTCTATCGTCAAACCTTGCCATTGAAGAATCTGACGGTTTTAGCTCCGACTCCAGCAATCGAAGCCGTTCTTTGTCCATAACGAATATATACAGGGTTGCATCTTCGGACGCGGATTGCATAAAGCCTCTATGTAAAGCCCGACCTGCTTCGACGGTGGTCAGTCCTCCTGAACCAGTGCCCAGTAACGGTAATTCGATAATTCGTATTCGGTCGTTATATTGGGTTAGATGTCCTAGCTGAACGGCGATGCGTTCAATAATAGCAGGCTCTGATGAGTCATTGAGTACCGTCGCTGCAAAGGCGATGAATTCGGAGATTGTCTTGTTCCCAGGGAATTCGAAAATTTCACTAATCTCGCCAAGTTTGGGTGGAGCGGCAAGCGACGTTGGATATGGAATGCCGAAAATCTTTAACCATCGTTCGGTCGCGGAACTAACGGTGGCCTTCGCTGAGCACGGCAGAACTGTGAGATCAGCTCCGCCTTCAAAGATATCCCCTAAGCGCGGGTAGACTCGTTTCATGTTTGTCGAATGGTCCTTAAAGCCTAACGTATAACTTTTTATCCCTAAAGGTTGGTGGCAATCAAGTTGCGTGAGAGCGCCGCAGTATCGCCAAGGGGATAAAACGAGGTTGGACTAAACCGTGGAGCAGCTGTGCAGCTTTGGCTATGGGGATTGTAACATGGCGCAGCTCGGCCGAGCGTGGCGCTTCGTTAACGATAGAACGGCCTGTGGATGAAGGTTGAGATCGGCGCTGGAGAAGACCGGCAAATGCAGCGTGCTGTGTATCGACGCGACCCGTCCGTGGGCTTACAAGCCGACTTCGTTACCGAAACGCGAGTTCATGGAGCGCGCGATGGAAATCTGGCAGCAACTGGAACTGCCGCCGCTGAAGATCAAGGCGCCTTGGTACGGTTACGAACTGGGTTATTGGTCCGATCGCAATCGCGAAGAAGCGGAGCTCGCGCTGCAAGGAAAACACTTCGAGATCGGCGAGAGAGCGAAGCGGGAGAGGAGGAAGCTGGATAAACCATAATTCTTTGCTCGACTCGCCTGTAGGTTCCTTCTTGTCGTAGTAGCACAGTAATCCCGCGCCGATTTCATTACGGCCAATCCAATCTCTGCAGAATTTAGCACACCGAACCGTCATTCCGGCCAAGTTGAAGCGAACGCGAACAGGAACCCGGTCACCTCCTTGTCGCAGAGAACTCGCCTGTTACACTCAATCGACTAGGAGGAATCAACGACATGACTCGCCGGCAGAATATTTGCATCGAAAAATCCTTCTATATCCCCGTGTTCTTGACTTGAGGTTTCACCATCGAGTAGGCTTCCGATTATTTCGGTCGAATTAGTATTTTCGACGACCTGATAACAACAAGCTGCTTCGTAATTCACATCTTATTCGCAACGTTTGAACGGAGAATAGGAGTTAATCGCATGCTGTCACGTGAGGAAAATGATCTATTGACACGCACGGGACCGGGCACGCCGATGGGAGAGGCGATGCGGCGGTACTGGATTCCGGCGCTCATCTCGTGGGAACTTCCCGAGCCCGATTGCCCTCCCGTTAGAGTGAAGCTATTGGGCGAAGCGTTGGTCGCGTTCCGCGATACCGAGGGGCGTATCGGTCTGCTCGATGAATTCTGCGCGCACCGCGGCACCTCTCTATGGTTAGGCCGCAATGAACAGTGTGGGCTTCGCTGTATTTGGCATGGATGGAAGTACGACGTGACGGGACAGTGCGTGCACCAGTTGAACGAGACCAGTGAAACCAGCTTCGCCCAAAAAATCCGTATCAAATCATATCCCACCTGCGAGCTCGGAGGCGTCATCTGGGCCTATATGGGCCCACCCGACAAAATGCCGCCTGCTCCGCGTTTCGCTTGGACTCAGGTACCGGATTCCCATCGCCACGTGTCCAAGGTCATAGAAGAATGCAACTGGCTGCAGGGCCTCGAAGGTGGTCTGGATCAATCCCACGTCGGTGTATTGCACAAGGCTTTTCGGAACAATCCCAACAATCCCGGCTCAGGACCGAATTCATTCAATGCCCGCGGCGGTTCGCCGACATTCGACGTAGAGCCGACCGAGTTCGGTGCGCGTTACGTCGCGATCAGGCCGCTCGGCGAGCATCAGCAGTATGTGCGCAGCTATAACTTTGTCATGCCTTTTACTCAGATTCGGCCCTTCAGCCCGCGGAGTGAAGCGGAGGCCGGCAAAAAATTCAATCCCGGCCATATGTGGGTGCCGATCGACGACGAAAACTGCTTTGTCTGGAACTGGATGTACAGTTGGGGCGAAGAGCCGCTGACCGACGACGACCGCTCGGAGCGCAGTCTCTCCAACGGACCCGACGACGTGGACCAAAAGACTTTTCGCTCATTGCGCAACAAAGAGAATAATTGGCTCATCGATCGTGAGATGCAGCGAAAAGAAAATTTCAGCGGCATCGTGGGGGTCAACACTCAAGATCGCGCGGTGCAAGAGCTCCAGGGGCGAATTGCCGATAGAACCAGGGAGCACCTCGGCCCGGCAGACAAAGCCATCATTACCGCACGCCAAGCGCTTTTGCAGGCGATAAAAGCAGTTCAAGCCGGCGGCGATCCGCCGGGCACGGATACAAGTTATTACCACGCGCGTAGCGCCGTAAAGATCATCCCCGCACAAGCTTCATGGCGAATGGCGATTCTTGAGGACATCTATCCGTCGGATGCAAATCACGTCGCCGTTAGCTGAGGCTCATGGCGCGAAGGACCGACGGCTTACAGTTGAGTTTCATCTTGATTGCCTGTGAATTTGAGCGATGAACGCAGATCGCGCTAGGGAGCTTATGACGATGTATCCCACGCTTGCACGGGCCGCTTTTAGAAATCCAGGAAGTACAGGCGCGTGGGCGCGTGTGCCCATACGAACACGCAGTTTCCTTCGCAAAAGCATTGCATTGGAACGGTTATTTCGCTGTTGCGCCTTTTCGGCCGTACTCGTCACGCTATCTCCGCTCAATCTGGCGGCACAGGACCGGTTGGTCACGATCGGTTTCACAAATCCGACGGGAGCAGCCGCGCTGCCGTTTGTAATCGCCGAGAAAAAGGGCTTTTTCAAAAAAGAAGGTGTCAACGCGGTCACCGTTATCATGCAGAATGCCGTAGTGGTGAACGGGGTCTTGAGTAGAAATTTGGACTACGGCGGGACTATCGCCAATTTCATCGGTGCCGCGCGCGGAGGCTTGCCGGTCCGCGTCGTCATGTCGCTCATGGAAGGTTCGGATCACGTTCTGGTTTCGAACGCGAACATCAAGAGAGTCGAGGATCTCAAAGGGAAAACCATCGGTATCAGCAGTTTTGGCGGCGCGCCTCACAACCAGTCGGTGATGATCCTTAGGAAATACGGCCTGAACCCCGACAAGGACGTGACTTTCCTGCAAATCGGCGGCGGCGCAACCCGCTACACCGCTTTGGAGAGCGGTTCTATCCAAGCCACGATGTTGGTGCCGCCGCTCAACAAGGTGGCGCGCGAAAAAGGTTTCAATGAACTGCTTCTTTTTAACGAGATCATGCGGGTGCCGTTGTCCGGGTTGGCGGTCCATATCGACAAACTCAAGGAAAACCCCGCCGAGGTCGTCAAGATGATCCGGGCTCTATTGATCAGTATGGATTACATCAAGGCCAACAAGAGCGAGATCCTTGGCTTTCTCGAAAAGAGCTGGGGAATCAAAAATCCCGGCGTGCGCGAGGGGTTCTACACGGATATGGTCGCAATCTACAGCCGCACAGGCATTGTTTCCGATGAGCTAATAAGGAATGTGTTTCGCTTCGTTCAAGAGACGCGCAAAACCCAAGATACCTTCTCCCCGGCGGACGTTACCGATTGGTCTTTTGCCAAAAAAGCCAACGAACAATTGAAGCGATAAACATTGCGCGGTTAGGACAAGCCCGTAGCGTTGTTCTGGTCTCCGCTGTGCCGCGTTCCGTCATTCAGTCACGCGACGAGATTGAGAAAAATTCGCGTGGCAGCGATCGCGTCAGCCGAATTTCAATCCCTGAATCTCGATGCGGCGATCTCCCGGCACGTGACGAATTCCAAGAGCGCGGCCTTTCCATCGTCAGTCACTTTGCGGGCGCGCTGGAGCGCCGGCACGATTTGATTCGGATCTTCGACTCTCTCCGACCATCCGCCGAGGGAACGCGCCAGGTCGGCGTAATTGCCGAGGATGTTCATCGTGCCGTAGCGCTCGTGCGACGCTTCCATGGAATGGGTCTCGGCAGCCATGAAATTATTGTTCAGTACGATTGTGAGAATGGGGATGTTGTTACGCACGGCGGTCTCAAAATCGAGTCCGGTCATGCCGAAGGCGGCATCGCCCATGAAGTTGACGCAGAATTTCTCCGGCGCGGCGAGTTTGGCGCCGATGATCAAACCGAGACCGGCGCCGAGAGCGTGGGACTTGCCCCAACCGATATAGCTGCGCGGGATCGGCGCTTGATAAAAGGGCACGAGCTGGTTGCGCGGACTGCCGGAATCGTGGGTAACGATAACGTCCTTGCGATCGAAGAGATTCATGAACTCCCACATGACGCGGTAAGGCGTCAGCGGTTTTTCACTGGATGTAAGTTTGGGCAGCCACTCCTTCATCCATTCATCTCTGCCTCTTTTAATCTCCGCCGCGGTGACGCCGTCCGCATCCCGTTTCTTGCCGCCCAGCAAATCTTTTGCCACTTCGACAAACTGACGCAGCACCAATTTCGCGTCGCCAAGAAGCGGGTAATCCACCGCATATTGTTTATTAATGTCGCGCTCGTCATTGGTCGCGTGAATGATCACTTTCCCAGGGGGAATGGCTGCGGCGGTGATGTTATGTTTCGTCAGGCTGGTGCCGACGGCCAGTACACAATCCGCCTTTTGTAGAAAGGTGTGAACCGGCCGCGGCATGACGCCGGATCCGGTACCCAGCGAAAGCGGGTGGTGTTCGGGAAACGCGCTTTTACCTTCCAGCGGTGTTGCTACGGGGATTTGCATTAACTCGGCAAGCTCGACTAAATCGTCGGTCGCTTCAGCGTATAAAACACCCTGACCGGCAACGATGATGGGATTCTTGGCTTGCAGCAAAACTCTGGCGGCCTCGGCCACATCACGCGCGTTGGCGCCGCTTGTGGTCCGTTTGACCGGCGCGTATTTCACTTCGCCGGGAAAATCTTCAACGGCGATGTCATTGGGTATTTCCACCAATACCGGTCCCGGGCGGCCGAGCTTGAGGTAGCTAAACGCGCGGCGCATGACTGCTGGAACTTCGCTGGAGACGGTGATTTCCTCCGTCCACTTGGTGATCGGCGCGTAGGCTTGGACCGAGCGAAAAAAGTGAAAGACCTGCGACGTATCGCGCGGGTGGCCGACTGGGAGGCAGAGAACCGGTACGGAGTCCGAATAGGCGGTCGCGACGCCTGCAAAAGCGTTTTCGGCGCCCGGCCCGGCCTGCATCGTGAAGACGCCAATCCGTTTGCCATTGGTGACGCGGGTAAAACCGTCGGCGATGCCGACACCGACGCGTTCCTGGCGGCAGACGATGGGTCTGATTCCGGCGCTGGCCGCAGCTTCGATCAGCGTATTCGTAGGATAACAAGCGAGGAACTCCACGCCTTCGCGTTTGAGGATTTCGGCTATAGCATCGACGACTTTCATGGGACCTCCTGGTATCAAGGATTCTAATTATCCGCGCTTAAGAATTACGATGTCATTTCGAGGCCCTTCGACGGTCTCAGGATAAACTGCGCCGAGGAACCTCGCTTTCTGCTTCATATTCGTTGTGACGACGGCTAACCGATCGGACGAGATCCTCACTGCGTTCGGGATGACATCTTCCAACAAGAGTGAGATTGCAAGCGTTTCACTTACGCTGATCGCCGCACCTATTCGCGCGCCGTCTCCCAATATTTTTCCTTCTTCAATTGTTCCACGACGTATTCCGTCGGATCCTTTGTCGATGGGATCTTCGCCGCGATGCAGACGAGGTGGCGTGGATCATTTTGCGCCGCGGTTCGAATCACATGCGGCGGCTCCTTACCGCTGGCCAACGCTTTCACGGTGTTCAAGAGAAATCTTCTAACCGTGATTACGATGATGTCACTGATTCCCAGATGCTCTTGCGAGCGGTCGAAGATCGGACCCATGCTTTCCGTGGCGCAGGAGTCGTGAATGAGAAAAATCTGTCCCATGCCGGTGAACGTCTCACGCTTCTGCTGCTCACGATCTTGCAGGTAGTTGTTCTGTAGG
>Ga0184634_10000241_pt1 | contig 13236 bp, 9 predicted proteins | sample PLM31_200_b1_FD_133016 | JGI IMG/M metagenome (GOLD analysis project Ga0184634, IMG submission 133016) | Groundwater sediment microbial communities from an aquifer in East River, Colorado, USA - PLM3-1_200_b1 | ecosystem: Environmental > Terrestrial > Soil > Riparian zone | place: USA: East... | reverse complement strand
TGAATCAACATCGCGGCAAGAGGCGCTACGATCATAATGAGCAGCGCCACCAGTGGGTGAACGCCGCGCTCATTCTGTCTGCTCCCGCCAAACAGCATACCCAGCTGCGCTATAGAGGAGATCGCGCCAGCGATGGTCGCCGAAATAGTGGAAATAAGAATGTCGTGGTGCTTGACGTGCGACAGCTCATGACCCAGCACGCCACGCAACTCGCGTGGAGTAAGTAATTGCAATATTCCGGTCGTGGCAGCCAGCGCCGCATGTTCAGGGTTGCGGCCGGTAGCAAAGGCGTTGGGCTGGGCTTCATCGATCAAATATACTTTGGGCATCGGAAGTTGCGCGCTTTGCGCAAGTTCGCGCACGATGCCGTAAAGCTGCGGGGCACTTGTTTGATCCACTTCCCGGGCGTTGTACATCCTCAGTACTATTTTGTCGGAGAACCAGTAAGCCCAGAGGTTCATGGCGCCTCCAAGAATCAAAGCCGCTACCATTCCGGCGCCTCCGCCCAGCAACAGGCCGACCGTTCCGAAGAGCGCCATGATGGCGGCCATCAGCAAAGAAGTCTTAAGCCAGTTTCCCAACATCGGTTTCCCTTTCTACTCATCCGCCGCATCGCGCAGCGGATATTTCAGATGGTGGCGCTATGAAAAAATTCAAGTGCCCATACAAATACCGGGATTGAGCGCGAACCCCGACAGAAACTCCCGCACCGGCAGCCGCTGGCCACCCGCTCTCTGCAACTCCTCAATGCGCACTGCTCCCGCCCCGCAGGCAACTACAATGCCGCGTCCATCGACATTGACGATTTCCCCCGGTTTCCCGCTCAGCCGGCGCTCGAGCTGCGTTTTCCAGATTTTCAATGTTTCGCCATTTAACGTGGTGTAGGCTCCAGGATTGGGATTAAATGCACGCACTGCGCGCTCGACTTGGACCGCTTCCATTTGCCAATTGATTTGAGCTTCAGTTTTCCCCAATTTGCCGGCATAACTTGCTCCTTGCTGCGGCTGGGGCTGGGGCTGCAATTCTGCGCGTTCGAGCCCGTGTAGCGTGCGCACGATGGCTTCTCCGCCCAGCTGCGCCAGCTTGTCATGCAAGGTTTGCGCGGTATCATCTGCCGCAATTCTCAGCCGTACTTGCATTAACACCGGTCCCGTATCCAAACCCTCATCCATTTGCATAATGCTGATGCCAGTTTCGCTATCCCCCGCAAGTAACGCATGCTGAATCGGTGCCGCGCCTCGCCATCTCGGCAGCAATGATGCATGAATATTGATGCAACCGAGTCGCGGCAGGCTTAATAGCGCTTTCGGCAAAATCAATCCATACGCCGCAACCACCATCACATCCGCGGAAAGCCGGCTGAGCTCATCCTGCAGAGCCGTTTCTTTCAGAGTTTGCGGCTGCAGCACTTTAAGACCGTGCTTTGACGCGAGCCGTTTTACCGCGCTGGCGGTGGGTTTCATGCCGCGTCCGGCGGGCCGGTCGGGCTGAGTGAGCACCAACACTATGTTGAAGCCTGATTGGAGCAAACGCTCTAGCGCCTGCGCCGCGAATTCGGGGGTGCCCGCGAAGACTATTTTCATTACATGATCTTGCGCTGCATTTTTTTTAGCTTGTTGAGTATCCTCGCTTGCTTGAGGCGGGACAGGTATTCGACGAATACCTTGCCTTTAAGATGATCTATCTCATGCTGGATGCAAACCGAAAGCAGTCCGTTGGCGTCCAGCGTAAACAATTTTCCTTTGCGATCCAGTGCGCGCACCGTGACGCGTTCGGCGCGCTGCACTTTTTCAAAAATTCCCGGCACCGAAAGGCAACCTTCCTCGCAATCGGAAACCCCGGAGCTGGCTAGAATTTCAGGATTGATAAACGTGAGCAACTTGTCCCGCGTCTCCGAAATGTCGATCACAATAACTTGCTTGTGGACATCCACTTGAGTTGCAGCAAGGCCCACGCCTGGGGCCGCGTAAATGGTTTCCGCCATGTCCGCTACCAGTTTACGAACTTGGTCATTCACCCCCACAACCGGCTTGGCGAGAGTATGCAGCCGTGGGTCCGGGTATTGCAGAATTTTTAAAATCGCCATTTATGCTTGCTAATTTAACAAACTACATGCAGAATTTATACTAACTCCTGATTTATTATGGCGTATGCTACACTTTAGAGTATCCCAGAATTTCGGGTTTGAACTTCTGCAAGCGGGGATTCCGATGCGTAACTTTATTATTATATCGCTGATTCTGCTTTCGGGATTGCTCTCGGCTCGGGTTTTTGCCGAGGAACCCGTGAAGCTGCAAGATAATCCGCCAGACCGCTATGTCGTGGTCAAGCGTGACACACTGTGGGGGATCTCAGGGCGCTTCCTCAAAGATCCTTGGCAGTGGCCGCAAATCTGGGGCATGAACCGGGAGCAGATCAAAAACCCACATTTGATCTACCCCGGCGATGTCATCCTATTCGATCTCTCGGGCCAATCACCCGCCCTGCGCCTGGTGAGAGGAGAACAGGCAGGGGGAGGTGTTGTTGGGGGCAGAGAAACGGTTAAGCTAAGCCCGCGTATACGCGCAGAACCCAGGGAGCGCGCCCCTATACCCACTATTCCGGCAAACGCCATTGAGCCTTTCCTGAGCCAGCCGTTGGTGATCGAGGCCGGTGGGCTTGATGGCGCGCCGCGCATCATCGCTGCTCAAGATGAGCGCGTAGTGCTGGGCGCAGGCGACCGTGCGTTTGTCCACAACCTGCCGAAAGACAAAGGCTTGGACTGGCAAATTTACCGTGCCGGCAAAACGCTAATCGATCCGGAAACACGGGAAGTTCTAGGCTACGAAGCCATTTATCTCGGCGAAGCCAAGGTCATCAAATTCGATGCGGCAAGCCCCATCGAAATCACCAAATCCGCTCTCGAAATAAACACCGGCGACCGCTTGGTCGTGGCCGCCAGGGCTCCAATCGATAATTATGTGCCGCACGCGCCGGAAAAGTTGATTAAAGCACGCATCCTTTCGGCCTACGGAGGTCTCTCTGAGGCCGGGCAAAATACTATCGTCACACTCAACAAGGGGGCGCGCGATGGTATTGAGAGAGGGCACGTGCTGGCGCTATACCGCCGCTCGCCGCCTGCCAAAAATGAAAAGGGCGAAATTACACTGCGCATCCCTGATGAGCGCTACGGACTGTTACTGGTCTTCCGCACTTTTCAAAAAATCTCATACGCTCTGGTAATGCAGATTACCCGTCCGGTGCACGTACTGGACGTGGCACAGACGCCCTGAGTTAACTGCTAACTTTGGCTGCCCGCATGCAGCCCGACAAGGACACCGAAAGCTGGCTCGCGTTAAGCCTGGTGCCGGGGTTGGGGGATGATTCCTGCCGCAAGCTTCTGCTGGCTTTTGGCGAACCACAAAAAATTTTCTCCGCGACCCACTCTGCGCTCTCCCGCGTGGTTTCCGGCAAAGTCGCACGCAGCATTTGCGAAGGCGTGGATCGTAGTGCTGTCCTGCCTGCGCTCAAATGGCTTGAAGATCAGCGCAATCACCTCATCACGCTGGCTGATGAAGACTATCCCAAACTATTGCTGCAAATTTCCGATCCACCGCCTCTGCTCTACGTCAAAGGAAGACGCGAACTGCTCAACTGTCCGTCACTGGCGATAGTCGGCAGCCGCAACGCCACCCCGCAAGGCATAGCCAACGCGGAGAGCTTTGCGCGAAATTTAAGCGACGCCGGACTCACCATCTTGAGCGGCCTCGCGCTGGGCATTGATGCGGCGGCACACCGCGGCGGTCTTAAAGGCGCCTGTTCCAGCATTGCGGTGGTCGGCACCGGATTGGATATCGTCTATCCGGCGCGAAACCGTGATTTGGCGCATGCGCTTGCCGACGCCGGTACGCTGGTTTCGGAGTTTCCGCTGGGAACGCCGGCAATCGGCAGTAATTTCCCGCGGCGCAACCGCATCATCAGCGGCTTGGCGCGCGGCTGTCTGGTGGTCGAGGCGGCACTCTCAAGCGGCTCTCTTATTACCGCGAGGCTCGCGCTGGAACAGGGCCGCGAGGTATTTGCTGTTCCGGGATCGATACACTCCCCGCTTTCTAAAGGTTGCCATGCTTTGATTAAACAAGGGGCAAAACTCGCGGAAACCGCACAGGACATTCTCGAGGAAATCGGCTGGCAAAAAAATCAACCCGCAACTGCCGCAGCCGAGCAAGATAGAGAAGACTCGCCGCTGCTTGAACATCTCGGCTTCGACGCATGCGACATTGACACGCTGTGCGCACGCAGCCAGTTGCCGCCCGATGCGGTTAGTGCAATGCTCCTGAAGCTCGAACTTGCCGGGCGCGTAGCCTCGCTTCCCGGTGGCTTATATCAACGCCTTGATTAGACCTGGGCATTCATTGCCCGCGCGCGTCCTGGTGCAAATTCCTTGCTATCGCAGCAAATAGTTTCTATCATCTTGCGCTTTATTCCCGCAACTGAGAGCGCATGTCCAACAATTTGCTGATTGTCGAGTCCCCGTCCAAGGCCAAGACCCTGAAAAAATATCTGGGGCGTGATTTTGAAATTCTTGCCTCGCTCGGCCACGTGCGCGATTTAGTGCCCAAGCAGGGTGCGGTGGATACGGCGCACGGCTTCGCCATGAAATACCAGTTGATTGCGCGCAACCACAAGTACGTGGACGCGATTGCCAAAGCGGCCGCCAAGGCAGACAAAGTGTTTCTCGCTACCGACCCGGATCGCGAAGGCGAGGCCATCGCCTGGCACATTACCGAAATCCTGAAATCCAGGAAGCTGCTTAAAAACAAGCCACCGCAGCGCGTGGTGTTTTATGAAATCACCGAATCCGCAGTGAAGAACGCGATCAAGGAACCGCGCGAAATATCCATGTCGCTGGTCAATGCCCAGCAGGCGCGCCGCGCCCTCGACTATCTGGTCGGTTTCAATCTGTCGCCGTTGCTGTGGCGCAAGATTCGTCCCGGCTTGTCCGCAGGACGAGTGCAAAGTCCGGCGTTGCGCTTAATTGTGGAACGAGAACAGGAAATTGAGACATTCCGCTCGCAGGAATTCTGGACGATTCATCTCGATAGCCACAAAGAGAAGCAAAAATTCTCAGCGCGCTTATTCCAATACCATGCCCAAAAGCTGGAGCAGTTCAGCATCGGGAGCGAAAGCGCCCAGAGAAAAATTATTCAGGAATTAAGTTCGACGAAGGATGCGCAAGTCATAAAGGCCGACAAGAAACGCAAGCAGAGATCGCCTGCGCCGCCGTTTACCACCTCCACGCTGCAGCAGGAAGCAGTACGCAAACTCAATATGACAACTGCTCGCACCATGCGCATCACTCAGCAATTGTACGAAGGCGTGGACATCGGGGGCACCAGCGTCGGCCTGATTACCTACATGCGTACCGATTCGCTTTCGCTCGCCAACGAGGCGGTTGCCGAAATCCGCAGTTACGTCAGCAAAATGTTTGAACCTGAATATCTACCTAAATCCGCGGTGCTGTACAAAAGTAAATCAAAGAATGCGCAAGAAGCACATGAAGCCATCCGACCCACCTCGATTTTCCGCACGCCTGAAAGCGTGCGGCACCAGTTGAGTGCTGAACAGGCCAAACTTTATGAAATGATCTGGAAGCGCACCTTGGCGTGCCAGATTAGTCCGGCCAAATTCGATGTTACCAGCCTGGATATCAGCGCGGCACGTCCGGACAATTTGTTTCGCGCGAGCGGACAAACCCTGGTCTTTCCCGGGTTTATCGCCGTGTACCAAGAAGGGTTTGATGAGCCGGACGAGCTGGGGGAGGGGCGGCTACCGGAACTGAACGTTGGCGATGTGATACCGATCGACAAGCTGTATGGCGAGCAGCATTTCACCCAGCCGCCGCCGCGTTACACGGAAGCGAGCCTGGTGAAAACGCTGGAAGAACACGGCATCGGGCGTCCCTCTACTTATGCCAGTATCATATCCACGCTGCTCGAGCGGGAATACGCATTGCTCGATAAGAAACACTTTGTCCCTACTGATGTCGGGCGGGTTGTCAACAAATTTTTGACCGAGCACTTCACTCGCTACGTTGATTACGATTTCACCGCCAAGCTCGAAGACGAACTCGACTTGGTTTCCACCGGCAAGCGCGAGTGGGTGCCATTGCTGGAGGATTTCTGGAAAGATTTTAATCGCCTGGTTGAGGACAAGAAAAATTTGTCGCGCAAGGAAGTAACCCAAGAACAGCTTGACGAGGCATGTCCGAAATGCGGCAAGCAACTTACCGTGCGGCTGGGAAAACGCGGCAAATTCGTCGGCTGCAGCGGCTTCCCTGCCTGCGATTACACGCGCAACTTGAATGGGGGACAGGCAACGGCGGAAACGGTGGTAACGGTGGAAGGGCGCAATTGCCCCAAATGCGGGAGCGGCTTAGTCATCAAAAACGGACCCTATGGGAAATTCATCGGCTGCTCGTCCTATCCCAAGTGCAAATTCATCGAGTCGCTCAACAAACCGCGCGATAGCGGGGTGCTCTGCCCCCAATGCAAGGCCGCCAACCTCATCGAGCGCAAGAGTCGCTACGGCAAACTGTTTTATTCTTGTAGCACCTATCCCAAATGCAAGTATGCGGTATGGAACCCGCCAGTTGCTCAGTCCTGCCCGAAGTGCAAGTGGCCGGTACTCACTCTAAAAACCACCAAGCGCCATGGCACTGAACTGGTGTGCCCGGTGAAAGAATGTGGTTATAGCGCTGCAGCGCAAGCTTGAACCCCGCTAAACGTCGAGATTACGCACCCCCAGCGCGTTGCTTTCTATAAATGCACGCCGCGGCTCCACAATGTCGCCCATCAGAGTGGTAAAAATTGCGTCTGCACTGATAGCGTCTTCGATCTGAATGCGCAGCAGTCGGCGGCTTGCCGGATCCATCGTGGTATCCCACAACTGCTCCGGATTCATCTCTCCCAAGCCTTTGTAGCGCTGGATGGAAATGCCTTTCTTGACCTCTTCCAACAACCAGTCGAGTGCTTGCTTGAAATCGCTCACCTGCCGCTGCTGCTCGCCGCGCTTCACATAGGCGCCGTTGCCCAAAAACCCCTGCAGCATCTGCGCGGTGCGCTTGATTTGCGCATAGTCTCCACTTTGCAGAAAGTCTTGGTCGAGTGTGGTATATCGCAGGTTGCCATGCTGGGTTTTCTTTATCAGCAGTTGGTATCTCTCATTTTTTTCATCGTATAGGGCCTCGATTTGCAGCTCTTCACGAGGCACTTGAGTCTCCAAGGCGGCAGCGCTTCTCTTTGCGGAGGGCGCATCGGACAAATCAATTTCTGGTTGCTGGAGCAGGGCATACAACACCGTGGAATCAATAATGCGGCTCAAACGCTCGATTACCGCCTCAGCAAGCAAGTATTCCTTGGCGACTTTTTCCAGCGCGTCCTTGTTGAGCGGTTTCGCACCTTCCGAGGTATGGAGTTGCGCGTCGATTAACGCCAGGTGCAGCAGGTAATGCTTGAGCTCATGGTCGTCTTTGATATAGCGCTCCTCTTTGCCATGCTTGACCTTATAAAGGGGTGGCTGAGCAATGTAGATGTGGCCGCGCTCCACTAGTTCCGGCATCTGGCGGTAAAAGAAAGTGAGCAGCAGGGTACGGATGTGTGAGCCGTCTACATCTGCGTCAGTCATGAGGATGATGCGGTGATATCGCAGTTTGCTGATGTCCTTGTCGTCGCCAATTCCACACCCGAGCGCAGTGATCAGCGTCGCCACCTCCTGTGAGGAAAGCATTTTGTCTAGCCGCGCCTTCTCCACGTTCAAAATCTTGCCCTTGAGCGGAAGAATCGCCTGGAACTTGCGGTCGCGGCCCTGTTTCGCCGACCCCCCCGCGGAATCGCCCTCAACCAGATAAAGCTCCGACAGCGCCGGATCTTTTTCCTGGCAGTCGGCAAGTTTGCCGGGCAGTCCCATGGAATCAAGAACACCCTTACGCCGCGTCATCTCGCGTGCCTTGCGCGCCGCTTCACGAGCACGCGCTGCTTCGATGATCTTGCCCGTAATCACTCGCGCCTCGCTGGGTTTTTCCTGCAAGAACTCCATGAGCTTCTGTCCCACGATTTCCTGCACTACCGGCTGCATCTCTGAGCTCACCAGCTTGTCCTTTGTCTGTGACGAGAATTTCGGCTCCGGGGCTTTAACCGAGAGCACGCAGCACAAGCCTTCGCGCATGTCGTCGCCCGAGGTTTCCACCTTGGCTTTCTTGGCGATTTCGTTCTGCTCGAGGTACTGGTTAAGCGTGCGCGTCAGCGCCGCGCGCAAGCCGGTAAGGTGGGTGCCGCCGTCACGCTGCGGAATATTGTTAGTAAAGCACTGCACCGATTCCTGGTAGGAATCGTTCCACTGCATGGCGACCTCCACGGTAATACCTTCCTTCTGTCCGACTGCATGGAAAATCGTGTTGTGCAGAACATTCTTATTGCGGTTCATGAACTCGACAAAACCTTTAACGCCTCCGGAGAAAGCAAAGGTTTCCTCTTTGCCGGTACGCTGATCAGTCAACTGGATCTTGACGCCGTTGTTAAGGAATGAGAGCTCGCGCAAGCGACGCGCCAAGATATCGTAGTGATATTCAACCTGGCCGAAGATCTCCTTGCTTGCCAAGAAATGTACTTCGGTGCCGCGGCGGTCGGATTTCCCCGTGACTCTGAGGGGGGCAACCGGCTCACCGCCGCGGAATTCCATGAAATGTACTTTGCCGTCTCGGCGGATGGTCAGTCTAAGCCACTCGGAAAGGGCGTTGACTACCGAAACACCCACGCCGTGCAGGCCGCCGGCGATCTTGTAAGAGTTGTTATCGAATTTACCCCCGGCGTGGAGCTCAGTCATGACGATTTCCGCTGCGGAGCGCTTCTGCTCGTCATCCTTGTGAATCTCGGTCGGGATGCCGCGGCCGTTGTCAACGACACTAATCGAGTTGTCGATATGGATAGTAACCGTAATTTCATTGCAGTAACCCGCCAGCGCCTCGTCTATGGCGTTATCTAATACCTCGAACACCACGTGGTGCAGGCCGGTGCCGTCTGAGGTGTCGCCTATGAACATGCCTGGGCGTTTGCGTACCGCATCCAAGCCCTTCAGCACCTTAATACTGTCGGAGTCGTACTCGCTTTCGTCTTTTTCCTGTTGGTTCTTATCTGTCATCGGTTTTCTCTCGGTTTCACGTGAAACACACCTAAATGCGCATTGGCATAACCACGTATTTGAACTCGCTGTTCCCGGGTATGGTAATGAGTGCGCTACTATTTGCGTCGCCAAATGCACAATCCACCTGCTCACTGTCTAGGTTGTTGAGCACGTCCAGTAAGTAACTGATATTAAATCCAATATCCAAAGGCTCGCCCTTGTAATCCACTTCCAGCTCTTCCTCTGCTTCTTCCTGCTCGTTGTTGGTGCAGACGATGCGGAGGCTCTTGTCTGTTAGCACCCAGCGTACTCCACGGAATTTTTCGTTCGCTAAAATTGCCATCCGCTGCAGAGCCTGCAGGAGGGTTTGACGAGAAATTTGAATGTGCTTCTGGTAGTTGCTTGGTATAACCCGCGTATAGTCGGGAAATTTACCATCTACCACCTTCGTTATTAAGTCTATGTTAGAAAATGAAAACCTGACTTGGTTCTGGGCTACCTCAAGGGTCACTTCGTTTTCAGTGTCGTCCAACAGGCGGCCAACTTCTAATACCGCTTTCCTCGGTAAAATCACCTCTTGGTGCGCTTTTTTCTGTTTCTGCTTTGAACTAGCGTAGCCCAAGCGATGCCCGTCTGTAGCTATGACTCTTATCTGGTCATCTTCTATCACTAACAGCATGCAATTAAGGTAATAGCGGACATCTTGCTGCGCCATTGCGTATTGGACCAGATAAAAAAGTCGCTTGAGCTCCTTTTGCGGTATTTTCTCCTTGTGTTGCGCTGCAGCTGGGCTTTGTCTAGGGAAGTCTTCTGCCGGTAGGGTCTGCAAGCTGAAGTGACTCTTGCCTGCTTTCACGTGCAACCGGTTCTCCTTTTGCTCCAGAACGACTTTGCTTTTTTCCGGTAACGCCCGCAGGATCTCCTGGAGTTTCCTTGCCGACACCGTCACTGCAGCATCCTCTCCTTTTCCCTTGCTCTCTGCTTCCGTAGCAATTTGGATTTCCAGGTCTGTTGCAACAAAGTGGATCTTTTCGCCTTTGCGTTCGAGTAATACATTTGACAATATTGGTAGTGTGTGGCGTCGTTCCACGATACCGGATACAGCTTGAAGTGGTTTCAGCAGGGCATCGCGATCCGCTTCTATTAAGATCATGGTTTATTATTCCTTTAAGATAGAATAGTAGTAGTAAAACTTTTGTGTGCTTGTGTCCTGTTCAAGTAAACATCGATAAAACAGGGAGTACAAGAACTGCTGATGCAGTGGATAAGCATGACACAGCATGTGGGCGGGCTGTGGATGTATCGACAAAAACGAAAAAATGCGAAGAAATTCACAAGATATCCAGCCTGTTCTGCTATTAGCTCCTGAGTACTTGCATCAAGGCGTTGTAGTCACGGGTAAGCTCAGTATCCCGCGCTTTTAGTTCTGCGATCTTGCGGCAGGCATGTAAGACGGTAGTGTGATCTCGCCCGCCAAACGCGTCTCCTATGTTCGGAAGGCTCAGCTCAGTCAGCTCTTTTGACAAAGCCATAGCGATTTGGCGAGGCCGGGCAAGAGCACGGGTGCGCTTCTTAGAGTACATTTCCGATACTTTTATTTTGTAGTAGTCGGCAACAGTTTTCTGGATGTTTTCGATAGAAACTTGTCTCAGTTGTACGGCCAAGAGGTCGCGCAGAGCCTCTTTAGCAAGGTCCACAGAGAGAGGAAGCCCGGCAAACCTGGAAAAAGCGAGTACGCGCTTTAGCGCACCCTCCAGCTCGCGCACATTGGACTGGATGTGTTTCGCAATAAAGAAGGCAACGTTTTCGTCAAGAGTAATACCATCTATCGCGGCCTTCTTAAGTAGGATTGCAACGCGCATCTCCAATTCCGGCGGCTCAATGGCGACAGTAAGACCCCAGCCGAAGCGAGAAATTAGGCGGTCCTCCATCCCTGAGATTTCTTTAGGATAGGTATCGCAAGTGATAACAAGCTGTTTATGACCCTCGATCAATGCGTTAAATGCGTAGAAAAATTCCTCTTGAGTACGGTTCTTGTTGCTGAAAAACTGGATATCGTCAATCAATAGCAAATCCAGCGAGTGGTAGTAGCGCTTAAAGTCGTCAAACGCCTTGTGTTGGTAAGCCCGCACCACATCGGAAACATAGCGCTCGGCGTGTGTGTAGCGAACCTTGGCCTGCGGGTTCTGCTCATTTACTAGGTTGCCGATTGCCTGAAGTAAGTGTGTTTTCCCCAAGCCAACGCCGCCGTAAATAAACAGTGGGTTGTAAGCCATGCCTGGATGCTCTGCAACTTGTATAGCAGCGGCACGCGCGAGTTCATTGGCCTTGCCGGTAACGAAAGTATCAAAAGAAAAAGAGGGGTTAAGGCGTGAAAGGCTTTTAATGGGGAGCTTGGAGGTTGCAGCCTTCGGCTTATCCGCAGGGGCGGGCTCGGTGGCACCTTTCTCGGGCAGGGCCAGCACTAGGCTCACCGGCTTGCAGAAATACTGCTCGGCCATTTTCTGTATGCGCATTAGGAACCGCTCTTTGATCCATTGCAACACAAAGCGGTTGGGAGCAACCAGCAGCAGGGGATCGCCTTCGGGGAAGAACTTGAGCGGCTTGATCCAGGTATTAAACTGCTGCGCAGTCAGTTCTTTTTCGAAGTAGGAGAGGCAAGAAAGCCAAAAACGATCCATTTCTGACTAGCGAAGAAGTAAAGGGAACGACACAGACAAGTTCAATTCTGATCATTATAACGAAACAATCCCACGCCAAGGAAGAAAATAATTCGGGGTTGACAGAAAGCGCGCATAAAGGTTGAATAGGCGGCTTTCTAATGATGAAGCAGGGATGAAAATGAAGCGAACCTATCAACCATCAACCACGAGGCGCAAAAGGACCCACGGATTCCTGGTGCGCATGAAAACCCGCGGCGGAGCAGCGGTAGTGCGTGCCCGGCGCGCTAAAGGGCGGACGCGGTTAAGCGTATAGTAAGGGGTTGGTTTTCATTTATTCCCTAACGAAAGCGTCTCGTCTTACTAAACCCGAACAGTTTTCCGCGGTATTCCATGCCAACAGCGCCGAAAGCGGCACGATATTTCAGGTTTTGGTAAAGCCCAAACGCCAGGAGACCGCGAGGTTGGGAGTGGTGCTCAGCAAAAGGGTGACACCACGAGCGGTGGACCGCAGTTACCTGAAACGCCTTATTCGTGAAGAATTTCGTATGCGAAAGCACAGTCTCGGCGGCTTGGACGTAGTGGTCAGGGTGCTTAGGCAGGTCTCAAAAGCGCAAGCGACGGAAGCGCGCGTGGAGCTGTCGAACCTGTTCTCCAAGGTGTCGCGATGGGGCGCGTAGCACTTGCGGCTATCGCGCTGTACCGGATTGTGCTCAGCCCATTGCTTGGCAACAATTGCCGCTTTGCGCCCTCCTGTTCCGAATATACCCGCGACGCGATCGTCAAATTCGGAGTTTTGAGAGGCATCTGGCTTGGACTAAAGCGAATTCTACGTTGTCATCCATGGAGCCCGGGCGGATACGACCCGTTGCCCTGAGATTTCTTAATAACGGCTTATGGACACGCAAAGACTTTTTCTGCTGATTGTTTTTTGCCTGTCGCTATTTCTGCTGGTCGATGCCTGGCAGCGGGAAAAGAGCCCGACGCCGACGCCGCAGGCCGAACACCCCGCTAAGACCCAGCAAATTGCGCCCACCCCGAGCGAAAAACTCGCCGCCGCCCAGCAAGCGCCGACCACGCCGCAAGCGGCAGCAGCTCAAGCAGGACAAAGAATTTCGGTCAAAACCGATTATTTGCTTGCGGAGATAGACACCGCAGGCGGAGACCTGCGCAGGCTGGAGCTACTGAAGCAACGCGACACGCTTGACAAGAGGAAAAATTTTGTATTGTTGGAATTCGAGCCGGAACATATTTACGTCGCGCAAAGCGGTTTAATCGGCCACGGTCTACCCACCCATAAGACACAGTTTTCCGCAGAGGCCACGAGTTACGAACTCAAGCCTGGCGCAGAACACTTGGAAGTCAGGCTCACGGCACCGGAGGTAGACGGAATCAAAGTGACCAAGGTCTACACGTTCCG
>Ga0184634_10000240_pt1 | contig 13257 bp, 9 predicted proteins | sample PLM31_200_b1_FD_133016 | JGI IMG/M metagenome (GOLD analysis project Ga0184634, IMG submission 133016) | Groundwater sediment microbial communities from an aquifer in East River, Colorado, USA - PLM3-1_200_b1 | ecosystem: Environmental > Terrestrial > Soil > Riparian zone | place: USA: East... | reverse complement strand
GATGCGCATCGTAGATACCTTCTATGGCCTTCCCGATCTTCTCATCTTTGTCCTCCTCTCGCTGGTCTTCGGACGCAACATCGGAGGAATACTGATCGCTCTCGGGCTGGTAACCTGGGGCCGCTTTGCCCGCATCAGCCGCGGGCAAGTCCTCCAGGTCAGGGAATTCATCTATATCGAAGGGGCCAGGGCCATAGGGGCTTCTCACGTCAGAATCCTCCTGCGCCACATCCTGCCCAATATTCTCGGACCTCTCCTGGTCACCCTGACCTTCAGCATCCCGACGGCGATCCTGGCCGAGTCGACCCTGAGCTTCATCGGCCTGGGGATCAACGATCCCTATAGTGAATGGGGGACCAGTTGGGGAACGCTGGCGCAGGACGGCTGGCGCGCCCTGCGCACCTACCCTCACATCATCCTCTTCCCCGGCCTGGCCATCTTCCTCACCATCCTCGCCTTCAACTCCCTGGGCAACGGCCTGAGAGAGGTCCTGGATCCGAAGGGGAAGTAAGGTCTCGGATAAGGAACAGAGGGGGTTCTTTGCTAGCACTTCCTCTATTTCTTGACCTCAAAGGCCGGGGCCTTACCCTCAAGGAACGCACCGAGCTGCGCAACCGGCAGGCGCAGGCCAAGGTAGAAGGAGCCAAAAAGTGCGTACACTGCGCTCACCTCATCAAAGCGCATCTCCTGGACCAGTTTCTTAAATACCAGCGGCTCTTCGGCAAAGAGATCCACACCCCACTCCCAGTCATCAAAGCCGATGGACCCGGAAATGATCTGGATAACCTGGCCCGCATACCTGCGGCCGATCGCACCATGCTCCCGCATCATCTGCTGGCGGCTTGGCATGGGGAGCTGATACCAGTTCTTCGTCTCACCACGCATCTTGTTCATCGGGTAGAAACAGACATAGCGCCGCGGCGGGATCTCAGGCCAGAGCCGGGGCGCGACCGCCTGGCGCTGCTGCGCAAGCTCCCCCTCCACCGCCTGACCCCATTCAGGGCTGCCCGGCTGGACGCCTCTCGCCTTCAGCGCCGCGTAGAGGCGAGCGGAGCCTTCGTACAATCCCAGCTCCACCACCGACAGGTAGGAAGTCGTCTGCTCCAGAAACTCCGCGAACCTGAGATGGGCCAGGCGCAGTTCCTCATGGTTGAGGGCATCCACCGTGCGGCGGAAGTGAAGGAGCATGAGATCCCCCTTGTGTCCGAGAAGGGAAAAGAGCGCGCTCTGCTCCGCCCCTCCCCGCTCCATCTCTTCCAAGAGGGCAACCGCCTCGTCAATGACCCCCTTGCGCTCGGCCGGCGCGAGCGCCTTCCAGGCCGGCCAGCGCACGCGGAACATCTGGTGCAGGATATAAGAGCCTTCCAGCGTCAGCGGCGCGGCCGGGAGGCTTTCCGCCTGCAGCTTCAGCGGCTCATTCCCCTTTTCACCCGGCATATGCAATCTCTGGATTCAGGCCTCCCAGCCTCCTCGCCTCCCAGCTCGGCTGGGAGGCTAGTGTTGTGAGTCATAAGTCCCTTTACTTTGATTGTCATTCTGAGCGAAGCGAAGAATCTAGTCTTTCCAAATACATGAGACCCTTCACTTCGTTCAGGGTGACATTGCTTAAGTAAAGAAGTGTTAGACTCACTACACTAGGATGCTTCTGGCTCGATCTTGGTGCCATAGTAGTGTGACGCCCCGAACCTGTCAACACAGCCCCGGCCCCCCTTGCACTTTTGCCGCCCTTCCATTATTTCATAAGGGCAATGCGTCGGACGGTCTTCCTCCTCATCCTCGTCGTTCAGTCCTTCTTATCCATTGCGGTCCGGGCCTCTCAGATCCAAGAGGTCGTCCTGGAAAACGGCCTCAAGGTCCTGCTCGTGGAAAACCGCAAGAGCCCCGTAGTCACCTTTCAAGTCTGGTACCGCGTAGGATCGCGAAACGAGGAAGACGGCAAGAGCGGCCTCTCTCACTTCCTGGAACACATGATGTTCAAAGGCACGGCGAAGGTCGGCCCGGAAGAGTACTCGCGCATCATCGCGAAGAACGGCGGCCGCTCCAACGCCTTTACCACAGCGGATGCCACGGTCTATTTTGCCACCATGAGCCCGGAAAAGATCGGCCTGGCCGTTGAATTGGAGGCTGACCGGATGGCCGGCGCCCTTCTGAGGGGAAGATATTTTGAGCCGGAGAAAAAGGTCATCATGGAGGAGAGGAGGCTGCGCACGGAGGACAACCCCACCTCGGCCCTGGCCGAGGTCACATCTGCCGCCGCCTATATGGTCCATCCCTACCGCCGTCCGGTGATCGGCTGGATGGAAGACATACAGAATCTTACGCGCGAAGATCTCAAGAGCTACTATCGCGCCTATTACGCCCCCAACAATGCCTTCATCGTCGTCGTTGGCGACTTCTCAACCAAAGAGATGCTGGCAAAGATCCAGGGCGCCTTCGGTAAGATCCCGCGCCGGCCCGACCTACCCAAGGTGAAGATCAAGGAGCCGCCCCAGAGGGGAGAGCGGAGGATCCTCCTTAAAAAAGAGGCCGAATTGCCCTCGCTGTTGATCTATTATCACGCCCCCAACCTCAGGGATCCGGATAGCCCCACCCTCGATCTCCTCGCCGTCATCCTCTCGGGCGGCCGCAGCTCCCGACTCTACCAGGAACTGGTCTACCACAAGCGCATTGTCCGCAGCGTGGATGCGGATTATGGAAGGCTATCCGTGGATTCCACGATCTTCTCGGTATCCGCCCAGATGATGCCCGAAAAGGATGCCGCCGAGGCGGAGCGGGCGATCGATCTCTTGCTGGAGCGAGTCAGATCCGAGCCGGTAAGCGACCGGGAGCTCGATAAGGCAAAAAACCAGGTCGAGGCGGCCTTTGTCTTCGGCCAGGACTCCTTCTTCGGCCAGGCCATGAAGATAGGACAATACGAGATCTCAGCTCACTGGCGGTCTTTGGAGAATTATCTTGAGGGCATAAGAAAGGTCACCCCGGGCGACATCTTAAGGGTGGCCAAACAGTATCTCGACCCTGACCGACGCACCGTGGGAGTCCTCATCCCGATCCGGGAGAAAAGCCCATGAAGAAATTCCCCGTCCTATTTTTCTTGATGCTGGCCTTGGCCCCTTCCCGGATTGAGGCCCGCCTCCTGCCCCAGAGATCGGTGCTCGACAACGGGCTGGTGCTCCTGACCTCAGAGCAGAGGGTGCTCCCGATGGTCACTTTCACCCTCCTCCTCGACGCCGGCTCGCGCTATGACCTCAAGGGAATCGAGGGGCTCGCCAACCTCACGGCGCGGCTCCTTACCTACGGGACACGTTCTCGGACGGCCTTACAGTTGAGCGAGACCCTGGACTTCATCGGTGCCTCACTCTCCTCCGGGTGCAGCGAAGAGCTCGCCACCGTGAGCTTGACTCTGTTGAAAAAGGACCTCGATACCGGGCTCAACCTGCTGGCGGAGGTATTGACCGCCTCGCTCTTCCCCGCCGAGGAGATCAAAAGAGAGAAACAGTCCATCGTTGCCTTGATCAGGGCCAAAAAGGAAGACCCGGGAGAGATCGCCGAGAAAAAATTCTTTGAGGCCCTTTTCCCTCAGAGCCCTTATGGGCGGCCGGTGGAAGGCACGGAGGAGTCGGTCAGGGCTATCGACCGCAGCCACATCGTCGATTTCTCCGACCGCTTTTACCGTCCAAATCGCGCCATCCTGGCCGTGGTGGGAGATATCACGCATAAGGAAATGGTCGAAAGGCTCTCCCGGACCTTCCAATCCTGGGAGAAGAAAACCCTTGCCAAAGCCGCGCCCCCTCCCCCCTCACCTGGAGCCGCGACCCTGATCCGTATCCATAAAAACCTCACCCAGGCCAACATCATCATTGGCCACGAGGGAGTGCCAAGAAACCACCCGGACTACTACGCCATTCAGGTCATGAATTACATCCTGGGAGGCGGAGGCTTCTCCTCCCGAATGATGGACTCCATTCGCAACGAGCGCGGCCTCGCCTACTCGGTCTACAGCCGGTTCGAGGCAGATAAATATATCGGCGCATTTCAGATCGCCATGCAGACCAAAAACGAGACTGCCGACGAGGCCATACGGATTGCCCAGGAAGAGATCCAGAGGATGCGCGAGCAGGCGGTGAGCGAGGAAGAGCTCAGGGCAGCTAAGGACTACCTCATCGGCAGTTTTCCTCTGCGACTCGACACCAACCGGAAAGTCGCTAACTTCCTGGCCCAGGTGGAGTTTTTTGGCTTGGGGTTAGACTATCTGGAGCGCTATCCAGAACTGATCCGACGGGTGACCCGGGAGGAGACCCTGCGCGTGGCAAAACGCTATCTCAAACCGGAGAGGCTCATTACCGTCGTCGTGGCCAATCAGGAGAAGGCAAAGGTCAAAAGATAAGGGTCAGGAGGGCTCCCTCCTTCGGAACTTAGAGACCAAAAAGCCTCCAAGGCCATACAGCCTGGCCGCATAACCGGAAAAACCTCTCCTCAAACCTGCGATCCGGGACCTGAGCCATTCCGATTGGGCCGACAGGAGTGCCAGCCCAAAAAGGAGAAACGGCGTCCCAGGGAGAAGCGGTAGAAAGCAGCCGGCGATGCCCAGAGCTACTAACACCCAACCCGAGGCCAACTTGAAAAGGCGGCCCAATGTGTGCTTCATCTCGAAGACCTCATAGGAAACCTAAGGGGAGTCCCTCCATAGCAAAAAAAGCTTGACATGTAAACCGGCTTTGGATATGCTCCCCCCTCACATGATAAAAAAGGTTTTGGTCATCGAAGACCATCCTGACATGCGCGAGCTTCTCGTCTGGCAGATGGAGCGCATGGGATTTGCCGTCATTCCAGCAAAGCACGGCCAGGAAGGGGTAGAAAAGGCCATCGAAGAGAAGCCCAATTTGATCCTTATGGACATCATGATGCCGGGGATGGACGGGCGCGAGGCAACGCGCATCCTGCGCTCCCATCCCGATACGCGCAATATCCCTATCCTGGCAGCTACGGTCCTTTTCCGTGAAGCCGATCTGAAGAGCTGCCTCGAGGCCGGCTGCAACGGCTACATCGTCAAGCCCTTTACCTTCCAAGAGCTTCAGGGCAAGGTGCAGGAATTTCTCTCCCCACCCAACGAAACTGTCCAGTAACGGCTCGACATCCCTCCCGGCCTCTTTTTTCTCTGCCCTTCCTCCAATAGAATAGGTCTGTGGAGGAGACCCCTGTGTCCCAGAAGGAGAAGGCACTTTTCATCATCAAGCGCCTGAGAGAATCGGGCTACGAGGCCTATCTCGCAGGAGGCTGCGTCCGGGACCGGCTCTTAGGTAAGTCTCCACAAGACTACGACATCAGCACCGCTGCAAGACCGGAGGCGATAGCGCAGCTCTTTCCTCAGATCGTGCCGGTCGGCGCCCATTTCGGCGTGACTCTGGTCCTCCTCGATGGAGAACCCTTTGAAGTCGCCACCTTCCGCCACGACGGCCCCTACCTCGACGGACGACGACCCAGCCATGTCCGTTTTGGCGATCTCAAAGAGGATGTCCTGCGGCGCGACTTCACCGTGAACGGGATGATGTACGACCCGCTGGAAGACAGGATTATCGATCTGGTGGGTGGGAGGGAAGACCTGAAGCGGCGCCTGATCCGTGCCATAGGGGACCCCCGCAGCCGCTTTGAAGAGGACCGCCTCCGCATGGTGCGCGCCGTCCGTTTCGCTGCCAGCCTCGGCTTCGCGATCGAGGAGGATACTTTCAAGGCCATCCAACTCGAGGCCACAACGATCACGCAGATCGCCTGGGAGCGAATCGGCGAAGAGATCACCCGGCTCCTCACCGAAGGCGAGGCCAAGAGGGGAGTGGAGCTGCTCGACGCGACCACCCTGCTTAAGGTCCTTTTGCCGGAAGTAGAGGCGATGAAGGGCGTCGAGCAGAGTCCGGACTTTCATCCCGAGGGAGACGTCTTTACCCACACGCTGCTCACGTTAGGCCACCTGGCACAGCCGACGGAGAGCCTCGCCTACGGCTGCCTGCTCCACGATGTCGCCAAACCTGTCTGTCGAAAAAAGGAAGGGGAACGGGTCACCTTTTATGGCCATAGCGAAAAAGGGGGCGAGATGGCTGTCGAGATCCTCAAGCGCCTGAAGCGCAGCCGGCTCGTCTGGGAGAGAGTAGCCTACCTGGTGTGCCACCACCTGCGCCACACCCAGGCCCCAAAGATGCGCCTGAGCACGCTGAAGCGATTCCTGGCCGAGGAGGGTATAGAAGAGCTCCTGGAGCTCACTCGGATCGACGCCCTGGCCGCGAACGGCGACCTCCAGTATTACGATTTCTGCAAACGGAAGATGGCTGAGCTGAAAAAGGAAGAGATCCGCCCCGAGCCACTACTCAGAGGCAAGGACCTGATCGTCATGGGATTCTCCCCCGGACCCCTCTTCCAAACCATTCTGAAGGGGGTCGAAGAGGCCCAACTCGAAGGCGAGATCGCTACCCGGGAGCAGGCAGTGGAATGGGTCAATAAACGTTATCCGAGGTGACCCCATCGTGAACCGATTTTTCTTGTTTGTCATCCTGTCCTGGATTCTGGGAAATCCTCTGCTGGCGCTGCTGGTCCTCCTGGGCCTCTCGCTGCCGGGCTATCTTTACGCCGGCGGATGGGTGCTGCGCCTATGGAACCGTTACTATCGCTGGCGTTCCATAGAACGCTTAAGGCAAACGGTCGCTATCAACCCTCACAACGTTGCCGCCCTCTCCAGCCTCGGCCGCGAGCTGGCGATGGCTGGACGCCCTCAAGAGGCCCTGGAATATCTCCGCTCCGCAGAACCCCGCTCGGCAAATTCTGCCGAGACCCTCTACTTCCTGGGCTACAGTCTCCTCCAGACGGGCGACGGGGAGAAAGGAAGGGACTTCGTCGAGCGGGCTTTAAAAATAGATCCAAAATTCCGCTACGGAGAGCCCCACCTCGCCCTCGGCGACTATCACTTCCAACGACAGCAGTTGAAAGCGGCCCTCCCCTACTACGAGACGCTGAAAACCCTCCACTCGTCCCATGTCGAGGGGCTTTACAAGCTGGGATGTTGTCACTATAGCTTAGGTGATTACGCCAAGGCCGAACGGGAGCTGACCGCATCCGTGGAGAGCTTTCAGACCTCGCCTCGATACAAGAGGCGGCTGGAGCGCTCCTGGTACCGCAAGGCAAAACGGCTGTTGAAGGAGCTGGGAAGACAAAAATCCCCCCTTACCCCCCTTTAAAAAAGGGGGGTAAGGGGGGATTTGATGTCAACTTATTTAATTCCGTCACTATAATTAATCATGAAAGAGTCGCTCAAGATTGTGGGCCGGAGCCAACCGCGCATAGACGGAGAAGGAAAGGTCACCGGAAAGGCCATCTACACCGGTGACATCAGGCTTGCAGGGATGGCTCACGGAAAGATTCTGCGCAGTCCGCTCCCTCACGCCCGATTGGTCAGGATCGACGGCCGCAAGGCCGAAAGGCTTCCCGGCGTCATCGCGGTGCTCACCCGGGACGATGTGGCCGGGGTCCGCCCCTATTTCGGCGCGGCTTACAAGGATCAGCCCATCGTGGCGCTGGACAAGGTCAGATACGTTGGCGACCCGGTGGCAGCCGTGGCCGCGGAGGATGAGGCCACGGCCCAGGAGGCGCTGGGGCTCATAGAGGTAGAATACGAAGAGCTGCCGGCGGTGACCTCCATCGAAGAGGCCCTGGCCGCTAACGCCCCCCTGGTGCATGAGGGTTCGGGCACTCAGGGAGAGCTCCACGGATGCTATTATCAGGCGCCGAAGGAGTTCCAAGGCACCAACACCTGCTATCACTTCAGTTATGCCAGGGGAGATGTGGGACAGGGCTTCAGGAAGGCGGACTTTATCTTCGAAGACACCTTCACCTTTCCCCGCGTGCAGCACTATTCTATGGAGCCCCATGCCACGATCGCTCAGATCGACGGCAACAGGATCACCGTCTGGGCCGCCACGCAAGATCCCTTCACATTGCAGCAGCATCTGGCGGAGATCTTCCAGCTCCCGCTCAACAAGGTGCGCGTGATCGTCCCCTATGTGGGCGGCGGCTATGGAGGAAAATTGTCGATCAAAACCGAGCCGCTCACCGTCGCCTTGGCGTGGAAGTGCCGCCGGCCGGTCCGGGTCGCCCACTCCGCAGAAGAGAGCTTCAAAACCGTCACGCGCCATCGGGCGCGCCTGCGCATCAAGACCGGCGTCAGCCGCGATGGCCGGCTCATCGCCAGAGAGTGCGAGATCCACATGGAAACCGGGGCCTATGCGGACGCCGGGCCGCGCGTGACGCAAAAGGCGGGATATCGAGCGCTCGGTCCCTACCGCATCCCCCACGTGAAAACCGACGCCTACACGGTCTATACCAATACGGTCCCGGCCGGAGCCTTCCGCGGCTTTGGCACCCCCCAGGTCACCTGGGCCTACGAATCCCAGATGGACATCATCGCCGCGCGCCTGGCCATCGACGCCCTCGATTTCCGCCTCAAGAACCTGCTGAAAAAGGGAGAGGAATACACGCCCGGGGATACCCCGGTAGACTGCGACCTCAAGGAGGGATTGCTGCGCGCCGCTCAGGCCATCGAATGGCGCAAGAAGAGCCGGCCCTACAAGGGCAAGGGCCTGAGCTGCTGCATCAAAGACGGCGGCGGCACCTATAAGGTCGCCTCGGCCGCCGTCAAGATGAATTGCGACGGCAGCATCGTCCTCCTGGCCGGTACGGTGGAGATCGGGCAGGGGGCCTCCACTGCCCTGAGTCAGATCGTGGCCGAGGAGCTGGGCGTGCCACTCGATCGGGTCCTCCTGGCGCAGTTGGACACCGACGTGACACCCTATGATCCGGCCACCAACGCCAGCAGCTCCACGGTCGTGATGGGACTCAGCGTGCAGCGAGCAGCCCAGGACCTGAAGCGGCAGATCCTGCGCGCGGCGGCAAAACTTTTCCGCAGCAAGCCCGAGCGATTGGCCCTGAGGAGCGGAAAGGTCTACAACCCAAAAGGCGACGCCCTCTCCTGGGAAGAAATCATGAATAACACCTTTGGGACCAAGGGGGGCGAAATGGTCGGCCGGGGCTCCTACCAGGACAAAAAGAGCAAGAAGGCCGCCCTAGGCTCGCCTACGACCTTCTGGGAAATAGGCTGGGGGGGAGTCGAGGTTGAGGTGGATCCAGATACAGGAAAGATCAAGATTCTTAAGTATGTATCGGTCGCCGATGTCGGGAAGGCCATTCACCCCTCCCAGTGCATCGGCCAGGACCACGGGTCGGTCATGACGGCAATCGGCCATTCCCTCTTTGAGGAGATGGTCTACAAGGATGGCGAGTTGTTGAATCCCAATCTAATCGACTACCGCGTGCCTAATTTTTGCGACCTACCTGCAAAACTCGATTCGATCCTCCTGGAGAACCACAACGGCCCGGGACCTTACGGGGCCAAGGGCATGGGAGAAGGGGGGCTGCTGCCCGTGGCCCCGGCCATCGCCAATGCCCTCTTCTATGCTACAGGGGTAAGGATCCATCATCTGCCCCTCACGCCTGAGAAGGTGTGGCGGGCGATGAGGTCGAAGGAAGCTAGGAAGCTGGAAGGCTAGGATGCTTTTGGGCTTCGGACCTTCTAGCTTTCTAGCCTCCTAGCATTCTAGCTTAACCATATAAAGAGCTGCGCCTCAGGAAAGGGAATGTTGAGGGCGCGGTCGAACAACGCGTAGAAGAAGCCCCAGGCGATAAGCGTCAGGACCAGTGTGATCGGCCATTTTTCCCTGGCCCCGACTTTGAGGTAGAGAAAGGCAAGCAGCGGCACCGCCGGGAGAAAACCCAGCAACCAGATCGCAACCAAAAAACCGACAATCCAACCCCAGATGCTAACCGTGCGTTGATACAATAAGCCCTTAGGAAGCTCCGGTCCGGCCTCTCCTCCAGGACTTCCCTCCTTTCCCCTTCCCGCAAGCTCCAGGCTCAGTTGGACAATGGCCAGGGCCAGAAGCGGAAAGCCTATTGCCCAGGGGAAGAGACCGGCGCGAAAGCCGAAGTCCTTGCTCACCCACAGCGCCAGGGCGACAGCGGCGGCGATGAAGAAGTTGAACAGGGCCGACCAGCTCAACCTGATAGCAAATGGTGAATTTTGCCTTTGGCTATTCGCCATGCGCCGTTCGCCCTTTGTCCTCTGCCACCACTCTCGCAGCAGCGGATAAAAAATGCCCGCGAGAATCACCAAAGAGATAAAGAGGACACCCGGACGCCAAAGCCAGGCAGATCCGTAGTTATCGGTGCTGAGGAAGAGCCTATTCTCCATCAGGGGTCCCAGGACGAGTCCAAGAAGCAGCGGCGGCCTCTGCCAGTCCAACTTAACCATCACCCACCCCAACAGCCCGAAGGCCAGGACCACCAGGAGATCCTGGAAGGCATTCTTCTCCGCGAAGGCCCCGAGGTAGATCAGCGGGAGAATCAAAGGCATCAACAGGCTGCCCCGGATGTGGGTGATGCGCGCCAACGGATTGAGAAAGAGAAAACAGATCGCCGCCGTGATGATGTTGGAGACGACTATGATCCAGACAAAGGAGAAGGTGAGGTCAAGGTGGCCTTTGGGTGGAGGCAGCAGCATGTCAGGGCCAGGGACCAAGCCCTGGATAATAAAGGCCCCAAGCAAGAGCGCCGTGGTCACGCTGCCGGGCACGCCGAAGGCAACCGTAGGGATCAGGGCTCCCCCCAGCGTCGAATTGTTCGCCGCCCCGGGTCCCAAAACTCCCTCTACCGCGCCCTTGCCAAATCGCTTCTTGTCCGGGCTGCTCTGGACCGCGTGGGCATAGGCCACCCACTGGCTCACGCCGCCCCCCATCCCGGGGATGACACCAATGTAGGCGCCAATCGCGCTGCAGCGGATGACCATCCACCGGTGGCGGAAGGTGTCCTTGACGCCTTCCATGACTCCCCCCAACTTCCCCGCCTGCTTCTGAGCAATGCTGCTACCCTGGACTGCGAGATCGATCACCTCGGGGATGGCAAAAAATCCGATCGTGACCGGCACCAGGCCAATCCCGTCCCAGAGGAAAAGCTGGCCGAAGGTGTAGCGCTGGATCCCCGATATGGGGTCGAGCCCTATAGTCGCAAGCATCAAACCCAATCCGCCGGCAATGAGTCCCTTGAGCAGGGCTTCCCCGCTGAGCGCGGCAACGAAGGTCACGCCCAGAAGCGCGAGCATGAAAAACTCGGGGGAGCCGAAGGTGAGCACCAGGGGACGGATCACGGGAATTGCCAGGGCCAGGGCAAAGGCGCCAAAGATAGCTCCCACCAGGGAGCTCATCAAAGCTGCGCCGAGGGCGCGCCCGGCCTCGCCCTTTTTCGCCATGGGGTGGCCGTCAACGACAGTAGAGGCGGTGGTCGGCTCTCCTGGAACGCCAAAGAGGATCGAGGTGATGTCGCCCGTGGTCGCAGTCACCGCGGCCATCCCCAACAGGAAGGCAAAGGCCTCCACCGCCTTCATCTTGAAGATGAAGGGAAGCATGAGGGCCAGGGTGGTCGGTCCTCCTAACCCGGGCAGGATACCCACGACAAAGCCGATGGCTATCCCTAAGAGCATCAGGCCAAAGGTGGGCCAGACAAAGATCTGGTACAGCCCCGTAACCAAGGCATCGGCCATCTCCCACATCGAACCCCACCTCGCCTCTACAACCAATGCCCCTTACTTTACCGCCAGGGCCTCGCTGAGTTTGGCCACCAGGGCAGGATCGAGCTTGAAAAGCCCGGCGACAATCCGCTCGGTCTCTTCTCCGGTCAAAGGATCGATGTCCAGCTTGGACTTCTTGGCCTCCTCCTGAAACGCCGGATCCTTCAGCGTATCCTGAAATGCCTTGCGCAGGATCTGAACCCGCTCTTTGGGCGTGCCCGGGGCCAAGACATAGGGGCGGATGATAGCGCTCATATCGTGGATACCGGCCTGGATCAACTGGCGCGCCTCATCGGTCCTGGCAAAGCCTATGGCCAGAGGGATTTTGGGCAGCTCCGGATGGGGTTGCGGGAGCGTCTGAAGCACAACCACAGCCTCGCCTGACTCGATCCCCTTGCGCCACGTTGCCCTGATCGAATCCCAGCCCCAACAGCCCCCCGCAAGCTCCCCGCTCTCGATGGCCAGCCTGATATCGGCCGTGCCCTTGTATCCAGAGACCAGTTGGATGGGCAGGCCGAGAGCTACCTTAAGGATTTTGGGGATGTCGTCAGTATTCGACCCCGGCGCCGTGCCGCCCAATTTGACGACGGCCTTGGAGGTCATCCATTTCTCCATGCTGGTAATGCCGCTCGCCTTGGAAAAGACGCAGACCGGGTTATCCTTCACCGGGACACCGACATACTCAAATTTGCGGGCGTCAAACTCGATCCCTGCTCGCCCCTGGAGCTGCTGCATAAACAGACCACCGATGAAATGGCCCAGGGTGAGCCCATCGGGCTTGGCCACCTTGTAAACATGATTGGCTGCGATCATGCTCCCCGCCCCGGTCATATTCTCGACGATCACCGTAGGGTTACCGGGGATGTGCTGACCCAGATGGCGGGCGAGGGCGCGGGAATAGGTATCGAAGCCGCCGCCGGCCCCAAAGCCCACGACGATACGCATGGTCTTGCCCTTATAAAAAGCCTCCTGGGCGAAGGCATTTGCGCTCAGGGATAAAACCATCAGAGAAAGGGTTAATAAAAGGCGCCCGAGTTTCATAGGAGAACCTCCTCGTTACCGGACTAATTCATTCGTCTCTTAATTCATAAAAGGGGGTGGTGTCAAGGCCGCGCACTATAAATCCGTCTCCAGCCCCCGCCGCTTCAAACCGGACGTGACCCTTTCGGTCATCCGGCTTACCTGAGCCTTTCACCTTAAGGCGCTATCTGCCTATCGGCTTTCGCCTTTTGGGATGACAGGCCCTGCCCTCATTCCGGGGAAGTCATTCAACCGGACGGTGACTTGATGTGTCTGTGGAACAACTTCCATGTCTCCGGAATTCCGGAAACGTGGAAATGTCGGTATTTCTGTCGTCTTCCTCGTTCCGGGAGTCTTAGTATGCTAAAGCTTAAACCATGGCTTTCAACATAGTTTCACCTGGGAAAGAAAAATCCCTGTTAGAGCGCATGCGCGCTTTGGGTGTTCGGGAGCAGGATATCGAGGAGCAATTTGTTCGTTCTTCGGGAGCCGGCGGTCAGAAGGTCAACAAGGCTTCCACCTGTGTCGTGCTGCACCATGGGCCCACCGGCATTCGGGTGAAGTGCCAGAGAGAGCGCTCG
>Ga0184634_10000239_pt1 | contig 13266 bp, 10 predicted proteins | sample PLM31_200_b1_FD_133016 | JGI IMG/M metagenome (GOLD analysis project Ga0184634, IMG submission 133016) | Groundwater sediment microbial communities from an aquifer in East River, Colorado, USA - PLM3-1_200_b1 | ecosystem: Environmental > Terrestrial > Soil > Riparian zone | place: USA: East... | reverse complement strand
TGGTTTTTGGCTCTGCTTCAATTGACCGTTCTTTATCACTCGGATATTTACATAAAAGTTCTAAAACTCATGCGCCAGCAACGGCAATCGGCACGAATAACGCAACATAACCAAGCAAATCCAACCGACGCCAAAAAGCGGCGCGGTTGATTTGCGACGTTATGCGTCCTTCTGAGGCAATGCTAGGTATTTCGGGCTATCTCATCGCAGACGTCCGAACTGCCTTTGAACTATCCCTGCAGTATGTCACCACCGGGCGAGGTGTGAAACACGGGGTAAACGCCTACACCCCCCACGCCTTCTCCGCCTACGAAGTTGCAGGAGGGGTCGGATCTTGGACTTTGTAATTGGCTTTTATGGCGAACCTGACAGGTGTGAGCCGCTTATCTCCCGTTGTTTACCCATCGCGCCTTCGCGGTACGCGCGTTACGGGCAGCGTTGAGGTGCGTGACGACCAGACGGATCTCTCCGTAGGGCACCTTGCCGCCAAGGTGCTCGAAGATAGGTTTCAGGTATGCGCCGCCAAGGTCCTTTACGGCGTCGGCAACAGCGCGGTATGTCTTTTGGTCGATCCACGGATCCAATCGCCGCGGGCGGCGTGTCTCGACGAACTCTGCGAGGTAGCCCCACGTCGTGCCGGGGGCGCGGCCTATGGTCGCCGCGACCTGTTCCACGCTGGACCCCTTGGCAAACAGCTCAAAGGCCGTCTCTTTCGTGTCCTTCGGCTTGCGGATGCGCTCCCGGCACGGTCGGCCGCCGATGGCCGCGTCCAGCGGCAGGACGTTGGCACGACAGTAGGTCGCGATGAGTCCGAGGAAGCGCTGTCCGAAGTCGGCCAGTTTCCGCTCCCCGACGCCGCGCACGTCGAGAAACGCGGCCGCCGATCCCGGCCGGACGCGTGCCAGGTCGCGCAGCGTGGCATCGCTGAACAGCACGTAAGCGGGCACGCCCCGCTCGTCGGCTATTTCCCGCCGTAAAGTCCGAAGGCTCTCGAACAAACCGCGGTCGACGCCCTCCCACGACTCTTGGTCAAAGCGGGTCTTGCTGACCTCCGTCTTTGGCTGCAGGAGCCGCACGGTGCGTTGGCCGCGCAGCACCGCCCATGAGGCATCGTTGAGCCGCAGAACCGGGCGCTCCTCGGCGGTACGGTCAAGCAGGCCGTCATCAAGGAGCTGGTAGAGCATGTTGGTGAGCGCCTTGCGGTTCGTGCCCTTCATCAAGCCGTAGGTGGTGAGCTGCTCGTGGCGCCAGCGCCGCACGCGTTCGGTGTCGGCGCCCAACATCACGTCCACGATGTGCTCGGCGCCGAAGCGCTCGCCCGCGCGCGCCACGCACGACAGGATCTTCTGCGCCGTGACGGTCGCATCCGCGAGGCCCTCGACCTCGTTCAAACAGAGATCGCAGGCCTCGCAGTTCGGCCTGGAGTATTCCTGCCCGAAGTATTCGGACAGTTTGCGGTGCCGGCAGTGCGTCCCGGTGCACAGGCGGCGCATGGGTTCGAGCAGCTCGCGCGCGGCGGCGATTATCTCTGTGGCGGCACTGGATTCGGCCGCGCTCTTCTCGATCAATGATTTCCAGCGGATGACGTCGGCGACCGAGTACAGAAGCACGCATTCTGCCTCCAGCCCATCGCGCCCGGCGCGGCCGGTCTCCTGCTGGTAGTGCTCGATCGATTTAGGCATAGCGGCGTGGATGACCGAGCGCACGTCGCTGCGGTCGATGCCCATGCCGAACGCCACCGTCGCTACCACCACGTCGATCTCCTCCGCGGCAAACGCGTCTTGTGTCCTGCGGCGTTCGTCCGCCTCCATGCCGGCGTGGTAGAAGGCCGCGCGCAGCCGATTCGCCTGCAGCGCCTCCGCCATTGCTTCAGTGTCCTTGCGGCTGATGCAATAGACGATCGCCGCCTCGCCGGGGTGGCGCCGCAGCACTTCCAGCACCTGCGTCTGGACATCGACGCGGGGAACGATGCGGTACACCAGATTGGGACGGTCGAACGTGCCGACGAGCACCGCCGGGTCCTTAAGACGCAGCTGCTCGGCGATGTCGGCGCGCACACGCTCCGTGGCCGTCGCCGTGTACGCGTGCACGCTGGCCTGCGGAAAGCGGATCTTGAGTTCCGCGAGCTGGCGGTATTCCGGCCGGAAATCGTGACCCCAGTGGCTGATGCAGTGGGCTTCATCGACAGCGAATGCGCGCACCTGCAGCCGCTCGATGAGCCCAAGGAAGCGCGGCGTCAGCAGGCGCTCCGGCGCCACGAACACCAGCCGGCAGCGGCCGGCGGCAATCTCAGCTTCGGTCTTGCGGACGGCATCGAGAGGCATGCCGCTGTATAGGGCTCCCGCCGGATAGCCGCATTCACGCAGCCCATCGACTTGATCCTTCATCAGCGAGATGAGCGGCGAGACCACGACGTCCGTCCGCTGCGCCAGCTCGGCAGGCACCTGGTAGCACAACGACTTGCCGCCTCCCGTCGGCATAACGACGAGCGAGTCGCGCCGCTCGAGGCCCGCCCGAATCGCTTGCTCTTGGAGCGGACGCAGCTCGGAGAATCCCCAGTAGCGGCGCACTGTGGCGAGGATATCGGCGGTCGACCAGCTTATCGATGGGCTCATGCTCTTCTCACCGCCATACGAATCAATGCACGAGACACCCAATCGAGTCAATGACTGAATGGGCTCGCCGTATTTTGCCGCCCTTTCTTTGACGATAAAGCCGATCTTTCGTTTCTTGGGCTCCGGCGGGGACATCAGCCGGCGGATCGCTGCGAAAATCACCAAGACCCCCTAAGCGTACCCTCCGCCCCATAGAGTCTCCAGGAACTCCCGCACCGGGAGGACAGTGATCCCCTCAACCTGGCGTCGCCGTTTGTCAAGGCTCACACATAAATACCGTTTCAGCTTCTGCTCTTCCGCCAGCGCGCGCAGCGACTTAAGATCCGTTTGAGATACATTCTCTTTGGCCTTGACCTCGACAGCCGTGTGATCGCCGACGACAAAATCAACCTCGAACCCGGAGGTGGAGCGCCAGTAACTCAACGGCTCCTCGGACACGTAGTCTCTGTAGCTGACCAACTCGTGCATGAGATAAGTCTCTAACGCCTCGCCGAATTCCGGCGTACCGGGGTGAAAAGTCCGGCGCTGGAGTGCTGCAACAACCCCGACATCGAAGAAATAGTATTTGGACGAAACTAACGGCTTTCTCTTCCTGGACCTGCGCCAAGCAGGCAGCTCATGGAGAATAAGAGTGTCTTTCAAGATCTCGAAATATTCATAGACAGTTGTCCGGGCTACTTGGGCGTCATTGGCAACGTTGGTGAAGTTGACGATGGTGCCGTTACACAACGCGGCCACTCGCAGAAAACGGCTGAAGGCCGGTACGTTGCGCATAGCGCCTTCGGCGACGATCTCCTGCTGCAGATACGACCCCGCATAGGCTTCTAGGTCCGCCCTAGGGTCGTCCGAAAAGTAAATCGCCGGCAACAGTCCTCGTTCCAGAGCGCGGTAGATGTCGAAGCGCGCGCCCAGCTCCCCATAGGTAAGTGGGTGGAGATACTTTGTTCGGGCGCGCCCGCCCAGCAGGTTCACTCCTCCACGGCGGAGCTTGCGGGCGCTGGAGCCCGTGAGAAGAAAACGGATGCGGCGTTTTTCGATCAGGCGGTGTACCTCGTTGAGAAGTTCGGGCAGGCGCTGGATCTCGTCAATGACCACAGTGCGGTCCAGAGCGGTAAGCTCCTCGGCGATCCGGCTGGGGTTCTGGCTGAGCGAAATATAGGTGGAACTTTCAAGCAGGTCATAGAGCCGGACCCCGGTCAAGCTGTGGGCGATGAGAAAGCTCTTGCCGGTTTGGCGCGGGCCGAACAGGAAATATGATCGTGTCGAGAGCAGCCGCGGGAGATCAAGGACCCGTTCGATATAAGGGCGGCTGGGACCCTGGGCGTCTGTCGAGCTCATCGTCGAATATCATGACAAATGACGATACCGCCGTCAAGCCGAGCCTCGGCCGTCTGCCAAGAGCTCACAGGCCGAGCCAGGTTTGAATCAGACCTGCCTCGAAGGGCAAAAGGTTGGGGTCATTCCCCTTCACCGTCCTCGTAAAACGCCCGGCCGGGGAAAGCCAGTCCGGGCGATGATGCGGAATCAAAGATGTGGGCGGATCGGGTGACCCAGTCGCAGCTAGTTTCGCGTAAAATAGGGCACCCATTAGATTGATCGACGCTTGAATGGAATCTGGCCCGTCAGTTTATCCCCAGCCGATCTTCGATCCGTTGCAATCGGCTTTCGAGGTTGCGCCCCTTAGAGATCGTCTCGCGCAGGTGGTGGTTCAAAGAGAGCGCACGATCAGGGCAACGCCGATCACAGAGAGCAGGGCCAGCAGGCCGCGGTTGAAGGTCTGCTGGTTGACGCGGTCTTGAGTCTTAAGGCCGGCGTAAAATCCCAGCAGGATAAAGAGCGTGACCTCGAACGAGAGACGCAGCGTCGAGGGGGTGAAGAGATTCCAAGTCGAGACCGCGATGAGCTGGCTCAGCTTGGTCACCATGAAGATGGTCGCGATCGATCTGACGAACTCCGCTTTCGGCAGCCGAAGACCGTAAAGGTAGATGGCCAGAGCCGGGCCGGCGGCATTGGTCATCCCGTTTAAGAAACCGCTGACGATTCCGACCATCGGAGAAAGGATCCCCTCCGTCTGAGGAGGGATTTGCAGGTCGAAGCGAAAGAGGTTGGAGGCGACAAAGGCTAGGACCATGATTCCCAGACTGAGGTTGAGAGCCCAGACCGGGAGCATAACCAGGACTTTGGTGCCCAAGAAGACGCCGACGACAGTCAACGAGAGCAGCCAGGCAAAGCGCCGAAGGATAGCCGTTGGAAAGCTCCCCCTGAAGATCTGGGCGATATCCATGACAACATTGGGGATGATCAGGATGGTGATGGCAGTGCGGATGTCGAGCAGGAGGGTCACCATGGGAGTAGCTATCAATGGGAATCCCAACCCGGTGGTCCCTTTGACGTAGGCGGCAAAGAGGAGGGAGGCAGCCACAAGGATGGTCGTGGGATCGTACAGCATAGCGAAATCGGCTCAGTTACAGGTAGAAGCGGCGACTGGAAATATCCCGGCAGATGAGGTAAGGTCCGCGGTCGAGGATGTTCCTTTTGGGAGGCATGATGAAGCACGAAACGATTTCGGCCAAGAATGCTTTCAAAACCGATTTCCCCCTGTCTCAGGCCGTCAAGTTTGGCAACCTGATCTTTTGTTCCGGTCAGATCGGCATCAACCCAGAGACCGGAAGGCTCGCCGAGGGGGTGGAGAGGCAGGCAGAACAGGTGTTCGAGAATCTCAGGGAGGTGCTCGCTGCGACCGGTTCCGGCTTCGACAAGGTGATTAAGAGCACGGCCTTTCTGGTGCGGCAATCGGATGTTCCAACCCTCAACGCAGTCTACCGCCGCTACTTTCAGACTCCCTTCCCGGCGCGATCCTGTATCATTGTCCAGGCCCTCCCGCGACCAGGAGTTGAGGTGGAAATCGAGATGATCGCCTATACCGACGATTAGACCTTTCTCCCATGGCCTCAATCACCGCAGTTGCGGCAAGACTTCTCCGTAAAACTCCCTTCAGGACTTTCGTCCTCTATCCCCTGATCACACTCATCTGGGAGCTCTCTTTCCGTCAGGGCCGTCTGGATCTGCAGCCGATCTTTTTCCCACTCATGCTCTGGGGCTATCTACAGTACCGACTCTGCGGCCGCTACAGGATCAAACGCGGCGGCGGTGGTCCTGGGCTGGAGATACCTCCGGAGAGGCTGGTGACCACTGGACCCTATGCCTACACCCGCAACCCCATGTACCTGGGCCACATCATCTTTCTCGCCGGTCTCACATTGACGCTCAAATCCCTCCTGGCTGGACTCCTCACCGGGGCCGGCGCCTGCTGGTTCCACGCGCGCGCCCTCAAAGACGAGAGGCGCATGACCGAGCGCTTCGGCACGCCCTACGTAGAGTACACCGCCAGCGTGAAGCGGTGGCTCCCCGGCCTCTTTTAACCCTTGAACCCTTCATCCCTTGAACTTTGAACCTGATGCTACGGCTTGACGCGCCGGCCCTTGGCCTTTTCTCCGGTGACGAAGTGATCCCCTTTGAGAGCGATCTCCGCCTCCTCCTCATCTTCTTCGGTCCAGGCCCCGAGGCTATAGCCATACCACGGCATGCGCGGCTTGAGCGCCGGCAATCCCAGCTCCTCCCAGATCGCCTTGGCCCGCTCCATGAGATCCTTTCTGGGTAGGGAGACCGGTGGATAGGGCCACGGCCGGGTGGCATCGATCAGCAGCGCCGATGTGGATGCCGCCCGGCTCTCGTGGGCCGGCATCCCGGGGGGATAAGCGGAGGGATCGAGTCCCGGCGATTTTCCTTTGACGATCATGATGTCTTTGTCGGGGATGACGCTGAAGCAGAGCGCCCAATTGATCATCGCCGGATCGCGGATGTCGATATCCTCATCCACGGCGATGCAGACCTTGGCGTAGCTTCCGGCATACCCGGCCGTGGCATTGAGCGCCCGCCAGGCATCGCCCGCGTTGGTCCTCTTCATCTTGATGACGCAATAGGCCTGGCCGCTGCCGCTCACCTCGTCATGGATGGCCACATCGAGCACGCCGGGGTTGCCGGCGTCGTAGCGCAAAAATTTATAGATCACCTTTTCTGTCCCGGTATGCTTGATCTTGCTCGACTCGCTCGGAGGAAACTGGCTCATGAGGGCGGTGTAGATGGCATCCCGGCGGTGCGTGATGCAGGTCACCTCCATGTAGGGGGCAAGTCCCCGATGGCCCATGTAGCCGGGATATTCCCCAAACGGCCCTTCCGGCTCGACAAAATCCGTGGGGACGATCCCTTCAATGACCAACTCTGCGGTCGCCGGAACCTCCAGATCGACGGTAACGCACTTGACCAGCTCTATCGGTTCTCCAGCCAGGCCGCCGGCCAGCCGGTATTCATCGAAATCGTAGGGGAGCTTGGCCGTGGCTGCATAGGCCACGCTGGGGATCACCCCGATGACGATGGCCGCCTCAAGGGCTTTCCCCTTGGCCATGCACTTCCTCCAGTGCTGCCCCATATGCTGGTTGGTAAAGAGCCCTCCGGTTCGGTTCGGGGCCTTGATCTGCCCGCGGTAGTTGCCGATGTTGTAGATCCCGGTCTCTGGATCTTTGGAGACCCAGTTGGCCGATGTCAGATAGGGCGCGTTGTCAAAACCCGGCGTCGAGATCGGCACCGGGAGCATATCCAGCCCATGGCCGTTGAGGAGATCCTTTCCCTGCCAGACCATTTCATGGACCGGTCCGGTCTTGACTTTCACCGGAGGGATCGGATTCAACTGGGCCTTGGTCCAGCGCTCGGGGATCTCATCGGGCTCACACCTAAGCCCGATGGCGTAAATCTCGGTATTGGCGGCCAGGGTGCCAACCGACATCGGCATGCTGTAGCGTTTTCCCTTAACATCCACCACGTTCTCAAAGAGAAAAGCCTTGCGCTCCGCTTCCGGCAGGCCGCGGAATTGCCAGCGGACGAGCGGCATCAACTCGGTATCCTTGTTGATCTCCCGCTTGATCCGAAGCAGTCTTCCCCGCTCTTCTAAAGCCTTGAGATGCTCACGCACATCCTGGTAATACCTTCGCTCCATGGATAGCTCCTTTCCTCAAAGTCCCTCTGCCATCTATCGCCCCCACACACCCAGTTGTCAAGCACGCCTGCCGTCCCCCTTTGTCTCCCTCTCTACTCGTCATTGACTATCAAAAAATTCATCGGGCAGCCCAAGCTTATGGATCGGAAAGGGAGAAAGACGGCAGCGATTCAGCTATCCCGCGTGCCCGCGGCAAATGGGTCCTGGCCCCCAGACCGCACCAGAGAATAGAGGGTCAAAAAGACGCCGACGGTGATGAAGCTATCGGCGAAGTTGAAGGCCGGCCAGTGAAACTGGCGCCAGTAAAAGTCGAGAAAGTCGATCACCTCTCCGTAGAGGAGGCGGTCGATGAGATTGCCCAGGGCCCCGCCCAGGATGAAGCTCAGGGCGGTCATGAGCCCCTTCTCCTTTTCCGGCAGGCGCCGGAGCAGCGTCACGATGAAACCGATCGCCACGAGCGAAAAGAGGATCAGAAAGGGACGGCGAAAGAGCGCGGCGCTTCCCGCCAGGATGCCGAAGGCTGCCCCGGTATTGCGGATGTAGGTCAGGTTGAAGAGGTCCTCGACCACCGGGATCGAGTGGTGCAGCGGCATCGTCCGATCGACGATCCACTTGGAGGCCTGGTCCAGAAAGACGATCAGAGAGACCAGGGCGCCGATGAATCTTACTTTGGCGCTCACGATGCGGCCCCCTCTCTCAAGACCCTGGAGCAGCGCGCACAGACCGTGGGGTGAGCGGAGTCTTTCCCTACGTCCTCGGAGTACTTCCAGCAGCGCTCGCATTTCTTGCCCCTGGCCTTGGAGACCTCGATGTAACAATGAAGGGGCTCGCTGTCGTACAGGCATACCCGCCGGCCCTCGGGACTATCGTTCAGAGGGATGAGCATGTGCGTGCCCCTCCGGCCCGCTTGCCTGGCCGCTTTTAATGGATCCACGTAGGGCGGCGCCTCTCCCGCCTCAACCCTTCCCTGCGAAACGATCAAGAGCGCCTCGGCCCGACCCGGATCATTTTTGCAAAGCTCCAGGAGAGAGGAGCCGGGGCCGCCATTCCCGCGATAAAAGACCACCTGGGCATCGAGGGAGTGGCCGATGATATTCCCGTTCCTGGCCTCCTCCAGGGCCTTGAGGACCTCTCCGCGCTCTCTCAGGATCCGGTCCCACTCCGCGCCCCGTCGCTCATCGATCAGCCCCGCATCCGCAGACGGGATCTGGGAGAGAAAGACGCTCTCTGGCCGCCTCTCTCTGTCCGGCATATATTCCCAGATCTCCTCGGCAGTGAAAGAGAGAATCGGTGCCATGAGATGGACCAGGGTCTCCAGGATCCGGTAGAGGGTCGTCTGGGCGGACCTCCTCTCTCGGGAATGGGCCGCCTCGCAATAGAGTCGGTCCTTGACGATGTCTAAGTAAAGGGCGCTCAGGTCGACGCTGCAGAAGTTATTGAGCGCATGGTAGACGATGTGGAGCTCGAACTTCTCATAGGCCTCGCGACAACGCCCCAAAAGGCCCTGTGTCTGGTGCAGAATCCACCGATCCAGCTCATCGAGATCCGCCGGCGCAACCGTGTCCTTGTTCGGATCGAAGTCATAGAGGTTGCTCATGAGAAAACGGGTGGTGTTGCGCAATTTCCGATAGGCCTCGACCAGCCGATTGAGGATCTCGTCGGAGATGCGCACGTCCTCGCGATAGTCCTCCGCGGCGACCCAGAGCCTCAGGACCTCGGCCCCATACCTCTGGAAGATCTCCTGCGGGGCGACCACATTCCCCATGGACTTGGACATCTTGCGTCCCTTGCCGTCGAGGGTAAAGCCGTGCGTCAGCACGCTCCCGTAGGGGGCGCGGCCCCGCGTAGCCACCGAGGTGAGCAGGGCGGTGTGAAACCACCCCCGGTGTTGATCGCTGCCCTCTAAGTAGAGATCGGCCCGGCCGGCCAGGCGGCTGTCGGTCTCCACCACGGCGGCATGGCTGACGCCGGAATCGAACCAGACATCCAGGATGTCCTCTTCCCGGGTGAACTCCTTGGCGCCGCAGCTAGGGCAGCTCAGGCCTGGAGGGAGAAGCTCGCTCACAGGACGGGTAAACCAGGCATCCGAACCCTCGCGCAGAAAGATCGACCCAATATGATCGCACAGCGCCTGGCTCAGGAGCGCCTCGCGGCACCTCTGGCAATAGAAGACCGGGAGCGGGACGCCCCAGGAGCGCTGACGCGAGATGCACCAGTCTGGTCTCGCCTCGAGCATGCCGCGGATGCGCTCGCGGCCCCAGGGGGGGATCCAAGTCACCTGATCGATGGCCTCCAGGGCGCGCCGGCGCAGTTGGTTCTTCTCCAGCGAGATGAACCATTGCTCGGTGGCGCGGAAGATCACGGGCTTCTTGCAGCGCCAGCAGTGGGGATAGCTGTGAGTCAGCTTCTCTTCTTTGAGGAGGGCGCCTTTGGTCTTCAGCTTCTCGATAATCCTGCGCTCGGCTTTAAAGACCGACTCCCCGGCGAGGTCCCCGGTCTCGGAGGTGAACTTCCCCTCGGCATCCACCGGCGCTGAGACCTCGAGCCCATAGCGTTGTCCAACCTCGAAGTCTTCCTGTCCATGACCCGGGGCGATGTGGACGCAGCCGGTGCCCTGGTCATGGGTAACGAAATCGCCCAGGATGACCTGGATTTCTCGATCCAGCCAAGGGTGGCGGCATACCATGCCCTCCAGCTCAGAGCCAGCCCACGCTCCAGCAGTCACCGCGAAATCTTTAGACTGCAAACCCAAGACCTGCATCACGCCTGCGATCAGCTCCTGATTGAGGATGAGCTCACCCGCTGAGGTTTTGACCAGCCGGTACGTAAAGTGAGGATGGACCGCGATGGCCTGGTTCGCAGGCAGGGTCCAGGGCGTGGTGGTCCAGATGACGAAGGCAGTCCCCCCTGCTGGACTCAAAGGAAATTTTCCTTTGGCGTCTTTAACCGGAAACTTCACATAGATCGATGGCGCGGCATGCTCTTCATACTCGACCTCAGCCTCGGCCAGGGCCGTGACACAGGATACACACCAGTAGACAGGCTTCTTCTGGCGGTAGAGCAGACCGGCCGCGATGAGCTTTCCCAGCTCGCGGACCTCGGCGGACTCATAGGAGTAGTCGATGGTGCGGTAGGGATGGTCCCAATCACCCAAGACCCCCAGCCTCTTGAACTCCTCGCGCTGGATCGCAATATATCTCTCCGCATATTCCCGGCAGAGCCGACGGACCTCCGGTTTCGTCAACTGAGTCTTCTTCAGCCGGCCGATGTTCTTCTCCACCTGAAGCTCGATCGGCAGGCCGTGGCAGTCCCATCCGGGCACATAGGGGGCCAGGAATCCAGCCATCCCCTTGTACTTGACGATGATGTCCTTGAGGATCTTGTTCAGGGCATGGCCCAGGTGGATATTCCCGTTGGCGTAGGGGGGACCATCGTGAAGGATATAGCTCTTTTTCCCCTGGTTGGCCTCAAGGACTTTAAAGTAGATCTTCTCCCGCTCCCACCTTTCCACCTGCAGGGGCTCATTTTGAGGGAGGTTGGCGCGCATGGGAAAGCGCGTCTTGGGGAGGTTCAGCGTCGCTTTATAATCCATTCACGCATGTGGACCCCGTGCCACGGGCTTACGTCCGCGGCCTTGGGGTGCTGCCCTTCGGGGAAGTTCAGAACATCCATTCCCGCACTGGCGCGCCGGGCGTTCTGTGGTACGGGGTAACCATTTCTTAGCATAAAAAAGGGGAAAGAAAAACGGCCACCGGTTGACACGCCCGCGCCTGATCGGCTACCTTCTCAAAAAGCGCTATAGAGATCTCGTCGTTGAGGTGATGCGTTGGCTGGTTGACAGAATTTTTTCCACGATCATGGGGCTCGCCTTCATCTCCGCCCAATGGATCGTGAGGCTCTTTCCGCGCCGCCTCCTCCTGCGGCTTTTCGAGGTGCTGGCCGATGTGGGCTTCTATCTCTTCCGCGGTTTTCGCCGACGCTCCATCTATAACCTCAGCGTGGCTTTGGGAGACCGACTCAACCCGCGCGAGCGCGCAGAGACCGCCCAGAAGTCCTTGAGAAACTTCTTCCGGGATTTTGTCGAGGTCGCCTATGCCCTTCAGGCCGCTCCTGAAGCGATCCAAAGAGAGATTCCCCTCCTGGGCCGAGAGCATCTGGAGAAGGCCCTGGCCAAGGGCAAGGGGGTGATCGCCCTGAGCGCTCATCTGGGAAACTTTTTTCTGATAGGAACCCGGCTGGCCATCGAGGGATACCCCACCCATGTCCTGGTCAAGCCGGCCCGCAACGGCCACTTTATGGCGCTTATGGATCGCTATCGATTGATGATCGGACAAAAAACCATCCACGCCCGGCCCCGGCGCAAGGCCACGCGCGAGCTGATCCAGATCTTGAGACGCAATGAGATCGCCGTGGTGATCGCTGACGAGCATAGATCGAGCGCCGGCATCTCCGTATCCTTCTTTGGTCAGACCGTCCTGGCGCGGAGAGGTCCGATCACCCTGACGCTCCGGACCGGCGCCGCCCTCGTGCCGGTCTATATGATACGGGACCCCAGCGGTCAGCTAAAACTCGTGGTCGAGCCTGAGCTGGAGCTCTCGTGGTCGGGACGGCCGATGGAAAACGTGGCCAAAAATACCTTGCGACTGACCCAGTGGCTGGAGCAGGTCGTGCGCTCCTACCCAGATCAATGGAACTGGATGAATATCCGCTGGCAGGAGGCCTCGACTCCGGCTCGCGCCCGGAAAGGAGAAAGAGGCTAAAGAGATCATCACGTAGCTAATGTAGGCGGACCGAGGGGGCGAGTCCTGAAGGCTGCGGGCACAGGAACGTGGAGGCTGCGTTCAAGCCGCTGGCCTATTGACCGCGGCCGGAAGGGCTCGGCCCTGAGGAACGCCAGGCATTGTGAAGAACCGTTAGAAACGGGACACTGGAAATTTATGGTAACCGTGACCGTGTTAGTATATAACCCGGCGCTCACGTCTTGCCCGGCCGGGATGCGACCATAACGGGGGAGTCTTTTTTACCATCACCCTTTGGCGCGGGATCTGGGTTTAATAGCCTCTCAATGCAGGCACCCAGCTCTTTATGGCCAAAAGGCTTCGCGATGTAATCATCGCACCCTGCCTCCAGACATTTCTCCCGATCACCCGGCATGGTCTGCGCGGTTGCAGCAAGGATAGGAATCGCTTTGGTTTGTGGATTTTTGCGAATCTGCGACGTGGCCTCTAGACCGTCCATCTTAGGTAAAGAGATATCCATGATGATCAAGTCAGGGAGATTATCACCGGCCTTTTTGACTGCCTCTTTGCCATTGAGGGCGACAACGCACTCGTAACCGAGAAACTCCAACTCTTTCCTCATGACGGCAATGGACATAGGCGCATCTTCCACCAGGAGAATTTTCTTCTTCATTTTGTTGCCCTCCTCTCCCCAGGAAAAATCGCCCGCTCCCTCTCTCTTGGCTCCGACAGACCCGTTGTCCAATCGGCGTGCTGTGGTAGGACCGTAGTGAAAGCTGTCCCCCTTCCCACTTTGCTCTCAACCTTAATCCTTCCCTTCAAAAGCTTGACCAACTGCTTACAAATAGCCAACCCCAGA
>Ga0184634_10000238_pt1 | contig 13269 bp, 7 predicted proteins | sample PLM31_200_b1_FD_133016 | JGI IMG/M metagenome (GOLD analysis project Ga0184634, IMG submission 133016) | Groundwater sediment microbial communities from an aquifer in East River, Colorado, USA - PLM3-1_200_b1 | ecosystem: Environmental > Terrestrial > Soil > Riparian zone | place: USA: East... | reverse complement strand
GCCGGGCGAACACATCCTGGACCTGAGCACAGGCACCGGCTGGACCTCCAGGTCGGTGGCGCGGCGAGGGGCTCGCGTAACAGGCGTCGACATCGCCGCCGATCTGGTCGCCGCCGCGCAGAGCACCGCCAAGGCGGAAGGGCTCGCCATCGAGTATCGGATCGGCGATGCCGAAAGCCTGCCGTTCTCCGATGGCGAGTTCGACGCGGTGGTCTCGACGTGCGGCGTGATGTTCGCGAGCCGCCCCGAGGCGGCCGCCGCCGAACTGGCGCGCGTATGCCGCAAGGGCGGGCGCATTGCGCTGACGACCTGGCTGTCGGACAGCAACCTGTTCAAGATGTTCGAGGTGATGAGGCCCTACATGGCGCCGCCCCCCAACCCTGCACCTCCCTCTCCCTTCGCATGGGGGCAGACCGCGCGCATTCGCGAGTTGCTCGGGGGCAGCTTCGAGCTGAAGTTCGAAAAAGGCGTGTCTTACTATCGCGAGCCCAGCGGTGAGGCGGCGTGGAATACCTTCTCGACAGGCTACGGACCGACGAAATCGCTTGCGGCCAGCCTCGATGAGACCAGGCGGTCCGAACTGCGGCGCGACTTCATCGCCTTCCACGACGGCTTTCCCACCGACCTCGGAATCTGCGTCCCGCGCGAGTATTGGGTAACGGTCGGCTTCAAGAGGTAGCTCGGGCGATCGTCAGGCAACAAGCGCTCTTGAATGGCTGCTCCCGACGCGAAGCGGACATTGAACGGACTGCGACTCACCAGCGAGCGCGGGGGCGAGTAATCACGTGCCGTCATCCACTGGCACATTGGTTGGCGCTCTCGCCATTTCCACAAGAAGCACTGCTCTAAGATCATCGCGATGCGTCGATGTAAAGTAAATGCGCGCGTTGATCTGAGCGAGAACGACAATTAGCTCGTTGCCAACCATCTCCCTGAACTTCTCAAGAATAAGTTCGCGCGATCCATTCGCATGCTGGAACATGGCACTGTGGTTTGGGCACAGCGCAAGGTAATTTTGAGGGTGTCGGTCGGCCAACTCTTCAAGAAACTCGACTCTTTCGAAGTAATAGTTAGAATTTTCCAGCTTGAAGGGAAGCTCTGCCTGGCAAATTTGGCAGATCATCTGACCGTCACGATTGGTATATTGATGTTTAAGATACGTGTCCGCTTCGCCTTTGATCTCGGTCAGCCCCACAGAAACGGCGCGCATACGCTTTTCGGAAGTCTTGCGGAGAGCCTTCCTCGCCTGCGCCGCCACTCGCCTGGCGCGCTCTGCGGGGTTCTGAGAAACATTCTCAGGCAACGCTATAACCCGACGTTTCTCAGCGTCCGCTAAAAAACGCTCTTGCTCGACCTCCGGCAACACGACAAAGCGTTGTGCCCGCTCAAGCTGCGCGTCTGACTGGAATCCCAAAGCCTTCGCGTGTGCTTGCTGTCGCTGAAACTCCTCGGACTGCTTCTTCTCCTCTTCTCCAAACCCGATAGCCTTTATCCATTCCCAGCCGGGATCGAACGGAAAGCCTGCCGGTAGTTTGCCTGCCGCTGCTTGTGACGGTGTGACATAGAGTCCGCCCGTTTGCGGAACCCAAGCTGCGCTTCTGAGTGCATGAACGAGCGAAGAGTATCCAGTCTTCAGATCCGAGCGATTATTGCGTTGCCATTTTGCATGTAGTTGCTCATTTGCAACATGTTGGCTCATTGTCAACCAAATTAGCTTTGCACAATCGATACCCTGACGATTGAGTAGCGTTCTAATGCCAGCGTTATCGTAGTTTTGCTCAGTGCGACCGTACGCGTCATTGTTGGGCTTCACGAAATCCCCGCTGGATAGATGGCTTGCCTCCGGATGGCTACTCCATGCCATATGAGTGGACGTTGTCTCCAAGTAGCACTGCGCCCCGACAGCCTCAGCGAACTGGCCTAGCTTGTCGGCGGAGATTCCTATATCAACATAGGAGGATGACAATGGAAATCTCGTTCTATTCTCTTCTAACAGGAGCCCATAGTAGTTGCTTAGGAGCGTAGCTCTGAACGTGGAATCCAGATATACGGCGCCAGGTCGCGCGCGGTGTTCATCATCGATTTTGAAAATGACGTACGAATTAAACAGCTCCCGTTTGCTTGGATCTCCTTCGATCAAGGCCATGAACCGCCGCAGGTGGGCCTTGTGGGCCTTTTCGCTAGGCAATCTTGCATCCTTGGTGTAGTGCTGCTTGAGTATTCGCTCAACCTCCTCGGCCTCGCCAACCTCGCTTACGCCAATCTCGACCAGAAGTTTTCGCGCTTCCTCCTGCTGTGCCTTTCTGGATCCAGACGTATAAACACCCCGCGCCACTCGCGGCAGCAGATCGTCGTGGTCAACGTCATCCGTAGGGAAGTAGCACCTCTCCCCGGTGCTGTAGCGGCGGTCGCTTAGCCGGACAATCTGTAGATTTTTCAGCCGATGCAGGTCGTAACTGTCATTCAACTCTTTGAAGAGCGCGGAATACAACTGCTGATGCCACTCCTCTGTCTTTGATTCCAGCCACTTGATAAACGTCTCATCTGGTCCGCTCACCCACCGCCCGTCCGTGTATCGGTAGCTCGATTCCGGAAGATTATCGACAAGTAGTTTGACGAGCTCGCCGAAATCCCACTCGCGAATACCGAGCCCAGATAGGAACCTATCCTGGTCACTGTTTCTTTGAGAGGCCCCTATGGCCCAGTTCGGCGCCTGCTCATCCCATGTAACGAGGAAATCCAGGTCCTCCGGAGTTAACAACTCCTTCAGTAGCGCGCGCGCTTGTAGAAGGAATTTGGCCGGAGCGTGGACCTTAGCGTAGCTCGGGGTGAGCGGCTCATTCTGCATCGCCTCGATGATTGCTGTACGGATGGGCTGGTATCTGGATGGAACGGGATCCTCAGGATTGGGGAGAACCGCCAGGAACTCTCCCGTGAGGAGCTTGAGATCACGGATCGCGTGGAGCGATCGGGCTGCGAGCTTTGCCAACTTCTCGAAGAGGGGCGTGTTGGCCGCGGTGTCCTTGACGCTGGCTCGACTGAGTTCCGGTACGAACGGTGCGTGCACGTGAAACCGGAGTCCAGAAGTTTCCTTCTCCGCCGGAAAAAACACACACACCCGTCCCGCGGATGGAATTATCTTGAGCTGCCGGTGAATCGCTTTTTGGGGATCGAACGAGGTGACGTTAGGCAGCGGATCCAGTGCGAATGCAATCGAAACTCGTTGCTGAGAGCGTCTCTCGACCTCTATGGGCGTCGAGAACCGTAGGAAGTGCGAACTGGTGACCGTGTTCTCCCCGACATCCTTTAGCACCTCGATGTGGTACTCGGAATGCGGTTCTTTCAGAAGCGAGCCTCGCTTCTTGGCACCGATCTTCCAAGTGATAGAGCGCAGGTTCGTTAGAAAAAGTGGTGTTGTCTCCGAGAGATTGCTTAGGCCGGCTTCTACCTCTTCGTATGCTGTCTCTGCGCCTTTCTTCGGGTTATCGAACGGAAACTCGAACCGCGTCTTCTCTCCAAGCCCAGGCTTCGGCCCTATTGCATCGGGCAGCACCAGGCCCGATATCTTGAAGGAATACGTCTTAGAGTAAATGTGAGGCGTATTCGAGTACGCGAATACGGCCTTGAAGCCGACACCAAAGCGGCCGATCTGATCTACCTTGTCCTTCTTGGTTCCTTTTCCAATATTCGTGATTCCCCAGACGTTTTCCTCATCGAAGGGACGCCCGTTATGCTCGAACGCGACGCCCTGCGGGGTTAAGTCAAAGAAGGCGTCGGTCGCGCCCGCGTCCTCCGCGTTCTGCAAGAGCTCGTAGATGAAGTGCGCTCGGTCTGGATAGAGCTCCTCGACAATTTCCCGGATACCTGAGTAGTCGTCATCCGATAGAACATCGGCAAGCTTTTTTCGCTTTTGACGTACCTCGTCGAGGAAGCCCATTCGATGCACTATCCCGTTACGACGAGCCTTCCGAAAATGACAGGACTGGCGTGGATATCGCCACTTCCGGCTGCCTGTTCGAGTTCCTGGATTCGCCGATTGAAGTCGGCGTTGGCACGCACAAGCTCGCTTTGTTTCATCAAACGGATTTTGTCGTTCGTAGCTCGAAGGAGTTGATCTTCGATGGCCTTGCAGCGAGCCCTATGACTGACCGTGAGGCTCTGGATTCGGAACTCCACCTGCTGACGATTCTCTGCAATATGGTTCGCCTGTGCGGATGTCCATTTGCCGTGGTGCTTTGTGTCAAGCTCGTCAAACTCGGTGCTCCCGGGAAGCATGGCGCCCTCAAGGGTCCTCGCTGTTTGAAGCAGGGAAAAAAGTTTCGCCTCGACGTCTATGTGCGACGCAATTGGTGCTAGAAGCTCGTCATGTTTCACGCCTTGCTTTGTCCACCGAAAAACACCGAATCGATACTCGCCGCTGGGCACGTCCGAACTCTTCACCTGAAGGGCTACGAATGCTGGCTCGTCCGCCTTGAGGTGGAGGGCTGCTTGGCGGACAAGTGGGTGCGTGATCGATAAGTGCATCGCCTTACCGTTCTCGGCAGCTTCATCTTGTTCAAAGGTTACTGACACAGTGGGTTGCGTGCCTTTCAACCATTTCTCCCAGTCTCTCGCGACCGATTCCGTGGAGCGCGGTAGTTTCCTGAAGTCGTCGAGCAGCTTGCCCCTGGCCTCCTGGCTCAGGCGAAGCGTTTTGGGGACCTTGTCGCCAAGAAGGTATTCCTGGTCCTTGCCAAGTCGGTCCGTGAGGTACGCCGACACACAGCATTGCAGCGCCGCTGATGACAACCAGTAGCTTTCAGCCGATTCGATGTCCTTGCGCCATGATTGGCTTGGAATGTTCAACCCAAACAACTCGGCCTGCTTCGACTCTAGCTCTTGTTCCTCATGGAGTTGGCGGATACCGTTGTCGGCGAGCTGCTTGAGCCTCGCATCCCGTTCTGCCGGCGTCAGTGAGAAGCTCTCGGCGATATCGTGCAGTTCTTGAGTGATCACACCTAGGACCTCCTCGTTGCCGCCGACTGCATGCTGGAACACTCCGATACGCCACAAGCAACGCGTGTAGATATCGGCGTCGACCGTGCCCGGTGTAATCAGGTTGACGATAGCAACCGTCTGACTCCTCTGTCCGTAGCGGTCGATCCGGCCGATTCGTTGCTCAATTCTCATCGGATTCCACGGCAGGTCATAGTTCACGAGGAAATCGCAGAACTGGAAATCGAGACCTTCGCAGCCAACCTCTGAAGACAGAAGAACATCCAGCGCAGTCGGATCTTCCTTGGGTAACGCGAATCGACGGCGTAGTTCTGAACGTTCATCATCCGGTACGTCGCCGTGTACCAATCCGTAGCGCAGGCCGGCCCGCTCCGTGTGGCTGGCAAGGTATGCGAGCGTATGACGAAACGTACTGAATACGAGAGCCTTGTTGTTCTCGCGGCTCTGCTTGTCGATCAAGGCCTTGGTGAAGGCTGCGACCTTTGGATCGTGGGGATCAAGGCCGCGAGCTTGCTCCAACAGCGCGGCAATGTCCGCGCGGATTTGATCCACAAAACTAAGGTCGGCCTCGGAGTCATCATCGGCAGCCTCCATCAATTCAAGCCGATTGAGCTTTCCAGCAAGGATATCCCCAAGCAATGGAGCAAGACCATACAGGCAGCTCGCTGCCTGTCGCCGTATAGTGGTCATCAAGAACTTGACGTTCTGGTTGCCATGGCAAAACGCGAGGATCCGCGCGACGACGTCCAACAGTCCGTCGTGCAGCGCCCTCTGCGGCGGTGTGAACTCTACCGTGAGCGTCTCGGGCTTGCGCGTCGTGAAATCACCGATGTCGCGGCGACGTGTGCGGTTGATGAGAGGACGGAACGTGTACAGCCCCTCAATTGCGTGCGCCAAGGCAACGCGGTCGGCATCATTGATTCCCTCCTCTTGGAGCCGATCGTAGGGAATCTGGAATGCCGGGGCCTCTCGAAGGAAAAGACGGCCCCATTCGGTGTGCGCAGCTTCGTCCAAATTCCCGCGCGCTGCGCCTGCCCACCCGGGCTCGGCGGCACGGCAATGCTGGACCGCGGCATTGATGAAGCGATTCGGCTCCGCCATCTGAGAAAAACTCGCCAAATCGATGATGAGGTCGGGCCGCAGAACGTTCAGGAGCGTGTAGAGGTCCTCACTGCCAAGCTGCACAGGCGTTGCGGTGAGAAAGAGCACTGCTTCGGCGTTGTCGCAGAAGTACCGTACGCCTTGGTGCAAGTACGTTTCGGGGTTTCGAATATGGTGCGCCTCGTCGACGATTACGAGATCGAACTTGGGCAGCGGGTCAAGGCTCAATAACCCCTGATCACGGCCGCCGTCTCGGCCGAAAATCAGATCGGAATCAAAAAGAGAAAAAGGGATGATGGCCTTGGAATACTGCTCAGGCCAGTCGCCCTCAAGTTGTGTTTCCCGGAGGCAATGCTTGAGCAGCTTGCCGTCCATTGCAGTGAAGTGCTCGTCGAACCGCTTCATTTCAACAAACCACTTGCGCTCGGAGACCAGCGGTTTGGGGCAAATAATAAGGACAGAGCGGAGATCCATTCGAGCACGCAGCTCTTTGATGATGAGGCCCGCCTCAATGGTTTTTCCGACTCCCACTTCATCTGCGATCAGAAGCCGCGGTCGATCTGCCCTGATGAACTTGAGGACGGGTCTGTACTGATACGGAACGAACTTGACCCGTCCTGAACGAAGCGAATACAGATTGGTAGCCGAAGGCGCGAGCAACTGCAAGCTCGTCAGCGCTGCATGCATCTGATCGACGGTAAGTTGCTTCCGATCACGGCCACTTACCTTGTGCGCCTGGATCTGGCTTTCGTAATACGTCGCCATTGCATTGTTTTGGAAGACCTTGTAACGGCGTTCGCCTGCCTTGCTTTCCAGCACCTCGATCACAGGCATCATTGAGGCAGGGTTTGACCTCAGGCACACAAGCTGACCGATGGCGAACAAAGCGCGCGCGTCACCCTGCGCGACAGGGTCAGGACGTATTTCCTTCGAGCTTTCCGCCAACTGACTCAACGCCCGGGCTTTCACCGCTTCAACTTGGGCTATCGTCTCGCTGGACGCATTGATCGCTCCCAGCACGCGCCCCAATGTGTCCGCGTCGCGAAAGGATTCGCTGGCCGGCAGTTCACTCGACGGAAGGTGCGCCCACTTGTTGCGGACAGTCTGCAGCTCTTTGATCCAACTGCGCGCCTCGCGTGGCAGCGATTGCGTGTTGGAAAGCTCAAACCAGTTTTGATCGAGCACGCGCAACAGCGCAGCCATATCCAGGTCTGCGAGCTTGGTGAAGCGTTTCTCCTGAGCAATGCGCTGTTGCTGGAACGAAAGGCGATCAAGGACTAACTTCTGCCACCACTGTGGCTCTAACGCAGGGAGAGCGCTTGAGAGAAAACGCTCGAGTTCGCGTGTTGCAGTCTTGAATAAGTCATTCATTTGTGCGGTCGGCTCGGTCTGGAGTTTCTTCCGCTCGTAGTTCTGGTTTCAGGTTGTCACTCATGTCTCAAATGTTTGTGTCCTGTTCCGCAGCGGCCGCGCGCGGACTGAAACCGTAGTCACGATGCATCACGGTCCGCTCGAACGTTGTTAGGTGTCGGTTTGATCCTCAATGCGACTGTCGGGTACTCCTGCCTTTCGTATTAGGCTGAGCGCCTCCTCCATTTGCGCTGGCTCCGAGAACGCAAATAGGAATGGGGCGTGAGAGACATAGTAAAACGCAGACAACCTTTCGCGCTGGAGCCACTGAAGTTTCGCATTGCGCTGACTCTTTGGGCTTAAGCCTGGTTCCCGGTGATTGCTTTGGTCGAAAGTAATTACACATCGGACGGCAGCGTTTCGGAGTTGCTCGCGAATTGTAGTGAGGGCGATATGAGAACCACCTTCCGACTGATTCGCGCGATTGGGGAGGCGTATGCCGGTATCCGGGTCGTTGAGGATTGCGTAGAAGGCAGGCCGGTGTTTGTCCAGGAGAGGGATGCGCGTGAACGCAGTGAACTCAGCCCGAATGTCTTCGGGAATGAACCTCGGTTCCGCGTACAGTGGTGCCCACTTGCCAAGCACCTCCTGCCACAGTCGTTTAACTGCGTCGTATGAGTCTCCAAGATACTGTCTCTTCACGCGGCGCTCAGAATGTAATCTCCAAACTCCGTCAATGCGTTACGCCGGTGAAGATGATGAGGCAATTCCGCTTTGGGGGGTGAGGGTCCGCTTCTGGCCGGTTCGCGACCTAGCGGGAAGCGACCCGAAGCAGACGTTCAACGTTTCCCCTTCATAAGCGCCGGCCGCACTTTCGCGCGTCCGCATGCAGCGGCGGTTAGACCTAAGGCTAAAGCATCGCCCTGACATGTGCTCGCTCGATCTGGGTTGAATCAATCTCTTCGGGAAAGCTGCGATCGTGATGCTGAAGCAGTCCTTGGAAGAACGATTCGACCGTCCGGTTGGTAAAGCGGTAATTCGGAAAGTGAATAAAACTATCAAAGCGCTTCTTTACAGCACCATCCGGGTCGAAACAAAGAACATCAATCTGCTTGAGATAGAACGAGTTCACGGCAGCAGACCTAAGCAAATACCGCACGTACGAGTCCATTTCGGGCAATGAGTAACCCACAATTCGGATGTGGTGTGCTTTGCTCAGGAGTTGATGCGCTAAAGTCCATTCACCGGCGATTCGATGTTGTAGCGCGCCTTTGCTCCAGGTTGGAGGAACGATCGTTTTCGTGTCAACGCTTCCATGAAGCTTAGCTAGTCGCAGCTGAGCAGCGCCTTGCACCGTTGCCTTATCGCCGGGGCGAGAAAGGGAAATCGATACCTTATGGCGCGTAGACATATATCGCGCGGATGTCTCCATTACGAGGTCGTAATTGAGCGTGATGAACGAATAGTTGTGTGGGGGAGCCTGAGATTCAAATCGATAACCCGTCTGTTGTTTGATGTCGTGGCCATCCTGCTTGAGCTTAATGCCTTGGCAGAAGAGCAGAAAAAGGCAGTACCCATCCCAAGGAGACGCTGGGAGAACATTGGATTGCCACATTTGCCCAAGCGCTTGTTCGCGAAGCGGGGGGGTGTAGTGGTTAATCACGTCTGAGATGTAATCCGTGAACAGCTTAGAGTGCTCGACCTGTCCCGCGAACCCATCCATCTCTAATACGGAGAGAATCTCCTCAATGTTGTTGAGGTCCATAACGTACGTCCCGGTGGCATAAGAAATCTTCCGAATCGTTTCGAAGACAGACTCAAAGTGGGTAAAGCGTTTTGGATCGCTTTCGTATTGATCCTTAGATTTCTCGAGGAAATTCCTGATCAGCGGAAGACCGAGTGGTGCCGAAAAGCCGGCGCCAAGGAGATAGACGACGTTTGCCATCTGGCGACTATGTCACGAGGTTCTAAGGTTGAAAAATTCTTCCGCTTGCAAGCTGCCATTCTGCGCTCAGTGTTGTTGTCCCTCAACCAAATCAATTCGGCAGCCTACAAAGTGGCATGGAGCGATCCAACCTTCGCATGAAGAGCGGCGATAGACGACGAAAATCCGAGGATTACAGGCTCCGCGCCTGCTCGTCGGTGGGCGGATGCGGAAAGGTCCGCTTCTGGCCGTTATGCAAAGCTTTCCATAACGGCAATTATGTGTAGTGCGCAGTTATGTACAGCACGGTGCTCGCGAGCGCGCCTGCTGCCTTGTGAAGTGCGGCAGGCGCTGCTCTTGAGCTTTACATAATCACAGCGTCTTCAGGAAGGCCAGCAGCGAGTCTGGGGCGCGGTAGCGGCGGATTTTGGTGTCGGGTTCCTGAAGTCTGGCCAGCGCGCGGTCCTTCATCGCCAGATCAGCCTCGACGTAATGGTGCGTGGTCGTCGGGCTCTCGTGCCCCAGCCACAAGGCGATCACGCTGATGTCCACCCCGGACTGCAGCAGGTGCATCGCCGTCGTGTGCCGAACGGTGTGTGGCGAGATGCGACGCTTGGCCAGTTCGCCGTTGAGCTTGGCGGCGCGGCTCACCGCCAGATCAATCCGCTGCGACACGTTGGCCCGTGTCATCGCTTGACCGTGCCGATTGGGCAGCAATGCCGAAGTCGCAGTGAGCTGCGGGTTCAACTTTAGCCACGCCCGGACCTCCTTCACCGTCGAGCGCCATAGCGGCACCGTCCGCTGCTTGCGTCCCTTGCCGTGCAAGTGCACGCAGGTCGCGCCGTCGAGCACCACGTCGGTCACCCGCACCCCGATGAGCTCCGAGACGCGCGCGCCAGTGTTGTAGAGCAAGCCCAGCAGCAGGTGGTCGCGCTGGCGGGTCCAACTGCTGCCCGGCGCTCCGATCACGGCCAACATCTCCTCGCGCGACAAGAAGCCGAGCATCGGCCGCTCGAAGCGCTTCATCGGCACGCCGAGCGAGCGCTCGATGACGTGCAGCGAGGACACGTCCCGGTGCGCCGCGAACTTCAGGAACGCCCGCAGCGCCGCCAGCCGGGCATTGCGGCTGCGCACCGTGTTGTGCCGCTCGTGTTCCAGATGGTCCAGGAATGCCAGGATCAACTCCGGCGTGATGTCGATCAAGCTCATTGCCGCCGGAGACTTGCCTAGGCGCTTCTGCGCGAAGCCGAGGAACAACACGAACCCATCCCGGTATGCCGCCACCGTGCGAGGACTCAGCGAGCGCTGCTGGGTCAAGTGCTCGGCGAAGAACGCCTGCACAAGCGACGGGAAGGACGGTGCCACCGCTGCACTCGCGGCGCTACTCATCGCCCGCTCCCGGGTCTTTGGCGAAGCGCTCGAACTTCGTCCCGGCCAGCGCCATTAACTCCGGCACGCCGGTGAGGTACCAATAGGTGTTCGAGATCTTGGCGTGCCCCATGTAGGTCGACAGCGCCAGCATCGCCTGATCGATATCGGCGCCCAGCACTTGCCAGAGCATCACGCGGCGCACCGCGAAGCTGTGCCGCAGGTCGTGGATGCGCGGCCCGTCGTGGGCACCCCGGTTGGTCCACCCCAGCTGATCACGCAGTTCAATGAAGACCCGGTGCACCTGGCGCAGCCCCAAGGCATGACCCAGACGCTGCCCCCTCGTGCCGACGAAGAACGGCGTCTCGGCGGTGGTCCGCACATGCCGGGTTCGCTGCCGTCGGTAGCGTTCCAAGGCGTTCACCGTGCTCGGATGCAGCGGCAACAGGCGCGACTTGGCGAACTTGGTTTGCCGCACGGTCAGCGCGCCCGAGTTCAGATCGACATCGGTGTCCAGCAGATCGAGCGCCTCGGACACCCGCAGGCCTGCGGAGGCGATCAGACCGAACAGCGTCTCGAAGGTGGCCGGGCGCAGTCCTCCTTGCGGCTGCAGCCGGCGCGCGGCCGCCAGCAGATCGACGATCTCCTCTTCGCGGTAGATGTGCGGTGCCACGCGTCCCGGCACGGGCCCGAAGACCGACTCGTCGGGCACCTCGGTGCGCGGCTCGAACTGCCGCAGGTAGCGCGCGAACGGCCGCAGCAGCTTGAGCCGCCGCGCCCAGGTCTGGGGATCATCCCGTTGCCACTTGTCGTGCCGCGCCCAATCGGCCATGACTTCGACGCTCAGCGGCCCTTGATGGCCAAGACGGTCAACGTAGCGAGCGAAGCTCGCCAGAGCCAGGCCGGTCTTGTGCAACTCGAAGCCCAGGCGGCGGCGCTCGGCGAAGTAGTCGTCGACCCGTGCCTGTAGGTCGGTGCGCGCGTTCATGACGCACTCCCGGGCCAGGGCAGCGCGACGGCGGCAAGTCGCGAGCTGTCGAGCTTGGCGTAGATCAGCGAGGTGTTCAGCGAGCGGTGGCGCAGGACATCGGCCACTTCCTTGAGCGAGCTGCCGTGCTCGAGCAGTCGGCACGCCAGTGTGTGGCGCAGCGCATGGGTACGCGAGTGCGTCAGGCCGATGCGTCGGTAGGCGTCGCGGATCACGCGCCGAATGGCGTCCACGCCGATGGGTAGGTCGCGCGGCGCGAGGTGGCGAACGAAGACGGCCGGATTGGTGGTGGGCGGCCGTTCGTGACGCACGTAGTCCGCCAGCGCACGGCCGGTGGCTGCCGGGAGAGGCAGGATGTCCTGACGGCGCGACTTCGTGCGCTTGAGCGTTACCGTGCCGTTGCGCCAGTCGATGTCGGTGAGCGTGAGCTTGGCGAGTTCACTGCTGCGCAGACCCAAGTCCAGCGCGCAGCGCACGATGGCGTAGCCGCGCCGCGGCGACGGTAGCGCAGCGGTGAACGAGCCCAGCAGGCGATCGACCTCGGCGGCGCTGAGCGCACGAGGCAGCGACGCCAGGCTCCAGTGGGCGGGCGAGGAGATCACACCTGCCAAGCGGTGCACGCGGTCCCCGCAGGTGGTGCGGTAGCGGAAGTAGGCTCGCAGCGCCGCGGCCAGAGCAGCCGCGTTGGAGGGGGTGCCGCGCAGTTCGAGCTGCTCGGCGATGAACTGGCGGACGTCGGCGGGTTGCAGTTCGGCGACGACGACAGGGCGACCGGCGAACTTCTGCAGCATCAGTCGCTGCACGATGCGAAGCCGGTCGCAGCGCGTGCCCTCGGCCAGGCCTCGCACATCGCGCATGTGCTCGTCGTAGAGACGCAGTTCATCGGCGATGGGGCCGGCTGCCGGCGCCGGCTGGGCGATCGCACCTTGCTCGCGAAGCACCTCCAGCAGGTGGCCGCACGCGGCGCGCAGGTCGCCGTGAGCACGCTCGACGGGTGCCGAGCAGGCGCAGCGCGGCAGGTGGTTGCCCAGGAACTGCTCGACAGTGCCCTCGTCAAGCAGACTGACCGGGAGGCAGCATTGGCTCATCCACCGCGCAAAGTGCGCGATGCAGCCGACGTACCTCTTGTTGGTGTTGGCAGCGTAGCGGCCTTGCCTCAACTTCTCGACAAACGCATCGACGTGCGGCGCGAGAACGCTGTTGAGCAGCCAGCCCTTGGGCGTGGAGTGAAGGGAAGTGATCGGGTCCATGACGGTCTCCTGAAGTGGGGTCGCCACTCCAGATGACCGCCGGTCTTATGTCCAGCGCATCAGCGCCTCATAAGCGAAAAACCCAGGACGGCCGCAGCTTTAGCCGCGACTTGCCGACACTTCTATACATAAAAGAGTTCTTCGCATAATGGCCGGTTGCTGCCCCCAACTGCGCATAAGAATACGAGGAGCATCATCACGCGAGTGGTACGGCCAACTCGCGGAAGTACCCGGTCTTGCCTTGGTTGGGGACTTCAGGTCCATGGATTTCCGCTTGCGCGGGAATGACAGCG
>Ga0184634_10000236_pt1 | contig 13300 bp, 8 predicted proteins | sample PLM31_200_b1_FD_133016 | JGI IMG/M metagenome (GOLD analysis project Ga0184634, IMG submission 133016) | Groundwater sediment microbial communities from an aquifer in East River, Colorado, USA - PLM3-1_200_b1 | ecosystem: Environmental > Terrestrial > Soil > Riparian zone | place: USA: East... | reverse complement strand
TGAAATCCCCGGCAATAAAAGCGAGCATCCTCTGCTGAAACTCCGGCGGGATCATTCCCGCTAGAAGCGCCCCCACGGGATAGAGGAGGCCGGCCAAGGCCAAGGTCAAAAAAATTCCGCGCCGGCTCCAATGCGCCTCCCGCATGATAAAGGCCGAGGTCATTCCCTGGGGAATCTCGTGGAAGACCACTGCCACCGTGATCGTCAAACCCAGGACCGGATCGATCAGGTAGCCCACCGCGATGCCGGCCCCATCGACAACATTATCCAACGCCATACCCACGACCGAAATGGGGCCGATGTGGTGCGTCTCGCACTCGGTCTCCCCACAAGCATGGATCATCATGACCTTCTCAAGTACATAGAAAGCCACAAAGCCCAGGGCCAGGAACGACGAGTCCGATTTTAAATCAGCCTCCGGCAGGATCTCAAAAAACGTCACCGCCAGGAGCACGCCCGACGCGAAGGCGATGATGTAGCGGGGTTGGATTTTGTTGGCCTGCTCACGTAGGGCCAGCCACCCGAACAAAAAGTCGGAAGAACCTGCAATAACGGCGTAGAGATAAATCACGCAATTCCCTTCTGTGATGAAATTCCTATTCCTATTTTTTAGGCGGCGCTGCCGAAGCCGTTCTTAAGAGCCGCAACGCTTCCTCCATGTGCTTGATCGCCTCCACACGTTTTCCTTGCCGGAGGAGCAGCCGGGCCAGGTTTTCATGAGCCTGCACGAATTCCGGCGCCTTGCTCAGGAGCTGTCGGTATTGCTCAATCGCCTCGTCAAACTTTCCCTGCATCGCGAACATATTGCCGATGTTATAACGCGGCCCGGGATCTGCAGGGTGGACTTTCAAAACCTCACGGAAATGCTTGATCGCCTCATCGAAATCGCCACGACCAGCCAGCGCCGTACCAAGATTGTTGCGAGCCATGATATCCCCGGAATCGATCTTGAGAGTTTGACGGTACTCCTCGATCGCCTCGTCCAACTTTCCTTGCCTCGCTAAGGCGTTGCCGAGATTGTAGTGGGCTTTCGGATGAGCGGGGGCGATTTTCAGCGCCGCGTGATAGCGCTCGATCGCTTCTTCCACATTACCCTTTTTCACCAGCGCGATCCCTAAATTGTTATACGCCTCAACAGAGCCGGGACTCAGCCGCAACGCCTCGCGGTAATGCCCCAAGGCGTCGTCGAGTTGGCCGCGACCAGACAGTGCATTGGCCAAATTGGTATGCGCTTCGACATAGCCGGGATTGATCCGCACAGCGTGGCGATAGTGCTCCACGGCTTCGTTCAGCTTATCCTGAGCCTTCAGGTGAAAAGCCAGATTGTAATGGGCAATGCTGGATTCCGGGGTAACGTCCAAAGCATATCGCCAAAGGCTCTCCGTGTTGCGCCATACCTGTGTCTGTCTCCAAGTCAGAAACCCCAGCCCGGCAATGACCACGGCCGCGAGTCCAACCAAGGCGGTGAAAATCCACCGCTCCACGCGGTGATTCCACCAACCACGCCAGCAGCGATACAGACCCGCTCCCGCCAAAATCGCCCACCCCAGGCACGACAGGTAGCTATAGCGATCTGCGACAAATTGAGGCCCGGTCTGCGCAATACCCAACGTGGGCGCCAGGATCGTGGCGTAGCCCATCCATACTGCCAGTCCCGCTGGCCACCAACGGCTCACTAGGACCAACGCAGCGCTGATTACAATTACGACGACTTCGCTCAAGAGGAAAGGCCCATCCCACAGTTGAATCGTTCTCGGAATTTCATAAAGCGGAGATAGGTTCAGCGGAACCACCGTCTTCCAGAGGTAAAAGGCGAGTCCGAAAAATGCCTGGCCAATTCGGGGAATAATACCATGCTGCTCGAGGGAGAGCATCGCTCCAGTCTGGTATTGAGCCGAGCCCGCGATTACGGCTGCAGCTAGACCGAATCCCAAAAATGGCAGCTTTTCCCACCAGACTGTACGGACTTCCCGTCCGAACCATTTCTCAGGACCTCCCCCCAGCCGTTTCAGAGGATAGATATCCAGCACCACCAGCACCACAGGGAGGGTCATTCCAGAAGCTTTGGCCAGCAAGGAAAGAATGTAGAGCCCCAGGGCACTACTTAGCCAGGCCAATCTCCGTCGCCTCGTCTGGGCCATGGCGGCGGCCTGGAGATAGCAGAGAAGAGCGCCAAGAAAGAAAAAGGCCGATAAAACATCCCGCCGCTCCGTGACCCAGGCCACCGATTCGACGCGCAGGGGATGAATAGAAAAGAGAAGAGCGGCCACTCCGGCTGCCAGCCGAAGAGCAACCGCCTCCTGAGGCGTCGCTGAAGGAAACAAAGCGAGCGCCAGCAGGCGGAGGGCAAAAAAATAGAAAATAAGGGCGTTCGCGGCATGAAGAAAAAGATTCGTCAGATGATATCCGAATGGATCCATCCCCCACAAAAGATAATCCAAGCCTAAGGTCATCCAACTGAGCGGCTGGTAGTGTCCCGTATAAAAGGTGGTAAACATCCAGCGAAGCTCGGCCCAACCCAAGCCCCGATAGTGCGGGTTTTCGAGGAAAGCCGCCTGGTCGTCCCAAGCCAGGAAACTATTTTGCAATACAGGGAAGAAGACACCCAGAGTCACCGCTGCAATCGTTATCGGCACCAGCCAGCTCACCGACTCCAAAACCGCCCCGGCACTGTTTGCCACCGTCTCTTCAGCAGCCATTCTGTTATTGACCTTGGATTTCATCGGCGCGCAAAAACCGCGCTTGCGGCGCAAACCCCGGCGTCCGATTGGACTATGGGGAAGTAATCCCTTTTGCCTGCGACTTCAAGATCCGCAGGGCATTTTCGAAATGCTCCACGGCTTCCTCTTGCCTGCCTTGGGCGGTCAGGGCCCTTCCCAAGGCTTCATGGGCGACGACAAACTCCGGCTGCAAACGGATCGCCTCCCGAAAATGGACAACCGCCCCATCTAAATCACCCTTCTTGGCCAACACGCTTCCCAAATTGTAGCGCGCTTCCACCCAATTCGGATTCATGCGAAGAGCCTGCCGGTAGTGCTCCACCGCTTCCTCCGGATTGCCGTTTCTCGCCAAAGCATTGGCGAGATTATTGTGAGCCCTAATATGGGTTGAGGAAAGGCCGACCGCCTCCTTGAAATGAACAATGGACTCCTCCAGCCTCCCCTGCTTCACCAAAGCATTGCCGAGATTGTAATGGGCCTCCGCGTAGAAGGGGTCGAGTCGCACCGCCTCACGGAAGTGTTCGACCGCCTCCAACTGTCCGCGCCCAAATAGAATCACGGCCCAGTTATTATGGGGGTCCGCGTAATCTGGCTTGAGCCGCAACGCCTCACGATAATGCATCAGGGCCTCTTCCGGTAGCCCCCGTAAAGCCAGAGCGCTCCCGAGATTATTGTGGGCCATCGGGCTATCAGGATTGATCCTCAGAGCATGCGCAAACAGAGAGACGCCGTCTCGCCAGACTCGGGTCTGAAACACCGTCCCGACAGTGAGAGAACCGAGCATCAGGACAGTACAGCCGTAAAGCCATGACTGGGAACTCCTCGTAAGCAGGCATCCCAGAGCCAACGCCGGGCCCAACATCGAGAGATAGAGATATCGGTCGGCCACCGTGGAAAAACGTTGGAACGCAAACGGTATCAGCCCGAGGACGGGCAAGATGCCCGCGATAAATACGGCCAAAGAGGCCATGAGCCATGGGCTTTCTTTCCTTCGCCACCACGCCACCGTAACGAGCCCCAGAGGAACCATCCAGGCGACATAGATCCAGCCTTGCTGCAACACGTACCCGGGCGTCCGGCCATAGTCAGGCCCTAACCAAACGGGCACAAACAACTTGTAGAGATAAAACGCCACCACGTCGCCCGCTATCAAAGGCCGCGTCCAATACGGAGGGACAAAAGCCATTGCTACGTTCGGCTGCTCCAACTTGGTCAAAAGAACGAAGGGGACCGCCAAAACCAGCCACAACGCCAAAGCGCGCGCGCATTGCCTGAATGGCCGTTTTAGCATCCAATAACCCAGTGCACCGGCAATCACCGGCGTTACGACAGCGCTTGGCTTCGCCAACAGGGCCAGGAGAAACGCCGCCGTCCCCACACCAAAGTTGAGCCATCGATGGTCGGGAGCCGCGGCCTTGTCCCCCTTTCTTCCCTTGGAAGGATTGGGCCCTTGGTCTAAAGAGATCGGTGCGCCGCCGGCGTACCTTAAGTAGAACCATACAGCCAATAGTGACAACAGGCCCGACAGAATATCCCTCATTCCGGTGATCCACGCCACCGGCTCCACCTGAAGCGGATGTACCGCAAACAGCAACGCCCCCCCACCCGCGGCCCAATCTTTCTTTACCAGTGTCCTTAAAATGGCAAATACAGCCAATACACTCAGGATGTGGAGGGCCAGATTGGCGGCGTGAAACAGGAACGGTTGTAAAGCAGCTCGACCGGGATCGACTGAGGCGAACCGGGCTATCGTCCCCCAAAGAGTATAGGTCAGAGGAATATAGAGGCCCTCGTAGGGTTTTTGCCAAAGAGAAAGGAGATGGGAAAAAATCGGCGGGTTGAGATACGGGTTGGCTGTGAGGTTGACCTCGTCATCCCACACGAAGTCATGATTCCCCAGAGGCGAAAAGACCGCCAGAGTCAGGCCAACGAGAAGCGCTGCGATAAGGAGAGGACGAAATTCAGTCACGCCGGATTGACCTCGCAATGAACTGGTTATCGCGTTAACTTCACTCTCTGGAGCGCAACCGCAAGATCTCCACTGCCCTCTCCATGTGCTCGATCGCCTCCGCCTGCTTCCCCTGCAGGGCGAGTGCCCTGCCCAGACTTTCGTGCGCCTCGGCAAATTGTGGCTGCCAACGCACCGTCTCGCGGAAGTGGAGGATGGCCTGATCCAACTCACCTCTCCTGGCCAGTACGCTTCCTAAATTGTAGTGCGCCTCCGCCAAAGTCGGGTCCAGGCGCAAAGCTTGCCGGTAATGCTCCACCGCTCCTTCCAGATCGCCCCGCCTCTCCAAAGCGATCCCCAGATTATTGTGTGCCCTTATGTAAGCCGGAGTTGTCCGAATCGCCTCATGGTAGTGTTTGATGGCTTCATCTATTTCTCCGCGCCTTTCCAAAGCATTGCCGTAGTTGTAGTGGGCAATGCTCGATTGCGGGCTAATCGCTACCGCATGTTTCCAAAGACTTTCGGTATCACCCCAGACCCGTGCTTGCTTCCAGGTTAGGCGACCCAACCCGAATAAGCTTATGACTCCGAGCCCGACAACTAGAGTGATCACAGCCGCACTCGGACGATTACCGCTCCTAAATCGCGAGCTATATAATATTGCTCCTCCCAATAGAATCGCCCATCCAAGGCAAGAGTGGTAACTATAACGGTCAGCAACCATTTGCGGCCCAAACTGAACGATTCCTAAAAAGGGCGCCAACATGGCACCGTAGCAAATCCAATTAGTGAGCCCGGCCGGCCAGTGGCGCCTTGCAATAACGAGACCGATAGTAAGGGCCAAAACCGTAACTCCGCTCAGTATAAATGGCCAATCCCAAGGATTAAAAGTCCGTGGCAGCTCGTATAGTGGAGATAAGCCAACGGGAACTATTGTCTTCCGCACATAGAACCCCAATCCATACATGGATTGCATCACCCGTTCCACAAGTCCGTAACGTTCTAAAGGCGCTACCAGCCCCCCCTGCTGTTTTCCAATGAGCGCTAGCACCCCGGCCCCTAGCGCAAGCGCAAAAAAAGGCAGCTTCTCTAGCCATACTTTGCGTCCTTTTTGGCCAAGCAAATCTCTCGGGACAATCCCCATCCGACGCAGTGGATAAACATCAAGTGCCAGAAAAACAATCGGGAGTCCTATCCCCATACCTTTCGAAAGCAGAGACAATGCATAAAGTGCTATCGATGCACCTAGCCATAACCTATGACGACTTTCCGCGTTAATGTCGGCTGCCCGCAAGTAACAGATCACGGTCAACAATAAAAACAACCCGGCCACGACATCGTTTCTCGCGGATACCCATGCCACCGATTCCACCCGCAACGGGTGAATCGCAAAGAACAGTGCGCTGAACGCAGCAGCCACACGAGACCCGATTTGGCTCCGTGGACTATTATCAGGCCAAACGAGCAGCAGCAGGCGGAAGGCTAGAAAGTAGAAAAGGACGGCGTTCACGACGTGAAACAGAAGACTCGTCAAGTGGTAACCGAACGGCTCTACTCCCCAAAGCAAATAATCGAAGCCATAAGTAATCCAGGTGATGGGTCTGTAGTTGGTGTAGTAAAAGGTGCCAAACATCCAGCGCAGATGCTCCCAGTTCAAACCTCGATAGTGGGGGTTCCTGAGCAGATTCCCTTCATCGTCCCAACCTACAAAACCATTTTGCAATATGGGAAGAAAAGCCATGCTTGTCCCGAGCACAATCAGAACAGGCGCCGCGAAGCGGAAGATCTGAAGAGTGTTCCCGCGCCCTGACGCCACCGTGGAATCTCGTCTAGAACCCGTGTCGCGTTTCCAAGGCTTAGGTTTCATTTTATTATTCTGTTGCCTGATCCTGAACTCGCAACCAGCTGACTGTGGGCCAAGATGTTCGGATCGAAAGAGTAAATGAGCAGCGAGACTATAGCAGCGGCGGCGCCAAAAAGTTCCCTAGTCCACAGGTAAACAAACATTCCTAGGACAATGCCGATGGCGATCATTGGAAGCCTGGCATAGAAGAAAAGCGTGTCGGCATCATTGTCCAAAAAGATCATCTGAGCAGCCATATTAGCCGTGTAGATGCCGCCAGGTCCGTACTGGGGAATACGGTCCCAATCGGTGCCGGACAGTTGAGGTTCTTTGATATCGAGCGCCAAAAGCGGGAGGGCAGCCAAAATCTTCACGAGAGGCGGATGCTCTGGGTTTGCTCTGAAGTCCTTCCATTTGAGATAAGAATAACCCGCAAAGAGATGGACGGGTTCATCGGCCGTTGGAGATTTGCGGACAAAGCTGCTAACCGTCATAAAAGTGAAGAGCACTACGAATATACCCCACACTATTGATGCCAATGGCAGTTGCTTCATAACCTATATTTGGTTCTCAACAACCGATACCCGACCATCAATGTCTCCCAAAGGACCTGAGGATAGGTGGACAAACGGACATGGCTCCTCGGGTCGTTAATCCAATGGGCGGGGATGATTCCGATCTTATATTTCAGGGCGCGGGCCAAAGCCAATGCTTCGACATCGAAACCCCAACCGTCGACAACTGAACGGGAAAAGATTTTTTCGGCCGCGTGGTTCTGGAATGCCTTAAACCCGCACTGAGTATCCCGAATCCCTCTCACTGCCACAATTCGAATCAGAAGATTGCCGAATTTTCCCAGCAATCGCTTAGGCCAGATCTGAGGCACGGCCTGGACTGCGCCTCGAGCGTCTCTCGGTTCCCGGGAACAAATCACAACATCGTACCCCCCGGCAAGAAATGGCTGCATCTTCTCAAAATGAGCGATGTCGGTGGAGTTATCGGCATCGGTAAAGAGCCGCACCCGGCCTGAAGCGCTCAGCATTCCTTCTCTAACGGTATAGCCCTTTCCGCGGTGAACTTTGCGGTCTAAAACTCTTAGGTGTTTGATCTCCGAGGTCAGGTTTTTCAAGACCATTTTAGTAGCGTCGGTGGGGCCGTCCAGAACCACGATGATTTCATAGCTCAAGGACATAGGGTCAAGATATTCTTGAAGCCTTCTTAGGGTGGCTGGAAGTCTCTCGGCCTCATTGTAAGCTGGCACGATGACCGACAGATCTGTATTTGAAGGGGTACCCATGCGGAGCCTACCGGATAGCACCTAGAGTATGTTGAAAAGCTCTATCGTTTGGGATAGGAATCGACCGCTGAGGAGCCGACGCTGAATAAAATTTCATTCCAGCTCGTTGACCGAAAGAGAAGCTACCCGTGCATGTAGATACCCTTCGATCTCTTGACCGGCGTGTCGGTATTCCCCTGTGCTGGCTCTTCACCTGGGGGCGGCGGCTCGCCCACCTGGTTCGCGGCCGCCGGGACCTCCCTTCTCCGCGGAAAGTGTTGATTATCAAGCTTTCCGAGATGGGCAGCACCGTCCTCGCCTACCCGGCCCTGGCGGAGCTCAAAGCGAAGTGCCCTGAGATCGAATTCTTTTTTCTGGTGTTCAAAAACAACGCCGACATCATTCACGTCCTGAATCTGGCTCCCCCTTCGAACGCCATTACCGTCGACATCGGATCGCTACCCAGGCTGTTGAAAAGCGGTCTGGCGGCCATGAGACGCCTACGCAAGGAACGGATCGATACGACGATCAACATGGATTTCTTCAGCCGCTTCAGCGCCCTAGCGGGCTTTCTGGTCTCGCGCGGCAATCGGGTCGGGCATCACCGCTATACCGACGAGGGCCTGTACCGCGGGGATCTCCTGACCCACCGGGTAATCTATAGCCCCCACGTTCACACCGCGGCCGCCTATATGGCCCTCATCCGGACCCTTTTTGAAAAACCAGACGATGAACCGCACTATCGAGGCCGTATTGAAGCCGAAGCCTTGACCGTCCCGGAATACGCGCCCCTCCCCGAGGAGATAAAGAGCGTGCGGCGGAAACTCACATCCGCCGGGGTGAACCTCCTGGATCGCCAGCCCTTGATTCTCATCAACCCCAACTCTTCGGATATCTTTCCGCTTCGCAAATGGCCGCTCGACTCCTTCGCCCGTCTATGCGAAAAATTGCTGGCCAGACTGCCGGCCTGCCGGCTCGTTGTCACCGGAGTGGCCTCCGAGCGGGGAGACGCCGAATACATCCTCAATCATGTTCAAAGCGCCCGCTGCGTCGATTTGACGGGAAGGACGGATTTCAAGGAATTGCTGGCCCTTTACTCGATCGCAACTCTGATGGTCACCAATGACAGCGGCCCCGCTCACTTCGCCTCCCTGCTCCGACTACCCACCGTAGTTCTCTTCGGTCCTGAAACTCCCCGGCTCTATGGCCCTTTGGGACATCATCACCGGGATCTCTACCCGAACTTTGCATGTAGTCCTTGTGTCTCCGTTCATAACGCGAAGAAATCCCCTTGCCAGGATAATCGCTGCCTCCAATCCATCACGGTCGATCAGGTCCTCAACGAAGTCCTCGACCTGTGTCCCGAACTCACGGCTGTCCAGGAGTCGCTCTCATAATCCGCAAGGCCTCTTCCATGTGCTGAATTGCCTCCCCGCGCCGTCCCTGCAAGGCCAGGATCCGCCCCAATGCCTGGTGGGCTGCGGCTAGCTTCGGTTCGATTTGCAATGCCCGGCGATAATAAGACATGGCAGCCTCCAGCTCCCCTCGGCCAGCCAAGACGTTTCCCAGATTGAGGTATGCGCTTGCATAATTAGGATCAATATCGAACGCCATGCGAAAGCTGGCGATGGCCTCTTCCAAGTTTCCCTTATTGGTCAGCGCAATCCCGAGGCCATTGTATGCTTTGACATATTCGGGGTCGCTCCGCACGGCCTCACGGTAATGTCTAACAGCCTCGTCAAGCTCACCGCGCCTGAACAGCGCGTTGCCGAGATTGTTGTGGGCCTCCGCAGAGCTGGGGTCGATCTTCACCACTTTATTGTAATGTTCGATGGCCTCGGCCAAGCGATTCTGCTTGGCCAGCATAACTCCGAGGTTATTGTGCGCCCTCATGTAGGCAGGATTGATCTCCAGTGCTTGGCGGTAGTGCTGCTCGGCTTCATCCGATTTTCCCCGGGCCTCTACCAGAAGGGCCAGATTGTAATGGGCGCCGCTCGATTCCGGCGTGGCCGATACCGCGTACCTCCAGAGGGTTTCCGTATTGCGCCAAACCTGTGCCTGCCTCCAGGTCAGGACGGCCAATCCGGCCAGGCCGATGGCCACGACCCCTGCCACAGCCGGAAAAACCAACCGTCCCCTTGGGCGCATCCGCGAGGCGCGCCAGCCGCGATAGAGACCCGCCCCCGCGAGGATCGCCCATCCCATGCAGGAAAGATAACTGTAGCGGTCGGCGACAAACTGAGGGCCGCTCTGAGCAGCTCCCAGGGTAGGTGCCAGGATGGCCGCGTAGCAAATCCAGGTCGCCAGCCCCGCCGGCCATAGCCGCCTCATCATGACCAGGCCGGCGCTCACCGTCAGAACGATCACCCCGCTCAGGAGAATAGGCCAGTCCCACAGTTGAACGTGTTGCGGTATCTCATAAAGCGGGGATAGCCCCAACGGGATAACCGTCTTCCAGAGATAGAAGGCAAGTCCAAAAACCGCCTGGGCCAGACGGGGAATGAGCCCGTGACGCTCCATGGAAAGCATCGCTCCGCTCTCGTACTGCGCTAACGCGGCGACTACCGCCGCAGCCAGACCCAATACTAAAAACGGCGCCTTCTCCCACCACACCTTACGAGCCTCCGGCCCGAACCACTTTCCAGGACCTCCCCCCAGCCGCCTCAGAGGATAAACATCCAACACCACCAGCACCACAGGGAGGGTCATCCCGGCACCCTTGGAAAGTAAAGAGAAGCTGTAAACCAACAGAGTCCCGCCCAGCCAGGCCAATTTACGTTGCGGCGACTGAGAGGAGGCGGCGACCTGGAGATAGCTGCAAAGGGCGCCGAGGAAAAAGAAAGCGGACAATACATCGCGACGCTCCGTGACCCACGCCACCGATTCGGCGCGCAGAGGATGAATAGAAAACAGAAGAGCAGCCACTCCGGCTCCCAACCGAAGCGCCAGCGCCTCTTGAGGCGCGGCGGAGGGAGACAGAGCGAGCGCAAGCAGGCGCAGAGCGAGGAAGTAGAACAGGACGGCATTCGCGGAGTGGAGAAGGAGATTGGTCAGGTGATACCCAAACGGATCCATACCCCACAGAAGATAATCCAGGCCAAAGGTCATCCAGGTGAGCGGCTGGTAATGGCCGAAATGGAAAGTGGTAAACATCCAGCGAAGCTCAGCCTCCCCTAAGCCCCGATAGCGGGAGTTTTTGAGCAGGAGATCTTCGTCATCCCAAGCTAAAAATTCGTTTTGCAACGCTGGGAGAAAGACAAGAAGGGTTGTCGCCGCGACCATCCCGGGCACCAGCCAGCGGATTTGCCTGAGGGCTCTTTCCGCGCCCTTGGCGGCGGCCGGGTTACGAGCCAGCTTCTTAGCGATCTTAGCCCTCATGAGCACGGATGTTCAGCAGGATTAATTTTTCTAACCATTGATGTCGGATCGGGGTTGACTTCTGAGCGCCTCTTAGATTTAAAGGGTTGAGTTAAAACTCAAATCCCGTGTTCGTGGCTCGTATCTCGTGGTTCAACTATGCTCACCACCCTGAGGTTCTCGAAGGGTGCTCGTCGGGAGACAAAGGGGACAGTCCCTCTAAAGAAAAGGGATTGTCCCCCTCGATAATGTCGAACACGAACAACGATTTGAAGGAGTCGCTTCGGTCATGGCCTATAACAGCTTGCAGGAATTCGTTCAAGTCTTGGAGCGTGAGGGCGAGCTCAAGCGCGTCGTCCACCCGGTCAAGGCAGAGCTGGAAATTACCGAGATCGCCGACCGGGTGATGAAAAGCGGCGGTCCCGCCCTTTTCTTCGAGAACGTCGTGGGAAAAGAGATCCCCGTCCTCATCAACGCCTTTGGATCCCTTAAAAGAATGGCCTTGGCATTGGGAGTCGGGAGCGTCGAAGAGATCGCGCGTGAGATCGAGCAATTGACGCGGATGAAGCCTCCTGCTTCTCTGTGGGAGAAACTACGCATGCTTCCCGAGTTGGCGCGTCTGGGCGGGATCGCGCCCAAGGTCGTAAAAGAGGGAGAGTGTCAGGAAGTCATTCATCGCGAACCGGACCTTGGGATGCTTCCGGTCCTCACTTGCTGGCCGGGAGACGGCGGGCCGTTCATCACGCTTCCGGCGGTCGTATCGCGGCACCCCCAAAGCGGCCATCGCAACGTCGGCCTCTACCGGATGCAGATCTTCGACTCGCGGACCACCGCGATGCACTGGCACCTCCACAAGGTAGGGGCGCGCCATTTTCAGGCCCAAAAGCCGGGTACGGGAAGAATGGAGCTGGCGGCCTGCCTGGGCGGCGATCCGGCGCTCATTTATGCCGCCACCGCCCCGCTGCCGGATCAGATCGACGAGTTTCTCTTCGCCGGCTTTCTCAGAAAAAAGTCTATCGAGCTGGTCAAAGGCGTCACCGTGGATCTGGAGGTCCCGGCAAGCGCGGATATCGTGATCGAGGGCTACATCGATCCTTCAGAGCCGCTCAGGAAAGAAGGCCCCTTCGGGGACCACACCGGATTTTACTCCCTGGCAGACGACTACCCGGTCTTCCACGTCACCTGTATCACGCACAAGAAAAAGCCCATTTATCCCACCACCATCGTGGGACGGCCGCCGATGGAGGATGTCTATTTGGGAAAGGCGACGGAGCGGATCTTTCTCCCGCTCCTGCGCCTCACCTTTCCCGAGATCGTCGACATGAACCTGCCGGCCCACGGGGTTTTTCACAACCTGGCCATCATCTCGATCAAAAAAGAATATCCCGCTCACGCGCGAAAAATCATGCATGGCCTCTGGGGCATGGGGCAGATGATGTTCACCAAAATCATCATCGTAGTTGACCACGACGTGAACGTCCATGATCTCGCCGAAGTGACCTGGATCGCAGGAAACCACATCGACCCGAAAAGGGATGTTGCCTTCGTCGAAGGGCCCGTGGATGTCCTGGACCATGCCGCCCCGCTTATGGGCTACGGCTCCAAAATGGGCATCGACGCCACGAGAAAGTGGAAAAGCGAGGGCTTCGAGCGCGAGTGGCCCGGGCCGATCGTGATGGACGAGAAAACAAAAAAGTATATAGATTCGATCTGGGGGAAGCTTGGGCTCTAAAAAACGTGTTCGTGATCGTGGCTCGTGCTCGTAATTTAAACGAATACAAGCTGAGCTAGAGGCACGATGCAGACGAACACGAGCACGAGAAACGAGCACGATACGCTCGTGATCGTGATTCGTGCTCGGCCAAAAATCAATGAAATCTGTTGAAGAATTAGACGTTTTTAAACTGGCCCACGAACTTACCCTGAAGGTTTATGGGCTATCGGGCAAATTCCCGAAAGAAGAAAACTTCGGTCTTGTGACGCAGATGAGGCGAGCCGCAAGTTCTGTCGGAATGAATTTAGTTGAGGGATCAATGAGGCTGAATAGCCGTGAATTTAGGCATTTTGTAGGGATTGCTAGAGGCTCAGCGGCTGAAGTCAATTACCAACTGCTTCTGGCCAAAGATTTGGGCTATATCTCGAAGCAGGTTTACAAG
>Ga0184634_10000235_pt1 | contig 13325 bp, 12 predicted proteins | sample PLM31_200_b1_FD_133016 | JGI IMG/M metagenome (GOLD analysis project Ga0184634, IMG submission 133016) | Groundwater sediment microbial communities from an aquifer in East River, Colorado, USA - PLM3-1_200_b1 | ecosystem: Environmental > Terrestrial > Soil > Riparian zone | place: USA: East... | reverse complement strand
GCCTTGCCGGCCTTCTTGACGAAGCAAAAGAAGCCAGCGGTTTTTGGAGAGAGGTATTTCCAAAAGCCGGAAAATATCAAAGTAACCTGCGATGTCCACCCATGGATGACGGGTTGGATCGTCGTGACGGACAGTCTGGCCGCCGTGACTGACAAGGGCGGGGGCTTCAAGCTGACGGATGTCCCGCCGGGCACCTACACGGTAGAGGTCTGGCATGAGACCCTGGGTAGGCAGAGCCAGAAGGTGACGGTCAAGGCCAAGGAAGAGGTGAAGGTCGCCTTCGAGCTGGCAAAGAAATAGCGCGGCATCTTCCATGCCCGAAGAGCTGTGGCCTTTACTGCCTGTCCTCCTGCTGATTCTAGCGGCTGAGTTCGTCAACGGTTGGACCGATGCGCCGAATGCCATAGCCACAGTAGTTTCGACGCGAGTCCTCTCTCCCTATCAGGCTGTGGTTATGGCTTCGGTGCTGAACATCCTGGGAGCGATGTCGGGGACTGCCGTTGCCGCAACTATAGCCAAAGGCATCGTCGATCCGGCGATCATCAATACGGTAACCATCGGCGCGGCTATGGTGGCGATCATCTGCTGGAGCACTGTGGCCTGGTATTACGGACTCCCTACCAGCGAGAGCCATGCCCTGGTGGCAGGACTGGCTGGGGCCGGACTGGCCCTTGCAGGTCCTTCTGTGCTCCTCTGGGAGGGCTGGCGCAAGGTCATCATTGGTATTATCTTCTCCACCTTTCTCGGTTTCCTCGGAGGAATGGCCATCATGCTGATCATCTACTGGCTCTTTCGTAGAAGCCGACCAGGTACGGTCCGGGGGATCTTTGGCCGCCTCCAGGTCCTTTCCGCTGCTCTCATGGCCTTCAGTCACGGCAGCAATGATGGGCAAAAGTTCATCGGCGTTTTTACCCTCGCTCTGGTCCTGGGTGGTGTCATTCCGGAGTTTCGGATCTCGTATTGGGTCATCGTCCTCTGTGGCGTGGTTATGGGGGTAGGCACGACCTGTGGCGGATGGAGGATCATCAGGACCATGGGTCTCAGGCTTACTAAGCTGGAGCCTGTCCATGGATTTGCCGCCGAGTCGTCAGCGGCCCTGGTGATTGAGGCGGCCACTCGCTTAGGTATTCCTCTCAGCACGACCCACACGATTAACACCGCGATCATGGGAGTGGGCTCGCACCGGCGGTTCTCCGCGGTGCGCTGGGGAGTAGCCGGGGAGATCGTGACCGCCTGGATCTTGACCTTTCCCGTGTGCGGGATCATCGCCTATCTGATAGCCCGTTTCATTTCTTACTTTAGTCATTGATCCGCTTCTCCGCCTTGCCCTTATAGAAATTCCAGGCGCGCTCCAGATCCACAGGAGGGAGCGTCTCCTCTTTTCTCCAGGCGCATTCTTCGGCAGACAGGATGACCGGCGTGCCGATCTGAAGCGCGCCGTAGAGCATATCCGCCGCCTCTTCCAGATAGAGCGCCATGATCACCGCCTCCGGGATGCTTCTCCCCACAGTCACCTGACCATTGCCCCGGAGTACAATCGCCGGTCTTTCTCCCAGGGCTGAGGCCACCTCCCGAGCGAGCTCTCTGGTCGAGATGAGATCGGTCTTGGGAAACAGCGGGACCCCGCCGGTGAAGAAGCTCCCGTGGTTGTGGACCGGTTCGATCTTCCTGTCGGTCACAGAGAAATAGTTGGCCGTGCGGGCGTGGATGCGGGTGACGGCTTGAATCCCGGCTCTCTGATTGAAGATCGCGGTATGAAGTGGAGCTTCCAAGGGAGGAGGGGATTTTCCTTCGACCACTTCCCCCTTGAGGCTTAACACGAGCAGATCCTTTTCCTCGACCAGGGCCAAGCTGACCCTCGGGGTTAGAATAAAGAGGTCTGTGTCCGGGATGCGCGCGCTGATATGGCCGAAGCCGTGCACCAGACCCTCGCGGGAAAGGATCCTCGAGGCGGTGATCAGATCTTTTTTTATCTGCGCGGGGTTTTTCTCCATCGATACCCTTTCCATTTGAAGGAATTTAGGTTATATACAAGCCCACCAGTGTTAGTCTATCCAACTGAGCGGAAATCACAACACATTTCCTGCTAAGCTAAAAAAATTCAGGGGTTAGATCTTTATGGCCAAGACCAAAGTTGGGACCGTCGTCTATTGGCGCAATTCTTCTTCCGTCCTCGCCATTTTTCGCCTCATGCCTGAGGAGGGCGACCCATTTCCGCCCTATAAAGCGGGTCAATACATCGCCCTGCGCCGCGATGACTGCCGGCTCACCAAAAAGGTCGTTAAGGAAGCCGGCAAGGTGGACTACGAGGCGATCCTGGACAGCAGCGGCAAGCCTAAGAGAGGTCCCGTGACCCATTCTTATTCCATAGCCTCGGCCCCATTTGAGACGCTGGAAAAAAAATTCCTGGAGTTTTACGTGATTCTGGAAATGGACGAGAAAGGCGTTCCGGGAAGATTGACGGAGTCCATGTTCCGCATGGATACTAAGGGCGACAATAAGCTCGTTTACTTCGACAAGATCGCCGGCGACTTCACCCTGGATAAGAGGGCAGCCGGGCTCGAGAACGTCGTGTTGGTAGGGACCGGGACAGGGCTGGCGCCGTTTGTCTCTATGGCCAAGCAACTCGACCACGAGGCGGCTCTGGGGAAAAAGGACAACGTCCGATATACGCTGCTCCACACCAACAGGGTTTTTGAAGAACTGGATTATTATCAGGAGCTGTGCGAGATCGGGAAGGCGCAGCGCCTCGACTTTATCTATGTCCCTTCAGTAAGCCGGCCCAAGCAGCGAGACCTGGACGATCCCAAGATGGGAAAGGGCCGGGCCAACAACGTCTTGCGTCATATCTTGGAGATGCCGCTCAAGGAAGAGCAGGACTTGCAAGAGGTGGCGGCGAAGGGTGGAGACGTGGCCAGGGCGCAGGCGGCCCTGGAGAAGACCGTCAAGCCGGCCTTACCGAGGCATCTTTCCAGAGAGGCTCTGCGCAAGCGCATGGATCCGGCGCGCACCGTCGTCGTCACCTGCGGCAACCCGTGGTCGATGGAAGATATCAAATACGTCGCCGAGTCCAATCACATGCGGTTTGAGAAAGAGGATTGGTAGTGCGTTGTGGCAGCCCCCACTGGAGGACTCATGCATTCAGGGTCGGGGGTGCACACCGCGGGCAACCCTTTGGATGACAAGCGCCGCAGTATGTCTTCGCGCATTCGCGACAGGGACCATAGCATTGTTTGCAGACGATATGGAGGCGGTCGTCGCAAACCCAGTAGCCTCCTCTCGGATGGAAGCAGGCCTCGCAGGGGAGACCGTCGAGGGATCTCAGTATAGGGTTGTAGGTCAAAGGGAAAGACCTGACTTCCTTTCGTCTTTTGATCAGCAGCCAAAAGATCTGGGTGACGGCTTCAACCCGAATGAAAGAGATCGGCTCGATCTGGAGATTGAGGCTGTATTTACCGATCAAGTCCTGCGTCTTACCTCTTAGCTCCCGCTCAATCGCATCAATCCTGCTGCGGATTTTTTCTTCCTCCTCTGTTGTCGAGGCCTTTTTCTCCAGGATCTGGCGGTGTTCCTGCATCAGAGTCCGGTAATAATCATGGACTCGCCGGATATCCCGGTTGAGCCGGCGTTCCAGGCTTAGGAGAAAATCCTTCAGCGCCTCCTTGACGATTTCCGGCTGAGCGCGCGCGAGCGCCTTCAGGACCTTATCGGCATCTTCCCGCTCTGCCTCCCCGAAAGACTCCTCGGCGTTTGTGGCAATGAATTCAAAGGCCTCTGGCGGGGGCCGCCTGATGGAGAGGTTGAACTCATTGATGATGGAGCCGACGATGCCTTCTTGTCGGTCATCGGAGCGGGCTGAGTATTTAAAGTAAGCCAGGAGGTAAGAGATGCGCTTCTGCTCCTTTCGCTCCACGTGGAAGACGGCATTGCGCAAAGCGACTTTTTCATCCAGGCGGTCTTCGAGCTTCTCCGGTCTCACGGGCGAGCCAGAGAGGCCTACGGTCGAAAACCTCCCACGATTGCTCAAGAGCCGGGCCATCTTTTTGAAAATCTCAGAGTCAAAAAAGATGGGGATCCCTTCTTCCTCGCGGGAAAAGGAGAGCTTTACATGCTCCGGTACCTCTAATGCCTTCGCGGCCTCCGCCGGGAGAAGCGCCTCCAGGCCATGATCGCTGGGCTCGACCAGGGCGCCGCTCTCGCTTAAAAGATCAGCGGTAAAAGCAGCGAGCGATCTCATACCTCGTAGTCCTCCCCAAAGATTTCCCGGTCCAGCTCCTTTGATCTCAAGTAATCGGATTTGGCCTGGACCAGGCCCTGGCCGAGGGCCTCAAAGCGAGAGCGCGTCTCGTCCTGGTCGTGGCTCCGCAGCCAGATCCCCATCACGACCTCCTCAAATTCCCGCTCTTCGCCCAAATAGCCCAGGATGGGCTCGATCTCGCCGATGACCATTTCAAACATGTTAATCTTGTTTTCCAAAATGTGCAGGATGTGGTCCTCGACGGTCTCTTGCACCGAGAGGTTGAAGATGAAGACGTCTCTGGTCTGTCCAATGCGGTGGAGTCTGCCGATGCGCTGTTCTATCCGCATCGGGTTCCAGGGGAGATCGAAGTTGATCAAGGTATTGCAGAACTGAAGGTTCCTGCCCTCTCCCCCGGACTCCGTGGAGAGCAGAATCGGGACATCCTCGCGGAACCGTTGAATGGCCTGGTCTTTTTCTCTGGCCGGGAGAGCGCCGCTAAAGACCGTGAAGGGAAGACCGTGCCGCTTGAGTAGAAAAGCGATGGAGTCCAGGCTCTTCAGGTATTGGGTAAAGATGACTTTCTTTTCCGCCGGATTTTTGCCGAGGATCTCCAGGAGCGCCTTTTCCCTGCTGCTTTCTCTCATGGCGTCGATGAGATTAATAAGGCGGTCGAGCGGTTCTGGATAATCGGATCGCAGCCGCAGGAGGGTTGCCTTCAGGGCCGGAGGACTGCTCCCGGCTTCTCTCATGAGGAGTTGGAGGAGCGGTCCGGAGAGTGAATCGGAATGCGCCCGAACGAAGTCTGTGATCCCTTCATAGAGCTGCCGTTCGGTGGCGCCGGGCTCCAATCTCCGGGTCACGGCAAACCGCCTCGGCAATTTCAGGTCGATGGCGCTCCTGGTGTTCCGGATCATGACGTCGCGGAGAAGTTCCCGGAGTTTTTCCTTGTTGGCTGGCGTCCTGGGATCGCCCCGCTGCATGTATTCCCGTTTGAAGAGCCGCTCGGTCTTGAACTGCCCGGGCTTAAGGAGGGTGATCAGATTGAAAAGCTCGATCAGGTGGTTCTGCACCGGTGTCGCCGTGAGGAGAAAGATAAAGCGCTTCTGGATCTCGTTGACCAGCTTCCAGTTCAGAGTGTTTCTATTTTTGAGGTGGTGGGCCTCATCGACCACCACGAGATCATAGAAGTTGCCGACCACCTGAGCAAAATTTTTGCTCCCTTTGGCGGTGTGGATCGAGGCGATGATGAAGGGCTGCTGCCAGAACCGGTGTGGCTCGGCATTCAGGAGAGGATCTTCGGTGGTGATGAATGGGATCCCGAACTTCCGGCTCATCTCCTCCTGCCATTGGGAAACCAGCGGGGCAGGGGTCAAGATGAGGATATTTTTGACCATCGCCCGTAAAAGGTATTCCTTCATCAGGATTCCCGCTTCGATAGTCTTTCCCAGGCCTACCTCATCACATAGAAGAACCCGCCCACGGAAATATTTGAGCACCTTTTTGGCTGTCTCCATCTGATACCAGTAGCGCTCCATTCCTTGGATCGCGTTGAGGCAGAGCAGGTCATCGAAGCCGCTCTGAATATCGAGGTAAGCGTGGTCGACCCGCAATTGACATTCCCCCAACGTTCCCGGATTTTGCAGCATCGCGCCCATGACGGAAAGGTCCGGCAAGGCGAAGCGGATGGGGACCGCGTAAGATGGCGGCAACGGGACTGCCGGCCGCGTGAGGGGCTGTTGCCATCCGGCCTTTTCTGCTTGGGGCGTTTTTTTTCGCTCCATGCCTTTTGCGTCTCTCCGCGTGGGTGAGGGAACTGCCGCCTTGGCCTCCTGCGCCGCGGGTTTATCGCTCATCGGGGATGAAATGCGCATGACCCATCGATTGTGCTCCTGGAGCCGGATGAAATCCTTCGCTCGATCGAGCACTTCTCTTGCCTCTCGGGGAGAGTCGATGAGGATGCGCTGTCGCCTTTGAAGTCTCGTGGCGATGGCAAGGATCTCCTTGGCCTTTGCCAGGCTTCCGTCCTTTGCTTCGATCTGACTCAGGAGGGCGTAATCATGCCAGTAGGAGGCGATCTTGATGCGCTGCATGAGCCACGGCCGGGCGAGCTGCGGATTTCGCAGTGGGCCAACTGCCAGGGCCAGGATCTCATCCAGAAGCTCCATGTCGTCAGGGAACTGCTTGAGGAGAGTCTCCAGGCAGCGATATGCCTTCTCAGGTTCCTTGCGTTTCAGGAATCTTTGATAGGCCTTGTAGGTTTCCTCAGGGTCTCTGTGGTAGGGGTCCACAGGGTAATTTTTATGCCGGCCTTGGTGGCTTTGTCAATCTTTTTTTCTCTTTGAGTTGGCTTAAAGTTGACATTGCGGTTTCACTTCGGATAGCCCCCCCGTTTTTACTTACCGGCATAACCGTTCTAGGGCGCTTGCAAGAATGTAGTAAATATACTACATTCAGCTTATGGCCCCTTTCGGCGAGACCGTCCTATCGTGGCGCTTGAAGCGCGGCCTGACGCAAGAGGAACTGGCAGAACGCGCAGGAGTGCCGCGTCCTAATCTCTCCGCTATCGAAAGAGGCCGTCGGGAAGTGTCCTTGAAGACCGTGCGCGCTCTGGCTGTAGCGTTAGATGTCCGCCCCGGGGTCTTGGTAGACGGGATCGTGCCCCAGGAGGGAGAGGAAACGAGAGGGCTTTCCCGGGAGGCAATGGAGCGCATTGCGGATGCGGTCGTCCGCAAGACGCCACTGGCCGAGCCCAAGGAACAGGCCCTGGCGGACCAGCTCAAGTGTCTCGTGAGTTCCCGTCTCCGGGCGGCTGGCTCCGCGACGAGAGGCGCTGTGCGGCTCGGCCGAGTTTCGGACCGGGCGTGGCTTTTGCTGTCTCGCTATCCCAAAGCGGTCATCGAGAGTCTGATCGCCCGCATCGTTGAACGTCGCGCAGGACGATGAATCTGAGACAGATCGATAGATTCTTCCAGGTGCTGTCCGAACAGTTGGATGAGGAACTGGTCGTCCTGCTCACGGGTGCGGCTGCGGGGACGATCTGGGGACAGGTGAGGCCCAGTGTGGATGTCGACTTCGCCGTCCAACTGAGGAGGCGGGACAAGGAGACGTGGGAAAAACTGGAGGCGGCCATCGAACGGGCGGTCAAGCTTACCGGCACTCAGGCCAACTACGCGGAGGATATCGATCGTTGGGGATTGATCGCGCTGCTGGATTATAAACGCCGCACACACCCTTACCGGCGGTTCGGGCGGTTGCAAGTTCGCCTGCTGGATCCGGCCTACTGGTCGATCGGTAAGATGACCCGCTATCTTGATCCTGACGTGAGGGACATGGTCCAGGTCTTCAAACGTCAAAAGGTCCCTGCCGACCGCTTAGCCCGCCTGTGGGGTAGGGCCCTCAAAAGAAGCCCGCGCTCTGCCGTCCTTATTCAGTTCCGGCGGCAGGTAGAGGATTTCCTACGGACGTACGGGCCTGCCATATGGGGAAAGCAATTCGACGCTGGGAAAACCACTCGCCGTTTTTACCGGGAGGCAGGGATCACTCCTCCCTAAATCGACCCCCATCCTAGACAATCCTGCACACGGTGATCATCACCCGCAGCAACCCCAGGCCCATGGAAGACATCAAGTAGGTTGCCGAAAGTAATCAGGTGCGGTTCGAGAAAGAGGATTGGATGGTGAACCCGCGTCATTTTGGCCATAGGGAGAAGAGCCGGTCTATCTTGACGGATATGGATAGGCTTGCTAGATTGTCTGTATCCTACAGATTGGGGGTTGATATGAAGTCCACGGTAAGAAAGAAAACCTACAACCTGGATGAGGAGATGATCGATAAAGTCCGACGGCTGTTCAACGTGAAGACCGATACGGAGGCTATTCAAAGGGCGTTACAGAAGACCGTTGAGGATCGAGAGATTGAGGAGGCCCTGGAGAGGATGCTCAGAGAGGGCCGCTTCCGGACGATTTACCGGTGAAGTATCTCCTCGATACCAATGTTTACCTTGGTGCCTTTCGATCGGAGCAGAAGAAGGCCCAATTTCGGCAGACCTTTTTCCCTCTCCTCCCAGCTACCCATCTCTCCTCTGTGGTTGCCTACGAGCTTTACGTCAATGCCCAGGATAGCCGCACCCGGAGTTTGACGCAGGAGTTTATCCGCTTCCAACTCATTCACCGGCACAAAGATTTCTCTCTGCGTGTCCTTGTGGGATAATCGGCCAGTTCTTCCATTCACGTATTCAAGCCAAACCCCCAAGATCCTGCAGTGCACGAACCCGAAGCCGGATAAGTACCTCGGAATAGAAAGAAGAAACGTCGCCACAAGAAGGAAAATCGGCAACGCCGACGATCATAAGGTCCGCGAGCCAAGTCAATACTCAGTCCCGACTCGAAACCCACCCTAAAACTCCCTTTCCTCCAGCTCATCGACAAATCGGCTCACCACAAAGCCTTTGGCGTGAAGGCTAGCCATCCTCTAGGGCTGAAAGTATCCATTGACTTTTTCATGGGCTACATTATGATGTCATTACATCGGTAGGAGGGCTCTATGCGCTATCACCGCACGCAGATATTGCTAGAGGATTGGCAATACGGCGCTTTGAAAAATCTTGCTGCGAGCGCGGGAATCAGCATTTCCGGTATGGTCCGCAGGCTCATCACCCAACGGCTACGGCCCAGCCGGTCTCGTCGCGGAGGCCTTCAGGCGATTGCCGGCGTAGGACGGGACCCGAAAGCGTCAGGTAAAGACCACGATCGCTGGCTCTACGGCCAGAAGTAGGCGGCTGGGGATGGAATCTGTTTTCGTTGATACCGGCGCATGGTTCGCCTATGTCAACGCGGGCGATCCTGATCACCAAAGGGTAAAGCAATTTTTTGAGAATTATCAGGGGCGTTGGATTACTTCCAGTTATGTTTTTGACGAGACTGTAACCCTCACACAGGCGAGGCTTGGCCATTGCGGCTCACGATTCCTCTTGCCAATCGCTTAGCTCTTCAATAAAATCCACCCGTTCAATTTCCCGGTCGACATTCACGTAAAGGGAGGGAGGAAGAACAAGGCCGCCATTATCTGGGAGGGAGAGCCGAGAGCCCCGTTTCTATGCCATGGATACTCCCTGATGAGGGACTTGACAGACTTGCCACGTTTTAGATGTCTATGTAACGAGACCGGAGGTTAGAACGGCAATTGGACAGCTTCCCTGCGGTGCATGAACCCGAAGCCGAATACGCAACCCGGAATAGAGAGAAGAAACGTTCCCACAAGAAAGAAAACCGGCAACGCCGAGGACCATAAGGTCCGCGAGCAGAGTCAATACTCAGTCCCGACCCCAAACCCACCTGTCTTTCCCCCTGTTGCCTATAGCCTGTCTTTTGCTCCTTATTTGAGATCTGCAATCTGCCATCTGAGATCTCGAAGGGCTCGCCTCTTGCCTTCTTTGCCAACTTGCCCTAATTTACCCTAAACTGACTTCGGCTGGGTTGCCCGATCCGGTCACCATTTTTGATCCCGCATCTTGGCCCGGACTGGATTTTGCAGATGGGTTCTCTTGTCCAGAAGAAGGGAATGTTGCAGTGCAAGACCCCCGTGGTAGGACCGTGCCGCAAATAGGCCCTCGCGATGTTGGAACGCTCGACAGACCCTGAGGTATAATTACTATTTTTCAGACAAGAACGTATTCTAGCGGCCTCTCTATCGACCGGTCATGATTCGTTACAAGTTGGACGATCTTGGATGGTACCAATTTGAGTGGCTAATACAGTCACTTCTTAAGGCCGAGCTTGGTCTAGGGGTAGAATCCTGGGGTGGCCGTCGAGACCATGGCCGCGATGCTTACTGCACAAGCCCGCTGAATTTTCCCGCGAAGCATGTAACTACGGACGGACCTTTCCTCTTCCAAGTGAAATTTGTAGAAAACGCAAACGCCGCTGGGTCGAAACCCAAAGCTGCTTTGTTGGACGCAGTTGCCAAAGAAGCTTCTCTGATTAAGTCACGCCGTCGGCTTCCAACGCGGGCTCAGCCCAAACATTACGTGATGATCACGAACGCTCCTTGTTCAACTGAAGTACGACGACAAATTGAAACTACAATCCGAAAGGCGATGTCAGGCGCAACCCCTCATTGTCTCGCCGGAACAGACGTCTGTGATTTGCTCGACAAGAATGAAAGTTTGCGGCGATCATTTCCACAGCTACTAAGTCTTCGGGATCTGAACCAGCTACTGACTGACGTCATCAATAAAGAGATTCTTGAACGCAGCAGCAGTGCCGTAAGCTCCGCGCGCGAGATCATTCCTGTCTTTGTTCCCACTGGAGCTTATGTGAAGGCCGTTAAGGCCTTACATGATCACAACTTTGTAGTACTGGAAGGTCCGCCTGAGATGGGAAAAACTGCAATCGCATGGATAGTTGCCATAGCTCAACTTTCGATGAACTGGGAAGCAATCGTATGCGACTCCCCTGACGATTTTTTTAAATGCTACGAGCCAGGCAATCGTCAAGTTTTCGTCGCTGACGACGCTTTCGGGCGGACCGAGTATGACCCTTCAAGAGGATCAAAGTGGGAAAGTCAGCTGGGCCATGTCTACGGGTTATTAAACTCTACACATTGGCTGGTTTGGACTAGCAGAAAACACATTCTTGAGCGCGCACTAAGATCGATGGACTTGCAGGGGAAAGTTGGAAAGTTCCCCAAACCAGGAGCAGTCCTTGTTGACGCCGGGCAATTGACGACGGAAGAGAAGGCTTTGATTCTGTATCGACACGGTCGTGCTGCTGGGCTAGAAACCCCAGCAAAGGCGCTTGTTCGAGAGCACGCGCGCCTCGTCGTTTTGGATTCGAGCTTCACGCCGGAACGTATCCGAAGATTCATTCAAGAAAGACTTCGAACACTAGTGAGTGAAACTGAAACAGGCCATCTCGATAAGGAAACAGTTGCACATGAGATTCGCGAGGCAATTCGTAATCCAACCGACCGAATGAAAAAGACCTTTCGAGCACTCCCGCTGGCTCATAAGTGGTTGCTGATCGCTATCCTGGAAGCTGGTGATCGACCATCAAAAGATCTCGTGGCCCGCTTATATCAAACGCATTGCCCTCTAGAAGCCCAAAGACCGTTTGAAGATCTTACGCAAGAGCTCGCAGAATCTTTTATAAAACAGGTCCAATCATTACCGTTACAGCAATCAGGACAACCAATCGAGAGAATTGACTGGACTCACCCAAGCTATAAGGATCTCGTCATAGACGAGTTATTAAGCGACTCTTTTCTGCACATGCAATTCATGCAGGCCATGCCATTAGAAGATGTCAAACTTGCCATTTCTGATACCGGTGGAGCTGCTGGAAATAGGAGTCTACCTCTAATGACTTCGGAAGCGAGCTGGCAGCTTTTGTTTGAACGTTGTAGCAAGCTTTCAAAGGAACTAGCGCCTTACAATGCTGCCAACTTGTTGCGGTTCCTCGTAAATGCCGTGACTAGTGCACATTCACAGGAAAACAAACAAAAGCTTGTAAACATCCTCGAACACGTCTGCGAAGAATGTCGAAACAAATGGGACGAGGCCGGGGTTGCTTTGAGAGAGTACGAACTCTCAGCCTATTGTGAGGCCAGTGTTCTTATTTCGACTCTACCTCCTATGCCGAAGCTTAATGCGACGTGGGCTGACATTGTTGGAGATGTAAAGCGAGCACTGAAAGAATACGACGATGCCAATCGGCTCGAACCAGACTCGATCGAAACCTGGGCTAGAATCGTTAACGTCATCCAAGAGAATGAACCCCGGTTTCTTAATCAAGCGGGTTTTCCATCGAAATACCTAACAATTTTCACAGCTATGAATGACATATTAACGAAAGAGCTTTCTTCTAGGGATATCTTCGATACTCCGGATGAGCTCAGATATGAAGCGTATCGACTGAGGTCGCTAGCAGAACCGTTTAAACGTCTTTCGTCGTTCAGTCCAGCACATACCTACCATCTCAGCAAAACCGCTGATGAAATGGAGGCGGCTGCGGAATCTTTGAACGAAGAGGCTAATGAAAAGCAAGAGCCAGAACCAGATTACGATGCGGATTCGCATTCAGGTACCGGCGACTCTTTTGATGTTGAAGCCTTGTTTTCCGACTTGTGAAATGACGATCATACTCCGGGATTTCCAGTTGGGGAGAGGGGAGCATGAGGGTCAAGGGGAGCATGAGGGTCAGGTCTTGGATCTTGTATTTCGGGGAGCATGAGGGAGCATGAGTCAGGAGCATGAGGGTCAGGTCTTGGATCTTGTATTTCGAAGCTTCATAGGAGATCCCAGAGGAGAGCTTCACGGTCGGGCTTTCCTTCCTAGACAATCCTCGCAGACCAACGCCATCCGCTTCTTGGTCGGATACGTGCCGCTAGATCCGTGATTCACGTCACGCGTTTCCGCAGCGGATTTTTCGCTTCACGCGCTCTGGTAAGAAAACGTGTTCGTGAACCGTGGTTCGTGCTCGTGTTTATTTCCTACCCGGCATAGACTCTCACATGCAGACTTCCACGTTTATACAAATGAGGCAAGGCATGTCGTATTTGCGCAATTGCGCAAATACGCAACTATCGCCTTGAGGATGAAGCCGAATCGATGAACTCCGATAGGGCCCTGAGGATCTGCCGGATTTGGCGGGGATGTTTCAGCCGATATCTGGCCCGCGTGCCGTCTGTTTCATATCTCGCGACCTCGGCCATTTAGCGGGTCTGCCCTCGCATTCTTCGCTACGGCTTTACGTAATCTTCGAGTTCCAGGTGAAGTATTAGGCCGCGATCTATTTTCCCCAACAACTCGCCGCTTAGCACTCCGACGGTTTCTCGGACACGTCCTTTGTCGATGGTTCTAACCTGGTCGCAAAGAGCCCGCGAATCTTTAGCCAGATGAGTTTCTTTCGCAGGCAGTAAGGGTTGGACCAAACGGTCTAGCGCTCTTCCCTTCACCGACGAAAGGGGAACAACGGTTACCGTCGACGAGATATCATTGGCCTCTGTCCTAGAAACAATAATGCACGGACGGGTCTTGGGAACCTCGGCCCCGCGTGCCGGGTCAAGGCTTACCCAGACTAACGCGCCT
>Ga0184634_10000233_pt1 | contig 13365 bp, 27 predicted proteins | sample PLM31_200_b1_FD_133016 | JGI IMG/M metagenome (GOLD analysis project Ga0184634, IMG submission 133016) | Groundwater sediment microbial communities from an aquifer in East River, Colorado, USA - PLM3-1_200_b1 | ecosystem: Environmental > Terrestrial > Soil > Riparian zone | place: USA: East... | reverse complement strand
CGTGACCGGGGCCCTTCACCTCCCCGAGGGGGCCGAGATGGTGATGCCGGGTGACAACGTGGAGATCACCGTGGAGCTGATCGCCCCCATCGCCATGGAGGAGGGGCTCCGCTTCGCCATCCGCGAAGGCGGCCGCACCGTGGGTGCCGGCCGCGTGACCAAGATCCTGAAGTAGGGAAGGAAGGACGAGAGCGGCAGTGGCCGGACCGAAGATCCGAATCAAGCTCCGCGCCTACGACCACCGGATGCTGGACGTCGCGGCTCGCGACATCGTCGAGCACGTGACGCGCACCGGCGCCAAGGTCGTCGGTCCGGTTCCGCTGCCGACCGAGCGGTCCATCTACACGGTCATCCGGTCGCCGCACAAGTACAAGGACTCGCGGGAGCACTTCCAGATGCTCACGCACAAGCGGCTCATCGACATCGTGGACGCGACCTCGAAGACGGTCCAGGAGCTCCAGCGCCTGAACCTTTCGGCGGGGGTCGACATCGAGATCAAGCTGTGACCATGGCCGAGCTCAAGGGCATCCTCGGGACGAAGCTGGGCATGACCCAGATCTTCGACGACACCCGGGCCATCCCGGTCACCGTGATCAAGGCCGGGCCCTGCTTCGTCGCGCAGGTCAAGACCGACGAGACCGACGGCTACCGGGCCGTCCAGCTGGCATTCGAGGAGCCACACCCCCGCCATCTGACCAAGCCCATGGAGGGCCACTTCGGGGCGCACGGCGGGCACCCCGGCCGGTACGTGGTCGAGCTTCGAACCGACGATGCCGCGAGCTACGCGCCGGGCCAGGAGATCCGGGCCGACCTGTTCCAGCCGGGGGACCGGGCCGACGTGGTCGGGGTGTCGAAGGGCAAGGGCTTCGCCGGCCCCATGAAGCGCCACGGGTTCAGCGGCCTGGGCAGCAGCCACGGCACCGAGCGCAAGCATCGCTCGCCGGGGGCCATCGGCGCGTGTGCTACCCCCTCCCGCGTGTTCAAGGGCATGCGGATGGCGGGGCAGATGGGCAACGAGCGGGTGACCGTGCTGAACCTCGAGGTCGTCCGGGCGGACGCGGAGCGGAACCTGCTGCTGCTGAAGGGTGCCGTGCCCGGCCCCACCGGGGGACTGGTCATGGTTCGCTCCGCGGTGAAGGCCGTGGTTGGGGGAACGAGCTGATGGCGAACGTCGCCGTGGTCGACGCGTCGGGCAAGAAGGTGGCCCAGCGTGAGCTGGCGGCCGACGTCTTCGAGGCCAACGTCAGCGTGCCCCTCATGCACCAGGTGGTGGAGGCCGGCCGGGCCGCCATCCGCCGGGGGACCCACGCCACGAAGACGAGGGGCGAGGTCTCGGGCGGCGGCCGCAAGCCGTGGCGCCAGAAGGGCACGGGCCGTTCGCGCCAGGGCTCGATCCGGGCGCCCCAGTGGGCGGGGGGCGGCGTTGCTCACGGACCCACGCCCCGCGACCACTCCATGCGGGTGAACAAGAAGATGAAGCGTGGCGCGCTCCGTTCGGCCCTCACCGACGCGCTTCGCTCGGGCAAGCTCGCCGTGGTGGACGAGCTCGGGTTCGAGGAGCCGAAGACGAAGCTCGCGGCCGAGGTGCTCGTCGCGCTGGAGCTCGCCGGCAAGGTGCTGCTCGTGCTGCCCGGCCCGACGGAGGACGGGGCCGTCGAGAAGTCCTTCCGGAACATGCCCGACGTGCGGATCGCCTACGTGCCGTCGCTCGGCGTGTACGAGGTGCTCGCCGCCGACCGCGTGCTCTTCACGCAGGCGTCCCTCGACGCCGTCGAGGGACGCACGGCCGCGCCCCAGACGGGCGCGGAGGAGGATGCCGGATGAAGACCCCCCGCGATGTCATCGTTCGCCCCGTCGTTTCGGAGAAGTCGTACGCGGGTCTGGAGGGCAACGTCTACACGTTCCTGGTGGACCCTCGAGCCAACAAGACCGAGATCAAGGAGGCCATCCAGCAGATCTGGAACGTCCGGGTGGTCTCCGTGAACACGCTGAACCGCAAGGGCAAGGTCAAGCGGCGCCGGTTGACGCAGGGCAAGCGACCCGACCAGAAGCGGGCCATCGTCACCCTGGCCGAGGGCGACGCCATCGAGATCTTCGAGACCGGGAAGTAGCCATGGCCATCCGAAAGTACAAGCCGACCACGCCCGGCCGCCGGGGGATGACGGGCTCCACGTTCGAGGAGATCACCCGGAGCCGCCCGGAGAAGTCCCTCGTGGACAAGGGCCGCAACCGCGCCGGCCGGGACACCCGCGGCCGCATCACGGTCCGGCATCAGGGCGGCGGCAACAAGCGGCGGTACCGGCTCATCGACTTCCGCCGCGACAAGGATGGCGTCCCGGCGAAGGTCGCGCACGTCGAGTATGACCCCAACCGCACCGCCCGGATCGCGCTGCTGCACTACCGGGATGGCGAGAAGCGCTACATCCTTGCGCCGCAAGGCCTCGAGGTGGGGGACTTGCTGCTGTCGGGCGAGGGCGCGGACATCCGTCCCGGCAACGCCCTGCAGCTCCGCAACATCCCGGTCGGCACCACCGTGCATGCCGTGGAGCTCAGGCCCGGGGCGGGGGCCCGGATGGCGCGGTCGGCCGGCACCAGCGTGCAGCTGATGGCGAAGGAGGGGCGGTTCGCGACCCTCCGGCTGCCGTCGGGCGAGATGCGGCTGGTGGAGACGACCTGCAAGGCCACCGTCGGCGTGGTCGGCAACGCCGAGCACGAGCTGATCGTGCTGGGCAAGGCGGGACGGAACCGGTGGCGCGGGAAGCGTCCGTCCGTCCGGGGCGTGGCCATGAACCCGGTGGACCACCCGCTGGGCGGCGGAGAAGGCAAGAGCTCCGGCGGCCGGCACCCGTCCTCGCCGTGGGGCAAGAAGGAAGGGCGCACCCGGAAGAAGAATAAGGCGTCGAACAAGTTCATCATGCGTCGCCGCGGGAAGGGGCGTGGATAGGCCGTGACGAGGTCCATCAAGAAGGGTCCGTTCGTGGACGACCACCTGATGATCAGGATCGTCGAGATGAACCGGAGGAGCGAGAAGAAGGTCCTCAAGACCTGGTCCCGCCGCTCGACGATCGTGCCGGAGATGGTGGGGCACACCATCGCGGTCCACGACGGGCGCAGGCACGTCCCCGTGTACGTCTCGGAGTCGATGGTCGGGCACAAGCTCGGCGAGTTCGCGCCGACCCGGACCTTCCGGTCACACGCGCGAGCCGAGCGGAGCACGACGGTCAGGTAGGCGATGGAAGCGAAAGCCACGGTCAAGTACGTCCGCATCTCGCCGCCGAAGGCGCGGCGGGTGGTGGACCTCATCCGGGGCCGGCAGGTGGAGGAGGCCCGGCGGATCCTTCGGTTCGCGCCGCAGGCCGCGTCTCGCACCGTCGAGAAGGCCCTGAACTCCGCCGTGGCCAACGCGGAGCAGAGCCCCGGCGTCGTGCCTCAGAACCTGATCGTCGAGCGGGCGTGGGTGGACGAGGGGCCGACGCTTCGGCGGTGGCGGCCCCGGGCCTACGGCCGGGCGGCCCGCATCCGCAAGCGCACGTCGCACATCACGCTGGTCGTGAAGTCGTTGGGAGAGGAACTGTAGTGGGTCACAAGGTCAACCCGTACGGGCTGCGGCTGGGGGTCATCTACCCGTGGAAGTCGAACTGGTACGCGGGGCGTGACTACGCCGACGCGCTGCACGAGGACATCTGGATCCGCAAGCACATCCGGAGCCGGCTGGCTCGCGCCGGCATCTCCAGCATCGACATCGAGCGCAAGGGCGACCAGATCTGGGTGTTCATCCGCACGGCCCGGCCCGGCATCGTGATCGGCCGCAAGGGGGCCGAGGTCGACCGGATCCGTAAGGACGTCGAGCGGGTGACCAAGAAGCGGGTCGACGTGAAGGTGGAGGACATGAACTCGGCGGCCAGCCAGCTCCGCCCCGAGACCGACGCCACGCTCCTGGGGCAGGGCGTGGCCGAGCAGCTCGCCGGGCGGGTGTCGTTCCGCAGGGCCATGCGCCGAGCGGTCCAGACCGCCATGCGCTCGGGGGCCCTCGGCGTGCGGGTGCAGTGCGGCGGCCGCTTGGGCGGAACCGAGATGTCCCGTCGCGAGTGGTACCGGGAGGGTCGCGTCCCGCTCCACACGCTCCGGGCCCGCATCGACTTCGGCACCGCCGAGGCCAAGACCACGTTCGGGCTGATCGGCGTGAAGGTGTGGGTGTACCACGGCGACGAGATCCCGGCGGCGGAGAAGGAGACCGAGCTGGCCCGGGCCCGGGCCCTTGCCCGCGTCACGACGGGCGGGGCCGCGTCGACCGGAGCCCTGATCACCGACGAGGCCGAGGCCGAGGCCGTCTCGGCCGAGGAGCCGGCGGCGTCGCCCGAAGAATCGGCTTCGGCCGACGAGCCCACCGGCGCCGAGCCTGCCGATACCGAGGCGCCGGCCGATACCGAGGCGCCCTCCGCGGCCGAGGTGCCGGCCGATACCGAGGCGCCCGCCGCGGCCGAGGTGCCGGCCGAGGGGGGCGAGGCCTGATGCTCGCCCCCAAGAAGGTGAAGCACCGCAAGGTCCACCGGGGCCGGATGCGGGGCCAGGCCAAGGGCGGCACCGAGGTCCATTTCGGCGACTACGGCCTGGTGGCCCTGGAGCCGGCGTGGATCACCAGCAGGCAGATCGAGGCAGCCCGTGTGGCCATCACCCGGCACATCCGCCGGGGCGGGAAGGTGTGGATCAACATCTTCCCCGACAAGCCCTTCACGAAGAAGCCCGCCGAGACCCGCATGGGCTCGGGCAAGGGGAATCCCGAGGGCTGGGTGGCGGTGGTCAAGCCCGGCCGCGTCATGTTCGAGCTGTCCGGCGTGACCGAGCAGCTGGCGCGGGAGGCCATGAGCCGCGCCGCCCACAAGCTGCCGATCAAGAGCAAGTTCATCAGCCGCGCGGGAGGATCGGAATGACCCGGGTGGCCGAGCTCCGCGAGCTCACCGACGAGCAACTCATCGAGCGCTTGGAGTCGCTCAGGGAGGAGCTGTTCAACCTGCGGTTCCAGCTCGCGACGGGCCAGCTCGACAACCCCATGCGGATCAAGCAGGTCCGCCACGACACGGCGCGGATCCTGACCGTCCTTCGCGCGCGGGATCTGGAGCCGGAGATCGAGGACTCGAAGTGAGCGAGCGAAGCAGCAGCACGGAGGAGCGAGGCCGGCGGAAGGTCCGGACCGGCGTGGTTGTGTCCGATGCGACGGACAAGACCGTGCTGGTCAGGATCGAGCGGCAGATCCGCCACCCCCTGTACAAGAAGATCGTGCGGCGTTCGGCCAAGCTCGCCGCGCACGACGAGCGGAACGAGGCGCACGTGGGGGACACCGTGCGCCTGGTGGAGACCCGCCCCCTGTCGAAGACGAAGCGGTGGCGGGTCGTGGAGATCGTCGAACGGGCGAAGTGAGGAGGCCATGATCCAGCAGGAGTCCCGGTGCCGGGTCGCGGACAACACGGGGGCCAAGGAGGTCCTCGTGATCCGCGTGCTGGGCGGCTCGCACCGCCGGTACGCCGGCGTGGGCGACGTCATCGTGGGCTCCGTCAAGGACGCCCTGCCGGGCGGGGCGGTGAAGAAGGGCGAGGTGGTGAAGGGCGTGGTCGTCCGCACCGCCAAGGAGCGACGGCGGCCCGACGGCTCCTACATCCGGTTCGACGACAACGCCGTCGTGCTCATCAACGAGCAGCGCAATCCCCGGGGGACCCGCATCTTCGGCCCGGTGGCCCGGGAGCTCAGGGAGAAGCGGTTCATGAAGATCATCTCGCTGGCGCCGGAGGTGCTGTAGGCATGCCGGGCGTGGACATCAAGAAGGACGACACCGTCCAGGTGATGACGGGCAAGAGCCGCGGCCACTCCGGCCGCGTCATCCGGGTGCTTCCCCGGGAGGGCCGGCTCCTGGTGGAGGGCGCGGCCCTGGCCAAGAGGCACCAGCGGGCCACCGGCAAGAAGGCCAAGAGCGGCCAGCAGCTCCAGCAGGGCGGCATCATCGACAAGGAACTCTTCATCGACATCTCGAACGTGCAGATCGTGTGCACCTCGTGCGGCCGGCCGACCCGCGTCGGCCACCGGACGGAGGCCGACGGCAGGAAGGTCCGGATCTGCCGGAAGTGCGAGGCGGAACTGTGAGCGAGCGCTACGTGCCCCGTCTGAAGTCCCGCTACCGCGAGGAGGTCCGTCCGCGCCTCCAGCGGGAGCTGGGCCTGAAGAACGCCATGCAGGCCCCCCGCCTGGAGAAGGTCGTCATCAACATGGGCGTCGGTGACGTCCTGAAGGACGGCCGTATGCTGGAGGCGGCCACGGCCGACCTGGCCGTCATCACGGGGCAGCGGCCGGTGGTGACGAAGGCCCGGAAGTCCATCGCCGGCTTCAAGGTCCGCGAGGGGATGGCGATCGGGGCCAAGGTCACCCTGCGGGGCGACCAGATGTGGGAGTTCATCGACCGGCTCATCGCGATCGCCATCCCCAGGATCCGCGACTTCCGGGGCCTGTCCCGGCGGTCGTTCGACGGCCAGGGCAACTACACGCTGGGGCTGACCGAGCAGCTGATCTTCCCCGAGATCGACTACGACAAGGTCGTGAAGGTCCGGGGCATGGACATCACCGTCGTGACGACGGCGAGGACGGACGACGAGGGCAGGTCGCTGCTCATCGCGCTGGGCTTCCCGTTCGAGGGGGCCCCGGCGGTGGCGGCGGAGGCCTCGTAGCGAGGGAGCGAGATGGCGAAGAAGGCGTTGACCGAGAAGCAGGAGAAGCCGGCGAAGTTCGGCGTCCGCAACTACACGCGGTGCCGCCGGTGCGGCAGGCCGCGGGCGGTGTACCGCAAGTTCATGCTGTGCCGGATCTGCTTCCGCGAGCTGGCCCACATCGGTGAGCTTCCGGGGGTGACGAAGTCCTCATGGTGAAGATGCTGGTTCGCACGAACGTGACCGATCCGGTCGCGGACATGCTGACGCGGATCCGCAACGCCAACTTGGCCTACAAGGACGACCTCCTCGTACCCGCTTCCGGGCTGAACGAGGCCGTCTTGAAGATCCTGGTGGTGGAGGGCTACGTGGGCGGCTACGAGCGAGAGGGAGAGGGCGTCCACCAGGCGTTCCGGGTCGGACTGAAGTACGGGGTGAAGCGGGAGCGGACCATCACCGGCCTCCGCCGGATCTCCAAGCCGGGCCGCCGCGTATACACGTCCCGAGACCGGCTCCCCCGGGTCATGGGCGGCCTCGGCATCGCCATCCTGTCCACGTCACGGGGTGTGATGACCGACCGTGAGGCGTCCCGCCGGGGGATCGGCGGCGAGATCTTGGCGTACGTGTGGTGAGGCGGGGATGAAGCGCGAAGCGCTGGGTGGGTGGGAGAAGAAGGACAGATGAGTCGGATCGGCAAGCAACCCATCGAGATCCCGAGCGGCGTCGACGTCGAGATCGGCGAGGACGCCACGGTCACGGTGAAGGGCCCCCGCGGGACCCTGTCCCGGCGGCTGCACCCCGAGATGCGGGTCGTCCGCGTGGACGGCACCATCCGGGTCGAGCGCCCTTCGGACGAGGGCTACCACCGGAGCCTGCACGGCCTGACCCGCACGCTGATCGCCAACATGGTCGAGGGCGTGACGAAGGGCTACGAGAAGCGCCTCCAGATCGTGGGGGTCGGCTACCGGGCCGCCATGAAGGGCAAGGACCTCGAGATGCAGGTGGGCTACTCGCACCCCGTGCCCGTCCCCTGCCCGGAGGGCATGGAGTTCGAGGTCCCCACGCCCACCACGATCGTGGTGCGAGGCAGCGACAAGGAGCAGGTGGGCCAGGTGGCCGCCACCATCCGCAAGGTCCGCAAGCCCGAGCCGTACAAGGGCAAGGGCATCCGGTACGAGAACGAGGTTGTCCGCAAGAAGGCCGGGAAGGCAGCGAAGAGCGGGCCCGCATGAGGCTCGTTGCGAACGCGAAGGACAAGCGGGGAGCGAGGATCCGCCGGCACCTCCGGGTCCGCCGGAAGATCGCCGGCTCGGCAGCCCGTCCGCGCCTGGCCGTGTACCGCTCCAACCGCCACATCTACGCGCAGCTGATCGACGACGTCTCCGCCCGCACGCTGGCGTCGGCATCCGACCGCGACGTCACGGCCAAGGGCGACAAGAAGGACGTGGCCAAGGCGGTGGGCGCGGTCATGGCTGAGCGGGCCAAGCAGATCGGGATCGATCGTGCGGTGTTCGATCGCGGGGGCCGGCTGTACCACGGCAGGGTCGCCGCGCTGGCCGAAGGGGCCAGGGAAGGGGGACTCGCGGTCTGATGCGAAGGTACGACGCGTCCAGCGAACAGAAAGGCCTGTACGAGGAGCGGGTCATCGCCATCAACCGAGTGGCCAAGGTCGTGAAGGGCGGCCGCCGCTTCTCGTTCGCCGCGCTCGTGGTGGTGGGCGACGGCGCTGGCCGCGTCGGCGTGGGCTACGGGAAGGCCAAGGAGGTGCCCGCGGCCATCACGAAGGGTGTCGAGGAGGCCAAGCGGAAGATGTTCGACGTGCCGATGATGGGCACCACCATCCCCCACCAGGTGATCGGGGAGGACGGGGCCGGCGTGGTGCTGCTCAAGCCAGCCGCCCCCGGCACCGGGGTCATCGCCGGGGGGGCGGTCCGGGCCCTGATCGAGTGCGCCGGGATCAAGGACATCCTGTCCAAGTCGCTCGGCTCCAGCAACGCGATCAACATCGTGAGGGCCGCCGTGGACGGCCTGAACCAGCTGCGTAGGCCAGAGCAGGTTGCCCGGCTCCGAGAGCGCCAGGTCCACGAAGTGGCTCCCAAGCCCATGATCGACGGGGTGGCGGCGGCGCAGGAGCGGACGCAAGCCGCCCGGGCCGCCAAGCTCGAGGAGGTGTACGGTGACCAGGCTTAAGGTCACCCAGGTCCGAAGCGTCATCCACCGGCCGAAGGACCAGAAGGACACCGTTCGCCGGCTCGGCCTGCACCGGGTGAACGACACGGTGGTCAAGGAGGACCGGCCGGAGATCCGGGGCATGATCGCCAAGGTCCGGCACCTCATCAGGGTTGAGGAGATGGCCGAATGAAGCTCCATCACCTCCGTCCGGCGGTCGGTGCCACCCAGCCCAAGAGGCGGGTGGGCCGGGGACGGGCGGGCAGAAGGGGAAAGACGGCCGGCCGTGGCACGAAGGGCTGGGGCGCGCGCCACAACCCCAAGCTGGGGTTCGAGGGCGGTCAGATGCCGCTCCAGCGCCGGGTGCCCAAGCTGAAGGGCTTCACCAACCGCAACCGGGTGGAGTACTCGGTGGTGAACGTGGAGAAGCTGGCCCAGGTGTTCCCGGGCGGCGAGGTGGACCCCGCGGCCATGCTGGAGCACGGGCTGGTCCACAAGGGGCTGCCGGTCAAGGTCCTGGCCCGGGGCGACATCGACCGGGCCCTGATCGTGCGGGCCCACGCGTTCTCCGAGGCCGCCAGGGCAAAGATCGAAGGAGCCGGGGGCAAGGCCGAGGTCATCACGTGACGGGGTAGAATCGAGTTCTCGTGCTGCGAGCCTTCGTCAACGCCTTCAAGATCCCGGATCTCCGCAAGAAGATCCTGTTCACGCTGTTCATCATCGCGGTCTACCGGTTCGGCTCGCACGTGCCGGTGCCGGTGGTGAACATCGAGATCCTCCAGCGGCAGCTCGAACAGCAGGGTGCGCAGGGGTTCCTGAGCTTCATCGACTTCTTCTCCGGCGGCGCGCTCACGCGGATGGCCGTATTCGGGCTTGGGATCATGCCCTACATCACGAGCTCGATCATCATGCAACTCCTCGTGGTGGTGATCCCCAAGCTCGAGCGGTGGCAGAAGGAGGGCGAGACGGGGATCAAGAAGATCAACCAGGCGACCCGCTACGTCACCGTGGTGCTGGCGCTCCTCCAGTCCACCGGCCTGGTGTTCCTGTTCCACTCCCGCTCCGCCCAGCTGGGTGGGGTCGACATCTTCCCGCCCGGGACGTTCACGCCGCCCAACATCGCGCTGATCGTTCTGGTCATGACCGCCGGCACCGCCATGATCATGTGGATGGGCGAGCTCATCACCCAGCGGGGGATCGGGAACGGGATGTCGGTCCTCATCTTCACCAGCGTCATCTCCCGGCTGCCGCAGGACGGCCGCGCCATCTACGCCCAGAGCGGTCCGGGCGTCTTCACCGCGATCCTCCTGATGGGCTTCGCGATTATCGTGGCCGTCGTCTTCGTGGAGCAGGGCCAGCGGCGGATCCCCGTGCAGTACGCGAAGCGCGTGGTGGGGCGGCGGATGACCACCGGCGGGAGCACCTACATCCCGCTGAAGGTGAACCAGGCCGGCGTCATCCCCATCATCTTCGCCTCGTCGGTCCTGTACTTCCCCACGCTGATCGGAAGCGTGTACCAGGCGAGCTGGTTCCAGAACTTCCTGAACAACTACGTCACGAACCCGCGGAGCTTCGTGTACATGGCGATCTACGGCCTGCTCGTGGTGTTCTTCGCCTACTTCTACACGGCCATCGCCTTCAACCCCGTCGACACGGCCGACAACCTGCGGAAGTACGGTGGGTTCATCCCCGGTATCCGGCCCGGCCAGCCCACGGCCACCTATCTGAACGACGTGCTGGTCCGCATCACGCTGCCGGGCTCGCTGTTCCTGGCCTCCATCGCGCTCCTGCCGTCGATCGTGCTGGCCTTCTGGGTGATCCAGCAGTTCCCCTTCGGTGGGACGTCGCTGCTGATCACCGTGGGCGTCGCCCTCGAGACCATGAAGCAGCTGGAGTCCCAGCTCCTCATGCGTCACTACGAGGGGTTCCTGAGGTAGCCATGAGGATCGTCCTCCTCGGTCCTCCGGGGGCCGGAAAGGGCACGCAGGCGAGGAGGCTGTCGGAGCGATACGGGCTCGCCATCATCGGGACCGGAGACATCTTCCGAGACCACGTGGCCCGCGGAACCTCCCTCGGCCAGTCCGCCAAGCAGTACATGGACCGGGGCGAGTACGTCCCCGACGAGATCGCCGTCGAAATGGTGCTGGACCGGCTGGACCAGGCCGACTGCCGGGAAGGGTTCATCCTGGACGGCTTCCCCCGCACCGTCCCCCAGGCCCAGGCCCTGGAGAGCGCCCTGGCCGGGGCGGGGCGCCCGCTGTCGTGCGTCCTGAACTTCAAGATCAGCGACGAGATGGCGGTGAAGCGGCTGACCAGCCGCATCGTGTGCCCGAACTGCAGGCGGGTGTACAACCTGGAGTTCAAGCGGCCCCGGATGGAGGGGATCTGCGACGTCTGCGGCCACGAGCTCCAGCTCCGGTCCGACGACGACGAGGCCACGATCCGCCGCCGGCTGGAGGTGTACCGGAGGGAGACCCAGCCGCTGGTGCTGTACTTCTGGGAGCGCGGCCTGCTCCGGGACATCGAAGCCGACGCGCCCGAGGAGGTCGTGGCGGACCGAACCATCGAGGCCATCTCCGACCTGCTGGACCTGGAAGCATGATCATCTACAAGTCGCCCCAGGAAGTGGACAAGATGCGAACCGCCGGACGGATCGTGGCCGGCACCATCGACCGAGTGCTTGCCGCCGTGCGGCCTGGCATCTCGACGGCCGACCTTGACCGGGTGGCCGAGGAGGAGATCAACCGGCAGGCGGCCACCCCCTCCTTCAAGGGCTATAAGGGCTTCCCGGCGTCGATCTGCGCGTCGCTGAACGACGAGGTGGTCCACGGCATCCCGTCCCCGAAGCGGATGCTGAAGGCCGGGGACATCCTGTCCCTGGACTTCGGGGCCATCTGGGAGGGCTACCACGCGGACTCGGCGGTCACGGTGTTCGTGGGCGAGCCGCCTTCGGCGGAGGCCGAGAAGCTGGTCCGGGTGACCGAGGAGGCCTTGGAGGCCGCCATCTCCCAGGTCCGCCCGGGGGGGCGCCTGTCGGACGTGTCCAACGCGGTCGAGCAGGTGGTGGAGGGCGCCGGGTTCTCGGTGGTTCGCGAGTACGTGGGCCACGGGATCGGCCGGAGCCTCCACGAGGACCCCCAGATCCCGAACTACGGGCCGCCGGGGAGGGGACCCGAGCTCCGCCCGGGGCTGGTGCTCGCCGTGGAGCCCATGGTCACCATGGGGGACTGGCCCACCCGGGTGCTGGCCGACGACTGGACGGTCGTGACCGCCGACGGGTCGCTGGCCGCCCACTTCGAGCACACCATCGCGGTCACGGACGACGGCCACGAGGTTCTGACCGTTCGGCGGTAGCGTGCGTAGCCCGGATGGGGGTACTGTCCGTCCAGGCAGTGAAGCTGGTTGGGATCGACAGGAGGCACCCATGGACACGGAGAAGCCAGACCTGACGCCTTCGGCGGGCGTGGCCCGCGTTCGAAAGCCGACGTTCGCCACGGTATGGCGGGGGTACGACCCGAACCAGGTTCTCGAGTACCTGGGCCGGGTGGCCGACCACGTCCAGGATCTGGAGAACCAGGTGCGCAAGCTCGAATCGGAGGTCCGGGAGGCCCGCCGGCAGGGCGCCGCCCGTGACCCGGGCCCTGCGGCCCAGGATCCCTACGACGCCGTGTCCGCTCGGGTGGCCGACGTCGTGCGGACCTTCGACCACGAGGTCGAGAGGCTCCGCCAGGAGGCCGAGGTGGAGGCCGACCGCATCCTGGCCGAGGCGAGGGCCGACGCCGAGCACCTCCGTCTCGAGTCGCAGGGCAAGGCGGAAGAGGTGCGCGGGCTGGCCGAACGGACGCTGCGTGATGCTCGGCGAGAGGCCGAACAGGTCGTCTCGGACCTCACGGCCCGCCGGGACGACTTGCTGGACCAGCTCCGCGGCATCCGCGATCGAATGCTCGACCACGTCGGCCGTCTGGAAGCCACCATCGAGGGGGGGCCGGCCGAGGACCAGATCGTGATCGTGGAGGACGCGCACGCCGGCGGGCCCGCGGACGCGGCCTCCAGCGGGCCGAGAGAGGCACGGCCCAAGCCCGGAGCGTAGCCCCCTATCGGAGGCTGGTCCCGATCGCTACCGCCAGCGCCGCGATCACGGCGATGACGGCGAGCGTTGCCGTGATGGTGATCCACCTCGGGACTCTCCTCATGGTTGCGGTCCTCCCATCCGCCCAAAAGGTACAGACCGGCACCGACCGTTGGGCGTAGACCATCGCCCGCGCCACGCCCGCCCGGGGAAATCTTCCCTAACTAGTCCTCAAGAACGGCGGCTCGAACGGCAGAGCCGCGGTGACCGGGGCGACCGACCTGTATGTGGAGGGTCGCTGCTTCCAGGGCGGGCAGCTGGTCTACTGGGAGCGCGCCTGGATGGATCCCACGATTGGTGGCTGGATTCTTCACCTCGGCCCGACGAGTCTGTGGACCGGCTCGCCCCACCTCGCCTGAACAGCAAGTCGGCGCT
>Ga0184634_10000231_pt1 | contig 13411 bp, 11 predicted proteins | sample PLM31_200_b1_FD_133016 | JGI IMG/M metagenome (GOLD analysis project Ga0184634, IMG submission 133016) | Groundwater sediment microbial communities from an aquifer in East River, Colorado, USA - PLM3-1_200_b1 | ecosystem: Environmental > Terrestrial > Soil > Riparian zone | place: USA: East... | reverse complement strand
TTCTGCTCGACGGCAATCCGTTGGGGCGGCGCATCGTGTTCCGCACGGCGAAGAAGCAGGTGCTCGAGCGGACGGGCGGCCACTACCCCGCCCCGCTCGCCGCGCTGGAGGCGGTGGAGTACGGCATGCGGCATGGGATAGCCGAAGGGTTGAAGCGCGAGGCGCAGCTGTTCGGTCAGCTCGCGGTGACGGATGTGTCCCGCAAGCTCGTGCAGATCTTCTTCGCCACGAACCAGCTGAAGAAAGACCCGGGCGTAGCGAACGCGCCCCCCCCCCCACCGGTCCGGGTCAAACGCCTCGGCATTATCGGATCGGGGTTCATGGGCTCGGGGATTGCAGGCACCGCCGTCGCGCAAGCCGAAGTGGACGTGCGCATGAAGGACGCCGACCTGGCGCGCGTCGCGCAGGGAATCCTGGCCGCTCGCGCCATCCTCGACGATCGCTTGAAGCGCCGCCGCATCACGAAATACGAGCACGCGCGGCTCGTGGCCCTGCTGTCGGGCGGCGACACGTACGCGGGATTCGGCCGCGCCGAGCTCGTGATCGAGGCGGTATTCGAAGACCTGGCCGTCAAGCAGCAAGTGCTCCAGGAGGCCGAGGGCGCGATCCCCGATTCCGGCGTGTTCGCCTCCAACACCTCGACGATCCCGATCACCCGCATCGCCGAAGCGGCGCGCGCGCCCAAACGCGTCATCGGGATGCATTTCTTTTCGCCCGTGGCCAAGATGCCGCTGCTCGAGGTGATCCCGGGCGCGCGCACGGCGCCCGGGACCGTGAGCACGGCGGTCGCGTTCGGGCGGCGGATGGGCAAGACGGTCATCGTGGTTAAGGACAGCCCGGGCTTTTGGGTGAACCGGATTCTCGCGCCCTATGCCAATGAGATCGGGCACCTGCTCGCCGAGGGCGCGTCCATCGAGGACATCGACGACATGGCCGTGCGGTTCGGATTCCCGGTTGGGCCGGTCACGCTACTCGATGAGGTCGGCCTCGACGTCGCCGTGAAAGTCGCGGAAGTCATGGGGGCGGCGTACGGGGACCGATTGACCCCACCGCCCGGGCCTGGCGTGGCGGGGCTCGTCAAAGCGGGCCGCCTGGGACGCAAGTCGGGGCGCGGGTTCTACATCTACAAAGGCGGCAAGAAGCGCGGTGTGGACGAGAGCGTGTACGGGCTGCTCGGCGTCCATCCCAACGGCGGCCCGCGGCCCGCCGAGATCCTCCAGCGCCTCGTGCTGGGGATGGTCAACGAAGCGGCGCGGGCATTGGGAGAGGGCGTCGTGCGAAGCCCGCGCGACGGGGATATCGGGGCCATCTTCGGGTTCGGCTTTCCACCATTTCGCGGGGGCCCGCTCCGGTATGCCGACGATTTGGGCGCCGCGCGTCTCGTTGCGGATCTCGAGCGCCTCGCCGAGCGGCTCGGCCCGCGGTTCGCGCCCAGCGAAGTCCTGCAGGAGCATGCCCGCAGCGGCACCAAGTTCTATCCCTGATGCTGCGAGCCGCTTTTCTCTGGTTGAGCGAGCAGCCCCGCATCTTCCGCTTCGTTCGCCGGAACGGGCTCGCCCGGCGATTCGCTTCGCGTTTCGTCGCGGGCGAGACGGTCGACGAAGCGGTGGCGGCGCTGCGGGAGCTGAACGCCAGGGGTCTTTCGGCATCGCTCGACCTCCTCGGCGAGTCGGTGCTCCATGCCGACGAGGCGCGCCGCGCGCGCGACACGTACCTCGACGTGCTCGAGCGGATCCGTGCCGCCAAGGCGGATGCCAACGTGTCGGTCAAGCTCACCCAGATGGGGCTCGACATCGACGAAGCGCTCTGCATCGCCAACATGCGCGCCATCATCGGGAAAGCGAAGCAATACGGGTCCTTCGTCCGCATCGACATGGAGCAGTGGACTTACACCACCAAGACGCTGCAGCTCTTCACGAACGTCTTCTATCCGCAGTTCGGCAATGCCGTGGGTGTCGTGCTGCAGTCGTACCTGCGGCGCACCGCCGCGGATGTGGACGCGATGATCGCGCTCGGCGCGCGGGTGCGGCTCTGCAAGGGGGCCTACCAGGAGCCCGAGAGCGTCGCGTTCCCCGACAAGCGTGATGTGGACGCCAATTTCGTCGCCTGTATGGAGCGGCTGCTCGAGCGGGGTAACTATCCCGGCATCGCGACGCACGACGAGAGGATCATCGCGCACGCGAAGAGTTTCACAAGGACCAGAACGATTCCGCCCGCGCGCTACGAATTTCAGATGCTCTACGGGGTGCGGCGTGACTTGCAGCACGGGCTGCGGCGCGAGGGCTACAACATGCGGGTGTACGTCCCATTCGGGACGCATTGGTATCCGTACCTGATGCGCCGCCTCGCCGAGCGGCCGGCCAACATCGCCTTCATCGTCGCCAACGTCCTCAAGGAGTCGGTACGCCGGAAGTAACGGACGACACGACGCTGGGCGGCTACCAGCAGGTGCACGGCCGCCCGCCCGCGTTCGGCGCCGCGGATGGCCAGGCGTACTCCGTCGCGACGTTCGCGGATGACGCTCCTGACGCGCACGGGTATGGCGCCGCCTTGATGTTCGTGCGTTGGGGGGAAAGTGATCGCCCGGTCGGGCATTTGGAAACCGACTACCTGGCCTTCGGGCCCACTCCCGAGGAAGCCCTGGCGCCCGTGCTGGCGTTGACGCTGGAGCAAGTCAAGGCGCACCTGGACCAGTGCGTCGCGCGAGCGGAAGCATGACCGCTTCCATCGGCGTGGTGCTCGTGCGCGCCGGCGGGGTTTACCGCGTACACACCGATGAGGGCGAGGTGGCCGCCACGCTGCGCGGCAAGCTGAAGTACAAGGACGACGACCGCGTGGTGCCGGGAGACGTCGTCGTGCTGGACGGTGCTACCATCACGGAGATCCGGCCGCGCCGCTCGGTGCTCGCCCGGCGGGCCGCGCAGGGCGGCAGCGGTGGCGGCGCGCGACGGTCCCAACCGGTCGCCGCGAACGTGGACCAGGTGGTCGTCGTGACCTCCGCCCGCGATCCGGACGCCAATCCGCGCATGATCGACCGCTTCCTCGTGATCGCCGAAGCGAACGGTCTTCCTGCGGCGGTGGTGCTGAACAAGATCGAGCTCGACCGCACGATCGAAGAGGGCCTGGCTCGGCGCTATGCACCCGCAGCCTATCAGCTGCTGCCGACGTCGGTGAAGGCGAACGAGGGGCTCGCGGCATTGCGCGATCTACTCCGCGGGCGACACTCGGTTTTCACCGGCGCATCGGGCGCCGGCAAGTCGAGCCTCCTCAATGCGCTCGAGCCGGGCCTCAAGCTGCGCGTCGGGGCGATCAGCGAGAAGTGGCGCACCGGCAAGCACACCACGACCGCGGCCGAGCTCGTTCCAGTCGCAGGCGTAGGCTATGTCGTGGATACGCCGGGTTTGCGTGAGGTGGGAGCCTGGGGGATCGACCCCGACGCCCTGGGCGGCTGCTTTCCGGAATTCCGGCCCTATCTCGACCAATGCCGGTTCGACAACTGCCGCCATCTCGTCGAGCCCGGGTGCGCCGTTCGCGGCGCGCCCCCCGGAGCGATCGACCCCGATCGCCTGGTGTCCTACGAACGGATCTACGAGGAGGTCAACGAGCCTTCTTGGTCCAGCGGCCGGCGTCGCGGGAAGTGACCTTGGTCATCATCTGCGCGAACGCCTCGTCGAGGTCGATCCGCTGCGAGTTGGCGAGACAGATCACCACGAAGAGAATGTCGGCCAGCTCCATCGGGATCGACCCGAGTTGCTCGTCCGGCTTCTTCGTCTTGGGACCGAAGTGGTGATTCACTTCGCGCGCCAGCTCGCCGACTTCCTCCGCGAGGCGCGCTACGTTCGCGAGGGGCGGAAAGTACCCTTCTTCGAACTGGCCGACCCAGCGGTCGACCGCTTCCTGGGCGTCACGAAAGCTCATGGCCCCCCCTTCCGCCTCTGCTGACTTGGTGGCGCCCTTCCGGGGCGAGCGGTATGCGGCGGTAGAACGCCTGAGCCGTCTGATCGCGCCGCCGTACGACGTCATCGATCCGGCGGAGCGGGCGCGTCTCGCGGCGCTCGACGAACACAATATCGTCCACGTGATGCTCCCGGAAGCGCCGGCCGGCAAGCCCTCAGAGGATCGCTATCGCTTCGCCGCGGACCGGCTCGCGACCTGGCGCCGGAGCGGCGTGCTCGCGCGCGATCCGGACCCGGCGCTGTACGTGCTGGCCCAGGATTTCACGCTCCCGACGGGCGAGCGGCGCACGCGACGCGGCGTGTTCGCGGCGGTGGCGGCGGAGGGCTACGACAGCCGCCGCATCCGGCCGCACGAGAAGACCCATGCCGGCCCCAAGGCCGACCGGCTGGCGCTCCTGCAGGCGACCGCCACCAACATCGAGTCCATCTTTCTCATCGCCCCGGACGCGGATCGCGGGCTCGCGAATGCGGTCGCATCCGTCGCGCAAGGGACGCCCGACGCGACCGCGGAGCTCGACGGGGTTGGTATCCGCCTTTGGAAGGTCCAGGGAGGCGCCCGTTACCGCTTTCCCCTTCCCGCTTCCCCGTTGTACATCGCGGACGGCCACCATCGCTACGAGACGGCGAGCGCGTACGCGCGGGAGAATCCTGCGGCTGACCGCGTCTTGGCGTTGATCGTCTCCGCGCGGGACTCGGGGCTCGCCGTTCTGCCCACCCATCGCGTGATTTTTGGTGCCGGCCGGGAGCTGGAGCGGTTGCTCACGCGTTGGCGCCAGTGGTTCGACGTGCAGCCTGTCCCAGCCGGCGTCGACCCCGTCACGCATCTCGCGATAGTTGGCCGGGACCGGACCGCCTGCCTCGTTGCTGACGCCAAGCGGATGATCGCGCTCGTCTTGCGTCAGGGCGCCCTGCCCGACCGGCTGCCAAGCCTCGCGCAAAGCGCCGCGGTCCGCGATCTGGACGTGGCGCGGATCGAGTCGCTGGTGGTGAAGGAAATCCTGGGGGCCGCGACCTCGACGCCGATCGTGCGCTATGTGGCCGACGCGCGCGAGGCTCTGAACGCGGTACAGCGGGGGGGCGCCGCGGCCGCCGTACTGTTAAACCCCACCCGCATCGAGCAGGTGTTTGCGGTAGCAGACGCCGGGGACGTGATGCCCCCCAAATCCACCTATTTCGTTCCGAAAGTGCCCAGCGGCCTAGTCTTGCGGCCCCTGGCGTAGCGCGGCGATCAGCGCTTTGCAGAACTGTGGGAGGTCGGCGGGTGTGCGGGACGAGATGAGGTTGCCGTCCACGACGACGGCGCTGTCTTCCCACACGACGCCGGCGTTCTCCATGTCGTCCTTGATGGCGCGCACGCTGGTGGCGCGCTTGCCCTTGAGAATCTTCGCCGAGATAGGCACCCATCCCGCATGACAGATGAAGGCGACGGGCTTGCCGGCCTGGTAGATGTCGCGGGTGAGCCCGAGCACCTTGTCGGAGCGCCGCAGCTGGTCAGGGGCGAATCCACCGGGAATCACGAGGGCGTCGAAGTCGGCCGCGTCCACTTGGTCCACGTTCGTGTCGACTGTGACGGGATAGCCGCGCTTCCCTTGGTACGTCTTCTCGCCCATGCCGGCGACCGTCGTCGCCGCGCCTTCTTCCTCGAGGCGGATCTTCGGGTACCAAAGCTCGAGGTCTTCGTAGTGCGGCGCGGCAAAAATGAGAACGCGCTTGCCTTTGAGGGTCATGGGCGGAACCTATATCTTTCGCCCCTGTGAGTCCACGCCCGCGGCAGCAAATACTCGACAATCTCGACTCGATCTACCGAGAAGCCTACGACCGCGCGAAGAAGGCGAGCGACGAGCGCCGCATGGCGGACCTCGATGCCGCCTATCAGCGCGAGCAGCTCCTCCTCGAGGTACTGCTGGACATTCGCGACAGCCTCAGCGGCAGCGCGCCCAAACGCGAGGCGGGGGGCAATCCGATGGCCGCGCTCGAGACGATCCGCCGTCTCACCCGTTTCCGCTAGGAGGTTCGCTTGAGCCGCATCCGGTGCGCCGTGCTGGCGACAGTGGCGGTGTTGCTCGCGGGGTGCGGTCGCAAGGCCGACCTCGTCATCACGGGCGGCGCGGTATGGACGGGTCTGTCGACTGGTCGCGGACAACCTGGTGCGGTGGCCATCGCGGACGGCAAGATCATCGCCGTCGGCGATTCCGCAGCGATCGCCCCCTACCTGGGCGGGAACACCGAAGTCGTGCGCGCGGACGGGGGCCTCGTGCTTCCCGGCTTTGCCGACGGGCACACGCACTTCATCGATGGCGGCTTCCAGCTCGCCTCGGTGAACCTGCGGGATGCCGCTACGCCGCAGGAATTCACGCGCCGTCTGAAGGAATACGCCGCCCGCTTGAAGCCCGGCGAATGGATCACGGGCGGCGATTGGGACCATGAGCTGTGGCGCGGCACACCCCTGCCGCGGCGCGATTGGATCGACTCCGTCACACCCAACAACCCGGTGTTCGTGAATCGTGTCGATGGTCACATGGCGCTCGCGAACACGGCCGCGATCCGGGCGGCGGGCGTCACCAAGGACACGCCGACGCCGGCTGGCGGCGAGATCCCGCGCGACGCGCGCGGCGAGCCGCTCGGCGTCTTCAAGGACCAGGCGATGGGTCTGATCTGGCGGGCAGCGCCCGCGCCTTCTCCCGAGCAGCGTGACTCGGCGCTCGCGCGGGCGTTGGCGCATGCGGCATCGCTCGGCGTCACCGCCACCGCGCACATGTCCGCCTCGTGGCCAGATCTCGCCAGCTACCGGCGCCTCGCCCGCGCCAATCGCCTCACGCTCCGCGTCGCGGTGTATCTGCCCCTCGAGGACTGGCGAGCGGTGGCCGATACGGTGGCGCGCGCCGGCGCCGGCGACGATTGGGTCAGGATCGGCGGCCTCAAGGGCTACATGGACGGGTCGGCGGGATCGCGCACCGCGTACTTCTTCGAGCCGTTCTCCGACTCGGCCGGCTACCGGGGATTGATGCAGCATGCCGATGTCGATATGCGCAGATGGATCGGCGGCGCGGACTCGGCGGGGTTGCAGGTAGCGGTACACGCCATTGGCGATCGGGCCAATGCGCTGCTGCTGGCAATTTTCGACAGCGTAGCGCGTGCGCACGGTGCGCGCGACCGGCGCTTCCGCGATGAGCACGCTCAGCACCTGCGTCCGCAGGAGATCCCGCGCTTCGGAGCGCAGCGCGTCGTTCCCTCCATGCAGCCCTACCACGCCATCGACGACGGCCGTTGGCTGGGGAAGCGCATCGGCCCGGTGCGGATCCGGACCACGTATGCTTTTCGGTCGCTGCTCGACTCGGACGCGCCGCTCGCCTTCGGTTCCGACTGGACGGTGGCGCCGCTCGCCCCGCTGCTCGGCGTGTACGCCGCAGTCACCCGCCGCACGCTGGACGGCCGCAACCCGAGCGGCTGGGTCCCGGACCAGAAGATCAGCGTCGGCGAGGCGCTGCGCGCGTACACGTACGGCAACGCCTGGGCGACATTCAACGACCAAAAGTGGGGGACACTCGCGCCGGGACGCTACGCGGATGTCGTGGTGCTCGATCGCGATCTATTCGCTGTGCCTGCGGAGTCGCTCGCAGACGGAGCGGTCAAAGTTCGCTACACGATTGTGGGGGGACGGGTGGTGTACCGAAAACAGTAGCCCGTTTACCGCGGTGCGTCCGTGCGTCTAGTCTTTGCAGGTCCTTTACCCTGAATACTTGAACCCGGCTTCTTCGAGAGTCAGGGCCTCTCCCTCATGCTCCACTCCTGCCGCCACCACCTCGCCGAGCACGAGCGTATGATCGCCTGCGGGCAAGGTGGCGACTACGCGACACTCGACCCATCCGAGGCAGTCCGCCAGGACCGGAGCGCCCGACACCGGCGCCGGTTTCGTCTTGATCCCTTTGAGCTTCTGCGGGGCCTGCTCGGAGCTGCGCCCCAGCTTGGCCGCGAGGTCGCGTTGCCCCTTCAGGAAAACGTTGATCGCGAAGTGGTGCGAATCGCGGATCATGCCGATTGTCCTCGCGGTATTCTCGATCGCGACGACCACCATCGGAGGCTCGAAGGCAGCCTGGGTCAGCCAGTTGGCGGTCATGCCGTGCTCCTCCCCGCCGTGGGCGACGGTCACGGCGTACAACCCGTAGGGAAAATGGCGGAGGACTGTTTTCTTCGCGGCGTTGTCCATGGCTCAAATAACCGCTCTTTGGCCTCCACCGGGAAGTAGGCTATTTTTCAGGACATGGCGACACGCCCACGCACCGCGACCAAAGCGGCTCCCGCCGCTACGCGATCCGCGAAAGCATCCGCCGGCCTTTCGAAGGCCGACCTGCTCGACATGTACCGATTGATGCTCCTGTCGCGCCGCATCGACGACAAGGAGATCCAGCTCAAGCGTCAGAACAAGATTTTCTTCCAGATCTCGGGTGCCGGGCACGAAGCGGTGCTCGTCGCCGCCGGCAAGGCATTGCGGCCCGGATACGACTGGTTCTACCCGTACTACCGCGACCGCGCCCTCTGCCTTGCCCTGGGCATGACCCCGACCGAGATGTTCCTCTCCGCCGTGGGCGCCGCCGAGGATCCGAACTCGGGCGGCCGCCAGATGCCGTCCCACTGGGGGCACAAACAGCTCAACATCGTCAGCCAATCGAGTCCCACCGGGACGCAGTTTCTCCAGGCGGTGGGCTGCGCCGAGGCATGGCTCCGCTATCAGCGGATCGACGGGATCAAGGAGAAGCCGATTCATGGCGATGAAGTCGTCTACTGCTCCGCCGGCGACGGGACCACGAGCGAAGGCGAGTGGTGGGAAGCCCTGAACAGCGCCAGCAATCTGAAGCTGCCGGTGCTGTTCCTCATCGAGGACAACAAGTACGCCATCTCCGTGCCGGTAGAAGTGCAGACCGCGGGCGGCTCGGTCTCGAAGCTGGTGTCCAACTTCCCCAACCTGCTGCTCGAAGAAGTAGACGGCCTCGACCCGATCGCTTCGTACGAGGCGCTCACCCGGGCTGTGGACTGGTGTCGGGAGCGCAAAGGACCGGCGATCGTTCACGCCCACGTCACGCGCCCATACTCGCACTCGCTCTCCGACGACGAGATCCTCTACAAGCCGACGCGGGAGCGTGAGGACGAAGCGAAGCGCGACTGGCTCACGACGTTCCCCAAGCAGCTGATCGACGAAGGCGTGGCGACCGCAGCGGAGCTCGAGGCGATCAAAGCTCAGGTGGACGAGGAGATACAGGTGGCCGTGGACATGGCCCTGGCCTCCCCGCAGCCCAAGCCCGAAACGGCGCTGCAGTGGGTGTACTCGCCGGATGTGGATCCGACGTCGGAGCAGTTCGACACCGAGGACGATCCGCATTTCACCGGCGAGCCCACGACCATGGTGGACCTCCTCAACGCCTGCATGAAGGATGAGATGGCGCGCGATCCGCGCATCCTCGTGTTCGGCGAGGACGTGGCCGACGTCAGCCGCGAGCAGTACCTGAAGGAAGTGAAGGGCAAGGGCGGCGTCTTCAAGGTGACCTGGGGGCTGCAGCGTCAGTTCGGCAGCGACCGCGTCTACAATTCTCCCCTCGCCGAGGCCAACATCGTGGGGCGGGCGATCGGGCTCGCGACGCGGGGGCTGAAGCCCGTGGTCGAAATCCAGTTTTTCGACTACATCTGGCCCGCCTACCATCAGATCCGTAACGAGCTCGCGACGCTGCGCTGGCGCTCGAGCAATGCGTTCAGCGCGCCGGTGGTCGTGCGCGTCACGTACGGCGGCTACTTGAAGGGCGGCTCCGTGTACCACTCGCAGACCGGCGCCGTGGTCTTCACCTCCGTCCCGGGCCTGCGTGTGATTTGTCCGGCAACCGCCCTCGATGCCAACGGCCTTTTGCGCACCGCGATTCGCTGCGACGATCCCGTCATCTTCCTCGAGCACAAGCATCTCTACCGCCAGACCTACAATAAGGCGCCGAACCCCGGGCCGAACTTCATGATCCCGTTCGGGAAGGCGAAGGTCGTGCGGGAAGGCACGCACCTCACCGTGATCGCGTACGGCGCCGTGGTGCAGCGGGCGCTCGTGGCGGCCAAGGAGGTGGAGGAGCGCGACGGGGTGAGCGTGGAGGACATCGACCTGCGCTCGCTCTCGCCGGTGGATTGGGAAACGATAGAGACCTCGGTTCGCAAGACGAACAAGGTCATCGTCGCCTACGAAGACTCGCTCTCGTGGGGCTACGGCGCCGAGATTGCCGCGCGGGTCGCCGATCAGTGCTTCCCGTGGCTCGATGCGCCGGTGAAGCGCGTCGCGTCCACCGACACGTTCGTCGGGTACGCGCCCGATCTTGAAGACTTCATCCTGCCTCAGGTGGAGGATCTAGCGCAGGCGATGCGCGAGCTGCATGCGTTCTAGGTCGGCGCTCGCCTACAGCTTCCTCTTCTTTCTCTCCGGCGCGACGGGACTCGTCTACCAGCTCCTCTGGGTCCGGGTGCTGTATCAGTCATTCGGCTCAACCATCCAATCGATCACGACCGTGGTCGCGGCCTACATGGGCGGCCTGGGCCTCGGCGCCTGGCTGTTCGGCCGGGTCGCCGACCGGCATCCCCGGCCGGCGGCCCTCTACGGCTGGCTCGAGGTCGCCATCGGCGTATTCGGCATCATATCCCCTCTTGTGCTCGGCCTCGCGCACCGGCTCTACATCGGCGTCGCCGGCGCGCTCGACTTGGCCGGCGGGGCGAGCATCGCGTTGCGTTTCGGACTCGCCGCGCTCGTCTTACTCATCCCGACGACACTGATGGGCGGCACACTCCCGGTGCTGACGCGCGCGTTCATGGGGGACGATCGCGCGCAGCTCAAGCCTTCGCTGGGAAGGCTGTACGGGCTCAACACCCTTGGCGCCATGGCGGGGACGGCGCTCGCCGGGTTCTTCTTGATCGAATATGTCGGTGTGAGGGCCTCACTCTGGGCCACGGCGGCGCTCAATCTCGCGATCGGGGCGGCGGCCATTTTGCTCGGCGGCGAGCAGAGCGTACCTGACCCCGCGCGACAGCCCGGGGAACACCAAGGCTCCGCCCGCGACCCCCTACGCACCCTCGCGCTCGTACTCCTTGGGCTCACCGCCTTCGCATCCCTGCTGAACGAGATCGCTTGGACCCGGGTGCTCGTGATGATCGTGGGCGGATCCACGTACGCCTTCACGCTGATTCTTCTGGTCTTCTTGCTTGGGATCGGCTTCGGCAGCGTGTTCGTCGCGCGCCGCAGTGGCCCCAGGACGGATACCGCGGCGTCGGCCGCACTCGCCCAGGGCGTGACCGGCGTAGGAGCGGCGGCGCTGTTCGTGTTTCTCAGCTTCCTGCCGGCGTACATCATCGCGGTCTTTCAGATCCCCAGCCTTGGTGCCGGGGGGCGACTCTTGCTCATGGGCCTGGCGGTGGGGGCGGTCGTGCTCGTCCCGGCACTCGGCATGGGGATGACGTTCCCGCTGCTTGCCGACCTCACGGCCCGGGATCGCGAGGCGCGCGGTGCCGACGTCGGCGTGGCGTACGCGCTCAACACGATCGGGAGTATCCTGGGTGCGGTGCTCACGGGGTTCCTGCTCGTGGTGATTCTGGGTACGCAGACGACGCTCCGGGTCGGATTGGTGATCAACGGTCTCGCCGCGTTGGCGCTCGCTTGGGTGGCCGCCCGGGGCATTGCGGAGGGATCGAGCGAGGATCGGCGCCTGCGAGTACGCGTGCTCGGCGCAGGCGTGCTCGGGATCCTGGCCATCATCGCCGCCGCGGCCGCGCCCGGGTGGAGCACTCGGCTGATCGATCTCGGGCCTACGATCTATGCCCGTACCAAGATGGACGCCGGCCAGCGGCGGGCGTTCCTCGATCACCACGGTTCGCGCCAGGTCGCGTTTGCCGAGGGATGGAACGCCACCGTCAGCGTATGGGAAAGCGACTTCGGGCGCTCGCTGCGCGTGAACGGCAAGGTGGACGCCTCCGATCGTGGCGACATGGGCACGCAGATCATGATCGGGCTGGCGCCCATCGCGGCCCGCCCCGGTGCCGCGTCAGCGCTCGTCATCGGATACGGAAGCGGCGTGACTGCACGCATCCTTGCGGCGACGCCGGGCATGACGCGGGTGCGCATCATCGAGATCGAGCCCGCCGTGCTCGCGATGGACAGCCTGTTTCACCACGTGAACGGCGGCGTACTTGCGCGGCCGGGCGTGTCGGCGGTCGTCGATGATGCCCGCAGCGCGCTCCAACTCTCCCGCGACCGGTTCGACGTGATCGTGTCGGAGCCCTCCAATCCGTGGATTGCGGGGATCGCGACGCTGTACACGCCCGAGTTCTTCCGTATCGTGCGTGCGCGGCTGGTGGATGACGGCGTTTTCTGCCAGTGGATTCAGCTTTACCAGATGCCGCTCCCCATCGTGGCGGGCATCGTGCGCAACCTGCGCGAAGTGTTCCCCCACGTGGAGCTGTGGTTCGGCGAGTCCCACGACTTGACGCTGATCGCCTCGCCCCGGGCGATCACCTATGACCCGGCATGGCTCAAGCAGCTATTCGGACCGACTGGGGCCATGAATGAGCTCGGCCGCGAGTGGCTGTTTATCGACGCGCCCGAGCAGTACTTCGGCCGCCTGGTACTGGGGGAAAAGGGCGTCACCCGGCTCGTGGAGCGCGCGCGCTTCCGGCATAGCGACGATCGGCCGCGGCTGGAGTTCGTAGCCGCACGGCGCTTCCTCGATCCCGGCACCATCACCGCCGCCGTCTTCGACTCGCTCGTGCAGATCGGCCTCGCCAGTGGCGACGGGGGTCCGCCATCTCTCCTGGCGGGGGCGCTCGCGGTCCGACGTACCGACGCCGCCGTGCTGCGTTACGTCGCGGCCCTCCGGAGTGCCCAGCCTTACGCGGCGGAGTGGACCGTGCGGGAGGCGGCCATTCGCCTCGGGCTGGGCGACACGACCACGGCGGGATTGCTGCTCACCAGCGTTCTCGCTCGGGGACGGGAGGCAGGCGCACCGTGGGGGACGCCATGCTGCTGGCAGGTGTGATCGCCACCGCGCGGCGCGAACCGCCGGTCCGCGCCCGGTCCCTGTTGAACGGCGCGCTGGCCGGTGGGGGTGACACTGCCCAGGCTCGGGCCGCGTTGGCCCTGCTCGCGGTTCGCGAGTCGCGCTGGGACGTCGCCGGCGCCGAGGCCCGCGGCGCCCTGGCTGCGGGCCGTGGCACCTTCCGCCATCCTCACCCGGCGCTGTTTCTCGGGGAGGCGTTAACGCGGTTGGGACTGGACGGTCCAGCCGCACTCGCGGACAGTGTCTTGGAGGACGCGGTAGCGCGCCGGCCGGCAGTCGCGCGCTACCGCGAACTGCGGGCTGTGGCGGCGCTGCGTGCCGGCCGCTGCGCGGTAGCGGCGGACGCCTTCATCGAGCTGCTGAGCTTCGGGGTCGAGCGGGAGGATG
>Ga0184634_10000230_pt1 | contig 13436 bp, 11 predicted proteins | sample PLM31_200_b1_FD_133016 | JGI IMG/M metagenome (GOLD analysis project Ga0184634, IMG submission 133016) | Groundwater sediment microbial communities from an aquifer in East River, Colorado, USA - PLM3-1_200_b1 | ecosystem: Environmental > Terrestrial > Soil > Riparian zone | place: USA: East... | reverse complement strand
GTGATCCGTCCCGCCTTGATATCGTCTTCCCGTGCCGTATGAAACATCCCCACCCCTCTCAGTCCTCAGCACTCAGCCCTCAGTCCTCAGGACTGAGCGATGAGGCACTAGGCCGCCGATCCCTTGATTGCAGAAAGCATCTCATCAGCGAGTCGTTGAAACTCCCGCGCGCTCAACGTCTCCCCTCGTCGCGACGGATCAATGCTCGCTCGCTCAAGTGCCGCTCCGATCTCCTGCCGATCCAACGAATCCCACCGCGTTTGCCTGAGGGCATTCATCAGCGTCTTGCGCCGGTGGGCAAAGGCGGCCCGCACCAGGCGGAAAAAAAGAGGGGGGTCCGCGGGGGCGACGCGAGGGTGTGGCAGGACCGTAAACTTGACCACGGCGGAGTCAACCTGAGGCCTCGGATAGAAGGCTGTCCGGGGCACACGGATGACGGTCCGGACATCGGTGTAGTACTGGGCCAGTACCGAGAGGGACCCGTATGCTTTCGTGCCCGGAGAAGCCATCAACCGCTCGGCCACCTCCTGTTGCACCATCAGGAGGAGGAGAGAAAATCGATGGCTGGCCTCAAGCAGCCGCGCAATGAGCGGGGTCACAATGGAATAGGGGAGATTCGCGATGACCTTCCAGGGCCCCTCCCCCAAGAGGGAGCTGAGGTCGAGGTGCCGGGCATCCCCCCGGACGAGCGTGACGTGCCTTTGGCCTTGGAAGAGGGGCTCCAGGATCTGAAAGAGCCCTGGATCGATCTCGACCGCGATGATCCGGTCACAGCGCTCGGCCAGGGCGCGAGTCAGCGTCCCAATCCCCGCCCCGATCTCCAAGATCCGATCACTTCCTTGAAGCTCCGCCCCGTCTAGAATCTTTCGCAGGACGGCCGGGTCCACCAGGAAGCTCTGGCCCAACCGCTTCTTGGGACGAAGGCCGTGGGTCAGCAGCAATCGACGCGTGTCGGTCAAGATCGAGGCCATGGCCAGCCCGTTCAGTTGCCGGCGCCCCCCTCCCGGGCCATGCGGAGGTAGATCTGGGCCAACACATTGGCCGGGTCAGTGGTCAAGGCCTTCTCCCACGTGGAAACGGCCTGCGATGTCTCGCGTCGTTGATAGTGGAGAAGCCCGAGCTGGACGAGGGCATCGGCATAGGTGGGATGCAGCTCCAAGGCGTGCTTCAGGGCCGTCTGTGCCCGATCGCCATCACCCGCCTCCATGTAGCAACGGGCTAGATTACAATGGAGATCGGGAAAAAGGGGCGCCAGGCCGATGGCCTTCTCATACTCCTGGACCGCCTGGGGATAGAGACCGAGCCCCTGATAGGCCTTGGCCAGTTCGGCATGGGCATTGGCCAGGCGTGCCTGCGCATGCGTGGGGAGGCTCGAGGCTTTCGCCTCCTCTCCCTCCCTGGCGAGGCCATACTCCCGGAGGGCTTCGCTGTATGCCCCCATGTCGGCCAGCGTGATGGCGAGATTGAGCCGTGCCTCGGTGTACCGGGGGTTGATGGTCAGGGCTTGGCGAAAGACTTCCACGGCCTTGTCCGGGGAGTTCCGTTGGGAATAGATGAAGCCGAGCATATTGTAGATATTGGCATAGAGGGGCGTGTGTTTGATAATTTCCAGGAGTAATACCTCTGCCTCATCGTACCGCCCCGCCTGGAAGAGGGCCGTCGCCTGCTGCATCTGCTGCTTCAACTGCCGAGCATCCATGGATCAGGGGCTACTCTGGGCCGGGCTTCAGCGAATGTTTGAAGGTCGTCTTGAGGTCTTCCCACGATTCCTTGAACAGATCCCAAATCCCCCCCGTTGCCTCCTCGGAATTCTTCTGATCCTCGCCCGGTCGCGACTGGAGCACCACCTTAACCCCAAGACGATCTCCGGCCTCTACCGCCCAGAGAGAGTCGGGGTATTTCTCCAGGAGCTGGCGGTATGCCTCCTGGGCCTTCCCTTTCTCCTCCATCCGGGCGTAGCACTCCCCCAGGTAGAAGAGGGCCATGGGCTCGAGACCGGTGCCATTGTAACGGTCGATGACCCCCTGGAACCGACCCACGGCCCCGTTGAACTTGTCCCGCTTCAGGTAGAAGAGGCCCACGTCCATTTCATGCGTTGCCATACGGCGGCGGGCGACCGAGATCTTCGCCTCGGCATCCTCCCTGTACGGGGTGTCTGGGACCTCGCTCACGAGCTTGCGAAAGGCAACGACCGCACGCCGGGCGGCGGTCTGATCCCGATCCGCCCGCTCGATCTGGCGGAAATAGGTCAGGCCCACGTAGTACAGCGCCTCATCCACGCGCTCGTTGCGGGGATACAGGTTCAGAAATCGCTCATACTCCGCCCGGGCCTGCTCGTATTGCTCCTCTTGAAAATAGGTCCGGGCGATCCCGAGGCGGGCCTCGGGAATGAGGGGGCTGTCAGGAAACTGGGTAACGAAGAAGCGGAGCATCTCCCGGGCCTCCTCGTACCGCCCCTTCATAAACTCGAGATTGGCCCGCCAGAAGAGGACCTCCTCATTCCGCGGCATCATCTGGTCCCGCGTACTGGCACAGGCGCCCAGGATGAGCGACAACGGGACCAGCAAAACAAGGAGAACTGTCCGAGTCCGCAGACTCGCGATCACACGATGCCTCCACGCAAGAGGGTGACGCGATCCAGCCAAACCTACTGGACGCGCCGAGGGGTGTCAAGGAAAAATGGCGAAATGGACCGAACGCGACGCGCGCCAGGACGGGTTACGCCGATTCGGCCTTCTTCTTTTGGTATAAGAGGATGGGACGATTCCGGTCCAGGATCACCTCTCGCCCGATGATCACTTCCGCTACGCCGGTCTGAGAGGGGATCTCGTACATGACATCGAGCATGATATCCTCGAGGATCGATCGAAGGCCTCGGGCTCCCGTGTCTCGGCGCACTGCGGCTTGTGCCACGGCCCGCACCGCCTCATCGGTAAAGGTCAGCTTCACCCCCTCAAATCCAAAAAACCGCTGGTATTGTTTCAGCAGGGCGTTCTTCGGCTCCACCAGGATGCGAATCAGGGCCGCTTCGTCGAGCTCGTGGAGCGGGGCCACCACCGGGAGGCGCCCGACCAGCTCAGGGATCATGCCGAACTTCAGGAGGTCCTCCGGCTGAACCTCGGCGAGAGTTTCTCCGATCTTCCTGTCGCGCCGCCCCTGGATCACGGCCCCGAAGCCCATCGCCTTTCGGCCGATCCGGTCCTCGATGAGCTTCTCCAGCCCGATGAAGGCACCGCCGCATATGAAGAGGATGTTCGTGGTATCGACCTGCAGGTACTCCTGCTGGGGGTGTTTGCGTCCCCCCTGGGGGGGCACGTTGGCCACCGTCCCCTCCAGGATCTTGAGCAGTGCCTGCTGGACCCCCTCGCCGGAGACATCACGGGTGATAGATGGGTTCTCGGATTTGCGGGCGATCTTGTCGATCTCGTCGATATAGACGATTCCCCGCTCGGCGCGTTCGATGTCATAGTCGGCTATCTGGAGCAGGCGGAGGATGATATTCTCCACGTCCTCCCCCACGTATCCTGCCTCCGTGAGGGACGTGGCATCGGCGATCGTGAAGGGGACATCCAGGATCTTGGCAAAGGTCTGCGCGAGCAAGGTCTTCCCCGATCCGGGTGGGCCGATGAGCAGAATATTGGACTTGGCCAGCTCGGCCTCGTCGTACCGGGGCTTGGCGTTGATCCGTTTGTAATGATTGTATACCGCCACCGAGAGGATCCGCTTGGCGCGCTCCTGCCCGATGACGTATTGGTCCAAGATGGCCTTGATCTCCGCCGGTTTGGGAATATCCCCGAGGTCCCTCCCTCGCTCCTCCTCCAGCTCCTCGGAGATGATGTCATTGCACAGCTCGATGCACTCATCACAGATATAGACGGTCGGTCCGGCAATCAGCTTGCGGACATCCTCCTGGCTCTTGCCGCAGAAGGAGCACTGGAGTTTTCCGCCATGCTTGACCGGCTTGGCCATCTCTTCCCTCCTATTGCCGTGACGCCCGCGCCAGTATCTCTGAGGGGAGCTTCGCCCCGTCTCGCGAGACGATCACCTCATCGATGATGCCGTACTCCCTGGCCTGCCCGGCGGTCATGAAGAAGTCCCGGTCCGTATCCTTCTGGATCTTCTCGAGGGCTTGGCCCGTATGGGCGACCAGGATCCGGTTCACCTCATCCCGGACCCGGAGGATCTCTCGGGCCTGGATGTCGATGTCGGTGGCCTGGCCATGGACGCCCCCCAATGGCTGGTGGATCATGATCCGGGCGTGAGGCAGCGAGTAGCGCTTCCCCTTCTTGCCCGCCGCGAGCAGCAGCGCCCCCATGCTGCTGGCCTGCCCCATGCAGATGCTCTCCACGTCCGGTTTAATGTATTGCATCGTATCGTAGATGGCAAGGCCCGCCGTCACCGAGCCACCCGGACAGTTGATGTACATGTGGATATCCTTCTCCGGGTCCTCGGCCTCCAGGAAGATCATCTGGGCGATGACCAGATTGGCATCGACGTCATCGATGGGCTGCCCGAGGAAGATGATCCGATCCTTCAGGAGACGGGAGAAGATATCGTACGCCCGCTCCCCGCGGCTCGTCTGTTCCACCACCATGGGCACGAGATACATGGGCAATCCCCCTCCCCTTGCCCCGGCAGCCTGTGCCGGGGGTCCTCCCCTACGGGATGGTAATGAGGTCGTAATTGTCCAGAATCCTCGCCTGCGCGAAGAGAAACTCCACGGTCTTCCGCTCGACAACGTTGGCCGCGACCGCCTCCATGCGACCCTCGCGGCGCAGGTGGGCCCTGAGTTCATCCGGCGTGTGGTGGAGCACAGACGCCAATTGCTCCACCTCAGCCTCCACCTCGTCGGGGGTGGCCGCAATCCCTTCCTGCCGCGCGATGGCGTCGAGAACCAGGATGTGCCTGGCCCGCTTCCGAGCCGCCTCCTCCAGCTTCAAACGGAACGAGACATCTCCTTCCAGGCGTTCCGGGCGACCGCCCCGCGAGGCGGAAAAGTCGCGAAGCATCCCCTCCATTTCTCGGCGCACCATGCCTTCGGGGACCTCAACGGGATGGGCGGCTGCGATCTTCTCCACCACCTCCCACTTGAGGCGCTGTTCCTCAGCGTGCTCCTTCCGCGTGAGAACATCCTGACGGACCTTCTCCCGGAGTTCCCGTAACGTCCCGCACTCGCCCACGGCTTTGGCAAAGGCGTCATCCAGGGGCGGGACCCTTTTCTTCTTGACCTCCTTCACCGTGAACCGAAAGAGGACCTCCTTCCCCCGGAGGTCCTTCCGTGGATCATCGGGGGGAAAGGCCACCAGGACATCCCGGAGCTCCCCCTTCTGGGCGCCGACGAGACGCTCGTCCACACCCGGGAGCAACTGGCCCGCGCCGAGCTCCAGGGTGAAATCCTCCACCCGAAGGTCCTTCCTCGGTTTTCCATCCACGAACCCCTGCGCATCAACGATCAGCCGATCCTCTCTGAGAGCCGGCCAGCCCTCCACGGGGACATATTCCGCTGCCCGCTCCCGGAGGAGCTTGAGGTGCTCCTCCACCTCCTGGTCGGTCACCTCCATCTTCTTTCGAGAGACCGTAACCCCCTTGTAGTCCTTGACCTCGAGCGGGGGCTTGACCTCCACGACGGCTCGGTACCGCAGGGGCTCCCCGAGCTGGAAGTCAACCTCCTCGACCGTGGGAAGCCCAACCGGGTCCAGGTGGGACTGCTGGAGCGCCTGCCGGTAGGTCGTCGGGATCATCTCCTGGAGCACCTCTTCCCGAATCTCATCTCGGAACCGACGCTCGAGGATCTCCCGGGGCACCTTTCCTCGCCGAAAGCCCGGGAGGGCGACCCGCTGACCCAGCTTTCGATACGCCCCTTCCACCGCGGGGCGGACCGCCTCAGGCGAGACCTCTACGGTGAGGGCGCGCTTGCATCCGGTGAGTTCTTCGACACTGATCTTCATCGCCGCGTCCCTTGGTGCGAGAGGGGGGAGTCGAACCCCCACGGTTTTACCCACGGGATCCTAAGTCCCGCGCGTCTGCCCATTTCGCCACTCTCGCCCTCTTGGTTCATCGTTCAGAGTTCATAGTTCAGAGTCGCTCACCCATGGTCCACGGCACTCCAAACTCCATGAACCCCTTACCCCGCAACCCTGAACCCATTTTGGTGGGCCGCCAAGGACTTGAACCTTGGACCCGCTGATTAAGAGTCAGCTGCTCTACCAGGCTGAGCTAGCGGCCCCCGTCTTTGGAGCTATCGGCTGTCAGCTATCAGCAATCAGCTCGCGTCAAGAGGCCCGACCGGAAACCTGCTGACCGCTGACTGCTGCCCTTCATGGCGCGCCTGAGAGGATTTGAACCTCTGACCCACTGCTTAGAAGGCAGTTGCTCTATCCCCTGAGCTACAGGCGCCCCGTCTAGTTCACAGTTCATGGTTCATAGAAAACCAAAAAAGCAAGCCTAGTGGACTTTCTGGGCACTGAACCATGAACCCTGAACTATGAACGCCGCCTTCAGCGGCTATGGCGCGCCCAGCAGGATTCGAACCTGCGACCTACGGATTCGAAGTCCGGCGCTCTATCCACCTGAGCTATGGGCGCACTAGCGAGCCACGAGTGATGAGGACTCACTCATCCCTCAGCACTCAGTCCTCAGTACTATATTCTTCTTCTTCTGGGGTGAACGGAGGGATTTGAACCCTCAACCCCTGGAGCCACAGTCCAGTGCTCTAACCGTTGAGCTACGCTCACCATCGCTCGTATTCGGTTCATGGTTATTGGTTCATGGTTCATAGCCAAACTCCGTTAGGCCACTACACCCTGAACCATGAACCCTGAACTATGAACGCCGCCTCTGGCGGTGTGGCGCGCCTGAGAGGATTTGAACCTCTGACACACGGCTCCGGAGGCCGTTGCTCTGTCCGGGCTGAGCTACAGGCGCACGAAATTCCACCCGACACGTCCCGTGGTCGGGATGATCGCGCAACGTCCTCTCAACGATTGGTCCGGGCGATCCCGCACCGACCCTCTTGAACGATTGGTCGGGGCGAGAGGATTTGAACCTCCGACCCCCTGCGCCCAAGGCAGGTGCGCTACCAGGCTGCGCCACGCCCCGATGATGATGCCTCCCTCGCCCCGACCGAACTTCGCTTATGAGCGTTGCGGGACGACCCTCCCGCTCCAGTGCGGGATGCGCACCCAGGCTGCGCCACGCCCCGAGTCGATGCCCTCCTCAGAATCACCCCCTATCCCTGAGCCGTATCAAGATCTCCTGACACGCCTCCAGGGCCCTGGCGCGATGACTGATTCGGTTTTTCAGGGCCGGCCCGATCTCGGCAAACGTCTGACGATATTCGGGGACGTAAAAAATGGGGTCGTAACCGAACCCGGCCGTCCCCCTCGGCTCCCACGCGATATACCCTTCGCAGACTCCTTCGGCAAACTCGGTCGGTCTCCCCGGTTGGGCCACGGCAACCACGCAACGAAAACGGGCGGTCCGTCCGTGCCAGGGGTAGGTCCGAAGCTGCTTCAGGATCTCCTGGATCCGATCTTCGTCGGTCGCCCCCTCCCCCAGGAAACGAGAAGAACGAACCCCCGGGGCCCCACCGAGGGCATCCACCTCCAGGGCGGAATCCTCAGCGAGGGCAACACAGCCCGTGAAGGCCACTCCGCGTTCGGCCTTCGCGGCGGCGTTCTCCCGGAGGCTCGAGCCTTCCTCCTTCAGAACCGGTGCATCCGCAAGGGTAGAATACGGAACCCACTCTACCTCAAGGTCACCGACGATCGCGGTAATCTCCCGGAGCTTGTGAGGATTCCGCGTCGCCAGGACAATTTTCATGGTAGACGCGGGGTTAGCTCTTGTCAAGGGGCAATTTGACCGTCTGGAGCCGCTCCGCGAGCAATCGTTGCTGCAGCCGAACGAGCTGTCGTACTCCCCCGGCCGCGACGGCCAACATGGCGTCGAGCTGCTCCTTGCTGAAGGGGGATTCCTCCGCCGTGCCCTGAATCTCGATGAATCTCCCCGCTCCCGTCATCACCACGTTCATGTCCACTTCGGCGATGGCGTCCTCGGCGTAGCAGAGATCCAAGAGGACGCGCCCCTCCACGATGCCCACGCTGATGGCTGCTACAGAATCCGGCAGGGGGTCCTCCTTGACCTTGCCCTGGTCCCTCAGCAGAGCCACGCTATCCGCCAAGGCCACAAAGCCGGCGGTGACCGCAGCAGCCCGCGTCCCGCCATCGGCCTGGATCACATCACAGTCGATGACGATCGTGCGCTCTCCCAGCCGCTTGAGATCAACCACGCCTCTGAGCGATCGGCCGACAAGGCGCTGGATCTCAGAGGTGCGGCCACTCACGCGCCCCGCCGTGACCTCCCTGGGAGTGCGCGTGGTCGTGGAGCGGGGAAGCAATCCGTATTCGGCGGTAATCCACCCCTGGCCCGAGTCCTTGAGAAACTGCGGAACGCGCTCCTCCACCGAGGCGGCGCACAGGACCTTGGTCTCCCCGATTTCAATCAAGGCCGACCCCTCGGGGTACTTGAGATACCCCCGAGTGATCGTGACCGGACGCATCTCGTCATCTCTGCGGCCGCCCGCCCGCATCTATCGCACCCTCTCAAATGAGTAGCGGGGCCTGAAGGGACGCCGGGTGTCGATGTGGCCGGCCAGTGTCAAGATTTCGGACCCCTCCACGAGGAGCTTGACCTGCTGGATTTCCCCAAAGTTGGCGGTGAGCGTATCCACGATGGAGTAGATAGTCAGGAGCTCTCCGCCGGTCCCCCCGGGGTGTTTTATCTGGAGATCGCGCGTGAAGTCCACGTATGCGGTCCCGCGGCCGTCCACATAGAGCTGCAGGAGCCCGACCCCCGGCGGGATCGTCGGGTTGAGGTCGGTCTGGGGCCCCTTGATGAGCTCGGCCACAGCCCGCTTTGCCTCCTCCACTATAGAGGCGGCCCGGGGGATCGTCCGCTCTTCTTCCTGAAGCCTATCCGCGTTGGGGACGGCGAAGAACAGGCGGATGCGCCGAGTGGTGGCATCGACCGCGCCTCCGTCCTGAACGGGAGAGCCTGGAGGTTCCGGGGCCCGCGGGGCGAGGACTCGACCCAGGAGAAACCCGAGAGCCCCCACCACAACGACGAGGAAAAGCAGGCCCAGGAGAAGCCTTCGATCCGGGAGGGGCGCCATTTCCCTCTACCTCTTGGCCGTGGGAACCGACCGACCGGGTGCAGGAGGGACGAGCCCCAGACGTCGCTCGTAGCGGTCCTTGAAGCGGACGATCCCCGCATAGAGAGCCTCAGCGACCCGGTCCTTGTGCCCTTCGGCTTGGAGGTTCTTTTCCTCCTGCGGGTTGGAGATGAAGGCCACCTCCAAGAGGACTGCTGGCATGGCGGCCCCCATCAGGACGAAGAAGGGGGCTGACTTTACCCCTCGATTGTCGACCTTGAGAATCTTGTCGAGCTCGTCGAGGAGGATCTGCGCCAGCTCGCTGGACTCCTTCAGATAGAGGGTGTTGGCCATGTCCCAGAGGATGGCTCTCAGGGCGTCTTCCTCTTTCGGCCTGAGTCCCCCGAGATTCACCGACAGGTTCTCCCGGATGGCGGAGGCCCTAGCGGAGCTGTCCGAGGGCTCTCGGCTCAAGAAGTAGGTTTCGAAGCCCTGAGCCTTGCTGCGATGAGCGGCGTTGACATGGATGCTGATGAAGAAATCGGCCTTGGCGCGGTTGGCAATGGCGGTCCGCTCTTCGAGCGGGACAAAGACATCCTCCGTCCGGGTCATGACCACCCGGATCCCCAACCGCTCTTGAATCAGACGGCGGAGTTTCAGCCCAATGTCTAAGACGACGTCCTTCTCCTGCAGACCATTGGGTCCGATGGCTCCCGTATCCCGCCCGCCGTGACCGGGATCGATGGTGATGGTCCTGAGACCCGTCACCGGGGGCACGGCGGGGGCTGCCGACGGGGCGCGGGGCGACGGGCGGGCAGGCGGAGTCTCGGGCGGGGGCTGGGCGGCTGCAGCCTTGACCCGGTACAGATCGACGACAATCCGTTCAGGGTTATTGAGGACAAAGGTCCGGGTCAGGCCCGCGAAGGCATCCCGCTGAATGCGAAAGATCGCCTCCCCCTGCCCTTGCGTCGGCTCCACCATCTCGACGACGCCATCGTTGATCCGAACGGCCTCGGAGAGCATGGGCGACAGGATGCCGCCTTCGATCCGGAGGCTCAGCTGAGACTTATTGTCCTCCTGCAGACGGAAATTGAGTGGTGTCAGCGCTTCAATCACCAATCGGGTATAGTCGGGATAGGCGTGGTGTCGCAGCAGGCGAAGGTTGTACCGCTCCTTTCCCAGCCAGACCACGCCGCCGGACCTATTCCAGTAGACCCGTCCTTCACCGTACCGAGCCTCGAGCGCCCGGACGAGAAACTCGACAGGAACCCAGAAGGCCCCCCGCTGTTTCACCGGAGGGGCCGTGAGGAGAAAGGTCGTATCGCCGACGACGACCCCTGCCTCGCCTTCCACCAGGCGGAAGGTCACGCCGTTCACCCGCAGTCCATCCCTCAGGACCCCTCCTCCGGTGATTTTTGCCACTTGGGCAAGGGGCACGTACTCCCGACCGCTCACCAGTTCGGTGGTGACAACCTTCCTTTGCCCTTCGTAGAGGATCTCGATCTCCCCCGGCCAGGCGAGATGAGCGAGGAGAAGGGACGCCGTCATCCCTACGAGGATCACAGATAGCTTACGCATCCGGTCCCGTCCTCTTCGGAGGCAAACCTTCATGTCCAGCATGAATAACATACATGTAAGGGCCTGTCAAGAAACTAAAATTTGGATGAGGGGACATTTCAGGATATATTGTTCGCGGTCGAGCATCACGGGGGGTAAGACGGTGAAAGAAGCTCCGGGGGCACGAAAGGCCAAGCTCTTCATCGCCATCCTCGCACCGGAAAGCCTTCTCGCAGCGGTCGAATCGTCCCTGAGTGCAGCCTTCGGTCCCCTCGACCTGAAGAGCGAGGTCTTCCCCTTCTCCTTCACCGAGTATTACGAGACGGAAATGGGATCCGGCCTCTATCGGCGCTTCGTGGCCGCCGAGACCCTGATCGCCCAGAATACACTTCCGGAGATCAAGCATCGGACCAATCAGATCGAGGGGCAGTTCAGCCCCGCGGGCGAGAGGACCCTGCAGCGCCGGATCAACGTCGACCCAGGCTATCTTACCCCGGCGAAAATCGTCCTGGCCAGCACCAAGGACTACGCCCACCGGATCTATCTGGACCAGGGGATCTTTGGGGACCTGCATCTGAAATACGAGCAAGGGGCGTACCAGCCCCTCCCCTGGACCTATCCCGATTATCGCACCCGGGAGGCGCTCGCGTTCTTCGCCGAGCTTCGCCGGCTCTACCTCCGGGATCGAGGCCCTTAAGATACCATTTCTCACGCTCTTGGGCGAGCGCTCCGTCGACCGGCCCCGCTTCGCGCGCCCCGGCACGCCCCTTGCAACCACCCCCTGACTACATAACATAGACGCAGCCGCTATGCTCTCTTTTCGCAAGAGTGCATTGGCTGCCGACGCCGGGGAGGCCCTGCGCCTTTGGCGCCCGGGAGGGTGCGGTAGTGCCGCGGAAGGTTCTGGTGGCCGATGACGACCGGCTCCTGGTTGGGCTCCTGCACGAGGCCCTCGAAGAGCGGGGCTATCATGTTTTGACCGCATTCGATGGGATCGAGGCCCTCGATCAAGTCCGCAGGGAGGCGCCCGACTTCCTCGTCCTGGATCTCGTCATGCCGAAGGTGGACGGGATCGAGGTTTGCCAACAGCTCAAGGAGGATCCCAGATCCCGGTCCATCCCGATCATCGTGCTCACCGGGACAGCCCCCGAGTCTTCGAAATGGCTCCGCTACGTCAGGGCCGACGCCTACGTCGCCAAGCGCAATATCGACGCGATCCTCCAAGACCTGATCCCGATCCTCCGGGCGTTCGAGGATGGAACCGCTTCTCCTGTCTGGGCCGAGCAGATCCGGGGTCTCGGAGAGATCCAGCCCCGCCGGATCGTCACCGAGCTGCTCGCCCACACCGCCCACTTCAATGCCCTCTTCCACAATCTCGGTGAAGGGATCCTCTTCCTGGACTCCTCCCATCGCATCCTCTACGCCAATCCGGCTGCCGCCGCGCTCTTTCAATGCCAGGAGCGGAACCTGGTGGGGGTGGCGCTCCCGACCATCCTGGATGGTCGAGACACCGACCCCTTGCTCCTCGCCCTGAAGGCCCTCGCCCGTCAGGAGGGGTTGGCCACGGAGCGGCTCGTCTATGCGTATCGGGACAGCACCCTCCAACTCACCATCACCAATCTTCTCGGGGAAGGATGGGCTGCGGGCCAGCTCCTGGTGATTCGTGATGTCACTCCGCTGTTCCTGCGGATTCGGGAGCTCGCAGCCCTGAATGACGTCTCCGCGCTCCTCACGGCGACCCTGGACCTTGACGAGCTTCTGCGCCTCATCATGGAGCGCATCCAGACCGTGATGGGCGTAGAGGCCAGCTCACTCTTTCTGAAGGATGACGAAAGGGATGAGTTGGTCTTTCGCATCGGATCGGGCGAACACGGGGAGGCGCTCAAGGGCCGGCGCTTGAAGGCGGGAAAGGGAATCGCCGGCTGGGTCTTCCAGCACGCGTGTCCACTCATCGTCCCGGATGTGCGACAGGACGGCCGGTTCTATCAGGGGGTCGATTATCTCACCGGGTTCACCACCAAGTCCGCACTCTGCGTCCCCCTCAAGCTCCGTGAGAAGATGATTGGCGTCATCCAGGTGTTGAACGGCCCGACCGACCGCCCGTTCGACCAGGACGACCTCAACCTCCTCTCGGCCATCGGTGCCCATGCCGCGACCGCCATTGAGAACGCCCGCCTCTATACCCAGGTGAAGTCCCACGCCGAGGGCCTGGAGCGCACGGTGGAAGAGCGGACCAGGGAAGTGGAGGCCGCCAATGCCCGCCTCCAAAAGGCCCTGGTGGAGGCCGAGGAGGCCTCCCGCCACAAGTCGTCGTTTCTGGCGAATGTGAGCCACGAACTCCGGACCCCCTTGAACACCATCATCGGTTTTTCCGAGGTCTTGCGGGACCAGCACTTTGGCCCCCTGACGGAGAAGCAGGCGCGGCACGTGCAGAACATTCACAACGCCGGCCACCACCTCCTCCAGATCATCGATGATCTGCTCGACCTCTCCAAGGTGGAGGTGGGACGGGTTGAGCTCCACCGGAAGCCGGTACGGATCGGCGATCTCATCGCCGAGACCGTCGCGATGATCAGGGACCAGGCCGGTAAGAACGATCTCGTCGTCGAGTCTGTCGTTGGCGCATCGCTTCCCTCCCTGTACGTCGATCCCTCCCGGGTCAGACAGATCCTGACGAACCTGCTATCCAACGCGGTGAAATTCACACCACCCGGCGGGCGCATCACGATCT
>Ga0184634_10000228_pt1 | contig 13459 bp, 11 predicted proteins | sample PLM31_200_b1_FD_133016 | JGI IMG/M metagenome (GOLD analysis project Ga0184634, IMG submission 133016) | Groundwater sediment microbial communities from an aquifer in East River, Colorado, USA - PLM3-1_200_b1 | ecosystem: Environmental > Terrestrial > Soil > Riparian zone | place: USA: East... | reverse complement strand
TGCGATCACCCGTTTCGGATCGACCAGCGATTTCGTCACCCGGCTGGTTCTACGCAAACTGAATCTCGAAGGCAAAATTGAGCTGCGTCAATTCGGCGGCGTGGTGGAGGCTGATTTAGGTTTTCGCGCGCGGCAAGCTGAAGGCCGCGTCTCGTCGCAGGCGCCTGGGCCGCAAGCGAAGATGCTGATCGACGCCGCGGAGCTCGGTATTCCGTTTTCCATGAATTTGTTGGCCGTGAGCAACGATTATTTACAAAAATCGCCAAAGTCGGTGGACTCCATTGTCAGAGCTTACATCGAGGGAATCGCGGCGCTGAAAACTCGGAAAGCACAAGCTCTCAAGCTGCTCGAGAAATATATGGGACAACGCGGCGGCAGCAGCGATCTCCACTATGAGTTTGTCAGCAAATATCTTGATGTTATTCCGCGCGTCGATCCGGCCGCCGTGGACACGGTGCTGGAAATGGTCGGCTCGAAAGGCGCGTCGAAAACCAAGCTTTTCGACAATTCTATCGTCGACCGTTTGGTGCAGGAAGGTTTCATCGACAAGCTATACAAAGGAGCAAAGTCATGATCGAGAATCAGTGGCGCGAGTGTTTGGGCGAGCTGGTGCGCGATTATATCCGTTCCGCCGAGCTGGAATATTATTTTTCGATCAAGATGAACAAGCCCCGGGCGGCGGTCATGGTGAAGCAGCAAAGTTTATTCGTGCGCCACCGGCGCGACTGCTGGGCGCATGTCTCGGCCAATTGTCCGGTGCTTGGGGTCAAACAGCGCATCCTGGAGCATGAATACGAGGAAATTATCCGCGACGATTTTTCCGATTATGGCCACCTGCACTTGATAATCCGCCAGGGAAAATCGGTAGGCCTTGAGCCGGAGGAAATTATCAACGCCGAACCATTGCCCGAAACCCGCGCGATGCTTTACGCCTGGTCGTGGATGACCAGCGAAATGCCTTGGACCGAATCGTTGGCCGGAATGACCATCACCGAATGGTGCAACGACGACCGCTTACTCGGCGATTTGGGCGGCGGACAGTCGACGCGCATGGCAAAAAAGTGGATGGAGGACATGGGTTTTACTTGGAAGCAGATCCCCAATCTCCAGGCGCACAGCCAAGCGGACGAGAAACATAGCGATATGTTCTTGCCGTTTCTCGCGGAGCACGCGACCGGAAAAAAAGAGGCGCCGGCGATTCAAACGGCAAAAGACTCGCTCGCGTTTAATGCCATGTACCGTAAAGGCATCGCGCTGGCGCAGGAAGGAATTCCGCTGTGAGATCTATTCAAAAGCGTCTGACCCTCAGAATCGCGGCGGCCAACTTGTCGTGGCCGATTCTGATTGGTTTTCTTGCGTCGACTGTATTCGCCGCAGACCCCAAAGTCATCGAGGCAGCGAAGAAAGAGGGTGAGCTGGGTTGGTGGAGCACCATCGCGCAGGACCAGTCGCAGAAAATCATCGATGAGTTCATGAAGCTGTATCCGTTCATCAAAGCCAATTATTGGCGCAGCGGCAGCGTCGGCATTCACAATAAGGTCCTGATCGAAGCCAGAGCCGGCCGAACGAGTTGGGACGTGGTCTCGCAGACGACGCCGGAATTTATACATGAGCTCAAGCAGAAAAACGTGATTGCGCCGTACAATTCTCCCGAGCGGCGCCACTTCAGCAACGACTTGAAAGACAAGGACGGATTTTGGACAGGGACCTATGCTTTGCCGACAGGCGTGGGATTCAATACTCAACAGGTGAAGCGCGAGGACGCGCCAAAGAATTACCAGGATCTGCTCAACCCGAAGTGGAAAGGGAAAAAGATTTCGGTCGATGACGAGAGCTACGAGCTGCTGGTCGGATTGATGCGAGCGTGGGGCCGAGAGGCCGCGATCGATTATTTAAAGAAACTTGCCACACAGGATCCAATGGTCGGACGCGGCAACAGTCAGAGAACGCAGCTCTTGGCCGCTGGAGAATTTCCTCTGGCGATTGCGTACACGCATACAGTCGAATGGAGCAAATCGCAGGGAAACGCGGTAGATTGGGTGAATCTTGAGCCGGTGGTCATCAAATTCGATGGCATCATGCTTGGCTCCAAGGCGGCTCATCCGAATGCCGCGAAACTGTTTATTGACTTCATTCTCTCACAGCAAGGACAAACACTATTGCAGAGTTTTAGCCGTGTAACGTTGCGCGAAGGGGTAGAGCCCAGTCCTCCGCGACTGATTAAAGGATTTAAACGCGTTGTGCTTCATCCTGAAAAGGCGCAGGACGCGCAAGAGAGCTTGAAACTTTATCGGGAGATTTTCGGACTTCCGTAAGCTGATCCGTAGACCAAAGTGAATACCTAAAGGAGGGCACCATGAGTCTTTGGCCAAAAGTACGAGAGGAACTTAATATTATCGTCAACCGCCACTTCGAAACACCGGAATATCTCCAGTTATTTTCCGTGAAGTTTACGGCGGCGCGACAAAAGATCTGGGATCTGCATTATCCGCACTACATCAAGAGCCGACGAGATTGCTGGGGCGCGGCAGCGGTCAAAGCGCCGCTCGATGTAAAGCGCGCGATCTGGGAGCATGAGAAAGATGAATTGATTTACGACAAGCGTATGGGCTCGGCGCACTTGACCGACCAGCAGATGGCCGAGGCGACGGCGGAATCGAACCTACTTCCCGGGGCGCGCGCGGCGATCATGGCGTGGATGTATTTGTCGACGACTCGACCGTGGATCGAAGCGCTGACGGTGAACCACATCACCGAAAGAAAAAATAATCCCGCTATTGTGAAGGGTGGAGGTTTTACCGCGCGCTTCGCGCATAAGCGCGTTGCTGACCAGGGCGGTACCATCGAGGGTCTCGATATCAACACCAAGGTTCACATGGTGGCCGACGAGGATCACTCCGATATGTTCGAACCGATTTACGATCGCCACATCGTTGACGATGCTACTGCTCAGGCAGTGATCCGCGCGGCGCTGGACAGTCTCGCCGTGGATCGCGCTTATCGTAGCGCGCTAGCCACGGCTATGGCGCGGATCGAGGAATCGGCGGCGGCGTAAGCGCGGACGCGGTTTCGAGTTTCGGGTCCAGGGTTTCGAGTTAGCAGCCGGCTTCGAAGCGGCCGCGAAGTCTTGTCAAAACGATATGTCTCTTGTAGGGGCAACCCCCAGTGGTTGCCTGGCGAATGGGGCAGGCACGGGGGCCTGCCCCTACAAGAAAAATCACCGCGTCCATCATCAGAAATTCCTCAGTCGCTGACAATAAATGGCAAATCAATTCTCCGTAATCGCCAAAAACGGCATGGTCGCGTCGAGCCAGCCGCTAGCGACCTTAGCCGGCGTGCAAATCCTCATGAACGGCGGCAACGCCATCGATGCGGCGATCGCGACGGCGGCAGTGCTTGGCGTCGTTGAACCGTCGTCGATCGGCATCGGCGGCGATGCGTTCTGTTTATTCTATTCGGTGAGAGAGAATGCGATCAAAGCGCTCGATGCGAGCGGGCGCTCGCCGTACGCGGCGAGCCTCGATTTCTGCCGCAAGAGCGGATTCCAAGAAATGCCGCAGCGCGGCATTCATTCGGTCACCGTACCGGGTGCCGTGCACGGCTGGGCGACGCTGCTGAATTTGTACGGGAAGAAGACGCTGGGCGACGTTCTTCAGTCAGCGATTCGCTACGCCGAAGAAGGCTTCCCGGTTGCAAAGCTGACGGCGCATTCGTGGCATGAGTCGGAGTCGAACCTGAAAGCCGATGAGGGCGCGTCGATTAACTATCTTGTCAATGGGCGAACTCCGAGAGCCGGTGAGATATTCAAGAATCCACACATGGGAAAAACTTTGCGCCGCATCGCCGACGGAGGCACCGAGGTATTTTATCAGGGCGAGATTGCGGGGAAGATCGTGCGTTGCTCGGAAAGGCTGGGCGGTCTCTTTTCCATCAAGGATTTTGCCGATCATCGATCTGATTGGGTGGAGCCGATTACGATCAATTATCGCGATTATGACGTTTATGAGATGCCGCCGGCCACGCAGGGCTTTGTCGCAATCGAGATGCTGAAGATATTAGAAGGCTTCGATCTCAAGTCGATGGGGCAGGGAAGTGGGGATGCACTTCATCTGATGATCGAGGCGAAGAAGCTCGCTTTCGCCGACCGCGACCGGTATCTCGCCGATCGCGACTTCATGAAAGTCTCGGTGAAAGATCTCTACTCGTCGAAGCGTGTAGAACGGATGCGCTCGCAAATACGGCTGACACAGACTGCGGTTGAATACGAGAACGTGCCTACGGGAACGGATACCGAATACGTCGCGGCGGCGGACAGCGAAGGTAATTTGGTTTCTTTCATTCAGAGCAATTTCATGGGATTCGGCTCCGGCGTTGTCGAACCGGATACCGGAATTATACTCCAGAACCGCGGCCATCTCTTTTCACTCGATGAAAATCATCCCAATTGCATCGGACCGCACAAGCGCTGCGTGCACACGTTGATGCCGGGAATGATTTTCAAAGACGGCAAGCCCTATGCGGCGCTGGGCTTGAAGGGCGGCCATGTGCAGCCGCAGGTTCAAGTGCAAATCATTTCCAACATGATTGATTTTGGTATGACGCCACAGGAAGCGATCGCCGCGCCGCGCTTCAATCATATCGAAGGCGCGAAGGTCGGACTGGAGGCCGAATTCGGCCAGACTGTCAGGTATGACCTCACGCGCCGCGGCCACCGAATCTTCAGCGGCAATCCGGAGAGCTTCGGCGGCGCACACGCGATCGTCATTGATCCCGAATCGGGCGCCTTCGTCGGCGGCTCCGATCCGCGCAAGGGCGGCTGCGCGCTGGGATTCTGATTTAACCACAGAGAACCTAGCGCGGCAGAGCCGCAACCGAAGAAAACAATTGACCACAAAGCGCACAAAGGTCACATAGTAAGAATAAGATTCGGATTCGGAATTTAGCCGCAAAGAACGCAAAGGGCGCAAAAAATATCCCAGATTACACTTGCGTTTCATCCGGGCCACGGACTGGCTATTTCTTGGGGACTGGCTGCTTTTTGTATTTCAAAAAGCTGCCTGTCCCTTTTTTTGCACCGGCGGCTCGACTTCCCTGGAATTCCTCGGCGAATTCGAATATCACCACATGCAGGAAGAAAATTGAGGAGAATCAGTCATGGGTTATTTCAAGGATCTCAGAGAGCACATCGCGGCGCTGGATCAAGCGGGGTTGCTGGTCAAGATCGATGAGCAGATCAACAAAGACACCGAGCTGATGCCGCTGGTGCGTTGGCAATTCCGCGGACTTTCCGAAGAAGAACGGCGCGCGTTTATGTTCACAAATGTGGTTGATGCCAAGGGGCGCAAGTACGACATTCCCGTCGTTGTTGGCACGCTCGCGGCGTCGCGGCAGATTTACGGCTTCGGGCTACAGTGCAAACCGGAAGAGATCGTCGATCGTTGGAATAAAGCGCAGAGTAATCCGATTCCGCCTAAGGTCGTTGAGAGCGCGCCGGTTCACGAAGTCGTTTACTCCGGCGCGACGCTCCTCGAAAAAGGCGGACTGGGAGAATTCCCTATTCCTATTTCCACGCCCGGTTACGATTGTGCGCCGTTCACCACGGCATCGCACTGGTTCACGCGTGACCCGGAGACCGGCAACATCAACATCGGCAATTATCGCGGCCATGTGAAAAGCCCGACTCGGACGGGAGTGTTTTTGAGCTCGAGCAATCACGGCGGTTATCACTGGCGTAAATGCCAAGAGCGGGGGATACCTTTGCAAGCCGCGCTGGTGATCGGCGCGCCGCCGTGCGTTTCGTACACCGCGCCGGCGCGAATTCCCTTCAGCGTAAGCGAGCTCGACGTCGCCGGCGGGCTCGCCGGCGCGCCCATCGAAGTGGTGAAGTGCAAGACCAACGACGTTTTAGTTCCGGCCAATGCCGAGATCGTTCTTGAAGGCGAGATCTCAACCGAGTTTTTGGAGCCCGAAGCGCCGTTCGGCGAGTCCACCGGTTACATCGCGGAGCGTTTGCTCAATCCGTTTTTTGAGATCAAGTGCATCACGCACAGAAAAAATCCCATCTTCGCCACGATCATCAGCCAGATGCCGCCGAGCGAGTCGAGCGTAATGCGTCAGGTGGCCGCCGAAGGAAACTATCTGCGATTCCTGCGCGACCAGTGCAACATCCCCGGCATCATCGAAGTCTCGTTTCACAGCATTGCCGTGCGCCAAATCTGCGTCATCAAGATGAAAAAAATTAACCAGGCCCATGTCTGGCAGGCGCTGCATAGCATGGTCGGTTACAATCCCGCGACCGGCAAGATGGTCATCGCGGTAGATGAGGACATTAACCCGCGCAATCTAGATTCGCTGTTCTGGGCAATGGCGTTCCGCATGCAACCGCACCGCGACGTCTTGATTATTCGCAACCGCACGCCGCAGATGGACCCGTCGGTATTTCCGCCGGGACAGGAAGCGGGGCACTCGTTGGACGAGATTGCCGGCGCTTCGGCGATGCTCATCGACGCCACGCGCAAGTGGGACTACCCGCCGGTGTCGCTGCCGAAAAAAGAATACATGGAGCGCGCCAAGCTGCTCTGGGAACGGTTGGAGTTGCCAAAGCTCAAGCCGCAGGACCCGTGGTTCGGTTACAATTTAGGATTGTGGTCGGAGGAGGACGAAGCTGAAGCGGAGCTTGCGGTCAGGGGCGAGCATTACCAGACCGGCGAGAAACGTTTGCAGCAGCGAGTGAAAGTAAAAAAAATTTAGGGTAACCACAAAGGGCACAAAGTAGGGGCGCGATTCATCGCGCCCTCAGGCAGAAGTACTATAGCCCGGATGGAACGGTAGCGAAAACCGCGGTGAGCCGGGGTCCTGGATTTCGTTTCACTTCATCCAGGCTACCTGCTTGCCGGAGTTTATTTGCCACCCAATTCCTTCAGCGTTTCTTCTACCAACGATAAGTCGACGACCATTTGCGGCGTGACGGTCGCGGGAATTTGTTTGGCGTCCTTTTCGATTTGCAGCAGGATGTCGACGCCGTCGAGCGGCACGCGGCCATCGCGGCTGAAGGCGTTGACGACGACGTCGTAGGACTCGCGGGCAAGCTTTTCGTCCATGCTAAAGCGCTTGCGGATCACTTCGGTGGTTCCAGCCGCGTTGCTTTGAATGAATCGCAAGGCTTCGATCTCAGCTTTTAAAAGTTTTTTGACTTGCGCGCGATGGTTTTTGATTCTGTCGATGGTTGTACCTAGGCCGGAAAAAGGTATGACGACGTAATCCGCGGTTTGCGCCAAAATCGGAAAGCCTTCGCGCTTCAGTTGCACGGAAAAGGGCGGCGCCAGAACGACCGAATCGACACGACCCATCTTGAAGACATCATACATTAGTTTTTCGTCGCCGATGGCGAGGAGTTTGACGTCCTTGTCTGGATCGAGGCCTAGTTGCTTGAGAGTCAGACGCGCGCTCACGTAATTTGTCCCGCCGATCGACGTGAGTCCGATTACGGTTCCTTTCAAGTCTTTGATGTTCTTATATTTGTTCTGGGCGATTATGCTGAAGAACGGCGCTTTGATGCCGGTCGAGATTGCGCGTACGGGCAGGTTTCTTGCGGCTGAACGGATAACGGAGCCGATGAGCTCGGCGTAATCGATATCGCCGCCGAGCAGCGCCGCCATGGCAATATTGGGCCGCATTTGAATGATCTCGACTTCGGCGCCGTATTTGAGATAGAGGCCGCGGTCCTTGGCGACGAAAGGAACCAAGAACGCCATGGAGCTGGTCGCTACCGCGATGCGAACTTTCTCGACGTTAGGCTTTTCTTGCGCCCTTAGCGGGGTTGCTGCAAGAAGCGTCGAGAACAGAAGTACGAATATCGACATCGCCTTACATAAAATCAGTTTCACGTAAGAACCTTTCTTTGCTCTGCTCAAGTCTATGGCAGTGCAAATTCGATTGTGGAGTGCGATTCTAGTTGCTAGAGGAATTTAGTCAAGGACTACGTGCTGGAACTTTGACTTCGGAGCGCATCGATGAAATTTGACGCGAGCTTGTTGGTTCACGACTTGGAGCAAATGCCGGCGCTGGCGCACTTTGCCGACGACACCGGTTTCGATGGGATCTGGACCTTTGAGACCGCGCACGAGCCATTCCTGCCGTTGGTTTTGGCCGCTGAGCACAGTCGGCGATTGAATTTGGGGACAAGTATCGCAGTGGCGTTTGCGCGCAGCCCGGCGATTCTAGCTTACCTCGCGTGGGATATCGCGCGTTTTTCCAAGGGGCGGTTTATTCTCGGTCTCGGCACTCAAGTGAAGGGACACAATGAACGGCGCTTCGGTATCAAGTGGGAAAAGCCGGTGGACAAGATGCGCGAGGTGATTCTCGCCGTCAGGGCGATCTGGGATTGCTGGCAGAATCGCACGCGGCTCAATTTCCAAGGGGAGTTCTTTAAACTCAATTTGATGACGCCTTTTTTCAGTCCCGAGCCGCACGAGTATCATCGCATTCCGATCTTAGTCGCCGGAGTTAACCGACGCATGTGCCAACTCGCCGGTGAATTGTGCGAGGGTTTTCACGCCCATCCTTTGCACACCGCGCGTTATCTGAGAGAGCGGGTAATTCCGAACATCGAAACTGGTTTGTTGAAAGGCGGGTGGCAACGCCGGTCGATCGAAGTATCGAGCAGCATTTTCGTCATTCCCACCGACGATACACAGCAAGCCGTCAAATTCGAGCGTGAGATTCGCGAACAAATCGCCTTCTACGCCAGCACGCCGCCGTACCGGCCGGTGTTCGATCTCGAAGGTTGGGGCAGTGTCGCGGACGAGCTCAAAGCCATGGCCGCGGGCGGTCGCCGGAACGAGATGCCATCGTTGATCAATGACGAAATGCTCGATCGATTTGCTTTGCGCGGCAACTGGGCGGATTTGCCGGAGAAGGTTTTGCAAAAGTATGACGGTCTATTGGACCGTGTGAGCTATTACTTTCCTATCGTGCCGGGTCAAAACGAAGAGGGTTGGCGCGCGACAGTCAAGGGATTCAAACGCTGAATCTTATCGTTCGTTCTTCGGCGCCCGGTCGTAGAGCTTGTCGATGAATCCCGATTTCTTCACTTCTTCGATGACGCTTGTATCCATCACAGCGGCTGGCTTGACGTTGCGCGGCCTCATCGCGGGCGCGTGTTTGCTGCGCTCGAGAATCATCTCGACGAGACCGCCCATGTCTTTATCCCAGGGAATTCCCTCGATGCGATGCAGTTGGCCGATGGATTCGACTTCTTGTATGAAGGCGCGCAGATCGTGGTTGGCGGGATTCATGGTTCCATTCCTCACCGACATATGCGGGCGCAATGAATTGCGCCCCCTACGTTGTTTTTAGACAGCCAGCTCGGCCGCGGCGCGGTGCATGACACCGTAGAGGTCGACGGAGGCAATGGCGCAGTATTCCAAATTATATCCTTCGCGAGTATCGGCGTAGCCGTCTTCCAAAATGCGCTGCATGACCAGGCGATTAAAACTGCCGTGGCCCATGACGCCGTCGTCATGATCCTTGAGATCGGCTTCTTCGTGAGTCGAGAAATAAACTGCTTGCTGCTTGTTGAAACCGTACTTGGTCGTCAGCGTCTTAAACCACATCGAAGACCAATGGCCGATGGGCTCTTCCGTCAGCATGGAAAACCACCACTCGGCCACGGTTCCTTCCCACATGAGTTGTTTTTTGAAATCGAGAATGGCACGGCACTCGGGCAACATCGGCTCGCGGAGAATTTCGTCTTTGGTCAGCCCCAATGCCTCGGCGGTCTGCAGCATCACTAGTACATGGCCCGGCGGTTTCGGGTGCATGAATTCGTCGGCGATTTTTGCGCCGAGAGGCGCCATGAGATCGGGATGGCGTTTAAGAAAGCCAATGTGCTTGTGATAGGAGCAGGCGACCAGCGTGTTGATCTCGACGGTAAAGTTGCCCCAGTTTTTGAAAAACAGCTTGATCGACGACAACGGCAGCGTGCCGCCGAGAAATTTCTTCATGAACGGGCCGTCGGTGACTCGTTCTTGCCAACGCTGGAGAACTTTCTTGTTGAGCGTATCGACGTAGGCCTTCGCCTCTTGCGCGCTCAGTTTGACGCCGAGTTTGGGAATCCCGTTGCTCACCGACACCTCTCGATTGGACTTTCTTGCAAGCGAAACGGAGCCCTTCGACCAGCTCAGGGCGAACGGAAAATTCTCTGAAGCGCAACAACTTGCCGTTCATACTGAGCTTGTCGAAGCATGTTGTTTTAAGTGCGATACAGATTATCGATGAAGCCGCTGTCGTCGATGCGCCTCAGATAGTGAAAATCCCACAGCGCCATCGGATCGGTTTTCTCGGCGGCTTTGTCCTGCTCGATGGAAATTTCGTAGACATTCGAGATCGCCGGTATCGTTGCGTAGGGTTTGGCCTGCAGGATCATTTTGAGGTCGTCGTACAAATGCGTCGCCGTCTCGTCGTCGAGATCGCCTTCGGCTTTGTATTTCTCTTTGATGATTTTGATCGATTCCGCCCGGTGCGTCTTGAAGTAAGCGATGCCTTCGCAAATGCCGCGGAGCATTTTGTCGACGATATCGGGATGTTTCTCGACGAACGGCGAACCGCTGGAAACCGTCGTGAACCACACCATCGGTAAATACGGCACGTCGATCACTTTGAGGCCGGCGCGTTTCGATAAAATATCCGCCGGCGGCGTGACAAAAGCCGCATCGGCTTCGCCGTCGCGCACGGCTTCCCAGTGAAACTTGCTGCCCTTGGCTTTTTCGACGTCACAATCATTGAGCAGTCCGGCCTGCTTGATGAACAGCCATGTGTTCAATCCGGGATGTTTGCCCTTGGTCGCAACTTTCTTACCTTTCAAGTCACTAACCCTATTAATGCCGGAGTCGGCGCGCACGACCAGGCGGTGATTCAATAGGCTGACGGTTTGGCCAAGGTAAACCCACTTATCGCCGGCAGGGCGACGAATGTAGGGTGAAAGGTGATTGCCGCCGACGAATTCAACGCTGCCGTCGGCGACATTTTTGTGAGAATCTTCCGAAGTGATCTCGTAATCGTAATTCACGTCCAGGCCGTGCTTTGCCCACGACCCGGAGTCGTGAACCACGTGCAGAAACGGCAAATGGCTGTCCGATCGATAGGGAAAATTAACTTTGTCCATGATGCATTCCTCCTTTATGAAAAATCCATATTTGATGTGATCCGATACGTCAACCTCGGGGATTTATTTTAACTGAAGTTTGTGCGCCCACTTTTCCCAGACTTCTTCGCGCTTGTCGGCGCTAAATTTATTGGCGAGAGCAAAGCGCTCGCGCCATGGAAATGGCTTGCAAGCGTCGATCAACATACGGCTCATGGTGAAATCGCCGCGCTCGCGTTTCTCCGGCGGCAGGCGCGGATCGAGATCCGAAGTCCAGGATTTGAGAACCTGCACCGATTCCGCCGGATCGACGCGCGTGCACATGGCCCAAATGACCTGCTTCAAATCCACCGGGTCGATGTCGTCGTCGACGGCGATGTAATAACGGTACATGCTCGCGCCGGTCTGCATGCCGGCGATGGCCGTGAGCGCTTGCATCGACTGGCCGGCGTATTTTTGTTTTAGCGAAACGACGACCATCAAAGTGTGACAATGGCACCAGACGCCTTGGATGTCCGAAATGCCGGACTGTTCCAGGTGATCCCAGATGCGCGCGGCGAAAAGCGGGATGCCGTAGCGCTCGGTAATCGGCAGCAGCGGCGGATTGCCGAGCAGGATCGGATCGTTGCGGTAAAGAATTCGCTTCACGCGCACGACGCACTCGTTGCCGCTATGCGTGTAGTAACCCGGCCACTCGCCGAAGGGTCCTTCCGGGTGCGACTCTTCTTCGGGCGAGGGCATCTCGCCTTCGATGACGATTTCCGCGCTCGCGGGTATCGGCAGGCCGGTGTACGGCGCGCGGATGACTTCCAAGGGCTCGCCTCGCAGGGCGCCGGCGTATTCATATTCGCTCACGCCGGCTTTCGCCGCGGACGGCGCGGCCATCCAGGTGGCGGGCTCGCAGCCGAGCACGATGGCGATGGGGCAAGAGCGCCCTGCTTGCCAATATTTGCGGGCGATCTGTTTGCCGTGTTTGTGCTCAATGATCCAGAGCGTGACGCGATCTTTGCCGACGACGCAGGCACGGTAGGTGCCGACATTGATCCAGCCGCTGTCAGGATCTTTCGTGACAACCATGTCGCCGGTGCCGATGTAACGGCCGCCGTCGTGCTCGTGCCACTTGGGTGTCGGAAAAATACCCAAGTCGACGCGCTCACCGTCTAGAATATGTTCCGTAATCGGACCTGATGATATTTCCACGGGCGCGAACGGTTTGAGATCGCGAATCTTATCGCGCCAGGTTTTGAGGATCTCCAGCTTCGGGGCGTCCGTCGGCAGTCCCAGGGCAAGAGCGAAACGGCGCGCAGTGGCGAGGACGTTCGTAGCGATGCGAAATCCTTTCGGGTAATCGACGATGTTATCGAAGAGCAGCAGTGGGCCTTCTTGCTCGGCCATCAATTCCGTCAAGCAGCCTATTTCTAGATTCCAGTGTGCGCCGTCGATGTGCTTCAATTCACCGATACGGTTGGCGCCATCGATGAAAGAGCGGAGATCGGTAAAGGCCATTGCGTTTTCTCGTTGGTAGTCGTCTTTGTGATCCCTGGCAGTTGCGCTTACGTCATTCTGCATCGCCATTAGCCGTCCGCCCTTCGACAGGCTCAGGACGAACGGCTAATGGCTTGAGTTCGCGGGCGTGGACGTCCGTTCGTGGTGAGCTTGTCGAACCATGAACGGATTTGGGACGCCGTGTTTTCGCGGGAGAGGGAAACGGAATTTTCATTGTGCGGATTCCTCTCGAAAAAAGCCCAGCGTTTCGATCGTCGGACGATCATTGATCGAAAACAAAATCGCCGGCTCCCGCGAGTTGTTCTGATGCGCGTGCCAATTCCACACCGGTACGACGAAGGAGTCGCCCTGTTGCCATTCGAACTTTTGATCGCCGATCCGCGTCGTGCCGCTACCACGAAAGGCGTGGTAGACCACCGTATAGGTGTGGCGGTGCGAACGGCATTTTTCGCCGGGACGAAGCATTTGAATTTCACACGACATCGTCGGCAGTGTCGCGCCGCCGGTGACCGGGTCTGAGTAGCGCAGCAAAATACCGTCGCAAGGATCGCCGGGCGCTTCGGTCATCGACTTCAGCACTTTTTCAGTGTCTGTCCACGCATAACGGTACGGTGGCCGGAAATGACCTGATGGCGAATCCGGCACGCTCTCGGGCCGTAACACGCCGTAGGTCTGCTGCGACCAACCGACGGGTTTGCTCACCGCTTGCCGTTGCTCGTGAAACGGATTGGCAAAGCCGACCTGATAGTAATGAATCATCGGTCCATCGGCGCCGTCGAGCCAGATGATCGGCGTATCGCCGGAATTGAC
>Ga0184634_10000226_pt1 | contig 13543 bp, 16 predicted proteins | sample PLM31_200_b1_FD_133016 | JGI IMG/M metagenome (GOLD analysis project Ga0184634, IMG submission 133016) | Groundwater sediment microbial communities from an aquifer in East River, Colorado, USA - PLM3-1_200_b1 | ecosystem: Environmental > Terrestrial > Soil > Riparian zone | place: USA: East... | reverse complement strand
GGTTTATGGTTACGGGTCTTCTATTACTAACTATTGAATGTTTCCATCAGACATCTGATCAAAGTTCAAGGGTATTGTAGCTATGGCAGAGAAACTAAGATCTCAAGGTGGGACCAGCTCGCTGATTACGATTACAGTAAGTACTTTGATAGCGCTCTTATTTTCTAACTGGATATTAAGTCCAATGTCACAAACTTTTTTGTTTAAAGTAGAGGCGCAGCAACCCGATACGACATCACTACAAGGCAAAATTGATGACCTTAGGACCAAAGCAGAGAATTTGGCAAAAAAATTAAGAGAGGCTACGGGAGAAAAAAGACCAAATGATTACATCGTGGTACTAAAGGATAACAATTTTTTATCATCTGTATCATCTGTAAGGTCGCTAGCAAGTGAAGCCAAAAATGAAGGAGCAGCATTACGACATATTTATGATGATTCTTTACACGGGTTTGCTATTAGAGTCCCTAATGAGAAGGTGCTTGAGGAAATTATGAAAATTCCAGAAGTAGATTATGTGCAGCCTGATGTTAAGGTAAAAGCATTCGTTCAGAGTTTACCAACTGGGATTAATAGAGTAGATGGTGATCTGAGCCCAATTAAATCTGGAGATGGGAAGGGCGTTGTAAATGTTGACATAGGCATCGTGGATACTGGAATTGATCTGAATCATCCGGACCTGAACGTATACAGACAAGTATCATTTATTTCAGGAACAAGTAGTGGTAACGATGATAATGGTCACGGCACAGCTGTGGCTGGGGTTGCAGCGGCAAAAGATAATTCTCAGGGTGTAGTGGGTCTTGCCCCAGGCGCTAAATTATGGGCTATCAAGGTTCTTGACGGTAATGGCATTGGTTTCAGTTCCGATATAATAAAGGGCATCGATTATGTTACTCAACATGCAAACGAGATAGACGTTGTGAATTTGAGTTTTGGGGCCGTTGGCAAAAATGATGCTCTTCATAACGCAATCATTAAGTCTGTGGCAGCTGGAGTAACTTATACAGCGGCTGCTGGTAATGATGGAATGGATGCGTCATCTGTATTTCCTGCAAGCTTCCCTGAAGTAATAGCCGTATCAGCAATTGTTGACACTGACGGAAAGTGCGGCGGTATTTCTGCTATATCTACAACAGCTGGTAAAGATGATACCTTCGCAAGTTTTAGTAACTATGGTTCAGTAATTGATATGGCTGCGCCAGGCGTACTGATCAAAACAACAACAAGAGGGAGTTCTTACACGTCGTTCAGTGGTACGAGTGCCTCAACTGCGCACGTTACAGGCGCCGCGGCATTATATGAATCTGAGCATCCTGGCGCAACACCCTCAGATATCAGAAATGCACTTAGGAGCCTTGGTTCCTCAACAGATACAAAATGTGATGGTAATGGTCATGGTTACTTTAAAGGAGATCGTGATAACAATGCCGAACCATTACTGTACACTGCAAGAGGTTCATCTCGCCTCCACAATTAGGCTCAACGAATCTTGCTGTAACTCGTGTAACTGCAAGTGGCTCAATTAATTACATAGGTAATTAGTTATTATTTACGCAACTGCAAGTTAAAAGCTTCTAATAGGTTTGGATGAATTTGTGTGTGAACTATCATCATAACATCTAGAGGCGACGCTTTTTTTGCAATAGAGTCATTAAGTTGAGTGAGGCCCTTTTCCAGATTGGTAACAAAGGCTGTTAAGCTGTTGTTATTGCTCATCGTTGTATGCTTAAGTTTAGTGTTAAAGATTTCGAATGCCTTTTTAGCCAGTGCTTGAGCACTCTGGTAGTCTGACATATTAACTAATGAGAAACCAGTGTTCGTTTCGCCGCCGTGTTGGGTCGTAGTCATCTTATTGGACGAGGCATTCATTGATTGCATATTCATTTTCATATTGCTAGTGCCAGAGTTATTTACGGGTACAGGATTGTTCATTACCATGGAACCTGGACTACTGTTGTTTCCAATCATAACCATGTTTGACATATTGGTCATATCAAATCCAACACGATATGCGTTACCATAGTGTACTAGCACACCATCTATCACATTGGCTAAAGCTAATGCCTCCAGCTTTGTATTCTGGTCCTTTCCTTCCGTACCGCTACCACCAAATATGTTTCCTAGAAACTTCATGGCACCCTCCAAAGGGTTTGAAGAGATTGGTTGCACCTGTGCCATTCTGACATTTGCGTCTTCACCCAGTCTTTCATTAAGATCACTTACAAGCTGACTTACACTTTTTACTTGGCTCTCTGAAGATGATGATATGCTTTGCAGCTGAATCATTGCGCTTCTAAGATCACCGGCTAATCGTGGGTTGTCTTCTGCAATTTCTACCAATATCCTTGGAGTCAGAAGGGAAGCTGCCTTATTTGCATGATTTTGAGCCAGTGACACATTATTATTTGCTAGGTTTGCCGGAACAAGCTCCATTTCTGCTTGCATTTGGCCTATAATCCCTACAAAGTTTGCAGTTTCGTTTGGAGTAAATTGATGACCATATATTTTTACATTATAAAAATTATCAGTACTGAAAAGTGATATGCTGAACATAATATATAATAGTACGATTAGAAAGGTTCGTCTTAACATGTAAAATATCTCAGTCAAACCTTAGATACTCCTTGTAACATATGAATGTGAAATACTGGAACTGTTTTGAATCTATGCAGGTTTAGTTTCCTTCGTTCAAAGAGTATTCTTAATGAGAACGATTTGAAAAGATGGTAATGGAAATATATTCTATGCTTGTAAGACTTTGAAAAGACAAAATTCATTTTACTATCTCTGTTCTTTATCTATCCTAGCACTTACAACTTCAGACAATACATCACTAATATTACTAACCTTGTCTTTAACTACTGTTTCTGAGGGTGATTTAGATTCAAATGTATTAACAAAATCAGTTAATGTGCTATTAAGCTCCGTCGCAAGTCGAGGGTTTCTCTCGGTGATTTCTTTTGTATCATTTGCCGTTAGGTGTTCAGTAGTGTGCTCAGCATGTTCCTTTGTAATAGTAACGTTTGATGTGAGTTCCTTTTCTGCCAATTGTGATTCTATTTTTATCATTTCAACAATGGTCAAAAAAGAGGCACTTTAATCTCCAGAAAAAGTGTGACCAAAAATTAGGTTGTTTGCGTTCAAATTAAATGCAACTAATAATATCACTCCCGGTATCGAAAATCGCAGTAATCTCTTCATCCTACATTTTTATAATTCAGGAAGATGATAATAGTATTATGGTACATCAATCGAATTAATGATAGATGCCCTCTACGATAATTGACAAAATATGATCAAAATAGCGAGCTAGTCCAATATCTATAAATTATCAATGAAGGCTTTTTCATGAATGGTTGGAAGATAATGCGAATTGCCAATTTATTCTCTTGATACTAATAGGGTTTTTAGGGATTATGCTAGTAGGTGTGTTGGACAGTGTTTCCGATTTAACAGCCCAGACTTCAGAAAATACAGCAATTGATAAAGTCGTAATTTTAAATTTCGATGATAATCGTAAGAGCCAATTTACTCAAGCCAAACCCATACTTGATAAATATGGATTTAAGGCTACCTTTTATGTTGTTTGTAAGTATCTGGACAATAAAAAAGGATTTATGAATTGGACAGAGTTAGAAACATTATACAGAGAAGGGCATGACATAGGATCTCATACAATGAATCATGATAATCTAAGTGATTCATCAAAGAAAAGCCTCGAGTATCAAATAGGAAGGGCAAAGGAGTGTCTTGAAGAACATGGAATTAACGCAACAAGTTTTGCATATCCGTTTGATAAAGGTTGGGACAATAAAACTGTTGTAAACATAGTATCCAAGTATTATGAATCGGCTAGAACTGCGAGTAGTCCACTTACTTTTCTACATTGCGATGGCTGGAAAAATAAATCGAATCAGACTGACTGCAGAACATACACGAAAGATGGTAAACTCAATTATGCTACCCAATACTCAATTAGAGGCTGGAGTCACGACTTATCGAGAAAAGTAAATGCATATGACAATCCAGCACTGTTTGACAGATTCATCCAGATAGTAAACAGCCAATCTAAGTACAATAAAGACGGAACAATAAAAGCAATTCCCATAATCATATATCATAGAGCAGGTGATACCAAAGCTATCGATTACAATACTGACTTGGATTTATTTGAGAAGGAAATGAAATATTTGCATGATGGTAACTTTACGGTTTTGACGATGTCTGATCTAGCATATGATTCCAAAAGTAATTATTTATACATAAAATGACTCAACTGTTTGTGACTTTTCTGTTACTAGTGATGAGGCTGTAAATGTATTAGAATTATTAACATTATTGTTAATTCAAATAAGGTATGGAAGTTTAACAGATTTCATAAAGTAAAAATATTGAACAAACCGAACATAGTTATTACGTGAAAAATATACAAAATAATTTTCGGATGGTATAACAGATTATAGGAACAGTCCTGATTCACATCAGTATCGCAACGGGTCTCATACAAATAAATACCCAGTAGGATTAATCCTTAATTGCAATTAGCCCGATTATTTCATATGATATTTCATATACATTCAGGAAACAACCATATTACCTAAAAAGATATCTAGATTTTTGGGCTTTATTATAATTGGTGTTGAAAGTAAGCCATAAGGCTAACGCATCTAGATGTAAAATAAGCTCGTCTGATGCCAATTGGATTGTCTATAATCCTGCTAAGAGTGAAAATACTTTTACATCAAGTCCACCGGCTCTTGCATTTTCTAAAACTTCAGTCGAAGGATCGCCATAAATAGTCACCGAGTAAGGAGTGCCGAATCTTTCAAAAATTCTTGCTATTGACTCCCGAAGATTAGACTGATGTTCTAGAACAGCTTGAGAACTTTTGTATGCTTCTCTGATTTCACATTCAGTCGTATCACTGCTAAGGAACCAGTCAGCTTGAAGGGTTCCCCTGTCTTTTTCCTTTACTTGCTTGATGTAATCTGCCACTGCTCCCTTGAATTCTTCTAACCTACCTTTTGGAATTCTTATCTTGGCGCTAGCTTGTATTTTGGACATTGATCTCAAAAAATACAGCAAGGTAATTAAAAACTGCTGATAAACTGCATCAAATCAGACGCTTATTGGAGTCAAAAACACACCGTATCAAATCCTCAATTTAGAAATTCCAGGATAATTTATAATGTTTAAACCAAATAAGATTTAATTTTGATAAAGTAACAGACAATGCTACAGAGGTTGGCTAAGATCATGTCAACTAGAATTCTTTTAATCGACTGGACTGTAAACACACTGAATACCACCGAACCGGCTCTTTCTAACATAACGGATCAATTAGCCGGTTTATAGAAGTAGATTTACTAGAAGAATCTTATCACTAAGCCGGCTTTTGAGTTTAAGATTCTGTGCATGGTTTTAGTCGCGGCTAAACACCAGCCTGCACAGAATAAATTACTATCATTACGATACTTATAAAAATAAAGATTAAATGAAAATTCCGAAATTTATTAAGTTTTGCTATTTTTTTGTTATCTGAATTAAAAGAAACAGAATTTTATACATTTTATCTGGAGTGGGTATAGAAGACTGCGCTTTTATTATAGCCGGATCTATTTTGCAGTTTCATTTGGCATATTTTGACAGATTAGTTCCGCTAATTGTCTATTATCACTTGTCAAATTCTTAAAATATTCGTCGTTAATTCGATTTCTATTTATAACTTGATTAGCTCCTTTAGTTACATTAGTGCATGTTCCATTTTCTGTAAGTATGGCATGAATAAATCGAATACATACATTCAACAGAGGCAAAGAAGTGATTGTTATAACTATAAGGACCAAGAAGATAGCCGACTTATTCATTTGTTAAATTTGTAACCTTAATGATTAATATGGCAAACCTCAGATTTTAATAGAACTTTCTTATCCATTACTTGATGTCGTTGTGGTGAAACAACATTACGAAATATGACTTCAAGAAGGCCGGAAACTAAAGATATAACATTACCTATGGTTTGTTAATTAATTGATGGGCGTAAAAAAAGACATTGCGAGATATGTTGGCATTATAGGGTTACTTCTTGGTGTCATAGTGGCAGCAATCGGCTCCCTATGGAACTCCTCTCGGAATGTGAGTTCATTATTTTACGAACCAGGACCTTATGCAATGACAGTCGGCATAGGCGGATTTTTTATTTTTATGGCTGGACTTTTTATCTTGACATTACGTCCAAAACAGAAAAGATAATTTTAAATTATTTCTTGCCAAACTTATTCTGCAAATCTACCAACACTTGAGATCGGGCCGCTGGTATCTGTATTATTATTCAATCCAAGAAAGTTTATCGATTTGATAAAATGGTCACGAATCTCAATGTTATCTGGAGTATCGAAATTCTCTGGAGTTGACACGAACTCGATCATGTAGCCGTTATTGCCCACAAGGGTGATCCAATATTGCACTGCACCGGTAATAGGATTGATTTCATACTTTTGCTTGAACGTCATGAGAAAGGAGCCAGTCCTTTGACCATCTATATTAAGAAAAGATGGTGATTCTATTGTCCGATATTCATACTTAGAGTCGTCAGATGTACGTCCCTTATAAAAATCAGCGAACACAGAATCCAAGTTGGTTGAGCCAAAGTTTTCAAATATATCATTATAGAAATGAATTCCCATCTTACCGGTTGCTATCTTATTTTTCGAGATAGCTATATCAGATCCTTCTTCAAATCTATTTTCCTTTTCTCTAATTAACCAGTCCGAAGGATATTGGAACTGGATTTGATATTTGTCACTGGTATAGTTCGCATATTGCAAAGCAAAACATCCGTTGACATTTGAAATAATCAAGATAAGGGCAGACAGAATAAAGGACCCAATAACAAACTTTGTCTTTACTATCTTTCCTAAAGGAATTTATTCCTCACTTCCAGAAGCTCCACGTTTAATTAATAATCAACATAAGATTTAATTATTTAACTTTTGACAAAAAAATGCTAAGTTTGCATGGAATCAATTTGTAAAAGACGTTTCCGGTAATATACTGGTTGAACCGTTGTCGTGTAATATGTATACAATTGATGGCCAAAAGGCATGTTCTTTGTTTATATGTTGATTAGAGTTGTAAAATGGTTCTCATATTGCCGATCGGCTTCTCAAAGGCCGATACATTTACGTGTTGATCCAAGGACGGATGGCATCAGCAACTGCCTTAGCAATATAAGTATAGATTGTTTACGGGCTTCCATGCATTGTTCAATTTGAATACCGGCTATGCCTAGGCGGTTTACGATATTGTCCTTGTTATTGCCGTTAAAGCCTTCAGGACAATCGGAATCCTTGACCTGAATAACATAGCCCTTTTCTTTGAGAGTATTCTGAATTGCTTCCTTAATTATCCGTTTCAAACCTCCGTCCGCGCTTCCTCCGACGCAAATGGAATCTTTCGTCCACCCATGAAATTCAATTGAATGTTCATTCAAATCGCAACGAACTCGTATCAATGAACTCTGCCATTAATTATCCATGGTTTAGATTCACTCTAAGAAGAAAAAATTTAAAGCTCAGCATTTAGTATAATAAGTCAAGAACCCATTTTAGAACCGATAGCGTCGTGGGTACCACGGCTCCAGACCTATCATTTCAATCCTAACTATTACTATCGATTATTATTCATCATTATTGATATGATATTTGAATTCAGAAATAAAGCTAAATTTAATTCGCAAAAGATTTTCATAAATGTTTAGGAATGATTTGGTAACCCCTGACTTACATTAGATTTAATACTTGATATCGTCTATAGACATACAATGGCCTTAGATAAACCTCGGGTAATGATAGTCCTAGAGGATACCGATGCCATTACCAACTTGGCAGGTTTATTATGGCTAAAGGGTTATGAGGTCTATAAAGCCTCTACATCTGAAGAATGCTTATCGAAAATTAGTGAATTGGGAAACCGAAAAATACATGTTGTAATAGTAAGCCAACAAATAGCGCTCGATGGAAGAGCGATGTTAATTGTTAATCTTAAAAGAAGTAACAGTGAGACAAAAATACTTGTAATAGCAGATGAAGATACTGACAAAACTAAGATATTAGATTATGGCGCAGATGAATTTACTCTCAAGCCAGTAAGTCCTGAAAACGTCGCAGACAAGTTGTTCATGCTATTAACTCGTGAAGTTGTTTCAGATAATAGATAATCTGTCTGATGTCTTACATCATCCTAAATGTCATAATAAAATATTTGTAATTATTCATCAAATATATACTAGTAATCCGTAATCGATTTAACAACTTTAGTTTTGCATAATGTAATTTAAACTAAACTTCAATCGTGTTTAGAACGTCAGTTTGGAAGATTTAGACAGCTTGGAATCCATAACTAATCATACTTTAATATCATATGTGGGACAATCAGCTTATATGGAGCACCCAAACCATCATTATTACAGCTTTAATGATATCTCCAATGATTTAATCCTTCAATTACTTAAATTACCTGCAGGTTATCATTGCCTTATTTTATATCCTAATATTGAAACAATAAGAAAAATTTATGCTGAATACATACACCTTATGATTGAAGAGAACAATGTTGCAATTTTGTTTCTTCCCTACTATGATACAACAGATAAGGTGAGACAAGAGTTGATGACGAAAGGATTGGATTTAAGAAAGTTTGAACGAAACAATTCTCTCACACTGATAGATTTTACCAAGGTAGTTGATAACCCATATTTGGGTTTACCTGCAGCATTTGGTCTAAAGGAGTTTGTAAATAAGATTCAGGCTTACAATAAGAATAAGAATCTTGTTGTTATTGCAGACATGTCATTATATAATCATTCCAAAAATATCGATGATCTCTTAAAGTATGAACGGTTATCAGATGATGGTTATTGTAACCAAAATTGGAGGCAAGTATGCTTGTATCACAAAATAGATTTTGATTTAATGTTTACAGATGAACAAAAGCAAAAGATCTTTGATTATCATAAAGATAAAGTCATGGTAATCTAGTTTTCTGCTCTTGTAACTGGTAAATATCTAGCTGATTATCGACCTCTTTAACCAAATCTTTTAACATTATAGGTTTCTGAAGAAAGCCATTTATTATTTGCTTTTCAACATACTGTTGAAATAATTCATCGTCAAATTCAAAGGCAGTCATTAAAACTGTTCTGACTAAAGGATTCATATTTTTTACCTTTTTAATTAATTCCATTCCATTAAGTCCAGGCATTCTTAAATCGGATATTATCAATACATATTTTGTTTTATTAATCATTATATGTTCAAGTGCTATTGTAGGATCTGTGAAGGTGAAAATTCTGATACCACTAACTACACTTAAAGCGTCACGAAAAAGCTTAATGATATCTTCTTCATCATCTACTATGGCTACAAGCCTGTTTTTAGAGATCAAATCCTAACAACCTACTACCACTCCGATGATTCTCAGGCTCCATATTTTGCGCTAATCTACTATAAATAAATTAGGACCCCTCATTTTAGAAACTGGTAGGAAGGAGTAATTTTAATAAACTAGAAAATAATTATGAAAGCCGTGTCCTAACAAACATCTTGGCTCCAGAGGAATATAATCTTCTCATGGTCATTAGTGCCAGCTAATGACAATTCCACACGAATCGCTAATTCCGTTATAACCGATAATTACACAAAACTAATCATATTTGTAGGTTTAAATTTACACCACAAGTATCATATAACACCACGAAAATCAGCCAATAAATTCGAGCTATTATCTTTTATTAGTCATTATTTGATGTAAAATGAATCAAGATATCGTGGACTGCTAATTTAAATAAATATTAAGAAGATGAGTGCGTGTTTATATGTGAACTATTTTTTATTGCGCTTCATATCTATTTTTGGATTTAGCATTATTTTTCTTGTCAGTTTAAGCCTTGAATAATTTTGAACGCTACGAAAGACTTACAGCAAGATCACTTATTGGTTAAACGACTTGGTAAGATTGCAAAGACATGTTCTGATGCTTTACATAGCAATGTAGTTATTCCGATCGAAGATATCAAAATAATATCAATGCTCATTCAAGAATTTGTTGATAAATTCCACCACGGTAAGGAAGAAAAAGCATATTTTCCACATATGAACGATAAGAATGACTATTCTGAAGACATTCGAAAATTCTTGATAGAACATGAACTTGGTAGACGGATAGCCAACATGTTACTCCAGAATTTAAAAGCTTGGACTAGTGGTATTGATTCAAGGGAACGAGTTGCCAGATTCCTAAATGCATATTCGGTATTCATAAGTGCTCATACAGGCAAAGAAGATGTATTTTTTAATCTAGAAGAAGAGAAAGGTAGACTGTCCGAAGAAGAACATTCCCTATTAATGAAACATTATAAAGTCTGTAGTAGCGATGTTGGAGGTAAAGTTAGAGTAGAACAGATGATAAAACTGATAGGATATCTTGAAGAAAGAGAATGGATGAGAAAGTAATGTTATTGGTTAATGATTGGATTCTGAAAAGTAGTACAAGTAAATCAGATCCAAAGCCTCTTGACCAATTTGTAAACATAGACAATAACTCAACTCAAATTTCGAAATAAAACATTATATACAAAAGTATGTTAAAAAAACTAATGAAACTTAGAAAGAGCGTGATTCCATATCAAAGGTTGATCGTATCAGTACTCATTATTATAAGTGCTATTTCATTGCTAATCTTTTGTCCAACGTTTGCACAAAATTCTAGTCTGATTGGAAGCACAGGTACTGTAAAAGATCAGGATCATATTGAATTATCAAAAGTAGCGAGGAGTACTACTACGATTTCAAATGAATCAACCTTTGTAGGAGGATTTAATACTACCTATAGCATTATTGGTCCGCCTTTGGATATCAAGAATTCTAAGGATCTTATAGTTTCATCAATAATCAAAGATTTCGCGAATTCCTCTACTATAGGTTATGTAAAGCTCTCAAATACTACGTCAAATTCTTCAGGGAAAGCGGAAATAGCAAATCCCTTTGCTAGTAACGAACAAATAGACCAAAAAGTTCAGGAGTTGATAGTTAAATCCATCGAAGATGCTACTAATGCTAAGACAGCTCTAATTGAGATAAAGTGCTTATTTGGTGACAGCTTGGATTTCTTCTCATGCTCAATGTTTCCATTGGTAAGATAAGGATTTTTTAATTCTATTCTCAATTCTATTCTTGCTTTTTTTTAAATATGAAGATGCTAAAAATATATTCGTTAAAGATTGCTACTCTAAATTTTTTTTACTGACTTTATTTGATGTCTAGTACAGAACATAGCTGTCTTTTTTAAAATGAATTATATGGATTAGAAAGTGGCTAGTACATGCAATAAAGTGAATAACCAATTGGTTGTCAGTAATTGTCATCTTGGGCTAATAAAAACAATGCATCAAAGTATAGTCAAGAATTTCATCGTAGAGTAAGTTCTTACAGAAATATATCTCAATTTAAACATTTTTCTTGAGTTCAGTATTTTTCAATCCACAAGTCAAACACTTGTACGATATAATCTTCTCAGTTTCCTTCTCAATTATCAAATTTTCACCACAACATGGACAGTTCATGGTTTACTAATATTAATGAATCATCATACTTAAATGGATTCTATTAGCCACAAGGGTTATGCTTATTTAAATCTCAACATAATAGTTTCTGAAATATTCATTTTCCTGAATACAGATCTATGCTCAGCCATAAACGCTTGGTCAGGATAAATAAATTCCAACTTGTGGGACTAGTATTCATATATCAAGTTAGTATATTATGATTTTGTAAAACTAATGATACTAATATCCACTTTATTTATCATGACTTGCTAATTAATCGTGTTACAAAGACCAGTATTTATATGATTAATTTATACATGACAATTCCGTGTTTATTTTTTTAATTAAAAAAGAAATATGTTCTATATGACTGCCTATCCAATATACCTTCATACATTTGCGACATTTATAGAATATTTTGTTATTATGTAATACATGCATTGGAATATCATGCTTGATTATATTCTTATCCATAATTGTAGCCAACAACCCATTACAATGAGTACATAAATAAGGTAACTGTTGCGAATTAATAAATTTAATATTTAAGGAACTGAAAATCGTAACTAGGTTTTCTATTTCTGTCTTTTTGTAAGTTAGAATCGTATCAATTCCCCTTTTCTTACATCTATTAAATAAGATATTATCACTTGTTAAAACTATTCTACCCTCATATTTTGATGAATTTAGAATATCCAGGTCGTCCACATTAGGATCATACATTGTATCAAATCCAAACATCCTTAATTTTCTGGCAAGCTTACCAAGCATAGCATCAGCCATAAATGAATAATCTTTGATATTCCTTTCCATTACGTGGTAAGCTTTTGCAAGATCATATTAAATAAAATTATCTATCATTTAGATTAAGGTATGACCCATGATTAGGCGATCGATTTGTTCTATTTCTTTACATCAGGCATGCTTTCTATTTCCTGATAATCCTAATTCAAAATAGTATTTATTTATCATACGGCATTTGATGAAGTGGTGGCGAGTATCTTCAAAGCAAAAAAAGTACTTGACGAACTTTATACAACGATACAATAGTTGATGGTAAAGTATTTTACAAGACCGACCAATCATGATACTCCACTATTTTAATGATTGGCTGTCCTAGCAATAGCATCTACGGTGTAAGTAACGGTAAATGGTTCACCGCTAGTATTATGAAAGACCAAAGCACTTCCTGTAAATTGTAAGGAACCTGTACTTATTGGAGTATCAGTGACCTTAACGGGAGTATCTGAAAACATTGTCATTGTAGAGATCGCAATGGTCATGTTGTTAGGTAAAGTGGCATGGTATGGTTCGCCATGTTCGGCATCTATAGTGGATTGCGGTTTATAGCTATGCAATACCTCTTTTTCTATGGGCTCGCTTGCGGTGAATGTTACCGTACCCGTCCAGATCTTGCTATCGTTTCTCAAGGGAAGAGCGAATACAATCTGATGTGGAAGTTTGCCATGGGGTGTGACTGTAGGAGAAGCTGGATTTGACATTTCTGTTTTCTGTCCAACATATCTTTCTTCAGATAATGTAGCGTTAGAGATAGTGGCAGTGGAGACATTTAATGGGATGAGTGATCCCATTCCAACTAGAATGGCCAGAAATATAATGACTAATTGAGCTGAATATCGCATATAATTCATGCAAATCGAAAGAATCAACGAAATAATATTGTTTTCTATCAGAAATGCTAATTATTTGATCCTATTAGATTCGAATTACAATTCATCAAGTTTTCAACATCCAAAAGAAAACTACTTAGAACCAAATATTTTCTATCTCTGTCCTCTTTCGTATTGCAATATGAGTGAAATCTTCCCTATTGTCTATGCATCCATGCCAGTGCAACATAAAAGCCGGAATGCAAATAACATCACCTTTTTCCATCAATACTGTTTTTTCAATTTGTATCTCTGTTTTAGTAATGTC
>Ga0184634_10000225_pt1 | contig 13602 bp, 14 predicted proteins | sample PLM31_200_b1_FD_133016 | JGI IMG/M metagenome (GOLD analysis project Ga0184634, IMG submission 133016) | Groundwater sediment microbial communities from an aquifer in East River, Colorado, USA - PLM3-1_200_b1 | ecosystem: Environmental > Terrestrial > Soil > Riparian zone | place: USA: East... | reverse complement strand
GAACGGCACCAGCGCTCCCCGTTCTTCGGCCAGCATCTCTTCGGCATACCAATACGGCGTCGAGATCACCGCCTTGCCCGCCCCCAGTGTGTAGGCCAGTGTGCCGGAGACGATCTGCGCCGGGTTGAGATAGGGCGTGATGTAAATGTCCGCCGCGCCGATGAACTGAACGAGCTCCTCCAGACTGACGAATCGGTTGTAGAAGATCACCTGCCCTTCCACGCCTTTCTCTTGGGCCATCCATTGCAGGGATAGCCGATACGTTTCGCCGTCGCGCCGCAGGACGTGAGGATGGGTTGCGCCGACGATGATGTACACCACGTTCGGATAGCGGGCCAAAATGGCGGGCAGGGCGGCGATGACATTTTCGATCCCTTTGTTGGCTGAGAGCAAGCCAAAGCTGAGTAAGACGATTTTGCCCTCGACTCCAAACAGGTCTTTGTGAAAACTCGGGTCTACAAATGGCACATCGGGAATGCCGTGTGGGATCAGATCAATCTTCTCCGGCGGCACACGATAGACCTCTTGCAAGAATTCCGCGCCGCGCCTGCTCATGACGACCAACCGATCTGACAGGGCCGCGATTTCTTCCAACACCTGTTGCTGCTCCGGGTCGGGCTCGCGCAAAATGGTGTGCAAGGTCGTGACGATGGGCATGCGCAATTCACGTAAGAGGGCCAGGATGTGACTGCCCGCCCGCCCACCGAAGATGCCGTATTCGTGCTGCAGGCACACGAGATCGACGTTGTTGGTATTCAGAAAGTCCGCGGCGCGGTGATAAGAGTCGATATCCTTCTCCGTCAGTTCGAATCGGACGCGGGTCGGATAGGCGTAGCCGCTCTCGATGTCGTTGACGGGCAGGGCAATGCACGTTGTTCCAGCGTATTCGGCGGCGATGGCCTCACACAAGTCGGTGGTGAACGTCGCGATGCCGCACTGGCGCGGCAAGTAGTTGCCGATGAACCCGATGCGGTTGATCGTTGAATTGGTTGAGCCGCGTTCCATGACGAGCACCTCCTTCCTGGCAGCCGCTACTCCCCCTTTTTAGTTATTTCCTGGGCCATGAACGCAAAGAGGCGGTCACCCTGGGGAGCGCATCCGCGATACTCGGAAAAGATTGTTACCGAGGGTTTGCTATCTGGATGTTGGGCCGCCGGTCGTTACATCATCAACCACCATATCAGACGGCTAGGATAAAGATACCTCACCCCTCGATTAATTTGCGTTTATCTGGTGAAACTTGTGGATAAGTCTGGCCTATTGAGTACCTGGCAAATCAACTTGGTGCGCCCGCCGAGAATCGAACTCGGACTTAGGGTTCCGGAGACCCTCGTGATGTCCTTTTCACTACGGGCGCCTGGGAATTTTCTATCATCCGTATATCGACGGAGTCAATGGATTAGCACTGTTCACTGCTCATTGTGAGGGCTTGGCAACCTTCGGGCGCTGTGTTAGCTAAAAAATGGATGCGGATTCTGGCCCCGGCAAAGGTGAATCTCTGCCTCAGAGTGGTGGGGAAGAGGGAGGATGGCTATCATCTCATTGATAGCTTGATGGTCCCGGTCGATCTCTATGATGAGATCCGGATCGCGCGCCGCCGGAGGGGAGATGGCGGGCTTACGGTCACCTGCGATCATCCCCAGGTCCCGGACGGAGAGGCGAATCTGGCCTACCGGGCCGCATCCCTCTTGCTGGAAGAGAAAGGGCTCTCCGGTCCGGTTCGCATCCATATCCGGAAGAGGATCCCCGTGGGAGGGGGGTTGGGTGGGGGCAGCAGCGATGCCGCGGCGACGCTCCTTGGCCTGAATCGACTCCTCCGCCTCGGCTGCTCTCAAGGCACCCTCTTCTCCCTGGCAGCCAGACTGGGCGCTGATGTCCCCTTTTTCATCCGCGGCGGTCCGGCCCGGGCCCGGGGCATAGGGGAGAGGCTCACCCGGCTACGCCCTTTTCCCCGCCTGTGGATGGTCATCCTCTACCCTGGGTTCCCGGTCTCCACCCGCTGGGTCTATCAGAGCCTTGACTTTAAGTTGACAAAGGCTATGGGAAATACTAGCATAAATTTTTCTCTGAAGGATCCTAAAAGGCTGGCGCGCCTTCTGGTCAATGACCTGGAAAAGGTGACCATTCGCCGTTACCCTAAGATAGCCTTTTTGAAGGAAAGGTTGATGGAAGAGGGTGCGGGGGGGGCTCTCATGTCAGGGAGCGGATCATCGGTCTTTGGAATTTTTGCTGCGGAAGAGGCGGCGCGAAAGGCCTTTCGCCGCTTGCGGAAGGAGGAAGGGGTCCAGGGCTATCTGGTCCATTCGTTGAGTTAAGGCAAAAGCCCATCCGTCATATTTCTTGGCGGGTAAGGAGGTCCCTATGGAGGTCACTGAGGTAAGGGTCTTTCCTGTAGATGAAGAGAAGCTCAGGGCTTATGTCACGATCACCTTTGATCACTGTTTTGTCATCAGGGACCTCAAGATCATTCGCGGCACAACCGGACTCTTCATCTCCATGCCCAGCAAAAAGCGCAAGGACGGTAGTTATAAAGATATCGCCCATCCCCTGAACAACGAGACCCGCAGAATGATCGAGGAGAAGGTCATCGCGGAGTATCAGAAGGTGCTTGCCGAGGGAGGAGGCCGGAAGGAGCCGCGGGGCGAGGAGGGCTCATCCTCCGAGGTAGAATGAGAGCGCTTGGGGAGGAGGCGGGCACCGTTAGGGGTTGGGCGGTCGCCAAGTGGTAAGGCCCCGGACTTTGGATCCGGTATCGAAGGTTCGAATCCTTCCCGCCCAGCCAGTTTTTTCATTAAGGAAGGTTTCCTGGTGACTGTCTGGCCCGTCAGGGCTATTCTTTTTTGGAGGTGCATGCGCGGAGATGCGTCAGACAAGGGATGAGCTTAAGATCTTTGCCGGAAATTCCAATATCCCCTTAGCCGAGGAGATCTGTGGCCATTTGGATATCCCTCTGGGAAAGGCGGCGGTGGAGACCTTCAGCGATGGGGAGAGCAGGGTCGAGGTCAAAGAGAATGTCCGGGGCGGGGATGTCTTCGTGATTCAGTCGATCTGCGCCCCCGGGAACAACCACCTGATGGAGCTGCTGCTTATGCTGGACGCCTTTAAACGGGCCTCGGCCAAAAGGATCACCGCGGTGATCCCCTATTACGGCTATGCGCGCCAGGACCGGAAGGTCGCCCCCAGGGTTCCCATCAGCGCCAAGTTGGTGGCGGATCTCATCACCACCGCTGGGGCATCGCGCATCCTCACGATGGATCTCCACTCTGGCCAGATCCAGGGCTTTTTCAATATCCCGGTAGATAATCTCTATGCGACGCCGGTGTTGATCCAACACCTGAAGCAGCGCCTGAACCACCAGGAGGTGACCATCGTCTCCCCGGACGCCGGCGGTGTGGAGCGGGCGCGCGACTTCGCCACTCGACTCAACGCCTCCCTGGCGATCATCGATAAGCGCAGGAGCGGGCCTAACGTGGTGGCGGAGATGAATATCATCGGTGAGGTTAAGGGACAGGTGGCGGTGTTGCTGGACGACATCGTAGATACCGCGGGGACCCTCACCATGGCTGCCGAGGCGCTCGAGCGGGAAGGGGCGAGAAAGATTATCGGCTGCTGCACCCACCCGGTCCTCTCGGGTCCTGCGATTCAAAAGATCAACGGATCTCCTTTGGAGCAACTCGTTGTGACCAACTCGATCCCCCTTCGTCCCGATGCGCAGAAGTGTAAAAAGATTTCTGCCCTCTCGGTAGCCCATCTGATCGGTGAGGCGATCCGGCGCACCCACAGGGAGGAATCGATCAGTTCTCTGTTTGAACCGGAGTCTTTGCCCAGGAGGTGATTGGATTTGGAGACTATAGAGATTCAGGTTGAGCCGCGCGAGCCTGGAAGCAAGCGCACGGCGAGGCGGCTGCGTCGCGCGGGAAGGCTGCCGGGAATTTTTTATGGCCCGAAGAGCGCCCCGGTCCCGCTGGCGATCGACAGGAAGGACTTCTCGAGCCGGATTGCCGACCTCGAGGGGTCCCATCTGATTCGCATCAAGTCGTCATCGCCGCTCCTGGAGGACAAGGTCGCCTTGGTCAAGGAGATGCAGTTTCATCCGGTGACGGGAGAGGTCCTGCACGCGGATTTTTACGAGGTGGACCTGACCAAGAGGATCCGGGTGAAGGTCCCACTCCATTTTGTCGGCAAGGCAGAGGGCGTGGTTCGGGGCGGGATCCTGCAGCCGATCGTGCGCGAGATCGAGGTGGAATGTCTGCCGGTGAATATCCCGGAATATTTTAACGTCGAGGTCTCTTCCTTGAATATCGGCCATTCCCTTCACGTCACAGAGCTGCCGATGCCGGAAGGCGTCACGGCTGTTTATGAGACCGATTTCACCCTGGTGACGGTCGTGCCCCCGACGGTCGAGGAGGCGCCGGCTGCAGAGGCCCCGGCGGCTGCTGTCGAAGAGGCCGCGGCGCCAGCGCCGGCGGCTGAAGAGAAGAAAGAGGAAGGGAAGACTGAGTCTTAGCTGGTTCTTCCGCTGGCTGCCCTTCAGGAATCCTCCAGTGAAGGTGGTTCTCGGTCTAGGGAATCCGGGCCAGAAATACCAGGGGACAAGACACAACTTGGGCTTTCTGGTCGTGGATCGGATCGCCTCCGGGAATCAGATCTTAGTCAACCGGAGCAGGCACCGCTCTCTGATCGGGGACTGGCGGGTAGGTGACGAGCGCGTCGTGCTGGTGAAGCCCCAGACTTACATGAATCAGAGCGGTGAGGCAGTGAGGCTCCTGTTCCGTTACTTTCCAGTTGTCGCCCGGGACCTCGTGGTCATCCACGATGATCTGGACCTGCCCTTTGGCCGCATGCGCATCCGGCAAAGGGGAGGCGCCGGAGGCCATCGGGGGGTCCTTTCGATACTGGACGCCCTGGGGGAGGAGGACTTCTTCAGGGTCCGGGTAGGTGTGGGGCGCCCGCCGCAGGGGATGGATTCGACCGATTATCTCCTTCAGCCTTTCGCTCCCGCAGAGGCGGAGCTCCTGGAGGGGGTGGTCTCCAGGGCCGCTCAGGCGGTCGAGATCTTGCTCCAGGAGGGTCCTCAGCGCGCCATGGAGAGGTTCCATCGGTCAGAGTAAAGGGGCGGCTTATGAATGGCTGGGTTATGTCGGTTCCTTTTTTCGGCGGCGGCGGTCTCCTGGCCGCCTTTTGGCTCTACCGGACTATCCTGCGCGTTCCGGTTCGCCATTCCAAAATGGAGGCGGTTGCCAGTTCCATCTCCGAAGGGGCGATGGCCTTCCTGCGCCGGGAGTATCAGATCCTTGCCCTTTTCATCCTCGCCGTCGGCCTTCTCCTGGCCTGGCAGTTTGGGACCCCAATGGCCGCGACCTTTTTAAGCGGCGCCCTCTGTTCGCTCCTGGCGGGATTCTGGGGCATCAAGGCTGCCACCCAGGCCAACGTGAGGACCGCGCAGGCAGCCCTGGAAAAAGGCCAGGACGAGGCCTTCCTGATGGCCTTCAACGGCGGCTCAGTCATGGGTCTTTCTCTCGCCAGCTTGGGCCTTGTTGGGGTGGGGATCTTTTATCTTCTCTACGGCGCCCCTGAGAGCGTCAAATACATCAACGGATTCGCCATGGGCGCCAGCTCGATCGCCCTGTTTGCCCGGGTCGGAGGCGGGATCTATACCAAGGCGGCCGATGTCGGCTCGGATCTGGTGGGCAAGGTAGAGGCCGGGATACCTGAGGACGACCCGCGCAACCCCGGGGTGATCGCAGATAACGTAGGGGACAATGTAGGAGACGTTGCCGGGATGGGCGCCGATCTCTTCGAGTCCTATGTGGGCTCGATAATAGCTGTGATGGCCATCGCCGCGACCCTGGCCCATGCCGAGGTGTTAAGCCTGTTCAGTTTACCTGAAGCTGCCTCGCGCTCCTCCCTCATGGCCTTCCCCCTGATCCTGTCGCTGGCGGGGCTTTTCTCTTCTCTCGGAGGGGTCTTCTCGATGCGCGTCTTCAAAGGGATTAGTCCCCAGAGCGCGCTGCGGGCAGCCACTTTTATGACCACGCTGCTCTTCCTCGCCGGGGCCCTAGGGCTGACTTGGGGCTACGGCCTCAGCCTGGGGGTCTTCTGGGCTATCCTCTCCGGTTCTCTCAGCGGCATCGGAATCGGATGGATCACAGAGTACTATACCTCTGCGCAACCGGTCTATCGCATCGCCCGGGCGAGCCGCACGGGCGCGGCTACGAATGTGATTCACGGCTTTGCTGTTGGCCTCGAGAGCTGCGCCCTGCCGGTCTTGGCTATCTGCCTGGCGATCTTCATCTCTCACTTCACGGCCGGGCTCTACGGCATCGGCATCGCCGCTGTGGCCATGCTGGCGACCGTGGGCATCACTATGAGCGTTGATGCCTATGGACCGATCGCGGACAATGCCGGGGGGATCTCGGAGATGTGCGCCCTGGGTCCAGAGGTGCGCAGGATCACCGATGGTCTGGACGCCCTGGGAAACACCACGGCCGCCATAGGTAAGGGGTTTGCCATCGGCTCCGCCGCGCTCACAGCCCTCGCCCTCTTTTCTGCCTACAGCGGGGCCATTGACGAGGAGCTGGCGCGCAAGGGAGGGCGGGGACTTCAGATCGTGCTCACCGATCCGCGGGTGGTCATAGGGCTCTTTATTGGGGGCCTGATCCCTTTCCTGATTGCGGCATTGACGATGACCGCAGTGGGCAGGGCCGCAGGCAGGATGATCGAAGAGATCCGACGCCAATTCCGCGAGATCCCTGGACTGCTGGCGGGTCAGGCGGGCGTCAGCCCGGACACGGCCCGGTGCGTGGATATCTCTACCCGCGCCGCCCTCAAGGAGATGATCGCTCCGGGGCTGCTGGCGGTGGTCGCGCCGGTAGTGGTAGGGTTCTTGCTCGGGCCTCAGGCCCTTGGCGGTATGCTGGCCGGGGCTATGGTTGCCGGGGTCCTGCTCGCCCTTACGATGGCCAATGCCGGTGGGGCCTGGGATAACGCCAAGAAGGCCATCGAAAAAGGGGAGATAGAAGGGGAAAGAAAGGGCTCCGAGGGACATAGAGCAGCCGTTGTGGGAGACACCGTGGGAGATCCCTTTAAAGATACCTCAGGACCGTCGATGAACATCCTCATCAAGCTCATGTCGATCGTCTCTCTGGTGATTGCGCCCTTGCTGGTCTGAGGGAGAATTGTAATGCGCGCCGCGCTGTGATAGGTAAGATAGACTTCTGTTGTAGGAGAGAAAAAGTGGCTGCAAGACCGTATGAGACCCTATTCATCACCCTCCAGGATCAGGGTGGGAGGGTCAAAGAGCTCGTCGAGAAGTTTAAAAAGATTATCGAGGGAATGGGCGGCACCCTATCCCAGGTAGAGGAGTGGGGGCTCAGGGACCTCGCCTATCGGATTCAGAAGCAGAGAAAGGGATACTACACCCTCCTGCGGTATCAGGCTGAGACCCGCACCGTGGAGGAGTTGGAACGGAACATGAAGCTGGCCGAAGAGGTCCTGCGCTATCTCACGGTGCGCTTGGACGAAGAGGGGGAGGCGCCACAGACGAAAAAGGATCAGGAGCCTTCGGAGGGGGCGGGGAGGAAATCCCAGGAAGAGGGAGTGAAGCCGCCGGAGTCATAGGGTCGTCGTCCCACGCGGAGGGCTGCGTCTCATGGCGGAGTACAATAAGGTCATCCTCGTGGGGAACCTGACTCGAGACCCGGACCTCCGTTATACCCCGGCGGGCATGGCTGTTTGTGAGTTCCCTTTAGCCGCGCATCACCGCTACCGGGCGCATGACGCGGTGAAAGAGGAAGTCTGTTATATCGATGTGGTGGTCTTCGGCCGCATGGGCGAGAACACCAAGGAGCATCTCCATAAGGGATCCCGCGTCCTGGTCGATGGTCGGCTGACGCAGCGGCGCTGGGAGACCCCGGAGGGACAGAAGAGGAGCAAGCACGAGGTGGTCGCCAATACGGTCCAGTTCATCGACACGGGGAGCACCCCGACCCCAGGACCAGAAGAGGAAGATCCACCGCTGTAACGAATTGAGGACGGAGTCCCATGGCACAGGAAAGGTCTCAGAGCTATAAGACGGACCGCGAGCGGCCAGAAGAGGAAAGGCAGGCGGGTCGCCGTCGGGTAATGATCCGCCGCAAGGTATGTCGATTTTGCGCCGATAAAGGACTCAAGATCGATTATAAAGAGATAAAGGTTTTAGGCCAGTTCGTCACCGAGCGGGGAAAGATTGCCCCCAGCCGCATTACGGGCAATTGCGCCGGCCACCAAAGGCTCCTTACGGTCGCGATCAAGAGGGCGCGCAACGTTGCCCTCCTCCCTTTCACGACCGTCAAGGACTGACCTGACCGCCCCGAAAAGTGGTTCCTATGACTCGGTGGGAAACCGTTAAGAGTTTTCTTCTAGCCCTAATCTCGACGCTGGCGCTCTTTTTGTCCGGAGTCGCCATCCCCCTCGTGGGTGTTTTGTTGATCCCTTTTGTTCCCCAGCCTGCCCTCGGCCTTGGTCTCAAATACGGCAAAGGCAGGGCCGCGGGGCTGGCCCTCCTGGCGGCCGTGCTCCTTTTTCTCGTCGGTGGCAGGGTGCTGGCCCTGGGCTATGCCGTTTTCGCCCTGATGGCGATCTTGCTCCTTCTCTCTTTCGGCAGGGGATGGTCGGTTGAGAGGCTCGTGGCCACGACGGCTGGTGGAGCGCTGGCTGTGACCGCGACGGTTCTGTTATTCCTGTTCGGCTCCCCCATCCATCTGGCGCAGGCCCTGCGCGGCGCGCTGAGGCAGAACCTGGCTCTCTCCCTAAAGGTCTACGAGAAGATCGGCCCCGCGCGCGAGGTCACGGAGCTCCTGCGCGAGCGTGTGCCCCAGGCCGTTGAAATCCTCCTTCAGATTCTGCCGGCGCTGACCTTTGCCGCCTTTGCCGCGGTGATCCTGATCAACCTCTTTTTTCTCTATCGCCGATTTCCTCATGACCGCTCCTTGTTTTTGTCCATCGCCGATGCCCGGGAGTGGAGGTGCCCTGAGCCCTTCGTTTGGTTCCTTATCCTCTCGGGCTTTTCTCTCTTCCTGCCCGTGAGCGGGTTCAGGATCGTGGCCCTGAATCTTTTCCTGGTCAGCCTGGTCTTTTACTTCTTTCAGGGTCTGGCCATCGTGGCCTATTACCTTAATCACAAGCAGGTCCCTCTGGTGTGGCGCGGGCTCGCTTATGCCCTCATTGCGTTTGAGCAGATCTTTACGCTTCTCGTGGTAGGGCTCGGTCTGTTTGATCTCTGGGGCGATTTCAGACGTTTAAAAAACAAGGACTTGAATCCGACTCAGGTCTCTTAACAGGAGGAAACCATGGAGGTGATTTTGAAAGAGGACATCCCGAACTTGGGCAAGATGGGAGAGGTGGTGCGCGTCCGGGACGGGTACGCGCGCAACTACCTCCTGCCGCACGGTCTGGTCCTCATGGCCAACAAAAAGAACCTCAAGACCTTCGAACACCAAAAGCGGATCCTCGCAGAGCAGGGGGGGCGCGCCTTGAGTCAGGCGCAGGGCTTAGGTGAGAAACTGGCTCAGCTCTCTCTCACGATACCGGTCAGGGTCGGAGAGGAGGGCAAGCTCTTCGGCTCGGTGACCAGCATCGATATCGAGAAGGCCCTGAGGGAAAAGGGCTTTGAGATCGAGCGCCGCAAGATCCAGCTCCCCGAGCCGATGAAGAGCCTCGGAGACTTTGAGGTCCCTATTCGCCTGGCTGCGGATGTCACCACAACCGTAAAGGTCTCCGTCGTTGCTGAGGAGGGGTAGAGACTAGAAATGTCGTGGGCGTGATTGCTCATCTCGAGCGATCCGGGCCATAGGAAGCGCATTTTGCCGCCTCTCGTGTTGCCTGTCAATTGCTGCATACTGTCCCCGGAAATTCCCGCATCCATCCAAGTCGCGATTGGCGAAATCATTCCCGTGCGCATGCTTGTCGCCTAGCGGCTTTCCTGGCCTTCGGGCAGAGGCGGGTCGACGAATCGGATTTCGTTCTCCAATGAGTTATTCACGATCAGTAGATGGGGTTTGTTATAAGTAGCCTTGAGGCTCCGGAATCGATGCAGTACCGTCAAGCCATATGAGTCAAAAAGAAAGGGCGAGTCATGCCGTATCTGATATCCGCGCGCCCGCCCCATTTGCGCACAAGGAATTACGAATGTAGCCTATTCCGCACCCTCCCCCGGAATCTGAAACAAGGCACCCAGATTGATGCTGCCGTGTTGTGCCGGATCCTGCGGGTTGGCTGTGCCTGGAACACCGGGGTTTAGGTTCGACGCGGTGTCATCCGGTGGGAAGAGAATCAACGTTGCCAAATAATTGAAGATCGCTTGTTGGTCTTCGTCCTCTAGGCGCGCAAATCTATTCCGTGCGTCGAGTGCTTCACCGCCGTGGCGAAGGATAACTTCTTTAAGGTTGATACTTCGACCGTCATGACCGTAGGGCGCCGTTGATCCTGCCCCCCACAAGGGCGTCGTCAAGAACTTGGTTTGCAATGTGCCGTCGTAATTGCGCTCGTGAAACGCTGGTCCGAGGTCGTGGCGTTTTAAGTCAGTAAAAATGTTGTGCACGATGAAAGGTTGCTCCTGGGGAAGCAAAAGCGGAAACGGCTGCCCGTCGTTCACGGCAGTAAATAGCGTCGTTGCCGTGGCGAATAGCCGGTTAAAAATACCCCTCTGCGGATCGAACTGGGTCTCCACGTCAGCGACGCGGCGGTCTAGATCGATCTTAAGATCTTGGATATGGCAGGCAGTGCAGCCGCTTCGCTCCAAAAGTTTCTCCCCCTGCTTCTCAAGATGCCTGCTCCTCTCGCCGGTCCCCGGCTTGAAATAATTCAGCAGATAGAATTCCATGTGGTCGAGCAAAGCCGCATCGATTTCATTGACTGCTCCGTCACCATCGTTATCTTCTGTTTTGGAACATGTCGGGGGCCGTTTGATCTTATCGAGGTTGGGATCGAAGACAAGTCCCGCAGGGCTCACTGTTTTGACCGGGTTGGCGGGATCACTCGCGGCGCAGAGAATCGGGTCGACTGATTCCAAACCCATCTCGTCCTTAAATGCTCCCACCGCAAAGGCGCGAATAGAGAACTCACCGCCCTGAGCGAAAAAGGGCCGCACACGGAGGTCGGGGTCAACGCCATCGACCAGCGACGTATCGACTGTTCCGTCGGGTATCGCTTTAATGAAGCCGTATTTGATACCCTTGCTGACCAATGGGAGCGTAACCGTGGTATTCTTATTCGCGGCTTGCTGAATTGCCTTAGCACGGGTTGTGCGTAGATCTCTCGTGATCTCGTCGCCAAGCATTTCTTTTAGTCCGAGACCGAAGAGGTGCGGCGCATCGCGGCTGTCCGGGCGAGTCACAACGTCGCCGCCAAATCCCGCCGAGCCTCTGGGGCGGCCGTGGCACCCGGCGCAGCTATCGACGAGGCCGGCGCCGAAAGCTGGATTGTCTTGAATGTTTCCCGTGGAGTCATCGTTGACGCGTGGTCCCGCGCCTTGGTTAAAGGCGAACTTACGTTGAAAGAGTTGCCGCCCGCGCCGGATCGCCCGCGCCGGATCGCGCGCGATAATATAAAATGATGATCCCGGAGTAAAAATGTCGCCCTGGCCCGTGCCGACCTGTTGCTGGAGCGACTTCGCGATGGCACCTCCAGGCACGTTAGGGGTCGTTTGCGTCTTGTCCGTGAGCTGCGCGTTGGCGGTCTGCGCAAAGCAAGCAAAGACCATCGCGAGACCCACCCGTATCAGACTTTTGCCGCTTCGTGGTAGCCGTTGCACAACATACTCCCTTCATTTTGGCTGCGTCTCCGAACTATATCCATTATGGGACAGAGACTATCCGATAATCGGGTCTTATGTACCTCAGATACCGCAAGCCTTGTGCCAACCTTGGATGATCGGACTCAGTTGGAGATAATTTATTGAACTAGCGGGAGAATTTTTTGACAGACTGGTTTAATCAATCCGCTTAGATAAAGGGGGAAATGTATCTTTTAGGATACGGCTGTGGAAAAAATCATACTAAAGACTCATCGCCACGCGAAAGCCATAATCGGCATATCTGAAAGAGGGGTCGAGCGAGCTGCGGGCGGCGCAGCGGCTGAATTTGATCCGGTGACGCCAGGAGCCTCCGCGCGAGGCCCGTCTCTGTCCGGACGAAGAGCCTTGGGGATTCCTCTCCGGTGAGTTGTGGTAGTAGCGGGGATCGTAAAAATCACTGCACCACTCATGGACCCCCTCGCTCATGTCGTAGAGGCCAAAGCGGTTCGGCTCATTAAGCCCGACCCGTTGTGGTCCCCCGGTCTCTGGCTCATAGCCCAGATAGGACCTCTCCCAAGGTGGCTCATCTCCCCAAGGATATTTCTTGCTCTCCATCCCTCCGCGGGCCGCCCGCTCCCACTCCGCCTCTGTGGGCAGACGGAAATGCTTTCCGATGCGCTCGCTGAGCCAGTCACCATAGGCGATCGCATCGTGCCAACTGGTGCCGACCACCGGCTTATCCGCATGAGCGAACATCTCTTCTGACCAAAAGGGCGGCTCGGGGACGCGGCTCTCCTCGGCGAAGACTCTATACTCCTTATTGGTCACGGGGAATTTGCCGATCATAAAGGCATCCACCCAAACTCTGTGGACAGGACTCTCGTTGTCCAGTCCATGGTCGCTCCCCATAAGAAAAGGGCCTTCGGGGATCGGAACCATCTCTGGGACAGATTCTATTTTTCTAACCGGCATGTTACCCTGGATATTTTTAGGGCGGGGCAAAGGGGAAAGTCAATGCGAGACGAGGTCAAAGGGAGGTGGTCGATCCTTCTTGCCGGCATCCTCTGGAGCCTGGCCGGGGTTTTCATCAAATCTTTGGACCTTCATCCGCTGACGATTGTTTTTTACCGCAGCCTCTTTGCCGCGCTCTGCTTTTTTCCCTTCCTGAGAAAAAAGAGCTGGGCGGTGAGCCTTCCCTTGGCAGTTTCCGTGGTGAGCTTCACCGCAGCGATCAGCTCCTTTGTCTGGGCCAACAAGCTCACCACGGCGGCCAACGCCATCGTCCTCCAGTACACGGCGCCGATCTTCGTTTTTCTTTTTGTCCGCTTGTTGTTCCGTGAGACCGTCTCAAGACTCAACTGGATGACCCTGGCGGCAGGGATGGTGGGGGTGGGGGTTATTTTTTTAGGAAGCTCTGGCGAGCCCGACGCCCCGGGAGTGATGGTGGCTCTCCTCAGCGGGCTGCTCTTCTCTGTCTACATGACCAACCTTCGTTTTCTAAAAGGGATCGATCCTCGTTCCTTGACCCTGGTGAACAATATGGTCTGTTCCCTGGCGCTCTTTCCCCTGGCGCGGTCCCAACTGTCGCTCTCCTTGATGGAGGGCTTGGCCCTGGCCGTCATGGGAGTGGTTCAGCTAGCCCTGAAATAAGCGATAAGCGAACGAAAGTACTCGCGGGCAGTTCACTGACAACTCCTTGACGGTTCGTAATCACTCACTGAAATGTCTTTGCATCGAAAAACGTCTCCGGTCGGGCGTCAGAGGATGATGTGCTGAGGTTGGGACTGTTTTTGGATGCAACTCTCCCTCCATCGCTTCGAGAAGCGGAG
>Ga0184634_10000224_pt1 | contig 13620 bp, 12 predicted proteins | sample PLM31_200_b1_FD_133016 | JGI IMG/M metagenome (GOLD analysis project Ga0184634, IMG submission 133016) | Groundwater sediment microbial communities from an aquifer in East River, Colorado, USA - PLM3-1_200_b1 | ecosystem: Environmental > Terrestrial > Soil > Riparian zone | place: USA: East... | reverse complement strand
GAGCGAGGCGGGTCCCCGAACGTTAGTCAACGTAACGTTTTAAAATCTGCCATATCTCATCCACGACATCCAAGTAGTTTTTGTCGCGCCTGATCTCGTCCGGGCTCTTCCCGCTGCGCTCGATGTCCGGCTGGATGATCTTCGAAACCGTTCCCGGCCGCGGCGACAGCAGGACGATCCGGTCTGAAAGATAAGCCGCCTCCTCGATGCTGTGAGTGACGAAAACGACGGTCTTCCTCTCCACTTGCAGCAGGTCGAGTAGATCCTCCTGAAATTTGCGCCGGGTCTGCTCATCGACGGACGAGAAGGGTTCGTCCATGAGTAAGATGTCCGCGTCAACGGCCAAGGCGCGAGCCAACCCGACGCGCTGGCGCATTCCGCCCGACAATTGGTGGGGGTAGCTGGTTTCAAATCCTTTCAGTCCGACCCGGGTGATGTAGTCCGACGCAATCCTGAAGCGCTCCTCCCTCGAGAGCCCGCGCAGCTCCAGGCCGAAGGCGACGTTCCTCAGCACCGTGGCCCAAGGGAGAAGGGCGAAGTCCTGGAAGACAAAAGCGCGCTCCGGCCCCGGGCCGTCCACCTTTTTTCCTCTCACCCGGACCTCGCCGCTGCTCGGCGCGATCAGGCCGGCGATGATCTTGAGGAGCGTTGTCTTGCCACATCCGCTCGGGCCTAAAAGCGTGCTAAGCCCGCCACTGGGAAGCGCCAGGCTTACATCCTTGAGCGCCTCGACGCCGCCGTGGTAGATCTTGCCTATCCCTCGCGCCTCGACAATCGCTTCGGTCAGCATCGTCACGATCCTCGTATCTCAGGAGGAAAGAGTTTCTGTTCAAGCCGCTCGAGCCCATGAAGTGCAACCGCGGCGACTACGATGATCGAGGCGATCGCCGCGAACATCTCGGGGTAGTCCGCCACCGAGCTGTGGTAGGTGATGAGATCGCCGATCCCTGTTGGCGTGATCAAAAGCTCGGCGATCACTACGCCGATGAATCCCATCGCCAGCCCGAGCCTGAGCCCGGCAAAGATCAACGCCCCCGCGTAGGGAAGGATGATCTTCATGACCTCCTGCCGCCTTGTTCCCAGAAAGGCGCGGCACATCTGGACCAGGGAGGGGTTGGTGTTGCGGATCCCCTTGTAGGAGTTCATCACGACCACGGGCGCTGCCAGAAAGACGACCGCCAGCACTTTCGCGGTAAGCCCGATCCCGTAGATGTAGGTGATCAGCGGGATGATCGCCGCCATCGGCGCCGCCTGCAGGATAATGAAGATCGGCAGGCTGAACCACTCGATGGTGCGGGAGAGGCCCATGCCGATGCCGAAGCCGATCCCGGCGATCCCGCAGAGAATAATCCCGATGATCAGCGGCTGAAGGGTAGAGAGATAAGCCCGGGGGAGGCTGCCGTCGAAAGTCATGCGCACGAGCGCGAACAGCGTCTTGCTGAACGGCGGAAAGGCGTAGCTGATCGGCCAGCGGCCGGCAAGCTCCCAGAGGCCGAAGAAGAGGGCGAAAGAGATCAGTTGCCAGACGAGGGTTCGGCCCTGAGGCTCAGCCCGAAGGGCGCGCTGCGCAACCAGTTCTTTACGCTGCACTACTTTATATTCGCCAGTGCCGCCTTGAGCGGGGCGAAGTACCAGAAGTCTTCCACCTTCGGGTCGCCACCCTTGATCGCCCCCGAGAGACTGTAAAACTCCAGGTCGTTCTTTGCCGCGCTCTCGCCGCCGCCGTCGTTCGGAAAGATGCCGTTTTTGACCGCCTCCTGGTAGAACGGAAGCACTTCCCCTTCCAGCTTGGGCGGAAGGTCCTTCAGGAGCCCGAGCTTCTTGCGCTCGCCCACAATCCAGCTCGGGTTTCCGTTGACCGCCCGCGCTACTTTGGTCAATTCCTCCAAGAAGATCCTGACCGCGGCCTGGTTCTTGTCCAGAAAGTCCGTGGTCGCGAATAGCGCCTCGTCGCTCGCCTTCACGTTGCCGAGCGGCAAGACGATGAACTTATCCGGCGCCTCCTTCATCACCAGGTTCTTGTTTGACGCGTCCAGAATCGTGGCCCTGATGTTGCCCTTTAACAGCGCCAATGCGCGCACCTGCGAGCCCGGGACGTAACTCACGTTCTTGTACTTGATGCCGTGCTCCTTGGCCATCAGGATCATGATCGCCTCGGTCCCTGAGCCGCGGCCTTGCACCGCGATCTCCTGGCCGTCCAGGTCCTTCCAGCCCTTGTAGCTCTCTTTGTTGACGACCGGGAAAAATTGCAGCGCGCTCAACTGGTAGAAGAAGCGGATCGGGACGCCCACCTTCTGAAGAGCCGCATACGGAGTCCCCTGGCCGACATCGGCCTGACCGTTGATCACGGCCTGGGTGGCGACCTCTTCGCTCTTGAACGACGTCACCTCCACATCCACACCTCGGGCCCGGGCCCGCTCCGCAGCCACTAGGAGCGGCAGCTCGTCGATCGAGATCACGTCACCTAAGGCGTATTTGATCTTGGTCCTGACTTGCGCCTGTGCGTTGCTCGCGGACAGGCTAACGGACAGAACCACCAGAAAGACCACCATGAGACGGAAGGGCTTCATACCATTTCCTCCTTCTGCGGCACCGATGGAAGCTCGCGGCACCGCCTTCTAGGCACCCCATACCGCAACCGGCACTTCATAGTCAAACTGAAAAAAGGTCTCTAGGACGGGAAAACGGGGCCGCCATTTTTTTCTTGTCATCTCTCCACCCCTTGATCTATATTGAAGCTACCCTGTGCGTATCATCGCCGACCTGCATATCCACTCGCGCTACAGCCGGGCCTGCAGCCCGGAGATGGAAGTCTCCACCCTGGCGCGCTGGGCCAGGATCAAAGGCGTGGACCTGTTAGGGACCGGAGACTTCACCCATCCCCTCTACTTCGCCCAACTCAAGATGAAACTGGAGACGACCGAGGGGGGGCTCTTGCGCCTCAAGGGAGAGAAAGACGGGCCCTATTTCGTTCCCACTGTGGAGGTGACCAACATCTACCACCAAGGGGGGCGGCTGCGTAAGATCCATACGCTCATCATCGCTCCGAATCTCGATGCGGTAGAAAAGATCAATCACCGGCTGCGCTCCCGGGGCAACCTCAACGCCGACGGCCGCCCCACCTTCACCTTTCCGGCCAAGGATCTGGTCAGGCTCGTCCTCGATCTCTCTTCGGACTCCCTCCTCATCCCCGCCCACGCCTGGACTCCGTGGTTCTCCGTCTTTGGCTCCAACTCCGGCTTCGACTCCCTGGAAGAGTGCTTCCAGGAGGAGACGAAAAATATCCACGCCATCGAGACCGGGCTCTCTTCGGATCCGGCGATGAACTGGCGCCTCTCGGCCCTGGACCGGATCACCCTCATCTCCAACTCCGATGCCCACTCCCCGCGCAAGATCGCGCGCGAGGCCAATGTCTTTGACTGCCAGCCCGCCTATAAAGATATCGTCGGGACCATTAAAAGCCGCGACCCTGAGAGGTTTCTCTGCACCATCGAGTTCTTTCCTGAAGAGGGGAAATACCACTACGATGGCCACCGCAACTGCGGGGTGGTATGGAGCCCGAGCGAGACCCAGCGCCACCGCGGCCTTTGCCCTGTGTGTGGTCGAAGAGTGACGGTAGGGGTGATGCATCGGGTGAATGCCCTGGCCGACCGTGAGGCGGGCTACGTGCCGCCGCGGGCCATCCCTGCCCGACACCTCGTCCCGCTCGAGGAGATCCTGGCCGAGGCGCTGGAGACGAAGCCCGGCAGCAAGACGGTGGAGCGGGAATATGAGCGGCTCACCGGAGAGCTTGGGCCGGAGCTTCAGATCCTCCTCGACCTTGAAGGAGAAGAGATCAGGAAGAGATGTCTGCCGCGGGTAGCGGAGGGGATCCTGAAGGTGAGACGCGGCGAGGTGAAGGTGGAGCCGGGCTATGACGGGGTCTACGGCAAGATCTCTCTCTTCGCGCCCCAAGGGCCTGCCCGGGGCAACAGAGATCAGTTGAATCTCTTTTAGCCGCTTCCCCCTCCCTTTACCCACCTCAGATTTTCCGTTAGAGTAAATTCTCCTCGAGCCATGAAGTCCGATCTCATCACCTTGATCACCGACTTCGGCTATCAGGATCCCTTCGTGGGCATCATGAAGGGAGTCATCCTGGGGATCAACCCCAAGGCGCGCATTATTGACCTGAGCCACGGGGTGCCGGCGCAGGACCTCTTGGCCGGGGCCTTGATCCTGCGCCACTCTGTCCCATTCTTCCCTCCAGGGACGATCCATGTGGCCATTGTCGATCCCGGGGTAGGAACCCGGAGGCGGCCGCTATTGATCGAGGCCGAGGGAGGCTTTTTCATCGGACCGGACAACGGCGTCCTGAGCCTGGCTTTGGAGGGAAGAGAAGTAGAGAAGATGATCGAGTTGTCCAACGAGACCTACCATCTGAGGCCGGCTAGCGCCACCTTCCACGGCAGAGACATCTTTGCGCCGGTCGCTGGCTACCTCTCCCTCGGCATCCCGGCCCAAGAGCTGGGAGCCCCGGTGAGCGGCTTTGTCCGGCTCCCCTGGCCTGAGGTCGTCTGGAGAGACGATACCATCCAAGGCGAGATCATCTACATCGACAGCTTTGGCAATTTGATCTCCAACATCAGCGCCCAGGATCTCAAGGGACTCGACCCGCAGAGCTTGACGGTCTCTCTGGGGAAGCTCACCATCCAGGGGCTCGCGCCCAACTATTTGACCGGCGCGGAGCGCGGCTACGTCGCCTTGATCAATAGCTGGGCCCTTTTAGAGATCGCCCTCTTTAAGCGCAGTGCCCACATCGAGAGCGGAATCAAGACAGGAGAAAAGATCCTCGTTCGAAAGGGCCGAGAGATGCGATGACCGACGAGATCGGAGAAGGCGGGCTGCCCGCGGCCCCAAGGCGCTCCCAAAGGCCCTGGCTCCCGATCGCCCTCTTCCTCGCCACCTTTGCCACAACGACCATCAACGGGGCGCTGCAAAGCGGGGCCCATCCGCTGACGGAGCCCTGGAGCGTCACCTCCGGCCTCCCCTTCTCTCTCACGCTCATGGCCATCCTCTTAGTCCATGAGATGGGCCACTACCTCATGTCGCGCTACCACGGGGTAAAGGCCACCCTCCCCTTCTTCATCCCCGCGCCGCCGGCGCCGCCACCCATCCCCGGCATCGGAACCTTCGGCGCATTCATCAGACTCGAGTCTACGCCCCTGGACCGCCGCTCCCTGTTCGATGTCGGCGCCGCAGGACCGCTGGCTGGATTGATTCTGGCCATCCCGGCGGTGATCATCGGCCTTAAGCTCTCCTCGATCCTTCCCGGCGAGGACGCCAGGGGAGGCACCGCCCTAGGCTCCTCTCTGCTCCTCAACTTCATCAGCCGCATCACCTTGGGCCTCGCGCCGGAGGATGCCACTATTGTGATTCACCCGATCGGCTTTGCCGGCTGGGTCGGCCTCCTGGTCACCGCCATGAATCTCCTGCCCATTGGCCAGCTCGACGGCGGACACGTCGTCTACGCCCTCTTTGGTCAGAGGCACATCTGGGTCTCGCGCCTGGCCTTGATCGCCATCCTCACCCTCGGCCTTCTGCGCTGGTGGATCGGTTGGCTGGTCTGGGGATTCGTCCTCCTCCTGCTAGGGGTGCGCCATCCCCCTCCTCAAGACCCCTACACGCCGCTCGATCTCAAGAGAAAAGTGTTGGGCTGGTTGATGCTGGCGATCTTCGTCCTCACCTTCATCCCCATACCCTTCTCAATCCAGGAGCCCAGAGTGCCCAGGGAACACTCCATCCCCCTGGCGGCGCGCCTGATCGGAGGACCGTCATGAGCGAGAGACTCAGTTGGCACCAATATTTTATGACCATCACGCGTCAGGTGGCTGAGCGCTCCACCTGCAACCGGGCCAAGGTCGGCGCCGTGATCGTGCGCGACAAAAATATCCTGGCCACAGGCTACAACGGCGCCCCGGCCGGGATGCCCCACTGCACCGACGCGGGCTGCCTCATCTATGAATCCAGGACCCCTAACGGCGACATCGAAGAGAACTGCTTCCGCACCATCCACGCCGAGATCAACGCCATCGCCCAGGCGGCAAAGAATGGCTCCAACATCAAAGAGGCCTCCATCTACATCACCCACACCCCCTGCATCCACTGCCTCAAGGTCCTGGTCAACACCGGCATCAAAAATATCTACTACGAGGTCCCCTATAAACTCCACACGTTAGAAGAAATCCGCCGTATCACCCAGGTCCACCTGGAAAAGGTGGAGCTGTCCCAAAAAGAAGAGGGGTGAGGATTTCCCCTCACCCCTCTTTTGTTCTCGGTCGCGCCAAACCTAAATTTTTAATTGCAGCAGAAAGGCGATAAGCAAGGCATAAATAGCCAGCGCCTCGATGAAAGCCAAGCCAATAATCATCGGAGTAAATATCCTGTCCGCTGCATTGGGATTCCGCCCAATACTCTCCATCGCGGCCGCTGCCATGCGCCCCTGGCCCAAGGCTGCGCCAAAGGCTGCGACGGCGATCGCCAACCCCGAGGCGAGCGCGATCGCCACCTTGACTGTGGAGTCCGTCTGACCGGCAGCCTCAGCCGCGGCTACAGCTACACCGCAATACCATAAGACCAGCGTAGCCGTGATGAAAAACGATAGCAGCCTCTTCATCCTTTACCTCCTTTCTAGCGGCTCAACACTCGCCCTCTCCTCTCTCATCCCCCTCTCCGTTTGAGCTGTCCGCTTAATGTTGATGACTGACTGCCATAGCGACATAAATCATACTCAACAGGGTAAACACAAATGCCTGAATTACTGAAACCAAGGCCCCAAAAACGTAAAACAGCACCGGGAACACAACATGGGTCAAGTCAGTAAAGATCTCCACCACCAAATGATCCCCAAACATGTTGCCAAATAGACGCAGGGAAAGGGACAATGGCCTGACCAGATGCGAGATGCTCTCGAGAACAGAGAAAAAGAATATCGAGATAATCAAAATCGGGACAAACAAGAGGCTGAAAATCTTTTTCGAGGAAGAGGGCAGGGAGGTCATCGGCCCGATGAACTGCTTGATATAACCGAGACCATGCTCCCGCAAACCAAAGTAATGGTAGGCACAGAAAGACACCAGGGCTAATCCCAGAGTGGTATTAATGTTGCTGGTCGGGGGTGAGAAGCCAGGCAGGAGGCCGAAAAGGTTGGCAGTTAGAATAAAGATAAAAAGGCTACCAAAGAGATGGACGTACTTACGCCCCTTTTTGCCTACCACACTATCGCTCAGTCCCACCATGAGCTCCACCAAAAGCTCAAATATGTTCCTCAAGCTAAAGCCCTGCTCGGGAATCACCGGATCGCTGGACTTAAATAGGGCCCGTCGAGCCCGATAGGCTAAGACGACAAGCAGCAGCATGATCAAGAGAGCGGTAAAGGTGTGCTGGGGAAGAAGTCTCAAAGGAGGCGGTAATAGGTCATACCACATGAAAGGATGTTCCATTTACTCACCTATCCATCGATAAGCCCACAGTCTCTCCATAACGATAGCCACTAGCAGGCAGGTGACACCCACGGCAAAAGAGGGCACATCCAACTGGACTCGCAGGAAAAGAGCCAACACCAATCCCAGAAAAAGAACCAATTTCAAAAGGAGGAAAAAGACTCCTGCCCAGATCCTCCCCTTTACAGCAAGTGGCGTGAGGAGCCAGCGGACACCGCAACTCAATAAAAGGAAATTCACTCCCATGAATAGACCGCCTAATAGAAGGGCCCAAGGTTCGAGGATCCCTGCGGGCACAAGAAGGGCCAGCAGGGCGAGGACTGAGAGTCCGTGCCATAACTCAATCTTAAGCACTGCCGATCCTCGAGGTTCCATCATTGATCCTCGTGGGGGAAACGCTTCACCAACTGCACCAATCTGATACAAGCTCCGAAAAAGGCTATTAATGTCAGCGATATCGCAAACCAGGGAGATGTGTCGAGATAGAGATCCAACAGGTAACCCAATACCATGCCACCGATAACGGTGCTGGGAAACTCCAGACCGATGGCAGCATACTTGCCTACCTTGAGAAAAAGGGGATCCTCCTTCCCCGGTCCTCTTTCCAAACGGCTCCCCTTTGGCCTCACTTCTTGCCCCACTTCCGAAACGCTCTATCACGGGAAACGGCGCGGGGTCAACCTTTGGCCTCCTCCTTCGCCCACTCCTCAAACGCCTGGACGGTCTTCTCAAGGTCGCTTCCGCTATGCGCAAGCGAGACAAACGCCGCCTCAAACGGGGACGGAGGCCAGTAGATCCCCCGACTGAGCATCCCGTGAAAAAAACGGGCAAAGAGCGCTCGATCACAGCGCCGGGCCTCTAGGGCGTTGTGCACCCGCTCCACACCAAAAAAGAGCGTGAGCATGGAGCCGACGCGGTTCACCACTCCCGGAATGTGCTGCTTCCTGAGACTGGCCTCAAACCCGTCCTGAAGCCTTTGCCCCTTTTCCTCCAGCTCCTGGTAAAGCCCAGGACGCGAGAGCTCTTGGAGCGTGACCAACCCGGCAGCGACCGCAAGGGGATTGCCCGAGAGCGTACCGGCCTGGTAGACGGGACCTTCGGGTGCCAGGAGGTCCATGATCTCTCGCTTGCCGCCAAAGGCCCCTAAGGGAAGCCCGCCGCCTAACACCTTCCCCAGACAGGTGAGATCCGGCGCTGGGCCGTAGAGTCCCTGAGCCCCGCCAGGGGCGACGCGGAAGCCGGTGATCACCTCATCGAAGATCAACAGCGCGCCATGCTGGCGCGTGATCTTTCGGAGGGCCGGGAGAAACTCTTTCCTCGGAGGAATCACTCCCATATTGCCGCAGATAGGCTCCACGATGACCGCGGCGATCTCCTCCGGATATCTCTGGAAAACTGCCGCCACCGCCTCCGCATCGTTGAAACTCACCACCACAGTCTCCGCAGCGAAGGCCGGTGGAACTCCAGGGCTATCGGGGAGAGACAAGGTAGCGGCTCCGGAGCCGGCCCGGGTCAGCAGGCCATCGGCGTGTCCATGGTAGCAGCCGTCGAACTTGACGATCTTGCTGCGCCGGGTGAAGGCGCGGGCCAGCCGGATCGCGCTCATGGCCGCCTCCGTGCCTGAGCTGACCAGGCGCAATTTCTCGATCGACGGAACCGCGCGGCAGACCCTCTCCGCCAGTTCGACTTCACCCGCGGTAGGGGCGCCAAAGGTCGTCCCCTTCTCCGCCGCCTCTTTCAGAGCGGCCACGATCGCGGGATAGGCGTGGCCCAAGAGGAGCGCGCCCCACGAGGCGACATAATCCAGATAGGCCCCTCCATCGACATCAAAGATAGAGGATCCCTCTCCCCGCGCCATGAAGCAGGGAGATCCGCCCACTGCCTTCCAGGCGCGCACCGGACTGTTGACGCCTCCAGGGATTCTGCGCTGGGCGCGGTCGAAGAGCTCTTGGGAATTCCTGTTGACCATGAATGGCGACGTTCCTAACATCCACACTACCGCGTGTCAAGCTCGTGCTCCTTGCAGGCAAAAAAATATTTTAATTTTTTTCTTGCAATGAAGGATGAAAAGGACTATGAAGTTCTCCTCGCGTTATCTTTCAGTGAAAGTTTTTTGTATCGCCTGCAAGAATGGACTGAGTCGCATGCAATGTGGTTGCGGAAATTCAAACACGGCAGCGTGCGCTCGCCCTGTGGAGTTGTCTGTGTCTTCTCTGGTTCCCTATCTTTGTCTTTACTGTTGCTGTTCATATCGCTGTTCAATCTCAGCTCTAAGCTGCCGATCCGTTTATGTTTTTATAAGTTATTCACAGCTGTGGATAACTTTGTTCGTAACTTTTTATTTGAATTTTGCTTTAAAAACAGCTACTTAGACCATACCGGACGGGATCAATCATGGATGAGTTGTGGGCCGAGGTGTTGAGGCAGCTTGAGGAGAGATTGGGAGCGCAAAACTTTCAGACGTGGATTAAACCCATCCGCGTGCGTGAGAAAGGTAAGGGAGAGGTCGGCCTGGAAGTTCCAAATAAATTTTTTCGCGATTGGTTAGCTGATAATTTTCTCTCTACCATTCAAGAAACTCTGAACGCTTTGTCCCAACAAACGATCAAGATCTCTCTCACCGTCAACCAGCAATTGCAAGCGGCTCGAGGAACGGTGCGCAGAGGCGAGCGGGAAAAGCAGGCGAACTCCAGACCTAACAATCTGATTCCCAAATATACTTTTGACAACTTCGTCGTCGGCGCCAGCAACCAATTCGCCCACGCCGCCTCTCTCGCGGTCGCCAACCAGCCCGGAGAACACTACAACCCCCTTTTCATCTATGGCGGGGTTGGCTTGGGCAAGACCCATTTGGTCAACGCCATCGGCCATCGGGTCTTTGAGCGGCGCCCTGCGATGAGAGTGATGTATCTCAGCTCCGAGTCTTTCATGAACGAGCTCATCGCCTCTCTCCGGAGAGACAAGATGGACGAGTTCAAGACTCGCTTCCGCAAGGTGGATGTGCTCATCCTCGACGACGTCCAGTTCCTCGCGGGCAAGGAGCGGACCCAAGAAGAGTTCTTCCACACCTTCAATTCCCTCTACGAGACTCATAAGCAGATCGTGATCACTTCGGATAAGTTTCCTAAAGAGATCCCCGATTTGGAAGATCGGCTGAGAAACAGATTCGAGTGGGGCCTGATCGCCGACATCCAACCTCCGGACGTAGAGACGCGGGTAGCCATCCTGCAGAAGAAGGCGGAGGTGGAGGGCGTGCGTCTGCCCCACGAAGTGGCCATCTTTCTTGGCTCTCACATCGACTCCAATGTGCGTGAGCTGGAGGGCTCTCTCACCCGCCTAGGGGCCTTTGCCTCCCTCACCAAAGTGGAGATCACCGTGGATCTAGCCAAAGAGGTGCTGCACAATACCCTAAAGGGTGTCCAGAAAGAGATGACGATAGAAAACATTCAAAAGGCCATCTGCGAATATTTTAACATCAGGCCGGGAGATATGAAATCGAAGAGGAGGACAAGGAACATCGCCCTGCCTCGACAGGTAGCGATGTATCTCTGCCGCAAGCACACCGCCACTTCTTTCCCCGCTATCGGCGAGAGGTTCGGAGGAAGAGACCACTCGACAGTCATCCATGCCTCCAAAACGATCGAAAAGAAACTGCGCGAGGACCCTCAAATGCAGGTCATCGTTGACCGGTTGGAGAAAAGTCTTAAAGTCTAGCTGGGGATAAAGTGTGGAAAAACGGTGGAGCTGTGGGGATAAAAAGGTCTTCGGTTGATCTTGGGGCGAGCAGGGGACAAAACCCGGCACGTTAACCACAGCCTAAGCCCTGAGCATACCAGATGTTTTGTCCTTTGTGCGCGTTGTCCACAGCTTCTACTACTCCTAGAAATCCAATTAATAAATAAATTAATAGGATGAGCGGAGGGAAATATGGAATTTAGAGCCAAACAGGGAGATTTCCTCTCCACGCTTTACTGGACCCAAGGCATCGTGGAGCGACGCAACACCATGCCGATCCTGGCCAATGTCCTCATAGAAACGCGCTCTGGAATTATCCAGGTAACGGCCACGGATCTGGAGGTAGGAGTCAGGGCAAAACTTCCCGGTGAGGTATCCCAAGAAGGGGCAGTTACCCTGAATGCCAAAAAACTCTACGAGATCGTGCGCGCTGCTCCAGAAGAAACGCTCCAATTAAGACGCCTGGAAAACGAATGGGTAGAGATCAAAAGCGGCAAATCGCTCTTCAAGATAGTGGGAATGGACGCGCGCGAGTTCCCCCAGTTTCCTAATGTAGAAGGGGAAAGGCTCTTTTCCGTGCCCGCCCAGTCGCTCCGGGAGATGATCGAAAAGACCATTTTCTCCGTCTCTGTGGATGAGACCCGTTATAGTCTCAATGGCGTCTTTGCGGAGCAAAGCAACGGCGGCAAGCTGCGCATGGTGGCGACCGATGGCCACCGCCTGGCCATGATCGAAAGAGGCATAGGCCCTTTGGGCCTGGAAAAGGGGGTGATCCTTCCCCGCAAGGGTCTAGCGGAACTGAAAAGGCTCTTGGAAGGAGGTGGAGATGGAGTCGTCTCTATGGGGTTTAAGGACAACATGGCCCTCGTGAGCAAAGACAAAGTAGAGCTCTTTATGCGGCTGATCGAAGGGGATTTTCCAGACTACCGGAAGGTCATACCGCAAGACAATCCCCTGGGAGTGAAAATTGGCCACGAAGAGCTTCTGCAGGCGCTGCGCCGGGTCTCGATCCTTTCCAACGAGCGCTATAAAGGGATCAAGATGGAGCTCCACAGCGGCAGGATGTCGCTCTCGGTCAATAATCCCGACCTGGGAGAGGCGGTTGAAGAGGTGGAGGTCGATTACCAGGGTGGGGCGCTCACCATCGGGTTCAACGCCCGCTACTTAATGGATGTCCTCGGTGTCCTGGGAGGTGAGGGAGATATCGAGGTTCGACTCAAGGATGAGTTGAGTCCGATCGTGGTCAGAAAAGAAGGCGACGAGGGGTATCTCTACGTGGTGATGCCCATGAGATTGTAACCCCATGCGGGTCAGGACCGAGAAAAAGATGAAGCGCTGGCAGGAGCAGAGGTGGCTCCTCGACCAAGTAGTCAAGCTCAGCGGTCTGGACTGGGACCAGGGAAGGACAGACAAGATCCAGCGCAATTGCGGTCCGGGCGTGGCTGGCGAGTTGAGAGAGATAAGCCGCCGGGTGCAGAAGTTCACAGATATTCCCCGGGAGTTTTCCCGGGCGGCCCAGCGCCGTGAGGAGCTGGCACAGGAGGCAGAGGAGGCCGGACACGAGGTACAGGCCCGCGAGCACTACTATGTCGCGGCAACCTTTTACACCAACGCCCAATGGGCCATCTATGAGGATGACAACCAGAAGAGAAGGCTTTGGGGAGAGAGGAAGAGGGCCTGCTACGATAAATTTATCCAGTTCGCCCACCGGCCTATCGAACGCGTCGAGCTGCCCTTTGAAAACAGCTCCCTTCCCGCCCTGCTCCACCTCCCACCCCACAGAGAGCCTGGAGAGAAGCTCCCCGGTGTCCTCTCCATCCCAGGCATGGACGGGGTCAAGGAGGATACCCCGCTTTATGGGGACCCGTTTCTGGAGCGCAGGATGGCCATCCTGGCCATAGATGGTCCAGGACAGGGCGAGGCCCGGGCTCGAGGGATTAAAGTTACGGCGTCGAACTGCGAGGCGGCAGGAAGGGCCGCCTGCGACTACCTCTGCAGCCGTCCAGAGATCGACCGCAGCCGTTTGGCCATCTTTGGCTCGAGCATGGGCTCCTACTGGGGCACGCGGGTGGCGGCAGCCGAGCCGCGCTTTAAGGCCTGCGCAGTGAGCGGTGTCTGCGTCGAGCCGGGGCAATACACGATCTTTAATACGGCCTCGCCGACCTTCAAGCTCAACTTCATGTACATGGCGGGTTATGACGATGAGGATGCCTTTGATGGCTTCGCCCGGACTCTAACCCTGAAAGGGGTGGCCTCGAAGGTCACCTATCCCTATCTCATCGTCGCCGGCGAAGACGATGAGCTGTGCCCGATCGAGTTTGTTTACGAGCTGATAGAAGAGATCCGGGCGCCCAAGGTGCTCGTGCTCTATGAAGGGGAGAAGCACTCCATCCGTAACCCCGGGGCG
>Ga0184634_10000223_pt1 | contig 13631 bp, 13 predicted proteins | sample PLM31_200_b1_FD_133016 | JGI IMG/M metagenome (GOLD analysis project Ga0184634, IMG submission 133016) | Groundwater sediment microbial communities from an aquifer in East River, Colorado, USA - PLM3-1_200_b1 | ecosystem: Environmental > Terrestrial > Soil > Riparian zone | place: USA: East... | reverse complement strand
GGTGGCTTTTCTGCCTGCTGGTCGGATCTTCGCCCCAGGAGCAATTGGATCATCTTGATAAGCTCCTCTTTGACGACAGGTCTATGGAGGAGCAGATCCGCGCCGGCGGCGATGCCTCTGGCGCGCTCCAGGGAGAGATACCCGGCTAGCAGGAGGATAATGGGCAGGCGCTGATAAGAGGCGCTGGACGATCTTATGGAGCGGCAGAGATCGTACCCATCCAGTTTTCCCCTTAGGCAGGTATCGATGATAAGCAGATCGATGGTTTCTCTCTCGAGCCGGACCATCGCAGCCTCCGCGTCTATGACGGCTGCGGTCTGGAGCGGGAGCGCCAGGCTCTCTAGGTGTTTGGAGAGGGACTTTATGTGGCCTCCGAAGCTTTCGACAATCAGGATTCGGGGAATAAAACTATCTCCGTTGTTTCCCATCGTTCCACCTTTCAACGTTACAAAAATTGCCAATCGTTATCGCAAAGTGCCAAATTCCGGTAGAAAAACCCTGGCTTTTGGCTGATTCCCTATCTATTTTTGTGGCAGCAATTTTTGTGCCAAACCCTACACAAAACGAATTTCTGTTGACTCCAAAGGATATCTGATGAATTGAGGATACCTGGACCGAAAACGCGACCAAGGGCCATGCGCAAGGTTGAACGATAGCGGACAATTTTCGGGTCAATTGCTGTGCCACTTAAGACCTGCTGGTGGGTTTGAAGATGGGATTTTTTCATGCTATAAAACATCGTACACAAAAAATTTATATTGGGGTGCGGTTATGAAAGAAGGTATTCATCCAGCATATAAACCGGCAACGATTACCTGCGCCTGCGGCAACGTCATCGAGACGCGTTCTACAGTCCAAAAGATCCACGTGGAGATCTGCTCCCAGTGCCACCCTTTCTTCACAGGCAAACAGAAGTTTCTGGACCCGGCCGGTCGTGTGGAGAAGTTCAGGAGAAAATACGGGCTTAAGAGCTGAGCTCGGAGGGTTTGGGGCTCAAGGTCAGTGAGGGACCCCAGGAGAAAGGGCAAAGGGCAGGTAGTCCCCTTTGCCCTTTCTCTATTGCCCCGAGCCTCTTTCGGCGGTTAACCCATGCTCGATAAACTGGCTGAAGTGGAAAAGCGCTACGTCAAGCTGGAGGGCCTCCTGCTCGACCCCAAGCTCTTGGGTAACCAGAGGGAGTATTCCAAGGTGGCTAAGGAGCGGGCCGATCTGGAGGAGGTAGTCTCCTGCTACCGGGAATGGAACAAGGTCGAGCAGGAAATCGAGCAAAACAGAGAGCTGCTTCAAGAGCAAGACGAGGCGATCAGGGCGTTGGCCCGGGAGGAGCTGGCGCTCCTCAAGACGCGCAAAGAGGAGCTGGAAGGCCGCCTCAAAATTCTCCTTCTCCCTAAAGACCACAACGACGCCAGGAACGTCATCCTGGAAATCCGGGCCGGGACTGGCGGGGAGGAGGCGGCCCTTTTCGCCGCTTCTCTGTTTCGTATGTACAGCCGCTACGCTGAGTCCCTGGGATGGAGGGTTGATATCATGAACTCCAACCCTACGGGCCTGGGTGGATTCAAGGAGATCATTGCGCTCATCGAGGGACGGGGTGTCTACAGCCGGCTGAAATTCGAGGGCGGGGTCCACCGCGTCCAGCGCGTCCCTGTGACCGAGGCCTCCGGTCGCATCCACACCTCAGCGGTGACCGTGGCCGTGCTCCCCGAGGCCGACGAGGTCGAGGTAGAGATCGACCCCAAGGATATCCGAGTGGATGTCTTTCGCTCCTCGGGGCCGGGGGGACAGAGCGTCAACACCACAGACTCGGCCGTTCGCGTGACGCACCTGCCTACTGGCCTAGTGGTCACCTGTCAGGACGAGAAGTCGCAGCACAAAAACCGGGCCAAGGCGCTGAAGGTCCTAAGGGCGCGCCTGCTGGAGCGCAAGCAGGAGGCGCAGCGCTCTGAGATCGCAGCGACGCGGAGGCTCATGGTCGGAAGCGGGGATCGGAGCGAGCGCATCCGGACGTACAACTTTCCCCAGGGCCGGATGACAGATCACCGGATCAACTTCACCCTCTATAAGCTGGATCGGATCATCGATGGCGAGCTGAATGAATTGATCGATGCCCTGATCACCTACTACCAGGCCGAGGTGCTCAAGGCGGCGAGCTGAAGCGAGGGGAGGGCAGTGGACCGTCAAGGGTTGTTACTGAAGACGAGCGCCGCAATGGCCGTCACAGTCGGTCAGGCGCTGAAGCTCGGGGCCGGTTTTCTCTCTCAAGTAGGCAGGCAGGGCGGCTGGCTGGATGCCGAGGTGCTTCTGGGGATGGTCCTGGGGCGGGGTCGGGAGGATCTCTACCGCAATCCTGAAATGCCCCTTCAGGAGGAGGAAGCGGGGCTTTTTCGGCGCTTGCTCGAGCGGCGCTCCCGCGGTGAGCCGGTGGCTTACATCACCGGACATCGGGAGTTCTGGTCGTTGGATTTTCTCGTGACCCCTCAGGTGCTCGTGCCTCGCCCCGAGACCGAGCGCCTGGTAGAGGTGGCACTCAGGCTGTTGGCGGCGGCTGAAGGACAGATAAGCCGAGCCGCCATCCCTCATCCCAGAGGGCGCGTTCTCGATCTGGGGACGGGATGCGGGGCTATTGCCGTGAGTCTGGCCCGGGAGCGGAGCGACTTGGAGATATGGGCGACCGATCTCTCTTCCAAGGCCCTGGATGTGGCCCGGGCCAATGCCGTGCGCCACGGGGTAGGTGAGAGGATCCATTTCCTCGAAGGAGACATCTTTGGGCCCGTTAGAGGTCAAGAGGCTTTTTTTCATCTGATTGTGGCCAATCCTCCCTATGTGCGCCAGGGCTCAGTAGAGGGTCTGCCCCAGGAGGTGCGGGAGTGGGAGCCGCGGATGGCTCTCGATGGCGGCTGGGATGGGCTCGATCTCTATCGCCGGATCATTGGGGAAGGGTGTCTCTATCTCCAGGACGGGGGATTCATGGCGCTGGAGATTGGATCGGACATGGGGGGGGAGGTCTGTCGGTTATTTGCCCGCCAGGGCTCCTATTCTGAGTGCACGGTGCACGGAGACTTAAGCGGCAGGGAAAGAGTGGCGTCCGTGCAGAAGCTCCTTAGAAGCTAGACCAGAGGCAAAAAGTGGATAGCATCGTGGTGCGCGGTGGCCGGCGGCTGGAAGGCGAGGTGATGGTGAGCGGGTCGAAGAACGCTGCTCTGCCGATTCTGATCTCCTCGCTTCTGACCGCTGAGCCGTGTCTCTATGAAGGCATCCCGGACTTGAGAGACATCCGCACCGCCTCAAGGCTCTTGTCCGGTCTTGGGGTGAGAGTACAAAGCGAGGGTCTTGCCCGCGGCCGTCTCACGCTCCAGGCAGATCGCGTGGCCAGGATGGAGGCCCCTTACGATCTGGTCAAGACCATGCGCGCCTCGTTTTTGGTCCTGGGGCCGCTTCTCGCCCGCTTTGGCGCAGCACGAGTCTCCACCCCGGGAGGATGCGCCATCGGCGCCCGGCCAGTGAATCTCCACCTCAAGGGCCTGGCGCAAATGGGGGCGGATATCGAGCTGGTTCACGGCTATGCGGAGGCCAGGGCAAAGAGGCTTCGCGGGGCCAGGGTCTATCTCGATCTGCCCTCTGTCGGAGCGACAGAGAATCTCATGATGGCCGCGACCCTGGCCCAGGGGACGACGGTGATTGAGAATGCGGCTAAAGAGCCGGAGATAGAAGACCTGGCCTCGGCGCTGAAGCAGATGGGGGCCAGGATCCAGGGCGCCGGGAGCGATGTGATCACTGTTGAAGGCGTGGATGCGCTGAGTGGGGTGTCGCACCGGATTATCCCGGATCGGATCGAGGCCGGGAGCTTTATGGTGGCCGCGGCATTAACGCAGGGAGAGGTCTTGGTGCGAGGTGCCCGGGCCGAACATCTGGAGGCATTTCTGCTCAAGCTCAGAGAGTCCGGTGTCACGCTCAGCGTCGAGCAGGACGGGATCCGAGTCAGGGGGAGCGGGAGGCCAAAGGGCGTCGATGTCACGACGCTCCCCTATCCCGGATTTGCCACCGATCTGCAGGCCCAGATGATGGTCTTGACGGCAGTGGCCGATGGGGCGAGCCTCATTACGGAGAATATCTTTGAGAATCGCTTTATGCACGCTTTGGAGTTGAACCGGATGGGCGCGGATATCCGCCTCGAGGGGAATCGCGCCATAGTCAGGGGCGTAGAGGTCCTTTCCGGTGCGCCGGTCATGGCTACGGATCTGCGCGCGAGCGTCTCTCTGGTCCTGGCCGGCCTGGTGGCCCGTGGGCAGACCGAGGTCTCCAGGGTCTATCACCTGGATCGAGGCTATGAGCAGATCGAGCGCAAGCTCTCCGCTCTCGGCGCGGACATACAAAGGATAAAGGGCTCAAGGGTTCAAGGGTGAAGATCAGGGTGATTAAGACGAGCGATCGAGGCTTTGCACCGACCCTTCGGCGCATCCTCCAGAGAAGCGGGGAGGGGGAGGGAAGGGTCGAGAGGCGGGTGCGCGAGATCATCCGCACGGTGCGCGATGATGGGGACCGCGCCCTGATTCGCTACACCCGCCTTTTTGACGGCGTGCGTCTGAAGGGATCGGGGATCGAGGTGAAGCCGCGGGAGATCGATCGGGCGCTAAGGCTTGTCTCCAGGGAGGATCTCCAGGCCATGCGGCTTGCCGCCGCGAGGATCGCTCGCTTCCATCGCCGGCAACTGGAGAAGAGCTGGGATTACCGCGATCCGCTCGGTCTTGTCTTGGGCCAGAGGGTCACGCCTCTGGAGCGCGTTGGGGTCTATGTCCCGGCGGGAAAGGCCGCCTATCCCTCCACAGTCCTCATGAATGTCATCCCGGCCAAGGTCGCCGGGGTGCAGGAGGTGGTCATGGTCTCTCCGGTGCGCGAAGAGTCAGCCTCGGTCCTGGCCGCGGCGCGCATCGCCGGAGTGGATCGGATCTTTCGCGTCGGTGGCGCGCAGGCGATTGCGGCCCTGGCCTTCGGCACCGAGACCATCCCCAAGGTGGATAAAATCGTGGGGCCGGGCAATATCTATGTGGCGACGGCCAAGCGCCTGGTCTTCGGTGCGGTGGATATCGACTCTATCGCCGGTCCCAGTGAGATAGTGCTTCTGGCCGACTCCGGTGCCGAAGCGGAGCATGTCGCTCTGGACATGCTCTCCCAGGCCGAGCACGACGAGATGGCCGCGGCGATCTGTATTACCCCCTCTCTGCCGTTGGCCCGCAGGGTTGCGGCGGCCTTGGAGAGGCAGCTCCAAGAGGCCAGGAGGCGGGCCATTATCGTCAAGGCGCTGGAAAAGTATGGGGCGATTATTGTAACCAGGGGACTGAGGGAGGGGGTGGAGATCGCCAATGCCATAGCGCCGGAGCATGTGGAGCTGATGGTCAGAGAGCCGCGCCGGTGGGCCCGGTTGATCCGCCATGCCGGGGCCATCTTTCTCGGCCCCTATTCTCCGCCGCCCTTGGGGGACTACATGGCCGGCCCCAATCATGTCCTTCCCACAGGCGGCAGCGCCCGCTTCTTCTCGCCGCTTGGGACCTATGACTTTCTCAAGCGTACGAGCCTGATTGAGGCGGACAAAAGAGGCCTCCGGTCGTTGGCGCCCTGGATCATTCGTCTGGCACGCCTGGAGGGCCTCTATGATCATGCCCGGGCGGTCGAGGCACGGGTGAAAAAAGGAGGGCCATCATGGGCCGAAGCGCGAGCGTGAAGCGTCAGACGAAAGAGACCGAGATCGCAGCCGATCTGGATCTCGACGGCAGCGGCAGGTCAGAGATTCAAACCGGCGTTCCCTTCTTGAATCACATGCTTGAGATCTTCGCCCGGCATGGATTGTTCGATCTGAAATTGAGGGCTCAGGGGGATATCGAGGTAGACTACCACCACACCGTGGAAGATGTCGGATTGGTCCTGGGCCTGGCCTTTAGGGAAGCGCTGGGAGACAAGCAGGGGATCCGGCGCTTCGGCGAGGCCAGCGTGCCCCTAGACGAGACCCTGGCGCAGGTGGTCGTGGATCTAAGCGGCCGGCCCTATCTCTCTTACAACGTCAAGATCCGTCCCGGCCGCGTGGGCGGCTTCGATACCGATCTGCCGCACGAGTTCTTCCGGGCCTTCGCCAACCAGCTCGGCATGAACCTCCACATCAACGTACCCCAGGGAGACAATCCGCACCACATCATCGAGGCCTGCTTTAAGGCCCTGGCCCGGGCGCTGGAAGGGGCTACCAGGCTCGACCCCAGGATCCAAGGGCTGCTGTCGACAAAGGGAAGCCTGTGATCGCGGTCATCGATTACGACATGGGCAATCTCCGCAGCGTCGAGAAGGGACTGGAGCGCGTGGGTGCGCGCGCCGAGATCACCCGCAACCCCCAGCGCATCGCCGCCGCCGCCGGCGTCGTCCTTCCTGGCGTCGGGGCGTTCAGCGCCTGCATGGAGAATCTCAGGCGCTTCGGATTGGTCGGGCCGATTCAAGAGGTCGTGCGCCGGAGAAGGCCCTTTTTGGGCATCTGCCTGGGACTCCAGCTCCTCTTTAGCGAAAGCGAGGAGTATGGCCCGCAGAGAGGGCTGGACCTCTTTCCCGGCCGGGTCGTGGGGTTTCGTCCGGAGAATGGTCTTAAAGTGCCCCATATGGGATGGAATCGGATCGAGAAGAAGAAAGAGACGCCCTTCTTAGAAGGGATCACGGAGGAGGACTATCTCTATTTTGTCCACTCCTATTATGTGGTCCCCGAGGATCCTTCGCTCATCGCCACGACCACGACCTACGGGACTTCTTTTGTCTCCAGCATTGCCACGGACCACCTCTTTGCCTGCCAGTTCCACCCGGAGAAGAGCCAGGCCATCGGGCTGCGCCTCCTGGCCAATTTCGCCCGCTTCGTGGAAAAGGGAAGGGCACGGTGCTGATCATCCCTGCCATCGATATTAAAGACGGCAGATGCGTGCGCCTCTATCAGGGCGAGATGGATCGGGATACGGTTTATTATCAAAGCCCGCTGGAGGCGGCACGGCACTGGGTCGAGCAAGGCGCGGAATACCTCCACGTGGTGGACCTGAACGGCGCCGTTGAGGGACGTCCGGTGCACAGGCTCGAGGTCGCGGCCATCTGCATGGGCTTTGGTGTCCCCGTGGAGCTGGGCGGTGGGCTGCGCTCCGTGGAGGCCGTGGAGGAGGCCTTCGCTACGGGAGTGGAGCGGGTGGTCGTGGGGACCGCAGCCTATGAAGAGCGCAATCTTCTCCGCGCCATTTGTCAGAAGTTTCCGGGAAGGGTCGTGGTGGGGATTGACGCCCGGGAGGGCCTGGTGGCGGTCAAGGGATGGAAGGAGACCACCTCCCTGGAGGCCGCGGAGCTTGCCAGGCGTTGCGCGGAGGACGGCGCCGCGCGCATCATCTATACCGACATCGGCCGCGATGGCACAGGCTTGGGGGTCAATATCGAAGGGACCTTACACCTTGCCCGCGCGGTGGAGATTCCCATTATCGCCTCGGGGGGCGTAGCCTCGCTCGACGATATCCGGCGGCTGCGGGCGCTTGCAGGAGAAGGCGTCGAAGGGGTCGTCATTGGCCGCGCCCTCTACCGCGGTGCCTTTACGCTGAGAGAGGCGATTGCGGCTGGCAAAGAGGGTTAAAGGAGGAGGAAGGAAGGATGCAGGTCACAGCTCAGCGCAGTTCGGTGGGCTCCAGACCGGTTGGGCTCTCGGTGGGGCGGAACAGCTCCTGGAAGGCGGCCTGGTACTTACGGTCTTTTTCCAGCGCGGTGATGTTGAGGGTGTAGTTGCAGGCGGCCAGGAGCCGCTGGTTGATGAAGCTCCTGCCGGCCTCGTGCTCGTATTCGAAGTAGGCGGCCATGACTCGAAGGGGCTGCTTCATCAAGGCGCGCACCAAGGGCACGAAGTCCCCGTCTCCGGTTACCAAAACGACGATGTCGATCCGATCCTGAAACGCCATCTGGAGGGCATCGACGGCCATGGCCACGTCCACTCCTTTTTCCTTCTGGCTGTAGGACATGGGCTCGTACTTGGGCTCGATGCCGGCAAGGACCAGGTCTTGGTAACGTTTGCGCTCGTATCTGAGATCGTCCTCCGTGGCCTGGTTCGAAGGAAAAAGGCCCTGATACCAGCCGGCATAAATCACCTTGAAGGCCGTGAAGTCCTGCTCTTTTTCCTTCACGAAATTCTCCAGCAGGGTATGAAACTGGGAGAAGGTGAGCCAGCCCAGCCCGCGCCGGTGATAGAAGTATTGCTGCGCGTGGATGAAATAGGTTCCGTCGTAGAACACTCCAACGCGGCATAGGGATCTGTCTGTCATAAAGGTCTCACTTGGCCTGAAGAGTGACTACCGCAAAAGGCATGCCAAGAAAAGCGGTCAGCACGGGGGTCATCAAATTCGCCTGTAAATCCGGCGATTATCAAATAGGGGCAAGACAATCTCGCGTCTCCGTCGGCGGGACGGGACGACCAGAAGTGTCCGACCGTGACGAAAAATGGTGCAGACTTCTGGCCCTTGATTTCCCGCCTATGGCCAAGTAGCTTTCAGTTGTTCCAACAGCTTCCCAGTTCAAAGCGGCCCATGCTTGCCAAGCGTATCATCCCCTGTCTCGATGTCGATGCCGGCAGGGTAGTGAAGGGAGTCCGATTCGTCGGGCTTAAGGACGCCGGCGATCCGGTTGAGATCGCCCGGATCTATGATCGGGAGGGGGCGGACGAGCTTTGCTTCCTGGATATCACCGCCTCGCATGAAAATCGGGAGATTATTCTGGACGTGGTAGCGCGCACGGCGGATGAAGTCTTCATGCCGCTGACTGTCGGGGGAGGGATCGGCGGGCTCGAAGATATCCGCCGGCTTCTCCGGGCCGGGGCCGATAAGGTCTCGATCAACACCGGGGCCGTGGCCCGGCCGGAGTTGGTGCGCGCGGCGGCGGAGAGCTTTGGCAGCCAGTGCATCGTGGTGGCCATCGATGCCAAGCGAGTGGATGGGAGATGGGAGGTCTTTACTCACGGCGGCAGGAAGGCCACAGGTCTGGACGCCTGCGAGTGGGCGGAGGGGATGGCCGCCTATGGGGCGGGCGAGATCCTGCTCACCAGCATGGACCGGGACGGCACCAGGGAAGGCTACGATCTGGAGTTGACGCGGGCCATCGCTGAGCGGGTGCCGATTCCCGTGATCGCCTCCGGCGGGGCGGGGAATCTGGAGCACATCTATGAGGGCCTCACGACCGGCAGGGCCAGCGCCGCGCTGGCGGCCTCCATCTTTCACTACCGGGAGTATACCATAGGGGAATGCAAGGCCTATCTGAAGGCGCGGGGGATTCCCGTCAGGATGACGCGCTCGTGATCAGGATCGATCCCGGAGAGCTGGAAAAAAAGCTCCGGCACATCGTCGGCGAGAGAAATCCCTACAGCAGTCCACGCCATCTGGCCGCAGTGGAAAAATATATTGCAGCAGAGTTTCAAAGCTACGGGCTCAGCGTGGAGAGCGACGCCTTCGCCTACTCCGGCAGGCACTACCGCAACATCATCGCCCATGCCGGCCTGGCGCGCCATACCCCGCTCATCCTTCTCGGCGCCCATTTTGATTCCGTGCCTGGAAGTCCCGGGGCCGATGACAACGCCAGCGGAGTGGCGGTCCTGCTCGAGGCGGCGCGATTTCTTTCTCGCTCCAGGCTCAGCTCCCGGTTGCTCTTCTGCGCCTTTAATCTGGAGGAGTTGAACATGATCGGGAGCCTCCACTTGGCCAGGAGGCTTAAGGCCCAGGGCGCGCGCCTCCAGGCGATGGCCTCCCTGGAGATGGTGGGTTTTACCGACCACCGCCCTGGCAGCCAGAAGTATCCGCCCGGGCTTCGATGGTTCTACCCGGGGCGCGGCGATTTTATCGGGGTTATCGGCAACTGGCGCTCCAGCATCCTCCTGCGCAGGTTCTCAAGTCTCATGCGCCGTGTCGAGGGACTGGCGGTGGAGGGCCTCACGGTTTTTGGCAATGGCCTTTTTCTCCCGGAGGTGCGGCTGAGCGATCATTCGCCCTTCTGGGATCTGGGCTATCCGGCCTTGCTCGTCACCGACACTTCCTTTTTTCGCAATCCCCATTATCACCGCCCCACCGACACGCTGGAGACGCTGGACCTCGGTTTTATGGCCAAGGTGTGCGAGGGGATTGTGACTGCCGTGCTGAACCTGTAGAAGGCGTGAGGCTAGAGGCATGAGACGTGAGACGTGAGAAAAGTGTTCTGTTGCCTTCTGTTCACGCCCGTTTTCTCGGGGGATCAAAGAAGGGGGGCTTTACAATCCTGGCCTTCACCTTTTTCCTCACGTACTCCACAGTCACTTCCATGAAGAGGTCGGTTCCCGGCTGAGAAAACTTGCTTTGAACAGTGGCCAGGGCAATGTATTTCTTTATCGTCGGTGACCAACCGCCGGTGGTTGCCTGCCCCACTTGCCTGCTATCCCGATAGACGGGCACCCCACCCCTCCATGCGGCTGTTGGAAGCTGGGGAGCCAGGCCGACCTCCCGATAGAGGCGCTCATAGTCGTCCCAGTCGATCTCCAGACCTATGAGTTGCCTGGAAGTGCCGCGCTGCTTCTCTTCCAGCAATGCCCTCCGACCGACAAAGTTTTCCTTATCAAGACTAACTGTCCAGCCTAAACCAATCTCAAATGGAGAATACCTCTGTGACGCAATCAGCGCCTTTTCCGCGCTGGTGTAATCGACATCGAGCAGGATGAAGCCGGCCTCCAGACGCGCCAGATCGAGCGCCAGCATCCCTGCGGGCGTAATCCCGTAGGTTTTTCCAACCTCCATGAGACGATCCCAAAGCTCCTCCGCCCGGCTCGCGGGGACCCAGGCCTCGTAGCCTAAATCGCCGGTATAGCCGGTGCGCGAGATGATGGCCCGGACCTCTCCGACGTTGGCGAAGGTGAAGCGAAAAAATCTCAACTGGTCAATATCGCCGTCTACAGCCTCCTTTAGGATCTCACGCGAGGTCGGTCCCTGGAGGGCCACAGCGGCCACCTGCTCGGAGACATCTTGAATATTGACTTCCATGCCGGCGGCATTGATCCGAAACCAGCGCAAACCCGGCTCGGCCAGATGAAAGCGAAAATTCTTCTCTCCCAGGCGGAACACAGTGCCATCCTGGATGACTTTCCCCTCTTCGTCACAGAGGCAGGTATACATCGCCTGGTAGGGAGCACACTTTGCCGCGTCTCTGGTAGCTACCCGATTGACGAACTTCAGGGCGTCATTGCCGCCGATGTCGTATTTGTAGAGTGGCGAGACATCGATGAGGGCTGCGGAATTTCTGATGGCGTGATACTCGTGGTCATGCACGACCGCGTAGGAGCTTGCCACGACATAGCCGGACCAGGTGCGCCAGTTGTGGCTCAAGCATAAAGCCGAGGTGCGTGAATGAAAAGGCGTCCCGAGAGGCATAGTGTTATTCTCGATTTTGGATTTTGGATTTTAGATTGAAGCCAAAACCCGCAACCATATATCCAAACTGGGATTGACTTATGCACCAAAATTACAAAAAATGGCTTCTGAAGCAAGGAAGACCTTTTAGTCTGTTCATGGAAGCGCCTGGTAACCATGCTCCCAGAGCAAATTCCTGTTTTTTTTCGCGTCGCCGGGTGGAACATCACAATTCCACGGTTTGTTCTGTTCGTAGCCGTGGTCATGATTGCCGTCGAGATCACGCGCCCCGGCCGCTCCTGGCCGAAGGTGACGGGCTGGTGGACCCGCGCCGCGCTGCTCAACGGCTGTCAGGTAGCGATCGCTTATTTAGCGGGATTCTTGTGGGATGGTTGGATGCTGCGCCACCGGCCCTGGTCTGCTGATGCTCTCGGCGTAACCGGCGGCGCCATCACTGGATACCTGGTCATTACCTTCGTTTATTATTGGTGGCATTATTGGCGTCATAGGTACAACTTTCTCTGGCGCTGGTTGCACCAGGTGCACCATAGCCCGCAGCGCATCGAGATTATCACCAGCTTCTACAAACACCCTTTCGAGCTGGTCGCCAACAGTATCCTTTCCAGCGCTATCCTCTACCTCTTTGTGGGCGTTGGTCGGGAGTCTGCTGCGTACGCCGTGCTGATCACTGGGCTGGCGGAGCTCTTCTACCACTGGAACGTGCGCACGCCTTACTGGCTCGGCTTCATCGTCCAGCGGCCGGAAAGCCATCGCATCCACCACCAGGAAGGGGTGCACGCCTACAACTACGCGGACCTGCCGCTGTGGGACATGCTATTCGGCACGTTCCGCAATCCCAGACACTGGGACGCGCGCTGCGGCTTCGGCCCCAACGAACTTCGCCTGAAGGAAATGCTGGCTGGTGTAAACGTAAACGACGAATCGGTAGTCGCGGCATGAAAATCGTGGCAGCGGTCTTGGTGATCGTAGGCCTCGTCCAGATGGTGGGAGACCTAGCCCGTTGGCCCGCACTGAAGGGCATCGCTGCCGCTACCGGCGCTTCTCCTGCCCCTAGAGTCTTCTCCGCCGTGAAAGGACTCGAGACCTACTCAACGCGCTTCTTCATCGATTGGATGGATACGTCCGGCAAGCCGCACTCGCTGGAGCTCACTCCGGAGGTCTATTCCCGTCTTCGCGGCCCCTATAACCGCCGTAATGTTTATGGCGCGGTGCTAGCGTATGGCCCGGTACTTTCAACGGATCCCCGGGGACGGCCGATGTTCGACGCCGTGGCACGGTACGCATTGTGTGGCGACGCGCCGCTGCTGCGCGAGCTTGGCCTTGACCCTGCTGCGGTCGGGGGGCGAGTCCGCGTGCGCCTGGAACCGCGGCCCGGCAGCGACCTCGGCGAACTTCCCCTCACACTGGAGCCGCCATGTCTGTGAACAATGGCTGGACCGGCGGTCAATACAGTCTGTTTCGCGCCTTGTTTGGATTTTACCTTCTGGTTCATTTTACTGATCTCGTGCCGTGGGGCGCCGAGCTTTTCTCCCGGACGGGCGTGTTGCCGGACGCTTCGGCAAGCCCCCTCCTCTATCTCTTCCCCAACATCCTGGCGCTGTACGATCCACCGTGGTTTGTGACCACGCTGCTCGTGGCCGCTGTGGCGCTGAGCGCTTCATTTGCGCTCGGCCTGTGGGATCGCTCGGCAGCTATCGCTCTCTGGTACCTGCTGGCCTGTTTCTTTGGACGCAACCCGCTGATTGCCAATCCGGCGCTGCCGTTCGTGGGTTGGATGCTGCTCGCACACGCGGTATTGCCTCCGGCGCCGTACGGTTCTTTGAGGGCGCTCGGGCGGAGCGACCCTGGCGCGGAATGGCGGATGCCGCAGGCACTTTATGGGGCTGCTTGGGTGGTGATGGCCGTGGCCTACAGCTACGGTGGTTACACAAAGCTTATAAGCCTCTCCTGGATGGACGGCAGCGCGCTGACACGCGTGCTGGGCAATCCCCTAGCGCGGCCCACGCTCCTGCGCGAGTGGGCGCTTGCGCTGCCGCCGATCTTCCTGCGACTTGCTACCTGGGGCGGGCTGCTGCTCGAGTTGTTGTATGCCCCACTGGCGCTGTTGCACCATGTGCGGCCGTGGATCTGGACCCTTATGGTCCTGATGCACTTGGGGTTGCTGACGATGGTGGATTTTGCCGATCTCACGTTCGGCATGCT
>Ga0184634_10000222_pt1 | contig 13682 bp, 11 predicted proteins | sample PLM31_200_b1_FD_133016 | JGI IMG/M metagenome (GOLD analysis project Ga0184634, IMG submission 133016) | Groundwater sediment microbial communities from an aquifer in East River, Colorado, USA - PLM3-1_200_b1 | ecosystem: Environmental > Terrestrial > Soil > Riparian zone | place: USA: East... | reverse complement strand
CGCCCGCTCGACGAAGTTCGTGAGCTCCGCCTGGATCAGCTCCTTGATCTTCTTGCCCACCGCCTTGCGCAGCACGTCCGCTTCCGCGAGCGAATAGCCGGCCAGCACGTTGGCGATCCGCATCACCTGTTCCTGGTAGACGATCACGCCGTAGGTCGGGGTGAGGATCTCCTCGAGCGCCGGGTGCGGGTAGCGCACCTTCTCGCGCCCCAGCTTGCGGTTGATGAAGACCAGATACATCCCGGTATCGAGCGGGCCGGGCCGGAGCAACGCGTTGGCCGCCACGAGGTCGTCGAACCGGTCGCATTTCATGCTGCGCAGGCAGTCGGTGGCCAGCGCCGATTCAAACTGGAAGATGCCCGCGGTCCGACCCGAACGGAGCAGCGCGTAGACCTTCGGGTCGTCCAAGTCGGGCCGCTCGAGATCGACCGTGACGCCGTGGCGATCCGCCACCATGCGGGTGGCATCGTGTAGCACGGTGAGCGTTTTCAGGCCCAGGAGGTCGATCTTCAGCATCCCGACCTCTTCGAGCGCCACCATGTCGTACTGCGTGATGATCGCGTCGCCAGTCCCACCGCCGGCGCCGCTCCCGCCGCCACCCCGTGAATCCGGCGCGATGCAGACGGGCACGTAGTCTGTCAGCGGGCCGGGGGCGATCACCACGCCGGCGGCATGTACCGACGCGTGCCGGGCCAGCCCTTCGATGCGCGCGCCGAGGTCCAGGACCTTGCGGATGCGCTCGTCCTGCAGCGCCGCGGCCTTCACTTCGGGCACCTTCTCGCCGGCCTCCGCCAGCGTGACGCTGAACGCCGGCCCGGAGGGGATCAGCTTCGTGATCCGTTCGACGTCGCCCATTTCGACCCGCAGCGTCCGTGCGACGTCGCGGAACGCGGCGCGGGCTTTCAAGGTCCCGAACGTGATGATCTGGCCCACCGACTCGCGGCCGTAGCGCTCGCGCGCGTACTCGAGTACCTCGCCCCGCCGCTCGAAACAAAAGTCGAGGTCGATGTCGGGCATCGAGATGCGCTCGGGGTTCAGAAACCGCTCGAACAGCAGGTCGAACTTCAGGGGATCGACGTTCGTGATGCGGAGCGCGTAGGCGATGAGTGAGCCGGCTGCCGAGCCGCGCCCGGGGCCGACGGGAATCCCGCGGTCGCGCGCGGCCTTGACCAGATCGTAGACGATGAGGAAATAGCCGGCGTAGCCCGTCCGCGTGATGACGTCGAGCTCGTAGTCGAGCCGCTGCAGGACGGGGGCGGGCAGAGGATCGCCGTAGCGCTCCACCGCGCCCTGACGCGCGAGATGCACGAGCAGGTCCTGGTCCGACGCGAACTCCGCCGGGCGGGGGTACTGGGGCAGGAAGTACCGTTTCTCGAAGTCGAATTCGCAGCGCTCCGCCACCCGGGCGGTCTCCGCCAGCACGTCGGGCCGGTCCGGAAACAGCGCCCGCATCTCGGGCTCGGATTTGACGTAGCTCTCCTGCCCGAAGAAGCGGAACCGCTTGGGATCGTCGAGATCCTTCCCCGTGCCGATGGCGAGCAGGACGTCGTGGGCCTCGGCGTCTTCCTTCCTCAGGTAGTGCGCATCGTTGGTCGCGGCCACGGGCAGGCCGAGCTCCGCGGCGATCCGGAACATGCCTTCGGTGACGATCTGTTCCTCGGGGATGCCGTGGTTCTGCACTTCGAGCCAGAACCCGTCCGGCCCGAACGTCTGCGCGAACCATGCGGCGCTCGCTTTTGCCGCCTCATAGTTCCCTTGGCGGAGGTAGAGCGCGATCTCCCCGGACAGACACGCGGCCAGCCCGATGAGCCCGTCGCGGTGACGCTCCAGCACTTCCTTGTCGATGCGCGGCCGGCGGTAGTAGCCCTCCAGGAATCCGATCGACGACAGCTTGATCAGGTTCTGATAGCCGATGCGGTTGCGGGCCAGCAGGACCAGGTGGGAATAGGGCGCTCCCCCGGGAGCGTCGGCGGACGGCTTCTCGCGCGCGTGCCGGCTGCCGAAGGCCAGATAGGCCTCGAACCCCAGGATCGGACGGATCTTCCGGGCCTTGGCTTCCGCGTAGAACGACCAGGCGCCATGCAGATTGCCGTGATCGGTGATCGCCAGCGAATCCATGCCCAGCGCCCGCACCCGGTCCAGCAACTCCGGAATCCGGTTGGCGCCGTCGAGGAGGGAGTACTCGCTATGGGTGTGGAGATGAACGAACGGCATTGGTCCGCTGGTGAAGATATTCGCGGCTCCGCGCATTGTCAAAAGCTTGGCGCGCCGTATTTTGCGCCGTCATGCAATGGCTGACGTTCGCGTTCACGCTGCTCGTGATGGCGCTGCTCCAGCGGCTCGCGCGCACGGGGGGGGGACCGCTCGAGGCGCGCGCGACGCTGGCGCTCGGATTCCTGGTTCTCGCAGCGCATCTGGGTGGGGTGCTCGCGCAGCGGCTCCGCGTTCCGCGCATCACCGGTTTTCTCGTCACGGGTTTCGCCGCGGGACCCGCGTGGCTCGGACTCGTGCGACCCGACGAGGTCCAGGCCTTGAGCGCCATCTCGACCGGCGCATTGGCGCTGATCGCGTTCGGCGCCGGGGCGGGGCTCAGGCTCGCCGCGTTGCGGGAGCAGGGCCTCGCCATCCTCCGCATCGCCCTGGGAGCCATCGGCGTGCCGTTCGTCGTGGTGACATTCGTCGTGCTGACGGTGAGCCCGTGGTTCCCGCTCACCGCCCACCAACCGTTTCGCGACGCCATTGCCGTGGCGCTCGTTCTCGGGACGGTCGCGGCAGTGTCGTCCCCCGCGGTCACCTGGGCACTCATCACCGACGTGGGCGCCACCCCCCGCGGCCTGTTGTCACGGACCATCCTTGCGGTCACGGTGGTGCAGGACGCCGCCGCCGTGCTGCTCATGACGCTGATGCTCGCGCTCGCGCAGGCGCTGGCCAGCACGGGGTCCGTCACGCCGGGACTCGCGGCCATCGCGTTCTTGCAGCTTGGCGGCTCGGTAGTGGTCGGGGTCCTCTTGGGTGCTGCGATTGCGCAGTACGTGAAGGTGATCCGCCGGCACATGGTTTTGGTGCTCGTCGGCGTCGCTTTTCTCGTCGTCCAGGGAGCGCGGCTCTTCGGACTCGAAGCGGCGCTGATGGCGCTCGCCGCAGGATGCACGCTCGCGAATTTCTGGCCGGCCGAAAGTGAGCGCCTCAAAGCAGAGCTCACACGGTGCGCGTTGCCGGTCTATGTCGTATTCTTTGCGATCGCTGGCTGCGACCTCCGTCTGGGCGCGCTGGCGCAGCTCTGGCCCTGGGCGTTGCTGCTCATCGGGCTGCGTATCACCAGTTTACGCGCGGGCTTGCGTTGGGCTGGCCGGCATCCGGCGGTGGGGGCTGATCTTGTAACCCACGGATGGCTGGGCCTGGTCACACAGGCGGGGCTGGCAATTACGCTCGCCGCCATGCTGCGGCGGGCGTTCCCCGAGTGGGGTATCTCGCTGGAATCGCTCGTCGTGGCGATGATTGGGGTCCACCAGGTGGTCGGGCCGCTCTGTTTCCACTGGGCGCTGCGGAAGGCGGGCGAAGTCACGGAGGGAGCACATGTTACGGAGAAGTCTGCTCTTGTTTCTGGGAGTAGCAGCGTGTAAGGATGGCTCCGGCCCGACGCTGCGTCCCTGCACGGCAGCGGGGTTCCCCGTGAGTCTCGCGGTTGGTCAATACGTCGCGATCGATCCGGTACCCGATTCGGGGTGCACGGTCTTTCCGGCCAACGGCGCCCTCGACGCCGAATACGTCGTGGTCTCTCAGCTCGCCACCGGCGAGCCGGGCAAGACGTCCAGCTTCCGGCTGACGGGTGATACGATCCTGCCCGCCGTCCTGTCGGCGGCCCTCGCGGCCCCCGCCCGGGCCGACGAGATGCTGTCGCCCGCCGAGCAGTTTCACGCGTTTCTGCGACATGGTGACGAGACGCGTTGGCGGGAGCTCGTGCCTGCAGGCGGTCGCGCCTTTCGGTCGGGACCGCTCCTGGGTCCCGCGGGACCACCGCCTACGTACGGCAGCACGCGCCAGTTCAAAGTGTGCAGCCGCCTCAACTGCTCTCAGTTCGCCACCGTGACGGCGACCGCGCTCGCGGTCAAGAGCAAGGTCGCGATTTTCGTGGACAATGACGCGCCGCCGGGCGGGCTCGACGCCACTCAGCTCGACGCTCTCGCCGACCTCTTCGACACCCGTCTCTACGCCACCGATACCGCCGCGTTCGGCGTCGAATCGGATATCGATGCGAACAGCGTGGTGCTCGTGCTCATGACGCCGGTGGTCAACAGGCTCGTGACCGCGGCCGAGTGCCAGCAGAGCGGATTCGTTGCCGGGTTCTTCTATGGCGCGGATCTGGAGCCGACGTTCATCAACTCGAACGCCGGTGAGGTCTTCTATTCGCTCGTGGCGGATCCCGGCGGCACACTGAGCTGCAGCCATAGCACGACGTCGGTGCAGCGGATCGTGCCGGTGACGTTCATTCACGAATTTCAGCACATGATCAGCTACAACCAGCACGTGCTGTTGAGGGGAGGCGACGGGGAAGTGCTGTGGCTGAACGAGGGCTTCTCCCATTACGCCGAGGAGCTGGGTGGACGGAGCTTCCTGCCGGCCGACCCGACCACGTTTTCGCGCTTCACGATCGGCGACCTCTTCAACGCCTATCAGTATCTCGATTCGACCGACAAGCATTTCCTCTTGCCGACCGCCGGCATCGGCAGTCTGGCGGAACGCGGGGCGGCGTGGCTGTTCGTGCGGTACATCGTGGACCGCTACTCCGGCGGCACGACCGTGACCCAATGGAACGCGTTCACGCGCCAGCTCCTGCAAACGACCGCCACCGGTGCGGACAACGTCGCCGCCGTCACGGGTCAGCCGTTCGAGACCGTGGTGACGCAATGGGCGCTCGCGAATTGGGTGTCGGACCTACCGGGGTTCGCCGCCCCCGCGGAGCTCAAGTACGACTCGTGGCCATTCCGTACGACCTACGCGTCGCTCAACGCACAAGACCCCACTAACTTTCCGAAGCCGTATCCCTTGACGCCCACGCAAAGCGCCGGGCGGGGCGTCAACCTGAGCGGCACGCTGCGCGCCGGGTCCGGCGTCTACCACCGCACGTTACAGGCACCGAACGACGCCGGTTTTACGCTGCTATTCGCAGCGGGGGACCGCGGTCCATTCTCAACACTCGTGCTCGGTCCGGGGAGCGGGCCGCTGGATCCCACCCTTGTCCCCCGGCTCTCCGTGATCCGGATCAAGTGAGACGGCCGGACGGCCGGACGGCCGGACGGCCGGTCCTGACGCTCGCCGCGGTATTGGCGCTCTTGGCCGTCAGGCCGCCCGGCCGTCTGGCCGCCCAGTCGGAAGCCAGCATTCTCGCCGCGCTTCCCGGCTCGACGCGCTCCGCCGCGCTGGGCGGTGCCGGCGCGGCGCTCGTGGGCGACGCGGGCGCGATGTTCGCGAACCCGGCCGGCATCGCGACGATTCGGCATCTGGCGCTCGAGGGCTCGTACGAGCCCTACCTGGCCGGCACCGCGCTTTCATCCGCCGCGCTTGCCCTGCGGGTGGGGCGCTGGACCTGGGGCTTCGGCGCGCAGGCGCTCGATTACGGGAGGGAGCCGGAGATCATCCCGGATCCGGCGACCGGCGGCCGCCGCGGCACGGCGACCGGGGCCACGTTCCATCCGTATGAGGCGCTGGCGGCGACCTCCCTCGTCTACCGCCGCGGATTCATCGCGCTCGGCGTCACCGCGAAGTACGACCGACAGCAGTTTGGAGCGGCGGTCAGCGATGCCTGGGCCGGCGACGTCGGCATGGCGATCGCCATTTTCGACATCGTGGCGTTCGGTGTGAGCGTGCAGAACCTGGGTGGCGACTTCGGCGCCGGGGCGCTGCTCCCGCGGCGCACCCGGGCCGGATTGACGCTCAACTACACCGATCCGCAGGGCACCTTCCGCCTGCTCACGACGATCGAGGGGCAGTGGCTCCGCGGTCCGCGCACGGTGCTCGTTCAAGGGATCGAGGCCGGGGTCGTGACGAGCGGCGTCGGACTGGTGGCGCGTGTCGGCTATGCGACCCACGCCGCCGTGACCGACGCGTCACACTTCACCTTCGGCGGTGGCGTAGTGCTGGGACGCCTGGCGATGGACTACGCCTTTCAGGGTTACGACGCGCTGGGCGGCGGGACGCATCGGGTCGGGTTGCGGTGGACGCCCTGACTGAGCGGGCGCGTCCCCGCTGGGGGCGCCTGCTCAAGCGCGTGCTTGTCATTACGCTCGGGGCCGCGGCCGCGGTCGTCGTGCTGTTGCTGATCGTCAGCGCCGACGCGCGCTACCTCGCCCGCGCCGGACTGGAAGAGGCGCGGCTGCTCTTGAAGCGCCGGTCGATCGAGAAGCTGATCGCCGACTCCTCCACCCCTGCGGCGCTGCGCCAGCAGATGCAGCTCGTGTTGGCGGCACGCGCCTACGCCGGCGACGCCCTCGGTCTCGCGGTCGGAAACACCTACACGACCTACGTGGACGTGGGCCGCGATACGCTGCTTCTCGTGCTGTCGGCGAGCCGGCGCGACAAGCTGCGCGAGATCACGTGGACGTACCCGATCGTGGGCGTGGTGCCGTACAAGGGGTTCTTCAACGCCGGGCGGGCGCGCCGGGAGGCGGCGCAGCTCGAGGCGCAAGGACTCGACGTGTACCTGCGGCCGTCGGGCGCGTTTTCCACGCTGGGCTACCTCAGCGATCCGCTGTTTTCGACGGCGATGAGCCGGGACACGATGGAGCTGGTCGCGACGGTGCTGCACGAGCTGGCGCACAACACGCTGTACGTGAAGAGCCAGACGCCGTTCAACGAGAGCTTCGCGAGCTTCGTGGGGTATCGGGGGGCCGAGGCGTTCTTCCGGGCGCGGCGCGACACGGTCGATGCCCGGCGTGCCGGAGCGCGGTGGCGCGACGAGCGCACCCTGGACGTCTTCTACGCGGAGCTCGCCCGGCGCCTCGATTCGGCGTATGCCGACAACCTGAGCGGCGAGCGGCTCGAGCGGGCGCGCGCGACGTTATTCGGGTGGGCGCAGGATCAATTCAAGGGACCTGTGGGGCAGTCGCTCGAGACCTACGACTGGCGCTGGTTCGCGCAGCAGCCGCTCAACAACGCGGTGATCATCGCGCAGCGGCTGTATCGAATGGACCTGAATCTGTTCGACGAGATCTACCTGCAGAACAATGCGGATATCGCAGAGACCATTCGCGCCATCCAGATTCGCGTCTTTACGCAGCCCGACCGCGACCCCTATCGCGCGCTGTATTCAAGACCCGGGATGCGGGTGGAGGACTAGTTACCCCGCAGGCGCTCCGCGTCGGCCACGCGCTGCAGCGCGATGCCATACGCGGCCGTGCGGAACGTGACGCCCTTCTCCTTGGCGAGATCCCGCACGGCGACATACGCCTTGGTGATCGTGGCCTTGAGCTCGCGGTTGACCTGCTCGTGCGTCCACCGGTATTGCTGGAGGTTTTGCGCCCATTCGTAATAGCTGACCGTCACCCCACCGGCATTGGCGAGGAAGTCGGGCAGCACCGCGATGCCGCGCTCCGCGAGAATGAGATCCGCCGTCGGCGTGGTCGGCTCGTTCGCCCCTTCCACGACGACTTTGCAGTCGATGGAGCGGGCATTCGTTTCCTTCGTGATCACGCCCCCCAGCGCGGCCGGGACCAGCCACTCGCAGGGGATCGTCCATAGCTCTTCGTTGCTGATCCGCTTGCCGTCCTTCCATTCCGATACGGGCCGGCCCTGCGCTGCGTGGGCGAGCAGGCCGGGGACATCGAGCCCTTGCTCGTTGTAGATCCCACCCTCCACGTCGCTGACGGCGATGATCTTGGCGCTCGCCTCCGCGTCGAGCAGCCGCGCGAGATTGCTCCCCACGTTCCCAAAGCCCTGGATCACGACCCGGCTGCCTTTGAGGGGAATGCCGAAATCCCGGGCGTATTCCTGCATCACGTACATGACGCCGCGCCCGGTCGCTTCCTCGCGCCCGAGCGATCCGCCGAGCGCCACCGGCTTCCCGGTAACCACGGCGGGCGTGTAGCCCTGGCGACTGGAGTACTCGTCGAGGATCCAGGCCATGACCTGGGCGTTGGTGTTGACGTCCGGAGCGGGGATGTCGCGGTAGGGGCCGAGCACGATCGCGATCCGTTGCGTGAAGCGGCGGGTGAGCCGCTCCAGCTCGAGCTTCGAGAGCTTCTTGGGATTGACGGTCACGCCGCCCTTCGCGCCGCCGAACGGAATGTCCATCAACGCCGTCTTCCACGTCATGATCGTTGCCAGACCGAGAACTTCATCGTGGTCCGCTTCAGGGTGATAGCGGATCCCGCCTTTGCACGGCCCGCGGGCGCCGTTGTGCTAAATGCGGTACCCCGTGAAGACCTCGATCCGGCCGTCGTCCATGCGCACGGGGACCTCGACTTGCACCTCGCGGAACGGAGACATGAGGATTCTCCGCATATACGCCTCGAGATTGATCATGTCGGCGGCCCGCTCGAACTGACTCTGGACGATGGCCTTGCCGGACATCGGAGCGCGCGGCGGCTGTGCAGTCGCAGTCACGTCGGTCTCGGGCTTGGGGGGAGGGGGCGTCAGCGGGGTCAGGCGGGACGCAGCCGGCGGCCCGCCACGCGGGCGCCGGGATGCTGGGCTTCGGACAGCGCGTGCGCGGGATTGGGCGCGCGGGCGCGCCGCTTGCCCGCATCCGTCAACACGCCGATCACGTCCGTCGTGACGGTGGTTCCCGCTTCCGCGGGATGCTCGAGGGCGAAGACTAGGCCCCCCCCTCGTCCCCCCCCCGCGGCCTCGGCGGCCACGGTCTCCGCGAGCCTGATCCAGGTGCGGTCGGCGGACAGCGGTCGCAGCGCGACGATGAGGGGACACGCGGCGGGATCGAATGCCGCATCGGTGACGAGCGGCGTGCCCAGCCGCTCGGCGAGATCGTCGCAGGCGGGGAAAGTCGGCCCGAGCAGGATGATTTGTCCGAACTGCCATCCACTGTCCGCCGCGACCTCGGCGAACGTCGCCACCAGCGTTTCGTCGCCCGGCGGGACGGGCCCGGGAGTCGGCGCGAGGACAACGGTCCCCGTATCGGCGAACCACCGTTCCGCGGGGCTCAGGTCGTCCGGCCGCCTCGGGGCGTAGAAGCCGTAGCGGCGCGTGGCGGCGATCTCGCGCTCGGCTTCGGTGCGCTGCTCGGCGTGCTCGGCGGCCTGGGCCGCGCCCTCAAAGGCCACTTCCGCCGCCTGATACCGTCCGGCGTCCCGCAGCACCTGGCCCCGCAGCTTCAGTGTATCGGTGTGGGGCTCGAGCCCGAACGCTCGGTCCAGCGCCAACAGCGCACGGCTCTTGTCGCCCAGCTTGTAGGCCGCGTAGCCGAGCTCGTGCCACGTCAGCGCCAGGTCGGGGTCGGCTTCGACCGCCCGCTCCAGCTCAGCGAGGGCCTCCGGGTACCGCCCCAGCTCGATCAGGGCCGCGCCGCGCAGAGTAAAGGAAAAGCCGGTGTCCCTGAATGTGGCTCGCGCGCGGTCCGCCAGGCGCAGCGCCTCTTCTCGCCGGCCGCTCGACCGCAACAGCTCGAAGTATTCGGCCCAGCACGCTTTGAGCTCGGGCTGCGCCGTCAGCATTTCGTTGTACGCGGATTCCGCTTCGCGCATCCGTCCTTCGCGCGCAAGCCAGCGGGCGCGCGCCAACGCCCGTTCGCTGCGGGCATCGGGGAAAAGGTCATACGACGCGGTCGTCCGCATGGTCTTGAATCTACCCGGCGCCCTCTCGCTGGCTAGGCGCGACCTGCATCCCTACATTGTGGCCCCATGGATCGAGATCGTTTGCTGCGCGAGCTGAGCGAATTTCTGCGCATCCCGTCGGTGTCCACGTTGCCCGCGCACAACGACGATTGCCGCGCCGCTGCGGCGTGGGTCGCGGCGGAGCTGCGGCGGCTCGGATGTCGCGACGTCGAGTTCCTCGGCAGCGAAACGCATCCGGTGATTTGGGGCATGGGACCGGACGTACCGGGCGCGCCGACGTTGCTGATCTACGGCCACTACGACGTGCAACCGCCCGATCCGCTCGACGAATGGACGACGCCGCCCTTCGAGCCGACGGTGCGAGACGGCCGCATTTATGCGCGCGGCGCCTCCGACGACAAGGGCCAAGTCTTTTGTCTGCTCAAGGCGATCGAAGCGTGCTCCCGGCCCCCGGTGAACTTCCGGTTTCTCATCGAAGGGGAAGAGGAGTTCGGCTCGAAGGTCCTCTTCGATCTCCTGAAGCGCGAGCCGCAGCGCGTCCGAGCCGATGCGGCGCTCGTCGCGGACATGTCGTACGTCGCACCCGGCTGGCCGGCGGTCTACACGACGCTCCGGGGGTTGTGTTACGCCGAGATCACGGTGCGCACGGCCAAGAGCGACCTCCATTCGGGAGAATACGGCGGGGCGGCGCCCAACGCTCACGAAGAGCTGTGCCGCCTGCTCACCAAACTCAAGAGCGAAGACGGGCGGATCAACATCCCCGGTTTCTATGCCGCCGTGCAGCGCCCCTCGAAAGCGGAGCTCGCCGCGTGGAAGAAACTGCCGTTCACTGAGAAGGATTTCCTGCAGAAGCGCGTGCAGGCGAAGGCGTTGACCGGCCTCAGGAAGTATTCAGTGCTGGAACGGTTGTGGGCGCTGCCTACGTTCGAAATCCACGGTATCCTCGGCGGCTTCACCGGACCGGGCGCCAAGACCGTGATCCCCGCCGCGGCGACCGCAAAAGTGAGCCTGCGGCTCGTGCCCAATCAGAAGCTGCAAACGGTGGAGCGCCAGTTGGCAGCGGCCGTCAAGCGCTTCGCGCCCAAGTACGTGTCGGCCACGGTGCGCTTTCTCCACGGCGCGGACCCGGCGCAGATCAAGGTGAACGACTCCGCGTTCAAGTTGCTGGACCGGGCGTTCAAGGAGGTCGTGGGGCGGGGCACGGTGCCGGCGCGGGCGGGAGGGTCGATCCCGGTGGTACCGGCGCTCGGGGCTGGTGGGGCGCCCGTGATCCTGACGGGTATCGGGCTCCCGGATGACCGGCTGCACGCGCCCAATGAGAAGCTCGACCTGAAGCAGCTATGGGACGGCATTGAGGTGTTTCAACGGTTCTACGAGCTGCTGGGGGAACGGACCTAGTCACACACCCATCTTCTTGCTGGCGTTCCGAAACTTGTTGATCTCGTGCTGCGTGAGTCCGCGGCCGCCGTAGCGCTCTTCCTTCCACGGATCGCCATGCATGTGATAGCCGTTTTGCTCCCAGAATCCCGGGAGGTCTTCCTCGAGCAGCTCAAATCCCCGCACCCACTTCGCGCTCTTCCATAGGTAGAGATGCGGCACTAGCAGCCGCGCCGGCCAGCCGTGCTCCGGCGTGAGCCACTCGCCGCTCCACTTGAGCGCGATCAGGTTGTCGGGCCGGTTCAAGTCCGACAGCGGCAGGTTCGTCGTGAAGCCCTGCTCGGCGACGACGAGGCAGTAGGCGGCGGAAGCCTTGAGACCCGCGCGGTCCAGGAGCAGCTGCACCGGCACGCCCTCGAACGTGTTGTCCAACCGGCTCCACGTCGTGACGCAGTGTATATCACAAACGACGGTTTTCCGCGGCAGCGCGAGCAGCTCGTCGTAGGAAATAGAGAAGGGGCGCTCGACTTGTCCGGATACCGTGAACATCCATTTGGCGGTGTCGACACTGGGAACATTGCCGTAATGCAAGACCGGCCACTTGGCCGTGGGGATCTGGCCGGGGGGGACGCGGTTGGCGGAGTCTGGCACTCGTTGCCTCGTTTAGTATTTCCCAGGCTGAAGCCTGGGCTCGGCCATCACTGTCCTTAAGGACAGCGTCTGCCGAGCGCACCCTTTAGGGTGTGAACAACGGAGCTGGGACTTCGGTACTCTTCCCCTGGCGCGCCGACACCCCGAACGCCCCCTCAAACCCCCGAACCACCGCCGCTACCGCCTCGTCCCACAACCGTTCCCCGCTCCATGCTCCCCCTTCCCGCTCGACCGACGTCATCACCACGCCCGGAATCCCGCACGGCACGATCCGCTCGAAATGCGCCAGCTCGGTCGCGACGTTCAGCGCGAAGCCGTGCCAGGTGACCCACTGCTTCACGTGGATGCCGATGCTCGCGATCTTCCGTCCGCGCGTCCATACGCCGGTGTAGCCGGGGTTACGCTCGGCGGGGACGCCGAGAATCGCGAGCGCATCGATCAGTGCCTGCTCGAGCGTGCGCAGATACCAATGAAGGTCTTGCTTGAAGCCGCCGAGATCGAGGATCGGGTATCCGACCAGCTGCCCCGGGCCATGGAACGTGACGTCCCCGCCGCGCTCGACTTCGAAGACGTCGATCCCGGCGGGGCGGAGCAGGTGGGCCGCCTGCGAGTTGCGGCCGAGGGTCACGACCGGCGGATGCTCCAAGAGCAGCAGCACGTCGTGGGGCAGGCGGCGGGCGATGCGGTCCTCGGCGAGCCGGCGCTGCCACTCGAGCGCTTCGGCGTAGGGAACGGTACCCGCCTGAATGACCTCGAGCATGCCGCTCATGGCGCGCCCGTCCCCTTGCCCTTGATCGCCCACCGTGTGCCCGCGATGCCGAACGCCACGTTCGCGGCGAGCCAGACGATCATGCCGACGAGGCCGAAGAATCGGTCCAGCGGCGCGGCGAGGAATCCCACGAGAATGGCGCCCACCGCCCCGAGGACACTGATGACCCCGCGCTGCCAGATGTTGTCGAGCGAAAAGCTCCGGTACCAGCCGCACGCACCTCCCACCCCCACGGCCGCGATGAGGCCGGCGAGGAGCGGATCGGGGGCTGCGTCACGGTAGGCGGACGGCTCGAGCTGCTGACGCAGCAGCGAGGCAACGATCTGAGCGGCTGTCAGGCAGGCTCCACCGAACCCGACGCCCATGGCGAGCGATCCCAGGCCGAGGGCGAGGGGATCCTTGGTGGGGTCGGTGGTCACACGTGCAGCACGCGGCCGAGCGAGTCGAGGGCCGCTTCAGCGACGGCTTCGGACATCGTGGGATGCGCGTGGATCGCGAGCTCGACCTCTTCGACCGTGTACTCGTTCTCGCGCGCCACCGCCAGCTCGTGGATCATCTCGGACGCGTGGGCGCCCACGATGTGTGCGCCGAGGATCTCGCCGTATTTCTTGTCGCGCAGGATCTTCACGAATCCCTCGGTTTCCCCGGTCCCGCGCGCGCGACCGTTCGCCGAGAATGGAAACCGCCCGGCGACATAGTCGAGTTTCTTCTCCTTGCACTGATCTTCCGTGAGCCCGATGCTGGCCACCTCGGGATGGCAGTACGTGACGCTCGGCACGTTGTCGTACTTGATGGGGTGGGGCTTCTGGCCGGCGATCAGCTCGGCGACGACGACGCCCTCCCGGAAGCCCTTGTGCGCCAGCATCGGCGGGCCGGCCACATCGCCGATCGCGTAGTACCCCGGCGCGGTGGTTTGGAGATTCTTGTCCACCTTGATGAAGCCGCGGTCGGTGAGCTGGATGCCGCACTCTTTGAGTCCGATGTTTTCGGTGTTGACCGCGCGCCCCGCGGCCATCAGCACCGCCGCCACGACCACCTGCTGCTTTTCCCCGCCCGCTTCGACGTCCAGCGTCACCTTGTCCTTCCCCACCGTCCCCTTG
>Ga0184634_10000219_pt1 | contig 13704 bp, 12 predicted proteins | sample PLM31_200_b1_FD_133016 | JGI IMG/M metagenome (GOLD analysis project Ga0184634, IMG submission 133016) | Groundwater sediment microbial communities from an aquifer in East River, Colorado, USA - PLM3-1_200_b1 | ecosystem: Environmental > Terrestrial > Soil > Riparian zone | place: USA: East... | reverse complement strand
GCGACCGCTCCAAAACCGGGACGAGATTAGAAGCGCTTTCGGCGCTTCCCTGGAGCTCTACCACACTATCGCGATATCGGAACCCCGAGAGATAGGCGGTGTTCGGCACGATCCGCGAGAGCTCGTCCAGGACCCGTAAGAGATCTCCTCGGCGATCTTGAAGGCGGGAAAGGAGGGTGATTTCTCCGCGGGTCCGCTCCAGCTCTCCCTCCTCGCGCCGCAAGGCCTCCACAGACGGTTCCAACTTCTGGTTTTCTCCCTGAAGCTGCCGCAAGCGAAGCTCATCCCGGAGAGGATAGCTCACGCCCCAGACGATCAAACCCAGGAGGAGCAAAACCGAAAGCGCCCAATTAACCTTCGATAGGACGGCGCCTTCCTTTTTCTGCCGGGCCTCCTGAAGGAGGTTGACCCGAAAGGTGGCCTCTCGAAGCCCCTGCAGGGCCGCTCCGACCGCGGGAAGAGAAAGGGGATGCGACGGGACGCGTTCGCCGGCAAAGCGCTTCCTCGCCAGGCTCAGCAGGTCAACGATCTCCAGGGAATCGACTTTCACCAAGCGGAGAAAATCCGAGAAGTCGCCCCAGCCAAACCACCGGGGCGAGCGACGAAAAGAGCCGTGAAAGAGTTCCTGCGCGGCTCCTCGACTCCATTCCGCCTGGGGGAACCAGCGGCTCAAGAGGAGTTCCGGTTGAGATCTTCGACCATCCTTTCTTAGACACAGCTCCACCATTTCGCAACCGCGTTTTTGTCCCCCTAGGATCACCGCGGAAGGCGCCTCTCCGTCAGTGCAGGAGAGAAAATAGTTACCGATGGACGTGAAGGTGGTCTCCACGCCCGCCGGCTTCACCCCAAATGCGGAGAGGACATCGAAGAGATCATCCAAAATCTTTTTGGGGACGGCGAAAAGAAAGACCCTCAGTCTTTCCCCCTTCCGTCCGGCGGGGAGAAAATCGTAATAGACATCTTCAGACCGCAATGGGAGCTGCCTTTCGATCTCATAGTCCAGGGCTTGGCGGAGATCTTCCTGGGCCATGGAAGGCAAAAAAAGCTCTATACAGATGGTTTGGTCCGCGGAGAGGCAGAGATAAAGCGGATCTCTGGCAGGATCGAAATGGGGCAAAAGCGAGCGAAAGGCCTCGCTCAAGGCTTGCCGGCGGGAAGAGATATTTCCGTCCGTTCCGAGCTCGCGCGATTCTTCCGCAACGACCGTGAGGCGAAAGAGATCTTTACGCAAGCGCACAAAAAAGAGACGGTCGGGCGTGACATAGAGGCCCGCGGCCTTGAGAAAATCCGCGCGCGCGAAATCCTGAAACCAACGAGCGTCCATCACTCCTCGTTCTTCACTAAGTCCCGGTCAACCCAGCGAATCAACTCAAACCCCCTCTGCCCTCCTGCCAGACGAACTACCCCTTTCACCTGGCGGGCGCTGGCCGACTCCCCTGCACGCCCCTTTGCCTCGACCGTGATTACGGAGGGACTCACAGAAACCATCTGAACACATAATTCACTCCCCCCGGCAAGTTTCAGCAAGTCGGCGAGCGTTTTGTCCGACAGCTTTTTAAATTCTCGACACTGATCCAAAGAAAGTCCCGAAACCGCAAGACACACTTCAGGCGACAGGGTGCGAAGATTCACCCGGTCGATAGGGCTCTCCACAGTAAAAATCTCTTTGAGCCCTACTTTTTTCTCTTCGCCGTAGAAGATCTCGGGGGTCACCCCCCGCACCCAAAGGAGTTCTTCCACGGCATCGAAAGGACCATTCTTCACTGTGTACGACGGCGAGAGGGAGTGGTAGTAGTCTTTTTCCGCTCCATTCAACCGGTGCAGATCATCGTCATCACGCCAATCCAGAACGGAGTCGGCCAAAATACTTCTGCGCGGCTCCTCAATTTGGAGTTTCGTAAAGATACACTGCAGGGCTGCTTCACTCACGCGATTAAGGTTGATTTTCCCTGATTCATCCACCGAGCGCACATCATAGACGCCTTGCCCTAAGTTTCCTTCTTGCCACTCCCCGTCGAACAGATCCCCGGGCTCCCGGCCGCCAACCTGCCGAGGCTGGGAGGAGTCTTTCAAGAGTTCATAAAGCCGCCGCTGAAAGCCCGCCAGGGCCAGATAATAGCCTTCGGTTTCCTCGGCATAACGGCGCGTGGCGATTCCCTCTTCCCGAACTAATGCCGTAAAGTCGAATGCCACGACAAAAAGAAAGATAAAGACCCACAGCACCATAAGCAACGCCACCCCCCGCTCATTCGAGAGATTTGAGACTTGAGATCTGAAATGGGAATTGTTTTTCATGGGGCCAGGACGCTCAGCATAATGGGGAAGGTCCACTGAATCTCTTCCCCATTTTCTTCTCGGTAACTGAGACGGACGGCCCGGGGCAGCGTACGCCTCTCATTACCGTCCCATTGATCGCCCCAGCGCTCTTCCTCTCCTTGAGGATCGAGATATTCGATGCGCAGCTCCCTAACTCCCTGGGCAAGAATGGCCCTGTTTTTGTAGCCGTCGTGTTCCGCCTGGCTCTTCAGAGATACTGGCATGCTTTCTTCAAGGCCCAAGATTCCCCTTCCCTCCCCTTCACCGTCCCAAGAGATGGTGATTTCGGACATCCCCCTCCCACCCATGCCCGAGGACAAGGCCGAGACAAACGTGAGCTGGGCCTCTTTCCCGGAAAACAATATCGGCGCAGCCCCACGCGAGGGACGGTAGGGATAAGCCGACCGGATATAGCCTGCCAATAGATCCCCTACCGAGCGCAATCTCTGACTCTCCTCAGAACGCGCCTGTGATTTTGCCATGGCCCTTTGACTCAGATGGATAGCCCCATAAAGAGTCATCGCAATCAGCGCCACAAGCGTTATCGCTATGGTGACCTCGACCAGGGTAAAACCCATCCGAGACCTGAGATTTGAGATGTCAGAATTCATCCGCCCTTCTTGACCAAACGCAGGGTTTTCAGTTCCATTCCTTTGTCGCGGCCTTCTTCCCGGTAGCGCGTCTCAACTGTAATCTCCTTTAAGTCCCAGCCAATCGACGAGAGCTGATCATCTTCACGGAAGGGCTGGACTTCAATCCTCCAACGGTATCTCTCGTTAATAGCTCCTTCCAGCCTTCCATCTCTCACCTCGCGGCGAATCAAGAACCCATCGATCGCCTGGCGGCTGTAGGCTGCGACTTCGGTCCGCTCTGAACTCTTCGTTTCCAGACGGAGACCCGATGAGAAAATCTCGAAGAGCGTCACCACCCCCATGCCAACGATAGCCAAGGCCACGACGACCTCGACGAGCGTAAATCCACTTTGCATTCCGGATTTCACGCTTGGGGCGGTCATGCGGGCCCGTCCTCCAATACCACCACTCTTCCCGTAAGGGATTCCAGCCTAATCCGGTAGGCGGATAGGCCGTCGCCCGAGATATCGATCTCACCTCCCAGAATGCTTCCATTGGGAAAGAAGATAAATTGGCTGGCCCCGTCGCCTAAGGGCTCGCCGCCGTCGACTCCCGTGATTTTAATCTGCTCAGGAAAGGCCACTTTGTTTCCGGACGAGACCTCGTAACTGTTTTCCGACGGATCCACCACCAGGCGCAGAACGGCGCTTTCGGAGAGCGCCCGGCCGCGCAAGTTACGGGCGACGGCGGCCAGTCCCAGAACCGACTGTCTGAGCTCCCGCCGCGCCAGGACACGTTCCATTGCCGGCAAGACCAGAGCGCTCACCAGCCCCATAAGCGTGAGAACCACCAAAAGCTCGACCAGAGTAAAACCATTTCGGATTTTGGATTGCCGATTTTCGATTGAATCTAAAATCCAAAATCTAAAATCTAAAATCCTACTCCCAACTGGTGACATCGTGATTGTCTCCATCTCCTCCGGGCACACCATCGGCGCCGTAGGACATAAGATCGTAGGCACCATGCTCGCTGGGACTATGATAGACGTAGGCGCGTTCCCAGGGATCCAGGGGGACCTCCTTCTTGAGATAAGGGCCATCCCAGCGATCCACGCCGGCCGGTTTCCGCCGGAGGGCATCCAATCCCTCCTGGGAGGTCGGATAGCGTCCGACATCGAGACGAAAAGTGTCGAGGGCGGTTTCCAAGAGCTCGACCTGAGCTTTGGCTACCTTTGTTTTTGCCTTTTCTTCCTGCCTTATAAAGCGAGGAACCACTAAGGCGGCCAGAAGTCCGATGATCACCATGACCACCAGAAGCTCGACCAGGGTGAATCCTCGATTTTGGATTTTGGATTGCCGATTTTGGATTGAATCTAAAATCCAAAATCTAAAATCTAAAATTATTTTAGAATGGCAAATCATAAATACTGAAAATCGCCGCAAGCATAGAAACCACTACCACCCCCACTACCAATCCCATCCCCAAAATTAAAGCCGGCTGCAGAAGAGACACCAGGCGCTGGGTAGTGCGCTTGACCTCCTGGTCGTAATGGTCCGCCACGCTGGCCAGCATTCCCTCGAGTTTTCCGGTCTCCTCGCCTACAGCGATCATTTGGAGGGCCAGTACAGGGAAAACGCCGCTTTCAGCCAATGGGGCCGCCATGCTTTTCCCTTCTCTGACCCGAATCTGGACTTGAGCGAGAGCCTGCGCCAGCACTTGATTCCCCACCACCCCCTGAGCTGTTCCCAAGGCTTCCAATATGGGAACTCCACCTTTAAGCAGCACCGCCAGGGTCCGCGCGAAGCGGGCCACCTCCATTTGCCTGAAGAGCTCCCCCAAAACCCACGCCTGAAGCCGCCAGCGGTCCCACTGAAGTCTTCCCTCTGGACTCCGGATATAAAAGTTCAATCCCAAGCCCCCTAAGACTGCCAGGACCAACATCACCCAACCATAGCGGGAAAGCCCCTTGCTGAACTGAAGGAGCAACACGGTGGTCCACGGAAGGGCGCTCCGAACATCCTGGAACAGGAGAGAAAACTTCGGAATCACATAAACGAAAAGAATGATCAGTGAAAGGGCGGCGATAAAGGCGACGAGTGAAGGATAGGTCAAAGCCGACTTCAGCTCCTCTTTGAAATTCAACGAGCGCTCCAAATAGTCCGCAAGATAACGCAAAGTTCCTTCCATGACGCCGCTCGATTCTCCAGCCCGGATCATGTTGATGTAAACCTTCGGAAAGATATCGGGCTCTTCGGCCATAGCGGAGGAGAGAGGACGGCCAGCCCGCACCCCCTCCAGGAGAGAGCGTGAGGTTCGCTTCATCTCTTCTCCCTGAACGAGATTGGCCAGCACCGAGAGGCTTCGGTCTAGGGGCAACCCGGCTCCTACCAATGTCCTGAGTTCCTGCGTAAAATAGAGAAGATCCTTTTCGGTGATCTTCCGTCGCTTCAGAAAGGCGGCCGGGGATTCCGCTCGCCGGCGCGCAACTCCTCCGGAGGATGTAATCCCCAGAGGAACGAAGCCCATCTCATGGAGCCGAGACACGACTCCGCGCTCCGCTTCAGCCTCCATGACCCCTTCGGCCACTTTGCCCGCAGAATCCACCGCGCGGTATTGAAAGACGGCCATTGTCCCTAGCCCCTATTCCACTGTCCCATTTTCGATTTTGGATTTTAGATTCAATCGAAAATCGGCAATCGAAAATCTAAAATCGTTCAACCCTCTTCCCTGGTAACCCTCAGGACCTCCGCCAGCGTGGTCATTCCACTCCTCACCTTCTGCCACCCATCTCCTCTCAGAAGATGCATGCCCTGCCGCGTGGCAAGATTTCGAATCGAGGCAGCGTCCGCCCGCTGGAGAATGAGCTGGCAGATCTCGGGAGTGGCCGGAAGGAGTTCGAAGATGCCTATCCGTCCCAGGTAGCCCGTGCCGTTGCAGGAGTCGCATCCGCTCGCCTCCCACAAAGTCGCAGGCGGTTCCCCCTCAAACTCCTCAACTTTTAAGCCCCTGAACGGCGCCTCTTTTCGACAGCTTGAACAAAGCCGACGCACAAGTCTCTGGGCCAAAACGCCTAGAACAGAAGACGCCAGAAGGTAATCTTGCACCCCCATCTCTAGAAGGCGGGAGACGGCTCCGGCAGCGTCATTGGTGTGAAGCGTAGAAAGGACCAGATGGCCCGTGAGAGCGGCCTGGACTGCGATCTCCGCGGTCTCAAAATCGCGGATCTCCCCCACCATGATGATATCGGGATCTTGCCGGACAATGGAGCGGAGCCCGTTGGCAAACGTAAGGCCGATCTGCGGCTTCACGGGAATCTGATTAACCCCGCCCAGCTGATACTCTACCGGATCCTCGATGGTAATAATCTTTTTTCCGGGATCGTTGATTTTCTGCAGAGCCGCGTAGAGCGTGGTCGTCTTCCCGCTACCCGTAGGTCCCGTCACCAGGATCATACCGTGGGGCTTGGAAATCATCCCCCTGAAAATCTGGAGCATGGGCGCGGGAAATCCCAACGACTCCAGGTCCGTGAAGATCTGGGAGCGTTCTAACAACCGGATCACCACGCTTTCGCCGTAGAGGGTTGGAATCGTGGCCACCCGCAGATCCACATCCTTGCCCCCGATCTTCACTTTGATCCTTCCATCCTGAGGCAAACGCCTCTCGGCGATGTTGAGCTGGGCAAGAATCTTCAGCCGGGAGATGATAGCGGCCCTCAACTGGCGCGGTGGAGCATCCACTTCGTAGAGGATCCCATCGATCCGGTAGCGGACTTTGAGCTGATTTTCAAAAGGCTCTATGTGAACGTCCGAAGCCCGGCGCTCCAAGGCGCGGCTGAGGATCTGATTCACGAGGCGGATCACCGGGGTTTCGGAGGCCATATCGCGCAGGTGTTCCACCTCTTCCTCTTCACCGCCTCCTTCTATCTCCCGGACTGCCGCGGGAGGACCCCCGGAGTCCGCTCCGTGGCCGTTGCCAAAGAGGGCTTCGATCCTGGCCGCGATCTCCTTTTCCTTGGCGAGAAGAGGCTTGATCTGGAGACCCACTGCGACCCCCAGGGCATGAAGGCGAGAAAGATCCGTAGGATCGCTGAGCCCTACGAGAAGATGATCCCCCTCCGTCCCGAGAGGAACCATCCGGGCAAGTCGAAAAAAAGCGAGGGCATCGAAAAAAGGCTCTAAGAGAATAGGATTCAGGGGAAAATCTTTCAGAGCGACTAAAGGGATACCAAAATGAACGCTGAGAACGGACAATAGATCATCCTCAGAGATAAAGCCCAGCTCAATGACCAGGCGGACCAAAGGGGCGCATTGCTCCTCGCAGAGTTTGAGAACCCGCTCCATCTCTTCGGCCGAGACAATTCCCCGCTCCATCAATCGCTCTTCCAAAGTGATATAGTTCTCCATCTTCTCTCTCTGCCCTTAACTCTTTATTTCTGAACCCTCATCATTTTTTATCCGCTCTCCCATAGCGATCTTCCAAACGCACGACATCCTCCAGCTCGGGCGTGGAGGCTTCCAGGACATCACAATCTTCAATGGCGATCATGCGGTGTTTCGTTCCCGGAGCAATGTGGAATCCATCCCCCGGCTGGAGACGAAGCTTCTTCCTTTCCCCTTCTATCTCCATTTCCATGTCCATAACCCCACGCAGCAGGTGAACCGTCTCATCCTTTACCCGATGATACTGGTAGCTCAAAAACTCCCCCTTACGGATGTGCAAGATTTTACCCACGTAGCGATCCGTGTGAGCCCATACCAGCTCATATCCCCAAGGCTTCTCGATCCGATCCGCTCGCTTGAGTTCCTCCATGCGTTTTACCCCCCGGAGTATGATACCAAATTTCCCCAAGGGCTAAAACCCGGACTTTACCTGAGGGCGCTCCGCTGCGATCCCAGGCCCAAAAGGTTTAGATCAAAATTGAAGCTCGTCTTGGAGGGATTGATGTTTCGGCTCAGGGAAAAGGTGACGGTCCAGCATTCACATGGGGAGAGTATTTTGACCGCCACCCGATTGCTGGTGGAGCGGGAATCGCGCACGTTATAGCTGGAATTCAGAAAAAGGAGAAGGTGGTTGGTGACATGAACCAGGATCCTTCCTCCAAGCTCGCCGAGAACATTCTTATTAAAAGCGGTCCCGGGACAACGGGGATCCAATGGATGTTTGGCGCAATCGGCGACGACGCTCAAGTCGATATTCGCGTCCTCGGATAAAAAAGCGTTGGGTCCCTTGCGAATAAAGCGATAGCCTAGATTGAGGGAGTTGGGCTGCATGAAGTCTGAATCCAGCACCCGGTGCGTGATTGGACGGGGATCGGACAACGCCAACGTCGCCGCGGCCTGGGTGAGATGCCAGGGCCCCGGGTTCAATCCGGCATCGAGTCCCACGGTCCAGTAAGTAAGTGGATGGAACCGCAAATTCATATCGAGATCGGAAAGGCTGTCACCTCCTTTCCTCTCCCGGTCGATATCGTAGCTCAAGGCCACCCTGGCCTGACCCAAATCCTCAACATCCCTGGAAACAACTGAATCCAGGAGCTCCACATCTTTTTCCACTGGAGGAACGGGAGTTTGCCCAGTGTATTTACCCCAGAAACGATGGTTCAAAGCGAAGGTCAGCACATTCCTCCGGTTGACGCGATCAACGCCGTCCATAAGAGGAATATCCCGTTGCTGGACGCCGGGAATGAAAAGATAGCTCAATTCCGGCTCCACGATATGCCTGATCTTTTTCAACTCGGCCCCGCCCCAGTGAAAGACGCGGCCCAAGGAGGTGCCGAGATTGCCCCGGAGTTCTATGAGTTCCCTGGAGACATTATGCTTCGAGGAATTCTCCGTCTGGTAAAGATGGTAGAAGGTGCCGCGTGGGGCGGCGCTCCAGGAACCAAAAAGGTGCGCTGGCAAACGGAACGGGAACATCACCTCCGGCCTCAAGTCCATCCGCAAGCCGTCGCCGCCGTCGCGCCTGATATAATTGACGGCGTCGCCACGCCACCGGAGCTCCAGGGGGGTTTCGCCCAGCGGGCGACGCCCCCAGACAGAGAGCTGGGGAGTGCGATGGAGGGTTCGTTCGTCCTCCTGGATAAAATCCTGATAAAAATCCCATTCGCCCTTAAGGTGAGCGGAGTCCCAACTCCTGAAGAGTCCGAAGCGGGAGCGGCTGTAGCGGCTGCTGCTCAGGGAAAACTCGGTCACGCGGGGCAGATCCAACCGGTCCACGAGTTCCCTGGTAAAGAGGTCATCGCTGAAAGCTGAGACGTCGCTGTAGGTTGTCCATCCAGAAGACGCGGCGTGACGATGAGTGGCGAAGACATTCCACCGGTCCTTGGGAATCTCCGGATCCGCAATCGTGGGATCTCCGATGCGTACGTTGTCCCTGTCTCTCAAGCTCTCGTTAAAATAAGAGAGATTCACCTGGCCGTGAGTTTGGCGACTCCAGACATTTCTCAACTCGCCGAGAAGCCCGATCCGCGCCCGAGTCTGGAGATCGATTCCGAGGGTGGCATCACTGCTCTTGGAAAACGCCCAGAAAAAGGGCTGCTGGTATCTAAATCCCTCCCTGCTGGAAGAGCCGAGCTTGGGAAACAGAAATCCTGTTTGCCTCTCGGTCCGCAACGGAAAGAATCCGTAAGGCAGGTAAAAAACTGGAATATCCTTGATGTAGAAGGTCCCGCCCCGGACCACGCCGCTCCCCTCGGGGGTGAGATCGACCTGTGAAGCGCCTATTTTCCAAGACGGAGCTCCGGACTCACAGAGGCAGGTGGTGAAGAAGGCATCATCGACATGATAGGCCTGTCCGGGAAGCTTCTGAAAACGCCTGCCGGTCACACTCAACTGGCGCTCGGAAAAGAAGAGATCTCCATTTTCCACCTCCGCGGTCTCCTGTTCGAGATTCATGCGGATGGCGTCCGCTTTGAGCGTCCCGCGGGGATCTTCCAAAGAAACCCGCCCCTTTGCTTCTACATCTTGCGTCTCCCGGTCCACTCGGACCTCATCGGCCCTGAGAATCGTTCCCTCCCGTCGAAGCTCCACATGACCCTTGGCCTCCACCTTTTTTCCCGCATCCATCGCGGTCACGGAATCCGCCGTCATGTCAATAATCTTTTCGGGCTCGCCACCTGTGGTTGCCGTTTGGCCCGGCGCGGACCAGACGAGCGGTAAAAAAATAAGGAACAGGCACAGGACGCGGATCGCTCTCGGGACATGGGTCCATCGGCCGCAAGAGTTCGACCCTGAGGCTCGCCCCGAAGGATGGCTTCCCCCGAATGTCGACTCGCTTGAGACGCTTGTATTAGTGCAGTTTTCCACTCGTCATCTCCACAAGAATCGGTCTGACTTCCCCTAACAGATAAAGGGAGCCCGCAACAACGATCAGATCCTCCGGGTGGGCTCGGCTCAAAAGAAACCTCACCGCTTGGATCGGGTTCTCTTCAATAGTCCACGGCGCTTCCCCACACAAGGCCGCGGCCAACTGAGCGGGATCCGCGCTGCGTTCCATGGAAACCCGGGTCAAGACAACCTCCTCCGCAACCGATGAAAGAGCGCGGACCATGAAAGGCCAATCCTTATCGGCCATGGCGCCAAAGAGAAGCTTGATCTTTCTCTCCTTCCAGAACGACCGGATCTCTTCCACCAACGCCGCGACCCCCTCGGGATTGTGGGCCCCATCCAAGATGACCGTGGGACGGTGGTGAACGATCTCAAACCTTCCCGGCCACATCACCGTCCTTAAACCCTCGCGCACAGTTTTCTCCCTGACCGGAAATTCGCGCTGGGCTACCTCCAAGGCGCTGAGCGCGACCGAGGCATTACACCGCTGGTGCTTCCCCCTGAGAGGGAGAGAGAGCCCTTTCAGCTCCCATTCCAGGCCTCGATAGTCGAAAAAATCTCCTTCGCCCAAAGCAAAGGAAAAATCCCTCCCTAAGAAAAAGCTCGTCGAGCCGCAAGCCTGAGCCGTCCGCTCGAGCAACTCGCGCACCTCCGGGGCCAGAGAGCCACAGACCACGGGAACGCCAGCTTTGATGATTCCTCCCTTTTCCCGAGCGATGGAGAGCAGGTCAGATCCCAGATAGGCTTCGTGATCCTTGGCGATGCTCGTGATTGCCGATACTTGAGGGATGACGACATTGGTCGCATCGAACCTCCCCCCCAACCCCACCTCTATCACGGCCACGTCCACTTCGCGGCGGGAAAAATAGACCAAGGCCATCACCGTTACGAACTCAAAAAAAGTGAGACCGATGCTCTTCGCCTCTGAGCCACGCCGGATGAAATCGGCCAATTCGACGACTTCCTCCCGGGAAATCTCCTCGTCCCCAACCCGGATGCGCTCGGTAAAGGAAACGAGATGGGGAGAGGTATAGAGGGCCGTACGGTATCCTTCCTCCGAGAGGATTCGGTGGAGCATGGCGGCGGTGGAACCCTTTCCGTTTGTGCCGGCGATGTGGAACGCCCGGTAAAACCGCTCTGGATGGCCGAAAAGAGCGAGTGCCTCGGTTACCCGATGAAGCCTGAGATCGATCTCTCCACCGCGCAGATTGAAAATGTAATCCAGGGTCTCCGAATAAGATGCCATTTGAAAAGCCGTCAGCCCTCAGCGATCAGCCTTCAGCTCGTCTTTTATTAATGCTGATAGCTGACTGCTGAGTGCTTTTTTGCTACTCCCTTCATCGCCCGTTTGAGCCCGGCGACAAATCTGCGTGCTCGATCCACCTTGTCTCGTTTTCCACCCGCTTTTTCCATCGCTCCGATCAAAGCGCTTCCCACCACGACGGCGTCCGCAAAGGAAGCGACCCAAGCAGCCTGCCGGGGAGTCGAAATTCCGAAACCTACTCCGACGGGAAGGGAGACCGAGCGGCGAATCCGCGTCACTTCGGAACGGAGATGATCCTCCAAGCGCCGGCGGGCTCCCGTGACTCCGGTCACCGAGACATAATAGATAAATCCCCGCCCCTGCTTCGCCACTTGACGGATTCGCGCCGTATCACTGGTCGGCGACAGGAGAAAGACCAGGTCTAATTCCCGACCATCCGTCCAAAGCTTAAGCTCGCCGCTCTCTTCAGGCGGAAGATCCACACACAGGATGCCATCCACGCCGGAGGCTTTGGCCTCCTCGGCAAACCGCTTGGGGCCATAACGGAAGAACGGGTTATAATAGCCAAAAAGGATCAAGGGGAGCTGGGAGCCACGACGAAATTCCCGGACCAACTCCAAGATCAGGGGAAGAGAGGCGCCGCTCTTCAAGGCTCGTTCGGAGGCCCGTTGAATCGTCGGCCCATCGGCCATCGGATCCGAAAAAGGAACGCCCAACTCGATCCCGTCCGCCCCTCCGGCTTCCAAGGCCCGCAAAACGTTGAGAGTGGTTGCCAGATCGGGGTCCCCAGCGGTTACGAACGGGATCAAAGCGGCCTGGCCTTCTCCTCTCAACTGAGCAAACTTAGCGTCGATGCGGTTCATTATTCCAATTTTAGATTTTGGATTTCGGATTAAATCGAAAATCGCAAATCTAAAATCCGAAATCGTTAGAGTTTCACTCCCAGATAGTCGCCCACGGTGTCCATGTCCTTGTCTCCGCGACCGGAGAGGTTCACGATAATCACTTGGTTTTTGGCGAGCCGGGGGGCCAGTCGCATAGCCTCAACCACCGCATGGGCACTTTCCAACGCGGGGATGATACCCTCTACCTCCGCCAACGTCCGAAGCCCGTCTATGGCCTCCCGGTCCGTGGCCGAGACAAAGCGGACCCGCCCACTGTCGGCCAGATAGCTGAGTTCAGGCCCCACTCCCGGGTAATCCAGACCGGCCGCGATGGAATGGGTGTGGCGGATCTGTCCCAGCCGATCCTGAAGAAGATAGGTCTTACTCCCATGGAGGACTCCGACTCGGCCGCCGAGGACTGAGGCGGCATGATGACCGGTCCGAAGCCCTAATCCGGCCGCCTCCACACCGATCATCTTCACCTTTCGATCCTCGATAAAAGGATAAAAAAGACCGAGGGAGTTGCTCCCGCCTCCCACACAAGCCACAAGATAATCCGGCAACCGTCCCTCCTGCTTGAGAATCTGCCGGCGCGCCTCTTCTCCAATCACGGACTGAAAGTCGCGCACGATCATCGGATAGGGGTGAGGGCCCGCCACAGAGCCGATGATATAGTAGGTCGTGCGCACGGTGGTCACCCAATCTCTCAGGGCCTCGTTCATGGCATCCTTGAGCGTCTGGCTGCCGGATTCCACCACTCGAACCTGGGCACCCAGAAGCTTCATCCGAAAGACATTCAGAGACTGCCGACCGACGTCTTCCTTTCCCATAAAGATCTCGCACTTCAAGCCGAAGCGAGCGGCCACGGTGGCCGTCGCGACTCCATGTTGGCCGGCGCCGGTTTCCGCGATGATCCTTTTTTTCCCCATTCGCAAGGCAAGGAGGCATTGGCCGATGGTATTATTGATCTTATGAGCGCCCGTGTGACAGAGATCTTCTCTCTTGAGATAGACCTTCGCTCCGGCGAGCCGACGGGTGAGACGCTCGGCGAAATAGAGTGGAGTCTCCCGGCCCACGTAATCATGAAGATAGCGATGAAATTCGCGGCGAAACCCCGGGTCCTTCCGGACTTTCCGGTAAGTCTTCTCCAGTTCGATGAGAGCCGGCATGAGGGTCTCCGAGACGTACCGGCCCCCGTAGATGCTGAAATGACCCCGGGGATCAGGCCCCTTTGGCTGCGCTAATAAATTCTTTGAGCTTCCCATGATCTTTCACGCCTGGCCTCGCCTCTACCCCGGTGCAGACATCGACTCCGTAAGGGCGGACGCGCTGAACGGCCGCAG
>Ga0184634_10000217_pt1 | contig 13724 bp, 10 predicted proteins | sample PLM31_200_b1_FD_133016 | JGI IMG/M metagenome (GOLD analysis project Ga0184634, IMG submission 133016) | Groundwater sediment microbial communities from an aquifer in East River, Colorado, USA - PLM3-1_200_b1 | ecosystem: Environmental > Terrestrial > Soil > Riparian zone | place: USA: East... | reverse complement strand
GGAAAGATACCAAGAGAATCAACTGCATTGTCTGGTGGAGAAAAGACAATGGCTGCAACTGTCTTTTTGCTAGCGCTCCAGTCTTTAAAACCATCACCATTTTACCTTATGGATGAAATTGATGCGCACCTTGATGCAGAAAATACGGAAAGGCTTTCAAAAATTATATTTGAAAGATCAAATGGAAGTCAAATATTAATGGTAACATTGAAGGAGTCTACAGTGGCAAAAGCTAGTCAAATATTTGGAATATATCCAAAGTCGGGCGCATCGCAAATTGTTCAGTATAAGAATTCCAACAATGTTCCTCTGGCGCAGATTAAAGCATTAGATTAAGACAAGTTAGGCGAGTTAAGTCATATAAATCATAATGGTAAGGTAAGTTAATAATTTGCTCTTACCTCTACAAATGGTCCAAATCCATGATTTTCACGTATATTATGAAAATTATATCTGTTGCTTCCCTTATCAATAAAAGTTGCTATTGTTTCAGAAGTATTATAATATAGTGTGGTGATTCTTTTGTATTTTTCATGTTGCTTTACTTCTGTAAATCTGGAAAGTAAATTTGAATCGGCTACTATCAGGAATTTCTTAGTTTGTATCGGTTTTGTAAAGTTATCATTTGGTAGATCAGTATCTCTGAAAATAACACCGTAATTAAAAATATATTTTGGTATCCAAATCAAGGCACGCGTACGATGACTTCCTATTAATGTGGTCCCATCTTCTTCATCTTGGTTATACGTGTTCGCACCGGTATGTTCTAATTCTCGAGTAACGAACAAATATACTTCATTATATGTTGTATTGAGATGAGATGTCGTTAGGGCAGCAATGCTTAGAAATCCAAATATTGCAACAGCCGATATCATAACGTACGGTAGCAAGCCAATTAATTTGTAAGCCGCAAATGTTTCTCTCAGCCTATCAGCCATAATAGCTAATGCGATGCAGAGTATGGGTAGAAGAACACTCCAGTGAAAATAGACAACCCAACCAATTAAATATAGAAAAATTAAATATGGAAGAGTCCATAATATAACAAAGTAGTCTTTTTTTATAGCAGAGTAAACTACACCTGCAAGTCCAAATGTTACCAGAAGAGGATCTATTTGAGTTACAAGCATTATTGAATATGATAAGTCTCTTCCACCCTGTCTTCCTGTCTGATATAGCACTCCATCTAACCAATCTCCAAATTGACCCATCGATATGGCATATGCAGGCCACATCATTGGAATTAAAACAATGGGAATAAACCATATTCCTAAAGTTTTGAGGCGACTTAGTCTCGTGCTATCACTGTTTGGACTCCGGTTATCCTTCTTTAGTATGATGGAAGCTAGTAATGGTGTCATTGTAAATACAGGGACTTTTGTAAAGATTGCAAGACCTAGAAATATACCTGAAAGTAAAATTAGCAAAATATTTTTATCCCTGCTATTAGTGCTGGTATTCTGACTTACAGATTTTGCATAATAAACTGCAAATAATATTGATAGTAGTATAAATGGTAACTCAATAGAATCAAGGAGTATCGCTCTTAAGATCCGGCTTAGAGGCATTACAGCAAATAAAGTTGCTGAGATAAACGCTACTTTTCTATTATATCTTGTCTCTGCAATATTGTAAATAAGAAAAGTATCAATAACTGCAAGTATTCCCATCATGACTCTAGGTACAAGATAGAGCATTTCAATAGAATGTAGATTGACAGAAGGATTAATTGAATCTGGATAATTGACTAGCGATAAAGTAGCTGCCAGAAATATTTGGCCAAAAAACGGATGATCATATCCGTAGTCATATGTCTCCTTTGATTCCTGTGGACCAAGACCTTCTAATACTTGCATCGCCCTGCGCATATAATGTCCCTCATCTACATGAAAGGTGGGAAATCCTAAGGGGTTCCAAATATGGGTAAAAGCCGATAATGATAATGGTATAATGATAGATATAATCAAAGCTTTACTTTTAGATTGAAAACTTGGTAATAATCTTGGCGTATGAATTCACTTTTTGTCGTACTTTGGTTTGAACATCCTTTTATTCTTTCAAGTTTATATTTTTAATATTCTTTTTGCGATTACTGCGAATGAATCTCAACTAGAATCCTCTCTTTGTCCTGGAGAAACCCCATTTCTACCGCCTGGATTGATCTAGCAAGTCCGTAAACTCCTTCAGCTAGGTCATTAAGACAAGGAACGTCTACCCCATTCGACCACTTGAAGGAATTCGACGTATGATTTAATCAAATGGTTTATCATGTGACAAAAGCAATATAGACATCAATCCGTACTAAGTTGAAAAATTACATCGAGTTATTTCATATGGTAACGAGCTTTTAGAATTCATAAAATTTACAGGACTATTTTGGATTATACCTTGAAAATTTCAATATATTTAATTGTAAAACATGCGTCTATCATATAAATCAAGATTATGATAACATGTGCAGAACAATGGGGGTGCTCTTTATTTAATCGTTCTCACTGCATTGTTATTGTCGCACTCAAAAAAGTACAGTTTTCAAACAGAAATGACTGATAAGATAACGGTATATATTAAGATAAACTTGATTCCTAAGGTAATGTTGGTTAACAGCAATATCGTTAATGCTTTCTCGAGTATTAGGTCTAACAAAATAATTTTTATTTTGTGTTTTATTTTCTTGACTTCAATAGTTTATGCAAGAACAGTAGCACCTACCTCAGCTTTGGATCCTGAGGTTTCACCAACTTGGGGTACTGGTGCAAAGATGCCAACTCCTCGAACAGAACTTTTAGCAGACGCCATAGGCGAAAAGATCTACGTTATGGGTGGTGTAGACTATTCTAAAAACCGCCAACTGGACAAAGTGGAAATATACGATACTAAAAAAAATGAATGGATAACCACTGCTAAACCAATGCCTATACCTATTGACCATGGCGCAGCAGTTGCAGATAACGATAAGATATATGTGGTTGGAGGCTTCGTCAAATCAAAAGTTCCCACCAATAAATTATTCATTTATGATCCCATGAAAGATGAATGGCAGGAAGGCAAACCATTATCTTCACCCAGAGGTGCATTAGCTGCACAGTTTATCAATGGAACACTGTATGTAGTAGGGGGTTTGAATTCATCTCAAGTTCCAGTAAACACGATAGAGGCTTACGATCCAGAAAATAACATGTGGACATCAAAAGCACCAATGCCCACTGCAAGGCATCATCTTGAGTTGGCTGTAATTGACGGAAAATTATTTACCCTGGGAGGAAGAATATTGGGTAATGGTGTTCAGTCAGAGGATATGCATGAATCATTAACCAATTTTAACAGGAATGAAATGTACGATCCCAAGACAGATACATGGACTACCAAACAACCTATGCTGAGCAAGAGAAGTGGATTTGCAGCAGCATCCGCAAATGGCCAGATATATATTTTTGGAGGAGAAGGTATTCGAGAGTCGTTGGACAGCGTTGAGAAGTATAATCCTCTAGCCAACAAATGGACTCATGAACCATCAATGCCATCTGAACGAATTGGATTAGAAGCAGTAACAGTCGATAACAAAATCTATGCAATCGGAGGACAAATTTCCAGTCCTGAATCTGGTCTGGTTGCATTAGATACGAATGAAATTTTTAATCTAAGTAATGTGGATGATAAAAATAAGTGAATAAGTGGAATTGATTGGCGGTCAGTATGGACTTGAAATTAGATAAGTCGCCGTCTCTCAGATTACAGTTACTTTTGATTGCAGTTTTAATTTTATTATTAATTACGTCCTATGGTCTTGTTAATACTCATGGGCGAGAGATTTTCCTGAAGGATTCTAATCTAGAAATGGAGACCTTAACTCAAGGACTTAAATTTCCAACTGACATGGCATTTTTGAATCCAAATGAAATTTTGGTTTTAGAGAAAGACGAGGGTAAAGTACTGAGAGTTGTAAATGGCAATATCTCAAATAATACTGTGTTATCCCTTAATGTAAATTATGTACAAGAAAGGGGACTGTTAGGAATAGCAATTGAAAAAGACCAAGAAGTGGATGAAGGTGAAGAAGAAAGTGTTCCAAAATATGTTTTCTTGTATTATACTGAGGCAAGGCAGAGTGGTAACGGTAATGAAAGGAGTAATAGTAACGTTACTAGTAATTGCGATATACAAGAATGCGTGCAGAATCAATTTAATAATCGCCTCTATAGATATGAGTATAGAGATAACAAATTGGTAAATCCCAAGCTACTAATCGATATACCAATTTACTGGAACAATCGTGTCTATCCCACGGCATATTCTGCTATTATTACTGGAGGATCCAATTGGCTTCATTATCCACTCCGTGAAGGAAGTCATCAAGGAGGAAAGCTTGCAATGGATCATGATAACAATGTGTTTCTTGTTACTGGTGACGGAGGGGGTTGTTTCAATCATGATGGCTGTTACAGGAGTATCAAGAATGGTTTTCTAAGCGCAAAGACAGCTAATAAGATTGCCGGAGTTAATCCAACAGGAATGGGGGGCGTGCTTCATGTTACAAAGGATGGAAAACCTGTTAGTAATATAGGTACAATTGGAGACGGAGATCCTCTCAATTACTACTATGCATATGGAGTCCGTAATAGCTTTGGACTAGATTTCGATCCTGTTACTGGAAAATTATGGGATACTGAAAATGGTCCTCACTTTGGTGATGAGATAAATCTTGTTGAACCTGGCTTTAATAGCGGCTGGGCTAAAATTCAAGGTATATGGCCCATTATCAATTATACTTATCTATATGTTAATTCTACGGAAAAGGGATATCATTACTTTTCTACTGTACCTGCCCATAAGGAATTGGAAGACTTTGATGGAAAGGGACATTACAGTGATCCAGAATTTACTTGGAATCATTCAGTAGGGGTTACATCAATTAAGTTTATCGACACTGATAGATTAGGTAGACAATATGAGAATGACATATTTGTAGGAGATAATTATGGCAGGATTTATCATTTTGACTTAAATGAAGATAGAACAGGTTTAAAACTAAATGGATCGTTGAGTGATAAAGTTGCAAATAGTGATCTTGAAGTACGGGATTTGATATTTGCGCAGGGTTTTGACACGATTACAGATATGGAAGTTGGACCGGATGGTTATCTATATGTTCTTTCATTTTCTGGAACAATCTTCAAGCTGTTCCCAAAAGATAGTAAGCTATAAGATAAAATATATATTTGGTATACTAGGTTGACATAGTTTTTTCACAGATGAATTAATTGCGATGAACTAATAATTTCAAAATCTTGAACTTTACCCATCTGCGATTAATTTGATGAACTAAACTATTCATGAAGGTATAAATGAATTAGGCTGGTTGGTAAATTATGGGTTATGCTAAGATCAATTACCTGTTCGAATGACCATTAGTCTATCTAGTCCAGACTGTGCTCCCCATACTTCTCCTTGACGTCCGTTTATTTGACGTACATTGGAATGATCAGTAGGCAGTGGGAAAACCTCAAATTTTTCGTTGTCCGGATCAAAACGCAGCATGGACTGTGTACCATTTTGAAGACCAAAATCACTCACCCATACCTTATCCTTCTCATCGACATAAACTGCATATGGTTTTGGTTTATCTCCTGGTAGTTTCCACTCCTGCCAGTTCTTAGTGGCTGGATCATATTCACCCAGCTTTCCTGTATTCCACTCGGTGATCCATAAATGACCTTGGGAGTCAGACCAAATACGGCGCGGCATAGAATTCTTTGATGGTGGTTCCAGAATAGTTAGTTCTCCAGTTTCTAAATTAATGCGGGCAGTATAATTTCCGGTCCATGAGGTAAAGTAAACTGAGCCATCCGGCGTTGTTGTAATACCATACGGACCTGGTCCACGAGGTGCAGTAAATACTTCGACGTTCCCCACTTTAGGATCCAATTTGCCATAATAGCCACTCCTATCGGTAAACCACAAGACTCCCTTTTTATCAAAGGTAGCTGTGTTTAACTTGTTATTACTAATATTTTCTGGTATTGGAAACAGCTTAATTTCTTCCGTTTTTGGGTCAACGCGTACAATGGCTTTCAGGAATTCATCTGTAATCCACAATGCGCCATCAGGTCCTATAATAATACCGTGTAGTGCAGATCGATTCCCCAATGATATGTGACTTTTATTCCCCGTAGTTGGATCTAGTTTTCCCAGTTCGCCGGTCCCCTGAGCAGTATACCAAACTGGTCCATACTTTGTTGGATCCGGTGCGACATCATGTGAATGCGATTCTCTGGGAGCTTGGAATTGACGCAATACGGGCTTTGAGTCCTGTGCAAATATGGATTGCTGTTCTGACGTTGTAAGCAAAAAGATGACCAGAAAAACTATTGAATAAACAAGAAAATCATATTTGCCACGCAAATACTCTAACTTCGCTTCAATTAAATACATTTATGAATGTAGTCATTTATGGCTTATAAAAAGTACGGACAGAAACTCTAAAAAGAAGAAATAGCTCATGGCAAATAGGGAATACAAATTGAAATTATTAGGGCTATTGATCAGTTATTAAATTGACAATAGTATAGCATGGTGCATCATCATTCCCAGATGAAACCAAACGCCCATCTGTATCTTCACCCTCGTATACATTTACATTAAATAATGCGCTTTTTTCACCATCGGGTACCTTAGCAACTACCCAGAATATACCATCAGAATCAGATTTTGTCGTAACCGTTGTGGGAGGATTATGGTCCGGTACGACTTTAGCAGTATAATCATTATTCGCTTTCAGTCCCATTACAAGAATCCGAACATCCACATTATTACCATTCACATCACTATGTTCGTATACAGTACATTTTACGTCCATATCAATACCCTGGGCGTGAGGATTTGGTGAAAAGGGGATCATGATTAATAGAGCAAATATAATAGAAATTATAATTATTATCAAAATTATCTCTCAATATCAGGTAACTACTATTATTCTTATTGATTTGTTCAAATAGAAAGTGATGAAAAAGTAAAATGTTATGCCTCATTTAATACTTTTTTGCGTTTGGATGAGTAAATTGCCAGCTTTGGTATTTGTCAATTAATTGGACATCATAAATATGTCGATTAACTCGATCTTGTTTCCATAAGCAGTAACAGTGCTACTATTCTCTAGTTTCTTCTCCCTTCGATTCTTTAAATATTCTAACTCCAAGAACTGAAAGTCCTACTAAACCAACAATAGTTAATGTAGAACCTAAAATGATAATTTCTTTTGGCACAAGACGACCTGCCAAAGGCTGATCTACAGGAGGTTTTTGATATGGTGGTAATGATGAAACAAAAATAGAAGGGGTTATCATAACAAAGATTCCTGAAAACAGTATTCCAGTCAATATAATAAAGAAAATTACAAGCTTCATCATATTGAACATAGAAAGTACTTGGGTATTATAATGTTAAACGTGGTTGAACTATTTTATTCAGACTTTGTGCAATTGAAATTAAAAAAATTTACTGTTGTATTTGTGAAAAGTGAAATCAATTGCATCAAGTCTACACGATTAATCAAGTACTCTCTTGTCAATAATTTCCTCCTCACTTGCAAAAGGCTAAGGAGTATCACTTGGAATCGTTGTTAGCGATGCTAAATATTTCATTTACACCACCTACAATCAAACCGGGTTCCGGTCCTCCTCCGACTACGTAGATTTTGTCATTGATTGTCACAGATGCTAAACCGTGGCGAGCCGTTGGCATTGATGGTTCATTAGTCCATTTGTCAGTGTTTGGGTTATATCTCTCGTTATTGTTAAAAGTGCCTCCATTTTCTTCACCTCCAAATACATAGATATTTCCATTGACTGATGAGGTAGCAGCCAAACCACCTCTCTTCGATGGCATTGGTTCTAAACTTGTCCAAGTATCTTTGATCGGGTTGTATACCTCGTTTGCATCAAGATTATGCTCCAAACTTCCAACTCTTCCTCCTACGACATATAACTTTCCGTTAACTACTGCAGATGCTAGGTGTTCTCTAGCGGTTGGCATTGGTGTTTTTTCTGTCCAAGAATTAGTCTTTGGATCATATGCTGTATTGCTGTCAGTTACTCCAGAGTCATCGACTCCTCCGATCGCGTATAAAGTTCCGTTAATAAAATTAGCTGTTAAGGCACCTCTAGCTTTAGGCATTGATTTACCTTCATCCCATTTGTCGGTTGAAGGATTATACATGAATAACCTATCGCTCGGATTTCTATCACTCATATAACCACCAACTAAATAAAGTGTTCCGTTATAAGCAGCTGCTGCAGGATGGTCTAGTGGATCTGGTACGGGAGATGCGGTACTCCAAATGTCGGCTTTTGGATCGTAATATTCTACTGTGTCTGCTGATTTACCTTTATTGTTAAAGCCTCCAATGATGTAAATTTTGTCATTTAATGAAGTACCAGTAAAATCAGTTCTGGGGGTAATCATATTGGCACCACTAGTCCACATCGGTGAGGACTGCATAGAAGGGGAATCGGTTAAAGAGAATGCCGGTAACACTGTACTGTTAATTATGATGTCTTGAATAAGAATGGGCATTATCGTTACTAATGTAACAGAACATATTACATAAGCGAAATTTCTTTTCTTTGATTGCATAATACACTTACATAATCCTATTAAATAAAAGTTCCAGTAAAAATAATATACTAAGAAATTATACAGTTATAATTCAATATTGAATATCTCCAAGTGTCTTATTGTTGTAATGTTATCAATGTCACTTTTATCTTTGGCTTATGATCATACAGCTATTAATGCTATAGATGTCATTAAAGATCCAGATTTAAAGGCACAATTAGTTGTCAAGGGCCTACGCCGCCCTACCAGCATGATATTTTTAAGTCAAGATGAGATCCTGGTTACACAACACCTAGGAAAAGTACAGAGAATCGTCGGTACAAATATTTCGCAATCCCCCGAGTTAAATCTTACATCTACTGTTAATAGTACGGCGTTAGATCTTACATCTATTGTTAATAGTACTGGTGAGAGATGACTTTTAGGCATTGAAAGTTCTCAAGGAAATCACACTGGCGAAAATGTGAAGTATGACAACGATCTCAAAATTTACCTAATTTTTACAAGGAGTACAAACGACACTAATCTCAATAATACAAATTGCATGATGAAAAAAAGACAACTGGAGATAGTAATATTGCGTTTATCAGCAGTAATGATAGCGGTAAGGACTTTAGTAATAGGAAATTCCATAGGGCTAATGATCTCTTATCTTTTTCTCCGCAAATAGCTGCAACGGAAAAAGGAAATGTGCATGTTGTGTGGGTTGATAAAAATAATGCGACAGGAGATAGCAATGTAATATTTAGAAGTAGCAATGATAATGGAATGGATTTTGATCACAGTGTTCGTCTCAACAGGAACCCAAATCAAACTTCTACATCATCATCTCCACAAATAGCTGCAACGGAAAAGGGAAGTGTCTACGTGGTGTGGTCCGAGAATAATCTTCAATTTAAAGAGATTTTAGATAATGGTTCTATATTTGGAAGAACAATATCCTTAAACAACAATATTGTGTTGGCATTATCACCACAAATAGTTGCGATAGAAAACGGGAATGTCTATCTAGTCTGGGCTGAGAAAAACAGTGGCACCAATAATGATACTGTGTTGCTCTTCAAAAGGATAAGTCAATCTTTCTTTGATAGAAATTTATAAGTTTCTTTTTTTATGAGTTTTTGAATTAATACAAGTATATTAGTAATGCAACAAAATATATCCTAAAATTACCTATCCATATAACTATTTAATTTCTGTATCTGATTTGTACATTTCTCTTTTAGGTAACTAAAATAAAATAGGATAAATTACAGTATTAACAGTTCTTACACCTACTTGCTAATCAATTATGGTCCCGAAAGAGTCGAGCTAGGTTCGTAGTTATATCCACCTGAAAGGCTGGTCGGTGGATTGGTAAAGTCAAGATAAAGAACTTGGTCTCCGGTATTGAAAGAGGTACCGGCAAATGCATTTGAGACTACTGTTGGAGTGGCCGGATTCATCAGTGAAAATACTGTAATCTAATCCCAAAAATAGTACGTCACCTGATATGAAATTTTATAGTCCGAGTTTCCTTGATACAAGTGAAATAGTGGCTCACCATATTATTTTGGAATAATTTTGTATATTGCTCCTTGACCGTATGATAGAGCATATAGATAATCATCAGGCCCAACTTCTAAATCAGTAATTCCGCTAAATCCCTCTGCAAATGTAACTTTCTCCAGTTCCTTGGGTGAATCGGCTATCCTGTCAGCAAGTGTTTCATTAAGTAGTAAGGATGTTCTATCATCGTTTAAATTAAAATGATAAATGTTTCCATTATTGACATCACCAACAAAAAGGGAATCCTTATATTTAATTCACATCTTATCTGAATTAAAAAATTTAATCGATGTAACACCAACTGTATCCTTCCAAATAAATTCTGGATCACTGTATTTTCCTTTTCCATTAAAATCTTCTAATCCATCTAGATTTGATGGGCCTTTCTGTGCCTTTCCACCTTTATGGTTCCAAATTCCCTGTATATCCTTCCAACCACTGTTAAATCCCGGTTTAACCAGATTTATTTCGTCTCCAAATTCAGGACCATTTTCTGTATCCCATAAATTTCCAGTTACAGGATCAAAATCTAATCCAAATCCATTACGTATCCCATAAGCATAGTATAGATTTAAAGGAAATTTGCTCCCCAAGGACCCTTGATCCAACAAGTTGCCATCATGGTCAAGTTTCAGTATGCCTCCTGTTCCAGCAGGTTCTTTACCATGCTCATAATTTTGAGTTCTGCTGTCCTCTGCCATAAGATCACCAATGATTATGAATATATTTTTATCAGGATCTGTAATCATTTTGCCACCATTATGTCCAGGGCCCGGTGTTGTTGGTAAGTCTAAAAGTAATACAGGGTTGATTAGTTTAGTGCCATCCTTTGTTAACTCGTACCTATACAGACGATTACCAATTGGTTCTGTTCCTGGAATACAATAATCTGCTTTTGGACAAATATCGTTTCCATCACGTTTGCTTTCAGTATAGTACAAGAAGACATAGGTGGTACCATTGTTCGACTTCGAGATTGCAATTCCTAAAAGCCCCCTTTCAATTTTGTTTGAAACATTTACGTCAAGCAAGGGTTCTCCTAATATCTGACCTTTCACAACTCTTTGAACTGTTCCATTGCGCTTCTCTAACACGAGGATATCTTCCGGACCAAGAAAGTCCATATCTGCTGGTGCTCGAAATCCTTTGACGACAGACTCTATCCTAAATTTATCATCATATCCGTTCTTTAGTCTAGGTTGGGAGGATGATGAAGGCGAAGAATCAGTTTTTTCATTGTCATTGTTTGATTTTACGATTGTAAAATGATCTTTTATTGTGCCATTATTTTCATAAAATTTTCCCTCTAACGTAGTCCCATTATGTAGAACATTAATATTGAGAAATCCAAACGCATTAAATTGAACAGCTGTATAAGGAGCAGCAGGTCGTGTGAAATTGTGGATATCTGGAGCTCCTGCCGTTCCAACTATTGTATATATCTGACCTTTAGGATTGGGATAATATGTGGTATTCTTGTCCATTATTAATGGCTTGAGTGAATCTTCAGAGTTAAATTTAATGGGATAGGTCCTTTGGTAGTTATGACTATGGGCCTGTATTACTAGATCAACTCCGTACTTTTCAAATAACGGATGATAGGTGTCTCTAAGTCCTGGTATCGAACCGATAACAGATGGAGATGTATATGCCAGTCTGTGGTAAAAAACTATAATCCAATTGATACCTGGATCAGATACGGTCTTTTGCAAATCAGCTTTCACAAAATTATATTGTTTGGAACCAGCTTCGTAAGGAACCTCAGCTGACATCGCAATAAAATGCACATTTTGATAGTTAAAAGAGTAAAATTGCCTGCTCATGTTAAAGTGATTCATATATTGCTGCAAACGTTCCGGTGAAGCGTAATATTTAGTTCTGGTTGTATAAGTTAAATGATCATGGTTTCCTAATACTATCTTCATTTTATTGTATATCGGATCTATCAGCTGCAGCCAGCATCCGGAATCTTTCCGATATGCGTAATCTCCCAACCCTAGAACCAATTCAGGATTTTTATCAATTATATTCTTTATCGTATTATTCGCATTAGCATTGCATCCCCAGTCACCGGCAGCAGCAAAATTAAAGTCCGCTAAACTCGAATTGTTAAGAGCATACACATAATCATGATCTCCTTTCGTTATAGTAAGGACAGCATGTAATACAAGTGTCAAAGTTAGTATAACCATAAGTGCCAGTGTTGTGGGAGACATCAGGCTATCAAATCTCATCCTAAATCTGGTTCTCTGCTATCTTACAATATGTTATATATATAATGCATATGGCTCGTGAATAGAAAATGAAATTAGAGGGGTGCCTAGTACTTGTAACCTATCTTTGGATAAAATCCAAATTATCTTGCTTTCTATGTAATAACCTCCAAATTATTACACCCATAATAGGAATTACCGATAGAACAATTAGATAAACTAAATTTACTATATAGATGCTTTCAGTGTTCTTGTCTATAATTTTGCCATTTTCTTGGATTGCATATTGAACACTGCTAAAATCTAATTTCAGTGGTTCCCTTGGTACTTGTGCAAAGTCAAATGCATTTAACATGTTATTTGCCTTTGCATCTCTTATAGAAAGCGGTGACAAACCATAATTATATTCTATGAATTTTAGAATTGACGTAACATCATAGAATGTGCTGTCCAAATAACCTTTCTTGGCAAATGGTGATATTATCAAAGTCGGAATCCTAAATCCGATTGCTTGACCATCTATTACCGGAGGAGCGACATGGTCGTACCATCCGCCAGATTCACGATATGTAATGATAAATGCTGAATCATTCCAGTGCTTGCTCTTCATAAGTGCTAGTACAAGTGAAGATGCAAATTCTTGTCCAGCAGAAACATCCCTAGGTGAACTCTCGTCAGAACTTGGTGCAACTATGTATGAGACGGTTGGAAAATCGTCATTTCTCAAATCGCGAAAATATTCAACTAGGTCAACAATATTGGAATTTAAAGTTTTATTATCTACGAATCTAGGTATTGCAGCGAGAAGATTAATGTACCGATTTTTTACATTCTCCTTGATATAGTTCAATGCAGGATCATAGTCCTCCACATAAACTCTCCATGAAAGTCCGCTCTCCTCAAGTTCATCAAATATGGTCCTATTTATGTTAATCAAACCAGGAAATGAAACGTTTTTTTGATATTCCTCAGACGTTCCTGTATAAAGATATTGGTGATTCATCAGTCCAGTATCCAAACTTGGAGTAAAAAAGTTGTCGGCAAGAACGAATTCCGACGCGAATTTCCAATAGTAACGCAGTTCCGTGTCATCATAATAACCCATAACAAGACTATTATCGTGTCCGTTTAAAACTTGGGCAGCTAGAAATCCATTCATTAGGCCATTATTATATGAAATCTGGTATCCCTTTGAACCATGATAGGGCATTTCTGTCTCGGTATTTTCAAGATGAAATGGTTTTAGATATTTGACGTTTTGTAAGTTAATGTTTACATCTTGATATGAAGAACCATTCAAGTAGATACCGTTTAATTGAAGTTGTCCGTATGTAGTAGCGTTAGCTGATT
>Ga0184634_10000216_pt1 | contig 13762 bp, 15 predicted proteins | sample PLM31_200_b1_FD_133016 | JGI IMG/M metagenome (GOLD analysis project Ga0184634, IMG submission 133016) | Groundwater sediment microbial communities from an aquifer in East River, Colorado, USA - PLM3-1_200_b1 | ecosystem: Environmental > Terrestrial > Soil > Riparian zone | place: USA: East... | reverse complement strand
GGTAATTTTCTCATCATCGTGGATCTCTTTTCGAACATCCAGCGGCTTCTAGAGATCAAAGACCTGATCGATGTCAATGTCTTTGCCGGCACGCGCATGGAGATCTATCAACCTAAGGTAGCCAGCGCCGAGGAGCTGGCGGCGGAGTTGACCAAGATCATGCAGGCCTATGCCTCGTCGGCAGCCCAGGCCGAAGGTTTTACCGCGCAGTTTCTGCCGCTTCCCAGGATCAACCAGCTTTTGGTCATCAGCTACAGTGAGGCGGCCTGGGTCTATGGGAAGCGGTGGCTGGAGCGTATCGATGTGGTCGCGGAGGGGCCGGGGAGGAGGATCTTCATCTATCCGGTGGAGAACGGCAAGGCCACGGATTTGGCGGATACCTTGAATCAGGTCCTGGGCCTTGCTCCTGGTGTCAGAAGAGAAACGCCACGGACGCTCCAGGACCTCCACCGGGGAGCACCTACGGCACCAACAGCCCCAGGCGGTCCGCGCCCCCAGCTCCCTGCGCTCGGCGGGACTCAGACCGCTCCGGGTGGCCAGGGCCAACTCCCGGGGGCACTGGCGGTTATCCCGGCGCCCGGAGAGGTTCTCCGACCCACGCCAACCCCCACCCGACCAGAAGCCCGGCCTGAGCAGCAAATGCGCATTGTGGCTGACCCCGCGACCAACTCGCTGATCGTCTTCGGCACCGCCCAGGAATTTCAGAACATAAAAAATATCCTGAAAGAGCTGGATATCATCCCGCGCCAGGTATTGATGGAGGTCCTCGTAGCCGAAGTGACCCTATCCGATGATATGACCTTTGGCATCGAGTATGAGGCCCTTAGAAGGATGGATCTGGATACATTCAGTTCCACTTTTGATCCTTCACCGGTAAAGATAGGAAAATCCGTGGGAGGACTGAAGGCCCTGGCCGGCACAGGGGGCAGGGTGCGTGCTTTGATCAGCGCGTTGATGATCGACTCTCGGGTAAAGGTTCTCGCCTCTCCCCATATCCTGGCTACGGATGGCCGTCCTGCCCGCATCCAGGTAGGTAGTGAGGAGCCCATACCGACGGGCGTGATTCAGGCTGCGACTGGCTCAACCAGCAGCTTGTCGACTAGCACCACGATCCAATTCCGGAATACCGGCAGGATCTTGACCATTATTCCCCAGGTTAATGCCAAGGGGTTAGTGAATCTCCAGATCAAGGCAGAGGTCAGCGAGAGGGGAGCCAATGTAACTGTAGGAGAGCAATCCTTCCCTTCTTTTAGCACCCGTGATGCTGAGACCACCGCAGTGGTCCAGGATGGGGAAACGTTGGTCATCGGCGGGATCATCAGTGACAGGAAAAGCCGGAGTCGGACGGGGCTTCCCTATCTTATGGACATTCCGGTCTTGGGGCGCTTTTTCGGCAGCACGACGGACAGCGTGCTGCGGACCGAGCTGGTCATGCTGATCACCCCGCACGTGGTCCGCAACCTGGACGAGGCGCGGGGCGTGACCGACGAGTTCAGGGAGAGACTCTCCACCGTCGCGCGCGAGATCGAGCGGTTCAGAAGAGAGAATGAGGCTGCGCCATCTTCAGAGGACGAATAGCCCCGCTGCCCTTTGGCGGCCACTGACGCAAAAGGTTCAGAAAGTCCTGGGCATGGGAAGAAAGGGGTCGGTCCTTTCCCGACCTCTGCCTTGACCGCGGCCTTCACCGCCTGAGAAGAGTCGCAGTGCATCAGGATATTGGGCTTAAACCCTTGAAACCCGGCCATCGTCGTCGAGAACTTGCCTGGCGCCGGGTTTCTCATCTCCGCCAACTACATGTACAGGGTAGCCAAGCCGGACGGTCTCACCATCGGCCATTTTATCGGCGGGCTCTTTTTACAGCAGTTCTTCGCCTTAAGACCAGGGATCGAGTTCGACTCGCGCAACTTTGAGTTCATCGGCGTACCGGCCCAGGACAACTACGCGCTGGGCGTGTCCAAGGCCACAGGCGTCACCAGCATGGAGCAATGGCTCGCCTCCAAGACACCGCTCAAGCTCGGCGGGGTTGGCCCCGGCTCCATCAGGAGGAACCTCTCGAGAGCCGGTTTATTTGGTGAAGCTGTAGACCTTGCCGATCTCCGGGTTCAGGAATGTCACCGGCAGGCCGAGCTTCTTGATCTCGGCTTCCATCTCCGCCGGGCTCGCGGCCCCTTTGGGCGGCTTGACCCGGTGGTGATGCGGCAGCACGGTCTTCAGGTTCGGGTTATCGGTCATAAGCAGGCGCACCATGTGAGCCGCGTCCCGCGGGTCGCGGTTAGACGAGAGAATAATAATAGCCATGTCCGGCTTATAGAGGCTTGCGTAAAGGGCCATATCGGAATGAATGGCTGTGCTGCCGGTAAAATAGACCGTAAAGCCATTCTCAAAGGTGATGATGAAGCCCGCCGCATTGCCGCCGTAAGGGGCAGTGGGCTCCGGCGTGCCCGAGCCGTGAATGGAATGGACCACGCGCACAGTGATCCCGTCGAAATTAAAGCGATCGCCAATCCCGGCTAGGACAAGCTGCTTCTCCGGTACGTTGGCGAACTTTTGCAGATAGCCGAGTGCGAGCTCCCGGACGGCGACGATTTTAGCCCCTGTCTTTGCTGCTATTTCCGGCGCCTTGCCGATCTCATCCCGGTGGCCGTCCGCCACCACGATGACATCCGCCTTGGTAATATCCTCCAGCTTGGTCTTGTTGTCCGCACTATCCAGGTGCGGGTTGGTGAGCCAGACCTTTCCCGTGGGCGAAGTGAAGCGGAAATGGGAATGGCTCAGCCACTCCGCCTTAACTTCCCCTTTAGTCTGGGCAAGGAGAATTTGCTCTCCCGCCAAAAATAAACTGACAGTTAATAGTAGAAAAAAGACCAGGGCCTTTTTCATGATTTATTCTCCTTTTCTTTGCCAGTGGCAAAGCATAGCAAATTACCAGCTTAGGGGGAATACCTCTTTTGGGGAATTTTACATTCTCCCCTGATGGGTGGTAGGAGATAGGGCGTATGGCCGCCCGATCTGATCTGGTGCACCTTCTGGAAAGAGTCCTTTCTCTTCCTACGGCTCCCTTCCACGAACGCTTTGTGAGTTTGCTTCTCCGTCAGGAGTTGGAAGAGGCCGGCCTCGATTATCAGCTGGATGCCTACGGGAATATCATTGTCGGCTATGAGAGCGAGAAGGATTCAGTCGCCTGCGTGGCCCACATGGATCATCCGGGATTTGAGATCGTGGAGGCGGGCAGGGGAGATGCGGAGGCAGCCTGGTACGGCGGTGTCGGGCCAGATTATTTCCGCGGCTCCAGGGTGGTGATCTACGAGCAGTCATCGGGCGCGGTGCGGGCGCGCGGCAGAGTAGAGAAGATCTCCAGGGATCCTCAAGGAAGGGTGGAGAAGATGATGCTCAGGGTCGACGGCGATGTGGCGCGGGGAGATTTCGGCACCTGGGATCTTCCCCCCTTTCGCCGGCGCGGCAAGCTGATCTATACCAAGGGGGCTGACGACCTGGTGGGCTGCGCCGTCGTTCTTGCTGTCCTTAAGGCGTTCAAGGAAAAAGGGATCGCCAGAGGGATCCGAGGCATCTTTACCCGGGCGGAAGAGCAGGGCTTTATAGGCACCTTGGGGATGATTCAGAGCGGCCTGCTTCCGCCATCGGCGCGGATAGTCTCCGTGGAGACCAGCAAGGCTGTTTCCGGGGTGGCTTTGGGAAAAGGGCCGGTGATCCGCCTCGGGGACCGCACCGGCATCTTCCATCATCAGATGATTCTCTTTATGGACCACGTGGCGCGGGAAGTCCAAAAAAAGGATCGCGGCTTCGTTTACCAGCGCAGGGTCATGGATGGCGGGACGTGTGAAGCGACGCCTTATCAATTGAATGGCTACGTCACCGGTGGTATTGCAGTGCCGCTGCGCAACTACCACAACCAGGGACGGAGAGGCATCGAGCCCGAGGCCGTTCATCTGGGGGATGTAGAAGGGGCTGTGCGCCTTCTCCTTGAGATGGCGCTCAGGATGGAGGAGTTTGAGCTTCCTGCGAGGGAGATCCTCAATCGCTGGCAAGGTGCCTGGCAGAGATATGGCGACCGGCTGCACAATAAGCCCGGTTAAAGGGTTTAAGAGTTCAAGGGTTGAAGGGATAAAAGGCAGGATTTTGATAATATTGAAGGCTTTGTTATGATAAAAATTATCCAGTGAGCTATGGTGCTCGACTTATCCGATCTTAAAGTACTGGTCAGGGGTGGCGGGGAGATGGCCAGCGCCATCGCCCATCGTCTCCATCGCTGCCACATGAAGGTCCTGATCACAGAGATGGCGGTGCCTACGGCGGTGCGTCGCACAGTGGCCTTTGCCGAGGCGGTTTACGAGGGGAGCCAGGTCGTGGAAGGGGTGCGGTCCGTGAGAGTCTCCTCTCCGGAGGAGGCTTATCGGGTCTGGAAGGATGGCGGCATCCCCCTTTTTATCGACCCGGAGGCAACGATCCGGGAGGCCATCCGGCCGGTGGTGATCGTCGATTCGATTATGGCCAAGAGAAACACTGGCACGGATAAGTCGCAGGCCCCGTTGGTCATCGGGGTCGGGCCGGGATTTACGGCCGGAGCGAGTGTCCATGCGGTGGTGGAAACCCAGCGGGGCCATAATTTGGGGAGGGTTTTGTGGAGCGGTAAGGCTGAAGAGGACACCGGTATTCCGGCTCCAGTCGCGGGGTATGCCGATGAAAGGGTCCTGAGGGTTCCCCAAAGGGGATCGTTTAAGGCCCTGCGCGCAATCGGAGATCCGGTGCGGCCCGAGGAAGTAGTGGCTGAGGTGGATGGTTGCCCCATTCAGGCCCGGATCCAGGGCGTTTTGAGAGGATTGCTCAAGGACGGCATCAGAGTGGAGGAGGGGATCAAGGCCGGAGACATTGATCCCCGGGGACAAAGGGAGTATTGTTACCTCATCTCTGATAAGGCCAGGGCTGTTGCCGGGGGGGCGTTAGAGGCTATTTTTCATTCCCTCCAGGACCTGAAGCTCCATTAAGTCCCAAAGATGCGAGGGTAGCTGGTGAATCCAAAGGGACTCACGATTGAAAAGGTTCAAGAGGTGTTGGGCCAGCGGCACTACATCTGCGACCGCTCGCTCGCCACGGTGGTTTATCTTTCGATTACCCTGGGCAAGCCCGTTCTCCTGGAAGGGGAGGCGGGTGTGGGCAAGACCGAGATCGCCAAGGTGTTGGCAGAGGTGCTGGAGACGAGGCTGATCCGGCTCCAGTGCTACGAGGGGCTGGACGCCAGCACCGCGCTCTACGAATGGAACTATCCCAAGCAGATGCTGCGCATCAAGCTGGAAGAGGTGCACCACGGAGACCGCGGGGCCGTGGCCGCGGAGATCTTCACCGAAGAGTATCTCATCCGGCGGCCGCTGCTGGAGGCGATTCAGGGCGATGGCTCGCTGCCGCCGGTCCTGCTCATCGATGAGATCGATCGCGCGGACATGGAGTTTGAGGCCTTTCTGCTCGAGGTACTCTCCGATTTTCAGATCACCATACCCGAGATCGGCACGATCCGCGCCAAACGCCGTCCCTATGTCTTTCTCACCTCGAATCGGACGCGCGAGATTCACGACGCCCTGAAGCGTCGCTGCCTCTACCACTGGATCGATTACCCTACCTTTGAAAAGGAATACCAGATCCTCATGACCAAGTTGCCCCAGCTCAAAGACCTCCTGGCCCGGCAGATCTGCGCCTTCATGCAGGAGGTGCGGCAGATGAACTTCTACAAGCGTCCGGGGATTGCGGAGGCACTGGATTGGGCCGCCGCGCTCCTCAGCCTGAATCGGGCGCTGCTCGATGAGAAGACCCTGGAGGAGACCCAGGGGTGTATCTTTAAATATAAAGAGGATCTCTCCCACCTCCAGGAGGAATTGACCGGCAAGAGGTTGGATATGGATAAGATCCTGAAGGAGTCACCGGAGGCTCGGGTTTAAGACGATTATGCAGCTCTCGGATGAGGCGATTGCCAAGGCGGTGGATCGGTTTTCAGCCATTCGGGACCAGGGGACGCTGGCAAACCTGTTGGCCTTCGGCCGGGTGCTGAAAGAGGTCGGGCTCAAGGTAGGGCTGAGTCGGGTGCTCGATGCCAGCCGCTCCCTCGAATTTGTCGACATCACTCACAGAGAAGACTTTCACGCCGTGTTGCGCTCCAACTTGCTCTCTGAGAGAGAGGGGCTCCCTCTCTTCGACCGGGTCTTTGATTGCTTCTGGAGCGAGCGCAGCCTGCAAGACGCTCCCGTGGCGGCGGTCGAGGTGCCGGGAGACTCCCTGGAGGGGGGCAACTCCGATTCCCAAGGGCCACTGGAGGGTGGGGGGGAGATCTCCAGCCATGAGGCCGAGCCCGACGAGAAGGCAGAGCCGTCACCCTTTCCTACTTATAGCCCCATCGAGCTCCTGAGCCATAGAGACTTCAGCTCGATGGGCATCGAAGAGAGCCGGGCACTCAGCCGCGCCCTGCTCCTCATCGCTGCCAAGATCGCCACGCAGTTGAGCCGGCGTAAGCGGCGTGCCCTGCGGGGGGCCGAGATCGACCCGCGCTGGACCATGCGCCGGAGCCTCAAGTATGGCGGCGAGGTCGTGGACCTCGTCGAGCGCCGGCGGCGCATCAAAAAGACCCGCATCGTCCTTCTCTGCGATGTCAGCGGCTCCATGGATTGCTACAGCCGCTTTTTGATTCAGTTCATGTATGGTCTGCAGAACGAGCTCTGGGGCGTGGAGACCTTTGTCTTCAGCACCGCGCTCAGCCGCATCACCCACCTGATTCGCAGCCGGGAGATCGCGAGCGCCCTGGAGGGGATCTCCAGTCAGGTATTGGGCTGGTCCGGCGGGACCAACATCGGACGCTCTCTTCGGAGCTTCAATCGCGAGTTCGCGCCTACGCTGGTGAACCATCGGACCGTGGTCGTGGTCATCAGCGATGGTTGGGACCGCGGGGACGTGAGCCTGTTGGAGCGGGAGATGAGGGATTTAAGGCGCAGGTGCTACAAGATCATCTGGCTCAATCCCCTGCTGGCGAGCGAGAATTATGAGCCCTTGTGCAAGGGGATGCAGGCGGCGCTTCCCTATCTGGATTTCTTTCTGTCGCTCCACAACTTGAACAGCCTCATGGCCCTGGGGCGGACGCTCAAAAGGCTGGTGACTTAGGAGAGTGAATAGTTTCATTATTTACTATTTACTTTGTGCCGGCCGAGGGGGAGGGAATAGGAGGTGAAAAGATGGATTCGATCTATCATCAGATAAAAGGGCTTCTGGATAAAGGGGAGACCCTGGCCGTAGCCACGATCGTCTCGACCCGGGGTTCTACCCCAAGGGAGGTGGGCGCGAAGATGGCGGTGACTGCCTGGGGCGAGATTCTTGGGACGATCGGCGGCGGTTGCGGCGAAGCGGATGTGCGGCGCGAGGCGATCGAGGTGATCCGGACAAGGAAGCCCAAGATGGTCCGGGTGGATCTCCTCGACGATATCTCCTCGGATAGCCCGGCGGTCTGCGGCGGCATCATGAATGTCTTTCTTGACCCCTGGTGGAGGGATAAAGAAGGTTAAAGGGTTGGAGGGTTCAAAAGTTCAAGGGTTGAACCCTTAAACGTTCGAAGGGCTGCTTCGAAGCAAAACATGGAGAGATTGGTTGACGAGCTGATTCAGGTCAAGGAGGCGAATGCCGCGGCGGTGTTGGCCACGGTGGTGGAGGTCGTGGGCAATGGGTGGGTAGAGCCGGGCGATAAGTGTTTTATCCGCGACGGCGAGATCCGCACCGGGACGATCCGGCACGAGGGGCTTCGGCAACTGATCCTCAGAGAGGCTCAGGTCCGCCTGCAGGAGGGGAGGTCGAGGCTCGTGCCGCTGGAGGTTGCCGAGGCCGGGGGCAGGGCGGAGGTCTTTTTTGAGGTGATGTCCTCTCCTCCGGGGTTGATCGTAGTCGGCGCCGGCCACATCGCCGTTCCCTTAGTAAAGGTGGCCAAGATTCTGGATTTCCATGTGACGGTCATCGATGACCGTTTGCTCTACGCCAATCGCGAGCGCTTCCCCGATGCCGACTCGGTCCTGGTCGGCGATATGGCGGAGGCCCTCAAGGGGCTTGCCATTACCCCCTCTACCTATATCGTCCTCATCACCCGCGGCCACAAGTATGACGAGCCCTGCCTGCGCGAGATCGTCCACAGCCCCGCGAAGTACATCGGCATGATCGGCAGCAAGCGGCGCGTCAAGGCCTGCTTTCAGAGGTTCCGAGAGGAGGAGAAGGTCGCTGAAGAGGTCATCCAGAGGGTTCATGCCCCTATCGGTCTGGACATCAGCTCGGAGACGCCCGAGGAGATTGCCCTGAGCATCCTGGCCGAGATCATCAAGGTGCGCCGGGGAGGGAAGGCCCAGTCTCTTTCAGGCAAATAGCGAATGGCCAATAGTGAATAGCAAATGGTTCAAGGTTCAAAGCTCAACGTTGAACATTGAACCTCGCAACATGGAACGGACTTAGGAACAATTCACTGAAGTGAGCGAGCGCCGGAAGATCACGGGAGTGGTTTTTTCCGATCTGGGTCAGGGGGCGTCTTTTATGGCATTGAATCGGGTGCAGGAGCTCCTCCGCGAGCGGCTCGGTTTTGCTCCCTATCCGGCGACCTTAAACCTGCGGCTTGAGTCGGAAAAGGAGATCGCCCTCTGGAAGGAGCTTCAGCGAGAGATGAAGGGGATCCCTGTCCCGCCCCCTGAGCCGGGGTTTTGTCATGCCCGATGCTTTCTGGTTGAGATCGGAGGGCTCCGGGGCGCGGTCCTCCTCCCGGAGGTGGCAGGCTATCCGGCGGATAAAGTCGAGGTGGTTGCTCCGGTGCGGATTAAGGAGTCGCTCCACGTGCGCGATGGGGATCGGCTGGCGCTGGAGTTCCTGGAGAGTTAGCGAGATTTACGAGGAGAATCTTCTATGCGCCGTCTCATTGTCGGTATCTCGGGGGCCACCGGTGCTATTTACGGCGTCCGCATGCTCGAGGTCCTCTCCCGTTTGAAGGATGTCGAGACCCATCTGGTGCTGACCCGGGCGGCCAAGATGACCATTCAGGTCGAGACCCCCTATGCGGTCAAAGACGTTGAGGCGATGGCGGGCGTCGTCCATGACGTCAACAATGTGGGCGCCAGCATCTCGAGCGGCTCCTTTCGCACCGTGGGCATGGTGGTGGCACCATGTTCCATGAAATCGATGGGCGGCATCGCCCATTCTGTGGGTGGGGATCTTCTCGTCCGGGCCGCGGATGTGGTCCTCAAAGAGCGCAAGAAGCTGGTCCTGGTGGTGCGTGAGACCCCGCTCCATCTCGGCCACCTGGAGAACATGGTGGCGCTGACCCGGATGGGCGCGGTGATATTTCCCCCGGTGCCGGCCTTTTACCACCGGCCCAAGAGCCTCGATGATGTGGTCAATCAGACCGTAACCCGCATCCTCGACCAGTTTGATATCGATGTGGGGCTGTTTGAACGCTGGAGCGACGAGCAGATGAGCCGTCACCCCGAGGCCACCCATCCCTCCTCCGGGAGCGCCGGGAAAGAGGGCGGCCAGGCGATGAAAAGGCATAAATAGCATTTTACCTGCACACTATGCCGCGCAGGACCGGCAAAAAATCCCTCTCCGCAACGCAACAGAGAAAAAAGGAGCACCTCCAGTTGTGCCTCGAAGGCGAGGCCGTCTCGTTCCCCTACGGGGCCGGTCTGGAGGGTTACTCCTTTGTGCACGATGCCCTGCCTGAGATCGACCTGGACGAGATCGACCTGGGCACGACCTTTCTAGGCAAGCCCCTCAAGGCCCCGATCCTGATCTCCTCCATGACCGGAGGCTTTGCATTGGCCCGCAAGGTGAACCGAAACCTGGCCCTGGCCGCTCAGGAGCTAGGGCTGGCGATGGGGGTAGGTTCCCAACGGGTGGCCCTGGAAGAGCCCCGAGTGGCCGAGTCCTTCAAGGTCCGGGAGCTGGCCCCGGATATTTTACTGCTGGGCAACCTAGGCGCGGTCCAGCTCAATTACGGCTATGGCATCGAGCAGTGTCGCCAGGCGGTAAGGATGATCCGGGCCGATGGTCTGGTCCTCCATCTCAATGTCCTCCAAGAGGCGATCCAGCCGGAAGGGAATCGAAATTTTAAAGGGCTCAGCGAAAAGATCGCTCAGGTCTGCCGCGGGCTTGAGGTCCCGGTCGTGGCCAAGGAGGTAGGCAGCGGCATCTCCGCGGAGGTGGCCCTGCGCCTGAAGCAGGCCGGGGTAAAGGCCATCGATGTGGCCGGCCGGGGAGGGACCTCATGGTACGCCGTGGAGGCTCGGAGGGCGGCCCAAAGGGGTCAGCCGACGGATCAGACCTTTGCCGACTGGGGCATCCCTACGGTGGAGGCCTTGATCTCGGTGCGGGAGGCCGTGGCTGACCTGGAGATCGTCGCCTCCGGCGGCATCCGCAACGGCCTGGATATAGCCAAGGCCATTGCCCTCGGGGCGAACCTCTGCGGCATGGGACAACCCCTGCTCGCCCCGGCTATGGAATCTACGGAGAAGGTGATAAAATTTCTCTCCTGGATCATCTACGAGATCAAAGTGGCCATGCTCTGCGTTGGGGCTAAGAACATCGGGGCCCTGCGCCAGACTCCGCTCCGGCGACGCCCTGGTTAAAAGTTTCGAGCTCCGGGTTTTGGGTTTCGGGTCAACTCGAAACCCGAAACCCAAAACCAGAAACTCAGCTATGTCTGAAAAACTCAAACAGCAGATCCAGAGCTACATGGAGAGCCACAACACGATGACGCTCGGGACCTGCCACGGGGATCTCCCCTGGGCGGCGACAGTCTTTTATGCCAGTGATGGACTGCGGCTCTATTTCTTTTCCGCCCCTGACTCCCGCCACTGTCAGAACCTGGCGGCCAATCCTCGAGTAGCGGTGACGATCCAGGAGGACTATCGGGACTGGCGCAAGATCAAGGGCATCCAGCTCGAAGGCCGGGTCGCGCCGGTCGAGTCCCTGGTCGAGAAAGGCAGGGCCATGGTGGTTTACGCCCGCAAATATCCCGAGGTCATGGAGCTTTTTACCAACCCGGCAGGCGGCGTCTTCTACCAGGCATTTCTCAAGGTGAAGTTTTACTGTGTGGTCCCGGAGCGGATCTTTTATATCGACAATGAGCAGGGCTTCGGCAAAAGGCAGGAACTCTTTATAAAGGATGAAGGATGAGACAATTTTAGATTTTCGATTGCCGATTTTCGATTGGGAGAGAAATCTAAAATCCAAAATCTAAAATCGAAAATTGGATGGGGATTGAGAGGTTAGGAGGGAAAGATGTCACAACTCTTGGGCAGGGAATTAACTCAGGAGCTTTTTGATCGTCTCCATGGAGGGGATATCGACTCTAAGACGGGTAAGGCGATCGTTATTGTGACTGTAGATGACAACGGCTGGGCCCATCCGGCCATGCTCTCTTATTATGAGGCGGTGGCCAAGGATCGCTCCCGGATCGATCTCGCCATCGGCAGATCCAGCACCACAGCCAAGAATCTGAAGCGGACCGGGAAAGCGACTCTCTTGATCACCGATAGGGACATCAACTACTACCTCAAAGGCAAGGCCCATGAGATCAGAGAATCGCTGGCAGGGGCGCCCTTCATGTCCCTCTTTCGCGTCGCGATCGACCAGCTCCTGGAGGATCAAGAGCCCGGCGCCAGGATCACGAGCGGCGTCACTTTCCACCGCCCCGAGGAAGAGAAGACTAACGAGTTGGTGGCGAAGATCTTTCAGGCTGTCCGGGCAGAGCCGTGAAGCGAAAAAGGGCAGTCGCCCTCATAGGGGTGGTTCTTCTGCTTGTCCTCCTGGCCCTGGGCTTTTGGCATAGGGGCGATGGTGCCGGGGATTCCCCCTACGTGACTGTCCCGGCCTCAAGGGGCGATATCGTCCAGATGGTCTCAGCCACCGGGACGCTTCAGGCCGTGGTCACAGTTCAGGTGGGAAGCCAGGTCTCAGGGGCGATCGCCAGGCTCAACGCCGATTTCAATAGCCGGGTGAGCAAGGGTCAGGTGATCGCCGAGCTGGACCAGGCGAAGTTTAAGGCGCGCGTGGATGAGGAGAGGGCCCGTCTGTTATCGGCCCAGGCCAGTGTGGCGAAGGCAAAGGTGACTCTCGAGGACGCGCGCCGCACCTTAACGCGCGCCGCGGAGCTAAGAAGACGCGATATGATCTCGCAGAGCGAGCTGGATGCGGCCCAGACTGCCTTCGATGCCGCTCAGGCCCAATGGGAAGTGGCCAAGGCGCAGGTGGAAGAGGCCCAGGCATCGCTGAATCAGGCCTCTGTGGATCTGGCCTATACGATCATCCGCTCTCCGGTGGATGGCATCGTGATCTCGCGCAATGTCGATGTCGGGCAGACAGTGGCCGCCTCCTTACAAGCTCCCACCCTGTTCACGATCGCCAACGATCTCTCCAAGATGGAGGTGCATACCAGCGTCGATGAGGCCGATATCGGCAATGTCAGGGAAGGGCAGGGGGTGGCCTTTACGGTCGACGCCTATCCCGCGCGGCGCTTCAAGGGCAAGGTGGCCCAGGTGCGCCACGCGCCCACGATCGTGCAAAACGTGGTGACCTATGACGCTGTGGTTGGGGTCGATAATCGGGAGCTGCTGCTCAAGCCGGGCATGACCGCCAACGTGGAGTTTCTGGTGCGCCAGAAGAGCGCCGTGCTTAAGATTCCCAACATGGTCCTCCGTTTTAAGCCGCCGGCAGAGAAGGCAGAGGCGCAGGAGATTCTGCGCCAGTCAAGTCGCGCCGCAGGGGGAGGTAGGGGAGGTCGCCGCGGAGGAGCGGAGAGGAGGAGGCCGAGGGGTGGAGATGAGGGGGGTGGCAGGTGGGTTAAGATTTATCTCTTGAAAGGTGGCGCGCCGGAGCCGGTTCAGGTGCGTCTGGGTATTACTGACGGCTCTTATACCGAGGTCCTGGAGGGCGAGGTCCAGGAGGGTGAGCCGGTGGTTCTGGCTCTGTCCGAAGGTGCCAAGAGCGATAGGCCCTCCAGCATTTCCAGCCTCTTTCGCATGAGGAGCCCGGGTTGGTTCAGGTGAACGATGTCATCCGCGTCCGGGAGCTCCATAAGATCTACCGGATGGGCGACGTTGAGGTCCCGGCGCTGTGCGGTATCGACCTCGATATCCAGCGCGGCGAGTTTGTCGCGGTGATGGGTCCTTCGGGCTCAGGCAAATCCACCTTTATGAATATCCTGGGCTGCCTGGATCGACCGACCAGGGGCAGTTACTCCTTGGAGGGCCAGGAGGTGGGATCGCTCTCCCTGGACGGATGGGCTCACATCCGCAATCGCAGGATCGGTTTTGTCTTTCAGGGCTTCAACCTCCTTTCCCGCACCTCGGCTTTGGAGAATGTCGAGCTGCCGATGATGTACAACGGAGTCGACGGGAAGGAGAGGCGGCAGCGCGCGCTGGAAGTCCTCTCTCTGGTGGGACTCGAAGAAAGGCTCCACCATACACCCACTCAGCTCTCCGGCGGCCAGCAGCAGAGGGTGGCCATAGCCCGCGCCCTGGTGAACCGCCCTTCGTTGATCCTTGCCGACGAGCCTACAGGCAATCTCGACTCTAAGACCGGCACCGAGATCATGGAGCTGTTTCAGGGCCTCAATGGCCGGGAGGGGTTGACCATCGTTGTGGTAACCCACGAGGCGGACATCGCCGCCTTTGCCCGAAGACAGATTCACTTTAAAGACGGAGTGGTCATATCGGATGAGAAAAAGTTAAAGGGTTAAAGGGTT
>Ga0184634_10000215_pt1 | contig 13815 bp, 15 predicted proteins | sample PLM31_200_b1_FD_133016 | JGI IMG/M metagenome (GOLD analysis project Ga0184634, IMG submission 133016) | Groundwater sediment microbial communities from an aquifer in East River, Colorado, USA - PLM3-1_200_b1 | ecosystem: Environmental > Terrestrial > Soil > Riparian zone | place: USA: East... | reverse complement strand
GTAGCTGCGAGTCCTACGGTCGGGCGTCTTTGTAGTAGTGGCGCGCGCGCTCAGCGAGGCGGGCGGTCGATGACGGCAGGTTGCGTTTGACCCACAACATCGTCCGCTGGCCGCTGGGGAAGCGGCGCTCGTCGTCCTGCTTTCCCATGCCGGCCATCTGTGAGAGCGAGATGCCGAACATTTCCTTGCTGGCGCGATCCAGGGCGGCCGCGAACCGCTCGTCCTCCACGGTCGCCACGATTTCCGTGTGCGTACGTCCGAGCTCCTCGATCGGCCCGGCGTACGATTCCTCGCATTGGGTATCGAGCATGTAGCTGCAGTAGAGCGCGAAGGGGTACAGCCGCCCGAGGGCATTCCACAGCTCCTCGAGTCGGATCGCCCCCTGCGTATTCCCGTCCTTCCACAGTATGTCCGCCATATCCCCGTAGATCCGCGTGCCGCGGCCCAGCGCCTGCACCCGATCGAGGGTGGCGCCCAGGGTGCCCCGGAAGCGTCCCCACTCCGGCAAGCCGTTCGCCATGAATTTGCCGAGGATCGTCGCCGCATCGAGGAATTCGAGCTGGCCGGAGTTGCGCAGCGCCATGGGGTCGAGCTTGCCGGCGCTCAACCGGGCTTCGAACCGTTCAGCGTTGGCTGGCGTGGCGATGATCACGACGCTATGGCCGCGCCGCAGGCCGCCTTCGAGAAACACGTAGGCGGACTCGGTCAGGGCCTCCGCGTCCCGGTGGAATTGCGCGACGTGGCGGCCGGCGGGCGCCTCCGCCAGCAACGAGCTATCCGGAGGCGCCTTCATCTATCGGCAACGCTAAACGACCGGATTGGAGCACAATCCTTTTCCTTGAAGCAACGGGTTTTCGCCCAGGGAACGACGGCGGGGCCCTGCGCTAGCGGAGCGATTCCTCGTAATAGCGGCGGGCACGCTCAAGCACCGCCGCGCTGGCCGACGGGAGGTTGCGTTTCACCCACAACATCGTTCGCTGGCCGCTGGGAAAACGCAGCTCGCCGTCATGGTTGTGACGGGAGAAGCCGACCATCTGGGACAGCGGCACGCCGAACACGTCGCGGCTCGCGGCATCCAGCGCCACGCGGAACCGCTCGTCATCGGCGGTGCCGATGATGTCCGAGTGCGTGCGTCCGATCTCCTCCAGCGGACCGTTGTAGGAGTGGTCGTGATGGACGTCCAACATGTAGCTGCAGAACAGCGAGAACGGGTACAAGCGCGCGAGCTCGTTCCAGTACTCCTCGAGGCGAATTGCCGCTTGCTGCTTGCCTTCCTGCCACAGCACATTCACCATCTCACCATACGCCCGCGTAGTACCACGCCCGAACGCTCGTACCCGCTCGAACACGCCGCCCATCGCCCGCCGGAAGTCGTTCCAGTCGGGGATGTCGTTGCGCATGAACTTGCGAAGCGTCAACTCGGCGTCGTGCAGCTCGAGCTGGCCGGCCTTGAGGAATGCGGTCGGATCGAGTTCGTTGTCGCGCATCCGCGTCAGAAACAAGTCGGTGTGTATCGGTGACGCGATCACGACGACGCTGTTGCCGCGCCGCAGCCCCGTCTCGAGGAATAGCGTCACCGCATCCGTGAGATCCCGCGGATCGCGGTGCAGCTGCGCGAAATGCCGGTTGACGGGTGCGTCGATCAACAATCTGCTCACCAGCGCGGCGGTCATTAACGTCCTTCCTTGGAGTATGGCCTTGCGGTAACACCAAGGGTAGAAAACGGGACGGCACCGCACAATAAATCTTCCGAGGGATTGACAGTTGCTCCTTTCCTGACCGGAAGGGCTAGTCCCTCGGATGGAAATCCTGGAAGCTGAGCTTGATACCATCGACAATGAATTGGATCGCGATCGCGCACAGGACGAGCCCCATGAGCCGGGTCAGGATCCGCATGCCCGTCTGGCCCAGGCGGCGCTCCACCAGGGTGGCCGCCGCCAGCACGTAATGGGTGATGACAGCCGTCAGGATGATCGACACGTAGACCGCCACGGTCGCCGCGACGGTCTTCGCGCCCAGCGCGAGCACCATCACGGTCGAGATCGCCCCGGGGCCGGCCAGCATCGGGACGCCCAGCGGCATGATGCCGATGTCGTCCTTCTGGATCCCCTCCGCCGTTTCGGCCGGCGTTTCCCGCTGCTGGCTGCGGCGCGCCTGCACCATGTCCAGGGCGTTGAGCCCGATCAACACGCCGCCCGCGATCTTGAACGCGCCGATCGTGATCCCGAAGACCTTGAAGATGACGCTGCCGCCCAGCGCAAACGCGATGAGTGTGATCGCGCAGGTCCACGCCCCCCGCCTGGCGAGCAGCCGCCGCTGCTCCGGGGAATCGCGCGGGGTCATCGCCAGGAAGGTCGGGATGACTGCGAACGGATCCACAATGAACAGGATCGACGTGAAGATCAGCACCAAATCGATCAGTGAGCCTCTCACCTGGCGATGATCCCGGCGCGGATGCGCTGCATCCTCGTCGTCTGCACAGGCACATCGCGCAGCTGGGCGCGCACACGTTGATAGGTGCCGGCCTGAAAGCGGATGGTGACCGGCTGGCCGTTGCGCACGACGTCGACGGTCACCACGGCGCCGCGCGGGACGCTCCGCACGGCCGCGGCCACGTCGCTGCCGTCCAGAATGCCGCGGCCGTTGATCCGCAGCAGCTCGTCCCCCGTGCGCAGGCCCCCGCCCGCCGCCGCGCTGCCGGGCGTCGCCACAGCGCGCCAGCGGCCGCCTTGCACCGTCGGTGTCATCGCCCCGACGCGCGCATCGACGGCCGGCTCGTCCCTGAACACCACTTCCCATCCCCCGGCCTTCACGTAGTCGTTCCAGGGGATCTCGGCGGCGCCGCCCACGTAGCGGCCCCAGAACTCCTGAAAGTCCAGGCCGGTGGTGCTGCGCACCGACGCGAGGAGGTCGTCGCGGGTGAATCCCCGCTCCCCGGCGAAGTGATCGAACAGGTAGCGCATCACGTCGTCGAGCGACTTCGCGTTGTCGGTCGAATCGCGGATGGCCAGATCGAGCATGAAGCCCAGTAGCTTGCCCTGGAGGTAGTAGGAGATCGTGTAGCTGTCGTTGACCGCCGGGCTGTCCCACACCGTCCACGACGCCCGCTCGGGGGATATGAGCAGCCGGGCGGGATTGCTCCGGTGATTGCCGATCGCGGTGCCGAGGCCCTGCGCGAAGTCGGCGGGGGAATCGAGCCCCGCGCGGGCCAAAATGACGTCGGCGTAGTAGTCGGTGACCCCCTCGCTCCACCACAGGTTGACGGTCCGGACCTCGCGCTCGTAGTCGAATGGTCCCAGCTCGACGGGGCGTATGCGCTTGACGTTCCAGGCGTGAAAGAATTCGTGCGCGCTGACCGACTCGGCGGCACGCGGATTCCGCGCCAGCGTCTCGGAGGTGACGCCGATCGTGGTGGAGTTCAGATGCTCCAGCCCGCCACCTCGCCCGCCCACGTAGATGTACGTGTAGTCCGCGTAGGGCGCGTTCCCGAAGATCCCGATCGCCGTCTCCGAAATCCGCCGCAGCATGTCCACGAACTCCCGGCCGGCCTGCGGTCGGGCACCGCCCAGATCCACCACGGCGCGATGGGGAGCGCCGGCCGCCGTGAAGCGATAGGAGAGGAACGTGCCGAGCAGCACCGGCGAGTCGATGAGCACGTCGTAGCTCGGCGCCCAGTACGTGGTGCTGTCGGTCGTCGGGACGAGTCCCGTCGCGATGCGCCACCCCCCTGGCAGCCGGAACGTCACGTGCGCGGGCGTGAGCTTCCAGCCGTCCAGATACATGAACGTCCGGGGCCCGTCGATGACGCCTGACGTGGACCGGAGAAACCAGCGGTTGTTGGGCCGCCGCCATTGGATCGAGTCGCGTACGGCAGTGGCATAGCGCACGATGATGGCCGCGGCGCCCTTCGTATTCACCGTCCAAGAAATCGGCGAATCCTGGGCGACGGGCAGCGTATCGCCGGCGGACGTGAAGGCCGCGACGCCGGTGATGTTTTTCCCCGAATCCATGAGCCGATAAGCGCCCGGCGCCCAATTGGGAATCACGAGCCGCGCGGGATCGGGCGCGTTCGCGATGCGGAGCTCCACGAAGTACGCGGAACGGTCGGTGTTCCGGACCGTGACGGTGTAGTCCACCCTGGGATCGGTGCGGCGGTACTGCTGGATGAAGGCGTCGGAGTACGCGCGCAGTGGGGTCTGGCCGCCAAGGCGGGCGGCGCAGGCGACTGCAAGCAACAATGCGAGCAGGAACCTAGATGGCAACCTGGACGACCCTATCCTTGCCCATCTTCTTGGCGTCGTACATCGCCTGATCGGCCCGGCGTAGCAAGTCGTCGGTATTGGCGTCCGTGGCGGTGCAGGACACCACCCCGATGCTGGCGGTGACGTTGGGGGTTCCCTTGAACACGTTGCGCAGGCCCGCGGCGAGACGCTTGGCGGCGGCGTCCGCGAGCTGCGCGTCGGTCTCCGGCATCAGCACGGCGAATTCGTCGCCGCCGAGCCGTCCCACCACGTCCGCCTGGCGGACTGAGGAGCGCATCGCGTCGGCCACGAGGCGCAGCACCGCGTCTCCCGTTTGATGGCCGTGCGAGTCGTTGATCACCTTGAAGTTGTCGAGATCGAGGTACAGAAGCGCGAGCGGGCGTGGGTAGCGGCGATTGCGCTCCAGCTCCTGGGTCAGGCGATCGGAGAATGCGCGCCCGTTCAGCACCGTCGTGAGCTGGTCTTGCGTGGCGAGCCGAGCGAGCTCTTCCTGCGAGCGGCGCAGCCGGCGATAGGCCACCATGGCGACGGCCGCGACCACCGCGAACGACAGCTGGTTCAACAGCGAGATCGGTACGGAGACGTCCGGCTGCTGCTCCAGCTCGACCGCCATCCGCAGGGCCATCGCGACCAGCGTGAACACCGCCCCCACCCAGATGCCTTCGTACCACGTGACGAGCAGGACCGGGACCAGGTACAACAGCCCCAGCTTCACGTCGGGGGGCGTGAGCGTGTTCGCAAAATAGATGGCGATCATCAGGGCCCCGCTGGCGCCGAGGCCCAGGACTCTCTCCAGCGAGCGACCCATCAGTAGGGGGGCTCCGCGACGTGCTGCGGATCGTCGAGGACCAGGGCGTCGAGCGTTGTGCCCGCCGCGACGGACGGCATGTCCGCGGGGACGATAAGGAGAGCATTCGCGCGCGCCATGCTGGTGAGAATGCCAGAGCCCTGCGGCCCTGTCAAACGCGCCTCGAGGGGTGCGCCGGTACGCTCGCCGGGGTGTACGACCGCGCGGAGGTAATGTCGCAGTTTGGGCCCGAGTGTGATGGGCTCCTGCACGACGACCGGCACGGTGCGCCGGAAGAGGAGCGGGTGCCCGAGCAGGCGCCGGATTGCCGGGCGCACGAACAGCTCGAATGTGACCATCGTGCTCACCGGGTTCCCTGGCAGCCCGATCCACGGTCGGCCGCCGAGGATGCCGAACCCGACGGGGGCGCCCGGCCGCATCCCGATACGCCACAGCTTGAGCTCGCCGCCGAGCTCCTGGAGCACCTCGCGCACCAGATCGTGCTCGCCGACGCTGACGCCCGCGGTGGTGACGAGCAGGTCCGTGCCGGCGGCGCGGGCCAGATGCTCGCGCAAGCTCTCCTTTGTATCGCTGGCCACTCCCAGGTCGACGGGCTCCGCTCCGGCGCGGCGGATCATGGCGTCCAGCGTATACGAGTTCGAGCTGGCGATCTTCCGGCCCGCGAGGATCTCGGCCTTGCGGTCCAGGTCTACGATTTCATCTCCCGAGCCCATGAAGGCGACCCGGGGGGTTGCGTGCACCAGGGGCCGGTCGTGCGCGATCGAGGCGAGCACGCCGAGCTGGGCGGGCCCGAGCGAGGCGCCTGCCTGGAGGACGACCGCGCCCTTCCTGATGTCTTCCCCCCGCCGGCGAATGTTCTTGCCGGCGTCGCGCGGATTGCGAATCGCGACACAGCCCTCGGAGAGCCGCTCGGTGTCCTCCTGGCGGATCACGGAATCGGCGCCCTGGGGGAGAGGCGCGCCGGTGAAGATCCGGGTCGCCTGCCCGAGTCCGACCGGTGCGCTCGGGAACCGGCCCGCGGGGACCGTTTCGATTACGTCGAGCTCCGCGCCCTCGGCGACGTCGGCACTCCGTACCGCGTAGCCGTCCATCGCCGAGTTGTCCCACGGCGGTAGATCGATGGGGCTCGTCACGTCCTCGGCCAGCACCGCGTCGAGCGCCTCGCGCAGCGGGCGGCGGGCGGCCTCGAGCGGCTGGAAATCGCCCACGATCAGGCGGGCGGCCTCGGCGGGAGTCATCACGGAGGCAAGATCTTGGCACGGTCCCAGGCGAGATTGGCGACGGTCACGAGCCACGCCGTGTCGCTGAAGCGAAACACCGGGAACGGCGCCCGCACGTCGCGATCGTCGGTGACCATGGCGACCCAATCGGCCGGATCGTGCGTGGCAGGATCGAAGATCGGCTGGGGTCCGGCGACCTTGCGGTAGACTTCGATCTTGGGCAGGGGAGCGCGCTTGAATCCCTCGACCAGGATGATGTCGGCGCCGCTGAGGTAGCGCCGGGCCAGCGTGATCGGATCGGACTCTTCCGGCGTGCGCTCGAACAGCACGCGCTGGCCCGGCGCTTCCATCAACACGCGCTCGGCTTTGCCCTCGTGCCAGTGCCGCCAAGTATCCTTGCCCTGTTGATCCATGTCGGCGGCGTGCGAGCCGTGCTTGATCGTCATCACGCGGAACTTGCGGCGCACCATCTCAGCGGCTAGCGCGACCAGGAAGGTCGTCTTGCCGGCGTTCTTGAGCCCGATGATCGAGATCATGCGTGTCGCCGACACACCGCCTCCGCCTGCGCGAGGTCTTCTGGCGTGTTCACATTGAAGAACAGCTCGTCCGGGTCCCCAAACGGGCGGACGCGATCGAGGGAGAGGATACCGACGCGCACGTCCGCGTGGAAGGAGATGGCTTTCAGGTCTCCGGCGTCGAGGCGCCGCTCGATCGCCGCGCGGCAGGCGGGGCCGTAGACGGCGCAGAGCGGCTCCACGCCGCGCCGGCCCCCGCTTTCGGGCAGAAAAGCGTCGAATCCTCCGCTGGTAGCGCCTTCCACCAGCGCCCGGAGCAACGCCTGGGGCACGAACGGCATGTCCCAGGCCACGCAGAGCACTGGCTCAGGCGCGGCCGCAACCGCGGTGTAAATGCCCCCGAGGCTGCCACAGCCGGGGCGCGCGTCAGGGGTGGTCTCGAGGTCGGGGCGCCAGGAGGGCGCGTCGGGAGCGTTGGCAACGAGCAGGGGCGGTGCCCCCGTCACGGCGGCGACGGCATCGACGACACGATCGAGAATGCGGCGGCCGCCAACTTCGAGCAGGCCCTTGGGGCGTCCGCCGTACCGGCGCGCCGCGCCGCCAGCCAGCACCGCCCCGCGCATCAGACCTCGAGGAGTCGGTGTTCGACAGCGAGACAACGGTCCATGACGAACGGTACGCCTTCGGTTTCCGCCCGCGCTTCTGCTTCCGCGTCCACCACGCCCTGCTGCAGCCAGATGAGTAGCGGATGCAGCCGGATCGCTTCGTCCACGACGGCCCCCGCGAGCTCGCTGCGCCGGAACACGTTCACGACATCGATCGGTTGATCGCCGGCGGCCGCGCTCAGGGTAGGATAACTGCGCTCGCCAAGAATCTCGTCGTGCCCCGGATTCACCGGTACGATGCGGTAGCCCGCTCGTTGGAGATAACGGGCGACGGAGTTGCTGGGGCGGCCCGGCTTGGGCGACAGTCCCACGACGGCGATCGCGCGCGCCCGGCGTAACAGCGCACGCAGCTCTGCTGGAGAGGGCGTCATCCCTCCGGGCGGTGCACGTGCGGCGTGCCGCTCACGGCCCGGCCTACCAGTACCATCCCCGAACGTCGGGCGATCGTAACCGCGAGCGTGGACGGCACGCTCGGCGTGGCGACCCAGGCGAGCCCCGCACGCGCCGCCTTGAACGCCAGCTCGGCGGAAATCCGCCCCGTCACGAGCAGCCCGCGGCCCATGATCGGCGTGCGCGCCAGTACGGCGGCACCGATCACCTTGTCCACGGCGTTGTGGCGTCCGATGTCTTCAGCGTGGAACAGCAGGCTGGCGCCGTCGGTGAGGGCAGCGGCGTGGATGCCGCCGGTTTCGTTGTAGCGCACGCCGCTCGCAAACAGCTGCTTGAGCAGCGTGCGCAGCGTGTCGGCGGCGGGCGGATCGCCGCGCACCGGGGGGGGCGCGTGCGCCAGGGCGTGCGGATCGCCTAGCATCGTGGCCACCGCACCGCATCCGGAGGCGAGCACGCGTTTGCGGTTCTCACCCTTCACTTGTGCCAGGCGTTCGGGCTTCACGTCCGCCCAGAAGCCGAGGTCCGGTGCGCAGGGGCGGAGCTGCACGAGGTCGTCGAGCGAGCCGATGTAGCCTTCGCCGTGCAGCCAGCCCACGGCGAGCTCTTCCAGCTGGTCGGGGGTGCACATCCACGTCACGGCGGGCTCGCCATTCACTTCGAGCCAGACGGGCCACTCCTCGACCACGGCCGAGTCCTGAAGCATCCGGCCCTTGCGCTCCCCGGGCTGACGCGCGGGGTTAGCCGGGGCTTCGTCTGACCCCGGGCGCAAACCCGGGGATCCCGGGCGCTCACCCTTCACCGAAATACTCGGAGTAGAGATGGGGCCCCTCCTCCACGCGAACGCGGTGGAGTGCTACGCCCTGCGGCAGGCTTCCCACGATGCGCTCCCAGAGATACACCGCCAGTGCCTCCCCGGTCGGCAGCCATGTCCCGGCGGCGAACGTGGCGATGTCCCGGTTAATATGCCGCCCGTCGAACCGGGCCACGACTTCTCGCTCGAGCAGTCCGTCGAGCGTCTTGAGGCTCATGACACCGCCCCCCGCGGGCTCGAAGCGGCCTTTGACAGTCACCAAACAACGATAGCGGTGGCTGTGGTCGCCGCTGGCCCCGGCGAATTCGGGCGTGTCGGGGAAGCGATGGGTGGCCGTAAACTCCACGACCCGCGTGAGATAGGCTGTGGGCATCCGTTAGAATACCTGCACCGCGCTGGCCTTGAAAGCGAACACCACGGGAGACCCGGGCGCCAGCGCCAGATCCCGTGCCGCCTCGGCCGTCACGACCGCCACGAGCTCCACGCCGACGTCCGCCGTGACATGCACCCCCACGCCGCGTCGCTCGATCGCCATCCCGGTCACGCGGCCCGAGAACACATTGCGGGCCGACGAGGGGAGTGGCTGGCGACTCACGAAAATGTCCGTAGGGGGGACGGCGAGCACGACGGGTCCCACGCGATCGGTCATGACCGCGATCTCGATGCTGCCCACGCGAACGTGTTTCATCGAGTCCCCTGTGGGTAGCTCGACGCGAAAGAGATTCTCCGGCGTCACAGGCGAGAGGCGGCCGTCCGCGAGCGCGCGGATGTCGTCCGCCCAGCGATAGGCATCCTCGAGCTGGTGGGAGGCCACGCAGACCGCGAGCGGGCGTGCGGCGCGTTCGGCGGCGAGCGCGCGATACAGCGCGCCCGCCGCCGCGCGATCCGCGGAGCTGGCGGGCTCGTCCAGCAGCAGCACGTCGGGCCGCACTGCGAGCGCGCGCGCGACCGCGACCCGCTGCACTTCGCCGTCCGAGAGCTCGTGGTGCCGGCGGCCGAGCAAGGGGCCGAGCCCGAGCCGCTCCGTGACTTCGCCGATCATCCGGTCCGCCACGGCGGCTCCGATGCCCCGCGCCCGGAGCCCGTACCCGATGTTCTCGTGCACCGTGCCGCGGAATAGTATGGGCCGCTGCTCGACCAGCGTGACCCGGCGGCGCAACGCCGCCGGCGCGCGCCGCGGGACCAGCGTGCCGTCGAGCAGCACGCGCCCCTCGGTCGGGGCCTCGAGCAGGGCGAGCAGCCGGAGCAGGGTGCTCTTCCCCGCGCCGTTGTGCCCGACGACCGCCACCAGCGCGCCGTCCCGCACGGCGAACTGCTCGAGGTCGAGGACGAGCCGCCCTTGGTAGCGGTGGCGTACCCCACGCAGCTCAACCACTGCCTCTCCCTTGGAGGACCTGCAGCGCGACGTTGACCACCAGCGCCATGGCGAGCAGCACGAGCCCGAGGGCGAGGGCGAGACCGAAATCTCCCTGCGAGGTGTAGAGCGCGACCGCCGTCGTGAGCGTGCGGGTCGAGCCGCGGATGTTGCCGCCCACGATCATCGCGGCCCCGATTTCGGCGACGACCTGGCCGAACGCGGCCGTGATCACCGCCGCGAGCGCGAACCGCGCTTCGCGCGCCACCGTCCAAGCGGTGCGCCACGGCCCCGCGCCGAGCGTCTCCGCCGTGCGGCGCACGCGGGCGTCTACGCCCTGAATCGCGGCGGCCGACAGCGCGGCGGCGATCGGGAGCGCCAGCAGCACGTCGCCTACAACGATCGCTTGCCACGTGTACAGCCAACCGAGGCTGCCGAGCGGGCCGCGGCGGGAGAGCATGCCGTAGAGCAGCAGGCCCACGACGACCGTGGGGAAGGCGAGTGCCGTATTGACGACGGTCAGCGCGGCGCGCCGCCCCCAGAAGCGGCGCGTAGCGAGGAAGTAGCCGAGCGGCAGGCCGACGCCGCAGGCGACGACGGTAGCGACGATCGCGACCTTCAGCGTGAGCAAGGCGATGCCGTACACTTCCGCATCGCCGGAGATCAGCAGTGCGAGGGCGCGCCGGAAACCCTCGGCTAGAAAGTCCATCCTACGCCGAGGCTGATCCAGGGATGCAGGGTCCAGTCGGTGAGCGGCTCCGTGAGCGGGACCACGCGGCTGCCGTCCCCCGCAGGCGTATGAAAGGAAACGGGATACCGGAGCCGCCAAATCAGCGCGCGCACATCGGCGTTCACCATCAACCGGCGGCTGGGATACCAGCGGACGCCAGTCGCGCCGCTGAGGGTGATCTTGGAGCCGAACTGGTAGTTGCTTCCCGTGGTGTCGCCCGGGGAATTGACGTCGAACGCGAGACCCAGGCCCACGCCGACATAGGGGGCGAGACCCCGCCACGTCTTGCTCCCCGTGAGCCGCAGTTGCACGGCGAGCTCTGTCAGCACGAGGTCGGAGTTCACCGGACCGGTGCGCCGCGCGGGGGACGTCGAGTCGGCCCGCGGATCGATGATAAATCGGTCGCCTTGCAGGTAGGCGCCCGTGAACTGGATGATCAACGACTTGCCGGTGGGGATGTCGAAGCGCGTGCCGAACGTCAGCGCATTGCTCGTGCCGGCCCCGGCCCGCCCGCGATCGGCCGAGAGCAGGCCTGCGAACAGTACCGGCCGCGAGCCCGGCGGGATGTCGCCGTAAGGCGAGCGCGCGGGGTCGTGGCCGACCTGTGCGTCGGACGGTCGGGCGGTCGGACCGACGGACAGAAACACCGCCGCGCCGAGCGTCGTCCACCTGCGCATCCACTGTCCGACTGTCCGACTGTCCGACCGTCCGACCATTAGTCGCTCTCCCTCAGGTCTTTTCCCGTCATCTCGTTCGGGGGCTCGATGCCGAGCAGATGCAAGATCGTCGGTCCCACGTCCCGAAGCGAGCCGCCGGGCCGCAGCGGTCCGCGCACATCGTCTCCCGCAATCAGGAACGGAACCGGGTTCGTCGTATGGGCCGTGTGCGGGCCGCCGGTCGCGGGATCGATCATCAGCTCGCAGTTGCCATGATCGGCGGTTACGAGCAGCGTCGCACCCGCTTTCTCGGCGGTCACGAGCACGCGCGCGAGGCACGTGTCCACGGTCTCGACCGCCTTCACCGCCGCCGCTAGTACCCCGGAGTGGCCCACCATGTCCCCGTTGGCGTAGTTGCAGAGGATGAAATCGTGCTGCTTCGCCGCGATCGCGCGGCACAGCACGTCGGTGACGCCCGGCGCGCTCATCTCCGGCATCAAGTCGTACGTCGCTACCTTCTGCGACGGCACGAGCAGCCGTTCCTCGCCCTTGTAGGGCTGCTCGAACCCGCCGTTGAAGAAATAGGTGACGTGCGCGTACTTCTCCGTTTCGGCGGTCCGGAACATCGTCTTGCCGCGCTCCGCGAGCACCTCCGCCACAATGCGCGACAGCACGATCGGCTCGAAGGCGGCCGGGACGGGAAACGTCTCGTCGTACTGCGTCATCGTGACGAGATCGACCTGCGGGCGGTCCCGCACGCCGAAGCCGTCGAACCCCCGAATGACGAGCGCCCGCACGATCTGCCGCATCCGGTCGGCGCGGAAGTTGAAGCAGAAGATGCCGTCGCCGGTCCGGATCAGCGGCGCTCCCGTGATCACGCGCGGCTTCACGAATTCGTCCGTCTCGCCCGCCGCGTACGCCTGCTTGATCGCGGTCACGGGGTCGGGAGCCGGCTGGCCGATCCCGCGCACCATGGCGTCGTAGGCGAGCTTCGTCCGCTCCCACCGTTTGTCGCGATCCATCGCGTAGTAGCGGCCGATGACTGTTGATATCACTGGGGCTTGGGGCCTGGGGGCCGGGGCCCCAGGCCCCGGGCCCTGAGCCCCGATGAGATCGACCAGCTTCTCCATGAACGCGAGTCCAGATTTCGGCAGCGTATCGCGGCCGTCGAGCCACGCGTGGATCGCCACCGGCACGCCCGCCCGGTGGCCCAGCTCGACCGCGGCAAGGAGGTGCTTGTCGAGCGCATGCACGCCGCCGCTCCCGATCAAGCCCATGGCGTGCAGCGTGCCGCGTTGCCGTCGTATTTTTTCGCACAGCGCCACGAGCGGTGGGAGCCGGGAGAACTCGCCGGATTCAATGGATTGGGAGATCCGGACGATGTCCTGCGGCACGACGCGCCCGGCGCCGAGGTTCAGATGGCCGACCTCGCTGTTGCCGATCTGTCCCTCGGGCAGACCGACGGCGAGTCCCGAGGCCTCGAGCAGCGTCCGCGGCGCGCGCTCCCAGAGCCGATGCCACGTGGGCGTCTCGCCGAGCTCGATGGCGTTGCCTTCGCGGCCCGGGCGATACCCCCAGCCGTCGAGCACGATGAGAACCACCGGGGTGCGCGTGCCGCGGCTCGTAGTCATATTGAAGGGGATGCAAGTTAGCCACATCCTCCGCGCCCTACCAGTTGTCCTGTGTCTCGCGACTCCGCAAACTGCGGCCGCCCAGACGCGCTACCGGGTCACGGCCGATAACGCCTGGTTTCATACCGAACCCGGCGGGCGCCGGCTCGCGCATCTCGCGCGCGGAGCGACCGCCGCCGGCGGAGCAACGCGCGATGCTTGGGTGCAGATCACGCTCGACGGCTGGATTTTCGCCGCGTCAGTAGGGCCGAGTCCGCGGCTCGACTTCGATCTGCTCGTCACGCGCGGACCGACTGAGAATCTCCGCGCCACCCCCGCCGGGACGGTCGTCGCGGAGCTCGCCCAAGGGTTCGGCTTGAAGCGGCTCGGCCAGGACAGCGCCGGGGGGGGGCGCTGGGTGCATGTGACGCGCGAGGGCTGGGTGCAGCGCAGCGCCCTCGCGCCTGTCGCGGACGTGGTCTCCACCCGCACGGTCGCAGACTCGGATTCCGCATCGACGCCGCGCGGCGTGCCGGGCGCCGCGACCGGTCCGGTCGACTCCACGCGCGCCCAGCCGGTGCGCATGACGACGTTGTACCGCGCGCCCGACGGGCCTGAAGCGGGAACGGTTGCGGCCGATACCCCGCTGCGGGTGCTGAGCCGCAGCGGCGACTGGGCCCGCGTGCAGTTTGAAGGATGGGTGAAAGGAGGCGAGCTCCAGGCGGCTCCTTCCGGGGTCATGGTGGGTGTGACCGCGGCGGAGCTGCGCGCCGAGCCGCAGCGCTATGTGGGGC
>Ga0184634_10000210_pt1 | contig 13885 bp, 7 predicted proteins | sample PLM31_200_b1_FD_133016 | JGI IMG/M metagenome (GOLD analysis project Ga0184634, IMG submission 133016) | Groundwater sediment microbial communities from an aquifer in East River, Colorado, USA - PLM3-1_200_b1 | ecosystem: Environmental > Terrestrial > Soil > Riparian zone | place: USA: East... | reverse complement strand
GCTCTCGAGGAAATTTTTCCATAGCGAACGCAAACTTTCCCACCCCGTGCAAACCCCGTGGAGCTCTCCCCTTTCCACCGCCACGCGCATTTCGCCCGTGCTCTTGTAGCCCAGCACCAACTGCAGCGGGAAACCGAGAGTTGAGTTTAGCAGCCGAGACGTATCGTAGGCCCCTGTCCCCGGCGCAGTGGCGCCCATTCGCGGCGCAACCTTCGAGGCCAGCCATTTGTCCGCGCTGTCAATGCCGCTCGCCTTGGAAAGGCCGCAGGCGATTTCGACCCTGGCCACGGCGCCGACGTATTCAAACCTTGCGGCATTGAAATCTATCTCCTTCTGTCCCATCGCTTGCAGCTGGAATAAGTTGCCATTGAAGTGTCCGATCGTGAGGCCATCGGGCTTGGCGATTTTATAGAGGTGATTGGCTGAGACCAAGCTGCCGGCGCCCGGCATGTTCTCGACGATAAAAGCCGGATTTCCCGTGACATGTTTGCCCATATGCCGCGCAATCGTGCGCGCATAGAAATCGTAGCCGCCGCCCGGCGCGTAGCCGACCACGAGGCGGATGGTTTTGCCGGCGTAGAAGTCGGCGGCCGGGACTTCGGCGCCACTCGAACCGGCAAGGAAAAGAACCACCGCAATGAGACTGGCGATAGGCTTGGTCATCTCCTGCTCCTTTCGGGCACATTGGGATATGAATCTGGTATTTCTATCGTTAAATGTTTTCGCGGCTTGCGCAAATTTTCTGATGGTCTATGCCTCCTGGGTGAAGGTGCGCAGGAATATTCTCGCGCCAAGACGCCAAGAACGCAAAGTTAAGAATTGGTTCCCTTGGCGCCCTTTGCGCCTTTGCGCGAGTCACTTCCCCTTGCCTTGATTATTTACTTTGCGTATTTTGCGTTCTTTGCGGCTAAATCTCTTCTTTCCTTTGGTTGCGGCTCTGCCGCGCTGGGTTCACGCGGTCAAAACCGCCGGCGGCGATCGATCGGCTGGCTCACCTTGCCCCCAGATCTTTCAACGCCTCACGCAAATAACTCTGGTCGACGTACTTCGCCGCGCTCGGCACGGGCCCTTTCGACTGTGTTTGTTCCCAATAGATTTGCGTCACCACTTGCAGTCCATCGACATTCAAATCGCCGTCGGGGTTCCACATGCGGGTGCTGGTGTAGAATTCCCAGCCGCGCCGCGCGTGCTCGCGCTTGAGATTCATCTCCTTGGCTAAGTAATCCACCGCAGGTTCTCTGTTTTGATGGATCCAGCGCATCGTTTGCGCCATGGCTCTCATGACACGCACGAGGACAGGACGATTTTTCTCGGCCCAGGAACGCTTCGCCGTTAGAGCCGCCAACTGGTAGTTGGGAATAACGTCGACGAACCTGCCGATCTCGTTGAACCCCTGCTCCTCGGCGGCGTAATTGACCGGCAACGACAGCGCCGCCGCGTCGATGGAGCCGGCGGTGAGCGCGGCGTAACTTTGCGGCGTTCCGCCGATGACCAGAAGCTTGTAATCGCGCGGGTACTCCAGCCCTTTGACTTTGAGAACTTGACGCAGCGCGAAGGTCACGCCGGATGTAAGACTGATGGCGCCGAACGTTGCGCCGCGCAGATCGTTGTAGGTCTTAAATTTCTTCGCCGCCATGATGGACTGCGTGAGACCGTTGATAATGCCGCCGATGATGACGAGATCGAGCCCTTTCTCAACGGCCGCGATCGGCGCATCCGAAGCGCTGCCGGCAATTTCCAAAGACCCGCCGGCAAGAGCCTGGATGCCCACGTCGGACGCGCGTATGACCACGAGATCGACGTCGAGCCCATGCTTTTCGAAGAAGCCCATTTTCGAGGCGATCCAAAGCGGACCGTAACCGAGGGTCTTGGTGGCGGAGCTGATGCGCAGCTTGACTCTTTCCTGAGCGAGGCCAACTGAAGGCAGCCACAGAACCATCATTAACAAAACAACGGACGATGTGAATGCCATTACGTGGTTGCCCTCCGGCACGCCATGCTTGGTAGAGCGAAACTTACGTGAGGATTTCTTCCTGGCGCCACTGTTCAATAGTGGCTTTGTCGTAGCCTAGAAGTTCGCTGAGAATCTGCTCGTTATCGGCGCCGAAGCGATTGGGCAAGCGTAGCGGCTCTTCGGTCATGCCGCGAAAAACGATGCCGCTGCGCGGGATCTCAAACGGGCCGATGAGAGAATCCGCGAACGACGAGAAGTAGTTTCGCCGGCGCAGCTGTGCGTCCTTGAGCAAATCAGCGCCGGTTTGAACGACACCGGCGGGCACGCCGGCAGCTTGAAGTTTTGCCATCACCTCTTCCGCCGGCCGCGCTTGAGTCCATTCCTGGACGATGCCGTCCAACTCCGCACGGTATTGCAGCCGCACCGCAAGATTTGTGAAACGCGCATCGCTGATCAATTCGGCCCGGCCGATTACGCGGCACAAGGCGCGCCACTCGTCTTCATCACGCGCCGAGATCACGCACCAACGGTCTTCTCCCTGACAACGGTAACAGCCGTGCGGCGCGGCGAGTGCGTAGTGATTGCCCTTGGGCTGGGGATCGTCGCCGTTCACCGAGGTTTCAAGATAAGTTGCGCCGAGCGTATAGGCCGTCCCTTCGATCTGAGCGAGATCGATGGTCATACCTTTACCCGTGCGCCGGCTATTGAGCAGCGCAGCGACCATCAGGGTCGGCGCCATGACGAAACCTAAATGATCGGGATACACTCCTTGGCTACCGATCGGCCGATCCTGTTCGGGATGATTCCACAGATAGGTCATGCCCGAGAACGCGGTGAGGTTGAACCCCCAGGTGCCATAGCCGCTCTTCGGTCCCGCGGAGCCGAAACCGGGCAGCTGCACGATGACGATCTTGGGATTAACTTTTCTTAGCTCGTCCTCGCCCAAACCCAACTTATCCAACACTCTCGGGCGAAAATTCTGCAAGACCGCATCCGATTTTCCGGCCAGCTCGCGGACCAGCCGGGCGCCGGTGGGATGCTTGAGATTGATCGCCATCGAGCGCACGCCGAGATTGCACTCGATAAAGCGCGGCGCCGCATCGATATCCTTGTGCTGGCCGTAGTGGCGGAAAGTGTCGAGCCCGCCTTTTTTTGACTCAACCTTGATCACCTCGGCGCCGTAACCGGCGAGCAACCGGCCGGCAAAAGGTCCTGCGTAACCAGTGGTGAAGGCGAGAATGCGCACGCCGTTTAGAATGTCGTTGGTGATATTCACGTCTTACACGTATCTCAAATTACCGATCGCAGATCTCATATAATCGAGGAGTCCGACCAGATTTGTAATCTGAAATTTGAAATCTGAGATTGTTCATACAGTTCCTTCAGCCGTCAGCGTCGCCAGCTCGCTCGCTTTCAGTCCCAGCTCGCGACAAAGAACTTCTTGATTGTGCTGTCCTAACAGCGGCGCCGGGGAAGGCGCGGCGCGCTGACCGTCGAGCATAAAAGGGCAACCCGGCTGGGCGAAGGAACCGAGCACCGGATGGGTCACGGTGGCGAAAAATCCCCGCGCCTGAATATGCGGGTCTTTCATAAATTCCGACGGCGAATTGACCGGCAAGCCGGGGATACCGTTTTTCTGCATCAGCTCGGCGAGATCTTCTTTGAGAAAGCCCGACGTAAATGAAGTCACCTGCGCGTTGATGTAGTCGGCATGCTGGCGGCGCAGGTTGCTGTTGATCCATTTCGGATCGTCGAGCGCCGGATCGTGGTCCGGCCAAACTTTCAGCAGAAGCGGCCAGTGAGTCTGCGTGACGAAGAGCGCGATCCAGCCATTTTTACATTGGAACAGATTGGCCGGCGCGTTGTGCTGGTGTTGGCTGCCGGCGCGTTTCATCACCCGGCCTTCGGCGGAATAGTTAAACGCGACGTGTTCGTGCAGCGCCATGCTCGCTTGAATCGACGCATCGATCCATGCGCCGATGCCGCGCGTCTCGCGCTGCCACAGCGCCAACATCGCGCCGTAGGCGGCAAACAAGCTCGCGTAATAGTACGACTGCGTCTCGGGTGGATTGCACGGCGTCATCTGCGGATCGCCGCTGATATAAAGCAGGCCGCCCATGGCATTGCCGACGATATCCGGCGTCTTGAAGTGCGCGTACGGACCGTCCTGACCGAACCCGGTGAGAGAAACCAGGATCAGCTTGTGCTGTCGTTCCAGGAGAACGTCGTAGCCAAGCTTGCGCTCGGCGAGATAGCCCGGCTCGAAATCCTCCAGCACGACATCCGAGCGCGCCACCAAATCGAGCAAAAGCTTTCGACCGTTCTCCTTGGCGATATCCAACGTCACGCTGCGCTTACCGGCGTTGAGATAAGCGAAGCGCAAGCTGCCCTCGCGATGGGCGTGACCCTTGGCAAAAGGCGGCTCGCGCCGAGTGGCGTCGCCGTCCGGCGGCTCGACTTTGATGACATCCATGCCAAGGTCGCTGAGCAGCTTGCCGCAGAACGCGCCCATCGAGGAACTCAAATCAAGGACGCGGTATCCCGGCAGCAGCGAAGTTGCGTTTGTCGTGTCAGTCATTTGAAGGCTGACCAAATTGGAGTGTTGGAGTACTGGAGTAGTGGAGTATTGGGTTCTAAATCCATCACTCCATTACTCCAACACTCCATTACTCCATTTTCCAACACGTGGCAGTGAGGCCATTGCGCGCAACGAAGCATATGAATTCAGCGGACCGTCACGACTTGTGATTCTTGATAATGTGCTCGGCCAAGCGCCAGCGCAAAACTTCCGGCGTGCCTTCGGTGATCCGAATGCTGCGCACTTGACGATACCACCATTCTAACGGCAACTCGCGCATCAGCCCCAAGCCGCCATGCACCTGGATCGAGCGGTCGACCACCCGGCTCGCCATTTCGGCGCACATGATCTTCGTCATGTAAGAGAGTTGGCGCACGTCTTCGCCGCGATCGTGGCGCCAAGCGCATTCGTAAACCATCAGACGGCAGGAATGCAGCTCCATCGCCGAATCAGCGATCATGAATTGGATCGCTTGGCGGTCGGACAACGGCTGGCCGAAGGTTGTGCGGATTTTGGAATATTCGATCATCATGTCGAGGGCGCGAGAGGCGATGCCGACCGGACGCGCGCCGTGACCGCGAATGCGTCCTTCTTGAATCCATCCTTGAGCGATGGCGAATCCCTGGCCGATGCCGCCGATGATGTTGGCATCAGGCACTCGCGCATTTTCGAAGAGAATCTGCCCGGGCGTATCGCCCATCATGGTCGGCCACAACCGTTCGAGCTTCACCCCCGGCGCCTTCATGTCAACGACGAAACAAGTCACGCCGCCGCGCGCGCGCTTTTCCGGATCGGTCACAGCGATCACCTGAGCGTAATCGGCGGTCTTCGCAGCGGTAATGAAACGTTTCGTGCCGTTGATGATCCAGTGATCGCCATCTTTCACGGCGCGAGTTTTCATTCCCGCCGGGTCGCTGCCGGCGTCCGGCTCCGTTTGCGCAAAGCAGATTCTTTTCTCGCCGCGTATGACGGGAAAAAGAAAACGCTCCCTCTGTTCTTCATTGCAGTGAAACAACACCGGCCGCACTTCGGGGCCAAAGATCGGCGCGTAGCGAAACGGAATCGCCACCGTGCGCGCCACTTCTTCCATGATCACACAGCGGCTCATCAGGTCGAGGCCCGCGCCACCGTACTCCTGCGGCACGTCGAGCAGCCACAGGCCGATCGCCTTGGCCTTTTCTTGCAGCGGTTTGATGTACTGCTCGGGCATATCCTCGCCTTCGGGCCGGCACTCGTGCTCGAGCGGGATCAGCTCACGGTCGACGAATCTGCGCACGGTACTCTTTAGAACTTGCAACTCTTCGGGCAGATTAAAATCCATTCAATGGCTCCACGCGTCCCCTCACCCTTCCCTCTCCCTCAGGGAGAGGGTTAGGGAAAGGGAACACTATGCGGGAAATCTACGAAAGTGTATTGCGCTGCGTGGCTCGGACTACTTCGCGTTCCGGTTGTATTCGCCCAGACCCGGACGGTAGGTCTTCTTGTCAAGAAACTGTTCCATGCCGGTCTCGCGTCCCTTTTCCGGATCGGTGAGACGGAGCGCTGTGCCTTTGGCGCCCATGTAGTCTTCCGCCTGGGCGTAGTCCATGGTGCGGCAATACTTGTAAACTTCTTTCGCCGCGCGCAGCACTTGCGGGTTTTTCTTCATCAGTTTCTGGGCCAGCTCGATGGTTTCTCCGCGCAGCTTGTCCTTCGGCACAGCAAAATTGATCAGCCTCATTTCAGCGGCTTTTTTGCCGTCGAAGGGATCGCCGGTCATGATGTACCACATGGCGTCGCGATAACACATGGCGTCGGCGAGCACCCGACTGACCAAACCGCCTGGGAAAATACCCCAGTTGACTTCGCTCAGGCCGAATGTCGCGTCTTCGGCCGCGATCGCGAAGTCACACGCGATCAGCGGCGTAAACGCGCCGCCGAAACAGAATCCGTTGACCATCGCGATGGTCGGCTTCGGGAAATAAAAAAGCCGGCGCCAGCGCCACTCCTGCGACGCCCAGCTCGCCTTGCGCCGCTCCAGCGGATTGTCGTCCGTGCCGCGGAAATATTCCCGCAAGTCCTGCCCCGCGCACCAGCTCGGGCCGGCGCCCGTGATGACCAGAACCTTGGTGTCTTTATCGACTTCCAGCTCGGTGAGCGCCTCCAACATGTCGTAGTGGAGCTGCGGATTCATCGCGTTGCGCTTTTCCGGACGATTGAGAATACACCAGGTGATGCCGTCTTCCTTTTCCACTTTGACCGTCTTGTAATCTTTCCATAATGTTGCTGCCACAGTTCGATACCTCCTCGGTAATTTTGGCCGAGCTTATTCAGGCGGCGAACCGCTTGTCAAGCGAACTGCGCGGCGTGACGCCGGAAAACGCCGGAACAAAACGAACCGCAAGCAAGAGCAATAATGAAATGGTCAGTCTGCGCCTCGGGTGATCACCGAATTGGCATGCCGAACCGCAGGCCTCTTGGGAGTTTATGAACGGACAGCGGCTATGACGCCGTCTTTACCGGCAAGCTTACCGTGAACGTCGAGCCTTCGCCGAGCTGGCTGCGCACCGACACTCGGCCGCCCAACATTTCGGTGAACGACTTTACGATGTGCAGACCCAGGCCGACGCCTTCATAGCGCCGCGTTTGCGAGCTGTCGACCTGATGGAAGCGCTCGAATATTTTTTCGCATTCTTCCGGCGGGATTCCTACTCCGCTGTCGGACACTCGAAACTCGATCCACTGCTCGGCGCTCTCCCCACCGCCACTGCGTTTTTCTTCCGCCGCGATCACGATGCGGCCTTCTTCGGTAAACTTGATGGCATTGTTGATTAAATTGGTGAGGATCTGGCGCAGCTTGCGCATGTCCGACCAAAGCAGGGGAAGCGATTGGGGAAGTTGCCATTCGAGCCGAACATTTTTGGCGACGGGAACGTCGTAGGCAACTTTGATTTCCCGGAGCAGCTCCAACGGCGACACCGAGTCCATTTCCGCGGTCATCGAACCGGCTTCGATTTTGGTCGCGTCCATGATGCTTTCGATCATCTCGAGCAACTCCTGCGAATTGCGCAGCACCACGTTGACCGCCTGCTGTTGATCTTTGGTTAATGGACCCAGCTGCTGCTCTTGAAACATCCGGCTGTAGCCGAGAACGACGCTTAGCGGCGTTCTGAGCTCGTGGGACATGACACTGAGAAATTCGTCTTTGACTCTGTTGGCCCGCTCAAGCTCGTCGCGCGACGCCTTGAGACTGTAGAACAGTTCGCGATTTTCCAGCGCGATGCCCATCTGCCGCGCCACAGCTAAAAGGTGATTCTTCTGTTCCTCATCAAAATATCCCCTCGTCCGGCTGGAGATCTGAATCACGCCCCTCACTTCGTCGTGGACACGTAGCGGAAGAATGGCGCAGGATTGAAATCCCATCTTCAGTTGTGCTTTTCGCTTCAAGCGATCGTCGGACGCGATATCGATCGCGATGATGGGCTCGCCATGTTGAATCACCCAGCCAACGGCCCCTTCGGCTCTTTCGGGACGGGCACCCTCGATGAATTCGCGAGAATAACCCATATGACCGATGACGGGATAATCACCCGCTTCACGATTCCAAAACCGAAACAATCCGGCATCGGCGCCGGTCGCCTCGATGAGTCTGCCGACGATCCCGTTCATCATTTCCCCGAGGGATTCCGAGAGCCCCAGCGGCGTCATAGCCGTATAGAGACCGGAGAGTTGGCTTAACGATTTGTCCAAAAATCGGTTGGTGGTTTCCAACTCGCGTTTGGACAGTTCGTTCTTTTCAAAGAGCCGCGCGTTTTCCAAAGCCAGGGCGGCTTGATCTGCAAACGTTTGCAGCAGCGCGGCTTCATTGTCGGAGTAGGTTCGTCCGGTTCGGTCCGAGAGCGTAAGCGTGCCGATTAGCTTTTCATGCGCGTGCAGAGGCACGACGATCATGGAACGGTTACCCGAGCGAATTTGGTAATCACGCATTTCGTCAGTGAGAAGAATCTCGGGGTCGTTCAATATATCCTTCGACCAGAAGGGTTTGCCTTCAGCGATGGCCCGGCTCGTGAGCCCCACGTCCGAGGGCAAGACGTCTCCCACGGAAGTTTGGGAAAAAGCCTCGCCCGAGGACGCCAGGTGTCGAAAGGATCCGTCGGCCTGGCGGAGCCTGAGGGTCGAACCCTGAACGCCGAAAAGCTCTCGGACACTCGTCACGATCCGCTCTCCGACTACGGTCGGGTCGAGAATTTCCGTAAGAGATCGCGCTACTCGTGCCAGCTCCTCCGCTTCGTGCCTGCGGCGCTCGGTCTCCTCGTAAAGCCGGGCGTTGTGGATCGCGATGGCGGCTTGACTGCCCAAATTGGTAAAGAATTCGATTTCTTCGGCGCTAAAGGCATGTTCCTCTTTCGTGTAGATGACCAGGTTGCCTATAAACTTGTCTCTGACGATCAGCGGGACCCCGAGGTAGGAAACCAAGCCGTGTCTGCGCGAGAAGTTGTTCATCGATGTTCGAGAATCCGCGTGCATGTTGAGAATCGCCACGGGACCTTTCGTCTCCATGAGCAACTTGGTCAGACGTCCCTTGGCGGTCGCGACTTCTTGCCGCCATTCTTCGAAGGGAATATGGCGCGCGGCCAGGGGAACCATTTTCCCAGTCGTGTCGTCGAACAGTCTAACGCCGCAGGCTACGGCAATGGGACAATTCAGTTCAATTTTTTCGAGTAAGACATCGAGGACGTTTCTCAAGCTGAGGGTGGACGCAATCGCGTTGTTGATTTCAGAAACGCCCTGGATGCGCGTGAGATGCCGCTGGGTGTGGTCGTAAAGCCGGGCGTTCTCCAGCGCCAGGGCGACTTGATCTGCGAACGTATTGAGCAGCGCGATTTCAGCGTCACTGTAGGTACGCCCTGTTTCGTCCGACAGTGTGAGCGCTCCGATGGTCTTGTCGTGCGCGCGGAGAGGCACGGCGATCATGGAGTGGTTGCCGGAGCGGAGTTGGTAATCACGCATCGCCTCGGTGAGATGAATCTCGGGATCGTCCAAAACGTTCGGCGACCAGACCGGCCTCCCCTCGGTAACAGCGCGGTTCGTAAGCCCCATACCAGGCGGCACCGTGTTCCCCGCAGGGCCCTGGGAAAAAACTTCTCCGCACGATGCGAGCCAGAGAAACGATCCATCGGGCTGAAGCAGCCTTAGCGTCGCGCCCCTGACGCCAAAGAGCTCGCGGATGCTTGACACGATCCGATCGCCGACAACCTGCATGTCCAGGGTCTCTGTGAGCGATCGCGCCACGCGTGCGAGCTCCTCCGCTTCGACTCTCCGCCGCTCGGTCTCCTCGTAAAGCTGGGCGTTGTGGATCGCAATGGCCGCCTGGCCGGCCAGTGTTTTTAAGAATTCGATTTCTTCCTCTGAAAACTCGTGCTCCTCTCGAGTGTAGAGGTTGAGAACGCCGAGAGCTTCGTCTTTTGCAACCAGAGGAACACCGACGTAAGAGACCAGACCATTATTTTTGTACAAGGAATAATCGGCGCTGCCCGCGTCCGTTAAGACGTTGCGTAGAATGAGAGGTCTCTTCGTGTCTAGGACTGCCCGTGCCCGTTTTCCCGGTGCGACCCTGAAACTGTTCTTCCACTCATCTAAGTCGATGTTATGACAAGCCAGCGCTTCCAACTCGCCGGTCTTTCGATTTAATAGCCTTACGTTAGTGACCGTCGGGTACGGGAAGAAGACTTCCATCTTTTGCAGCAGAACTTTCACAACGGTTTGGAGGTCTAAAGTCGACGTGATCGCCAAGTCGATTTCGTGGAGCGCGCGGATGCGCTGGAGATTTTGGCTCACTTTTTCTTCCGCGACTTTGCGTTCCGTGATGTCCATCGCGATGCCGACCACGCGGACCCCGTCACCGGCTTTATCCTTAATCGGAAAGGCGCGCGAGCGCAGCCAACGCAGCGTGCCGTCGGATCGCAAAATGCGATACTCCTGCTCGAGGCCGGCGCTATCTTCACGCATAGCCTGTTCGACGCGCGGCCGGTCATCGGGGTGAATCATTTCCAGCCAGGCATGTGGATTATTGTACAGCTCGGCGACTTTCCGGCGCGTGATCTGTTCATAACCGGGACTGACATAATGGATCGAGTTGCCGCCCGGACCGGCGATGAAAAATATCTCGTTGATGTTCTCGGCCAGTTCGCGAAAGCGCTCTTCGCTGGCGCGCAGTTGGCTCTCGGCGAGTTGGCGCTGAATACCGACGGCGATGTTTTGCGCCACCGACCCCAGGACATCCCGGGTGCTTTGCGGGATCAGTCTTCGCGCGAACACCGCCATCACGCCGACGAGTTGACCGCCGATCATCAATGGATAACCGGCAAAGCCCACCATCCCTTCGTGCTTGGCCCATTCCTGACACTCGATTCTCGGATCGCCGATGACGGCATCGCTGAAATAACTTTCCTGCTCGGAGGCGATTCGACCGATTTCCGACCATCCTACGGGGAGCCTGCTGTAGCCTTCGTGGATGTGAGTGTAATGTCCCGAGGCGGCGCGCAATTCGAGAACGTTATCCGTCCGATTAAGAGTCCAGACCTCCGCGATTCCTATTCCAAGATGCTTCACGATGGCGTCCGTACAGCTCTGCAGCATGTCCGGTAAGTTAGCCGCACGAACCAGAGCGCCGGTCACAGCGGCGGCAGCTTCGGCCAATTTCGCGCGCTCCTCCAAGGCGACGTTCGCAGCGCTCAGTTCCGCCTGCTTCTGTTCCAGCTTATTAACCAGCACCTGGCTGTATTCCCGCATGATCGCGGCTTCTTGCGGCAGTTCCGCGGCGCTGGGCTTGGGCTTCTTTGCCGAGGTCACGACCTCGAACAGGGTTTTGATGATCTCATTGCCGGAGGCGGGCTTGCGGATAAATCGGTCGGCGCCGAATTTTAACGCGATCCTTTCGTCCGCCGGCGAGGTATAACTAGCCGTGTATACGATAAAGGGCAGCGAGCTGAGTTTCGGATTTTTGCGGATTTCGAAGCATAGACGATAGCCGTCCATTTCAGGCATGAGGATATCGGAAATCACCGCGTCGACCTGCTTCACTTCTAAAAGTTGCAGCGCGACAATTCCATTTTTGGCTTCGACCACACTATGCCCTTCCATCTCCAACAACACGCGCAGCAGTTTGCGGTTGATCGGGTCGTCGTCGGTGATCAGAACGCGCAGGCTCTCCGTCACCGGTGACGGTCTCGTCGACCCATGCGGATTCAGAGGGGTACTCGCGTCAATCTTTGGGTCCTGGTTATTTGCCGGTCTGATCATTGACTCCTACCGAGATAAAATATCGGCAGTTAACGGGTTATATGCAAATTAATTGCCAGGGCCCAACAGCGCACCCGGCGTTTTTTTACAGACGAGCGCCGGCGGCGGCGCGAAACGGTTGTGTGCTCCGCTCCGACAATGAGACTTTTTGGCGGTTTTGTCCCGGCAAGCGCGCCGTGATCTCTTCAAGTTGGATCTACGCGCTGATGCTAAATCGCGGCGTTGGCGTGAATTTTCCTTGATCGACTTTATCTTTCCAAATAGTGCGAAATAACTTCCGGCAACGTTCTCGTATCTATAGGCTTGGAGATATATCCATCGCAGCCCGCGGCCAAGATTTTCTCCTGGTCTCCCTTCATCGCGTAAGCCGTCAAGCCAAGGATTGTTATGTCGCGAGTGGCCGGATCGGCTTTGAGCCAGCGGGTCAACTCGAGACCGTCCATTCCCGGCAACTGAATATCCATCAGGATCAAGCGTGGACTGAAAACTTTCAAAACCTCGAGAGCTTCTTCGGCATCGTTGGCGGTGCGCACGTCGTGACCTTCGCCAGTCAATAGAAGCTGGGCAAGCTTCAGATTTACCGGGTTATCATCGACTATGAGAATCTCAGCATTCGCCATTTCGCACTCCTTGCGGTCGTGTTGGCCGCCTGCATGAAAATGACTTCGGCGGTCTGAAATCGGCCTTTACAGCGCCTGTACATTTACGGATTCGTTAGTCTTCTCCACCCATGGCGACTTCTTGAGCGCGGCAACCAAATCCGTCGGCGCTAAGGGGCGACAAATGTGATAACCTTGAGTGAGGTCGCAGCCGAGCTCAGCCAGACGCTGCCAGGTTCGCTGATCCTCGACACCCTCGGCGACCACCGTCAGACCGAGATTTTTGCCGAGCACGATGATCGAACGAACAATAGCTTCGCTGCGGCTGTCGGCCATCAAATTGATCACGAACGATTTGTCGATCTTGATTTCTCTTACGGGCAAATTTTGCAGATAGGTAAACGACGAGTATCCCGTGCCGAAATCATCGATGGATAAGCGAATCCCGTCTGCGCTCAAACGCTGGAACGCCGTCACTGTCTTGGCCGGATCGATCATGATCGCGGTTTCGGTAAGCTCGAGAGTCAGCAAACCCGGAGGCGTGTCCGTAGATGAGCAAGCGTGAAGCACCAATTCCGAGAAACCCGGCTCTTGAAGATCGCGCGCCGAAACGTTTATCGCAACACCCATTTGCATACCCATGTTGCGCCACAATTGGGCCTGGCGCAGGGCCCTGCTCAAAACCCACACGGTCACCGGATGAATCAGCCCGGCTCTTTCCGCCAGCGTGATGAACTGGTCGGGCGGCACCCAACCGCGCCGCGGATGCGGCCAACGAAGGAGCGCTTCCACTCCCACGCACTGCTGTGTGCCGAAACTTACTTTAGGCTGATAGTGCAGCAGGAAAACGTCTTGCTCGATGGCTTCGCGGAGCTCACCCAGCAGGGCCAAACGATCGGCGCTGTAGGGCTCTACAGAGGTCGGGTAGATGAGATAGTCATGGCCCGTTCGCCGCGCCGCGCGCAGGGCCATGTCCGCGTGACTCAAAAGAGTTTCTCCTTCGTCGCCGTGCTCCGGCATGATCGCGACGCCCACCGTCGCGCGCACGGCCACCGACAAGCCATCGAGATGAAAGGTTGCTTCAAGACACCTGAGAATATCTTGCGCCCGCTCGCCCGCGGCGCGAACTTCAGTTGCTTCGTCCGGCATCACGGCGAATTCATCGGCGCCCAGACGTGCGACCATGGCACCTTTGTGAAATTTTTCTTTCAGTCGCCGCGCCACCAAACGCAGCAACTGATTGCCGTTCTGGAAGCCGAGCGTGTTGTTGATTTCTTGGAAGTGATCCAGGTTGAGCAGATATAGCGCTGCATGCTTGCCGTTGGATTTGATTGCTTGCAGCCGTTCGCACAATTGAGCGCGATTGGGCAGCCCCGTCAGGGAATCGTAGGACGCAAAATACTGCAGCTTCGCTATCGAGCGATTGAGTGCGATAACTTCGCCGATTTCGTTGGTGATGGCTTTAGCGAAAGT